>Ga0207667_10008820_pt1 | contig 11939 bp, 5 predicted proteins | sample KBSCornC52_FD_184301 | JGI IMG/M metagenome (GOLD analysis project Ga0207667, IMG submission 184301) | Corn rhizosphere microbial communities from Kellogg Biological Station, Michigan, USA - KBS Corn C5-2 (SPAdes) (version 2) | ecosystem: Host-associated > Plants > Roots > Rhizosphere > Soil ...
TCGCGGCCATGAAGCGCACGCTTGCCCCGCGCCCGATGACTACGTCGAGCTCCGTGCTCGGCAGTGTGACGAAGGCGCGTCCCATGACCGCGCGCGCCAAGCTCGGTCTTGGACCCGACGAAGCGCACAAGCCGGACCCGCGCGCCACCACCCAGTCGGCCGCCCTGCGGCACGGACGCAATGTCGCCCAGACGGTCGCCGGCGCGGGCAAGGCAGGTGCGACGCGGGTGGCGCCGGACCTGCCCGTCGTCGCACCGGGCGGCACCGAAGCGGTGGCGGCCAGCCTGTTCAATTACACCGGTGTGGGGAACGGCCACGTGATGCCGGCCCTGATCGCGGCCGACCTGCGCCTCTACCTGGCCCCGCCGGAGCACGCCGGCGCCGACGTGGCGCTTGACGCGGCGGGGCGCCAGGAACTGGTGCTGCGGCGCATGTCCCAGGCCTTCGGCGACGACGCGCCCGCCGCGCGCCGCGCGCTGGACGGGCTGGTGGCCGCCGACACCCCGCTGGCGGTCGAGAACGACGCGTTCGAGCTGGCGCGCCGGCTGGCCGCCACGGCGCTCGGCCATTCGACGCTGAACACCCTGTGCTCGATGGGCCGCCCGCAGCCCGACGGCAGCAAGCTCGACACGGCCATGCGCAACGACGCCCAGCGCCTGGCCTTCACGGCCGCCAACACCCTGATCGACGCCTTGCCCGAGGGCGCGCCGCGCCCGGCCAGCCTGGCCGAGGTCCGCGACATTGCCGTGGCGGCGCTGGCGCCGCACGACCGGCCGCACGGCACGCCGTCGCAGGCGCCGTCGGCGCCGATGAAGGGCAACGTCAGCCTGGCGGCCAAGGCCTTCCTGGCCGCGCTGCAACTGGCGGCCAATCCGGAAGCCGAACCCGAACGCCATCTCAAGAACGCCTATTTCTCGTGGCGCTGTGGCTTCACGGAAGAAGGCCCGGGTACCCCGCTGGCGCGGGCCCAGCAGCGCATGTTCAAGCTGTCGCGCTATGCCCGGCGGGCCAGCAACCCCGGCATGCTGGCGGGCCTGCGGCGCGCATTCGGCTTCAACAAGTCACCCATGTCGGCCCTGGCCATGGGCACGGGCGGGGCCAGCCTGCGCCAGCCGGAAGACGACTTCCTCAAGGCCAGGGTGATCCAGGACCTGGGCGATGCGCTGATCGGACGGGCGCAGGCGCGCGACGAGGTGCCGCTCGACCAGCGCATCAGCGCCGCGCTCAAGGGCGCCGCGCTCGAACAGTGGTACACGCGCACCGCGCACAAGGGCTGGCGCGACAAGACCACCGTCACGCCCGCCATGCGCAAGGCGATTGCCGCGCGCGCCGCCGAGCTGGCCGGCGTCAGCCTGACGGAGGTCAAGTTCAGTCCCACCTATAAAGAGCTCAAGGGCACCCGCTCCATCCTGCGCCCGCGCGGCGGCGCGCAGCTCGACGTGGCCACCCTGCGCCAGTGGATCGAACAATGCGAGCCGGGCGTCGCCGATGGCGCCGGCACCATCGATACGGCCACCCTGCGCGCCGGCGCCGACCAGCTGGCCACGCTGGAGCACGATGGCGAAGTACCGCTCGACACCTCCACCCCGCAAACCGTGCTCCAGAATTTCAGGCGCGTGATCACCGAGCCGCGCATGACGTACGACGTGCGGCTGACCAACGGCGGCCAGTTCGGCATCAACTTCAACGCGGCGGAAATACTCAACCTCCCGGTGATCAAGCACGCACCGGTCCTTCCTTTCGTGCTGGCCGGTCCGGACGTCAGGCTGACGCACGGCCGCATGGCGATGATCAACGGCGGCTCGTCCGCCAACCACGGGCAACTGTTCATCGGCAGCGACCGGCGGATCTCCGGCCATCTGGGCGCCACCGCCACCGCCGGCGTCAACGTGCTGGGCAAGCGCCTGCAGGTCAGCGGCACGGCGCAGGCACTGCCGCTCGTCGTCGATACCTCCAGCCCGAAAGGGGTGATGGTGCGCTGCCGCTTCCAGCCGATCGGCCCGGTGCCGGCCGGCCATCCCGATCCGTGGCGCGCCAAGCTGCTGTCGGTGGTCGATGCCGCTACCGCGAGCGGCCCGGGCGGCGGCTTGCCGACCGACGTCAACGCCATGTGGGATGCGCTGTCGCATGCCTTCTACAAGGACCCCGACGTGTCGCTCAACTGGCTCGAGTCGCGCGGCGTCTCGGTATCGAGTTCGATCGGCGTTTCGGCGGGACCGCGCGCCCAGCACAACGGCTACAAGGTGGGGCCGGTCGGCCAGCTCAACGCCACCAAGACGTGGTCGACCCGCGTGCGCAGGCAGGAAACACCGGGACCGCTGCGCGCCGAATACGCCAGCAGCTCGAGCGCGCGCCAGGTCGGCGTCGCGGCCACCCTGGTCTCCGCGCCCCCGCCGCAGGGCCACTTTTCCGGGGAGACCGGGCATGTCGCCTCGGTATCGCTGCCGAGCGCATCGGTCGTCGGCTTCAGCACCACGATCCTGCATTCGGAAATCGGCTCGGTATGGCGCATCGCCGAGGAGGACGGCCACATCGATCCGGCCCTGACCTACCGCGACACGACCTTTACCAGCATGAAGGAGATGAAGCGCTACGTCGACAGCCGCCGCGCGAGCTGGGACGCGGTCTACCCCAACCAGCCGCCCGATGCGCCCGATCCGGCCGAGCCGATCGACACGTACCTGGCCCGCATGGCCGAGGACGCGACGTCGGGCAACCAGTTGTTCGCCGAACGGGTGTGGCTGCGTCCCGATGCGGCCCGCCAGATCAACATGCTGCGCGAACTGCGCGACGCGCTGGTGGCACCGAACGCGCAGCCGACCGACGAGCAGGCGGCACAGATCGCCATGCGCAACGCGCAGATCAGCAACCTGCTCGAATCGGACCAGAGCTGGGACAAGCGCTTCTTCTACTCGCTGGAAATCACCGGCCAGACGCGCGCGGTTGGCGCGAACTTCATGGTGACCGGCCAGCAGGTGTCGGAAGTTTCGCATCCGCACCAGTTGAGCGTGTTGCGCGCCGAACGCCCGGTTCCACCGGCCGAGCACTGAAAACCCATGTCATTGACAGCCCGTCGGGGTACCACATCAGGAGACACAGATGACCAGAATTAAGAACCCAACCACGGCCAGCCTCGCCGCCCAGCCGGGTGGCTTGCCGTCGGCGCAGACGATCAAGCCGACCAACAAGATGACGATCAGTAAGCTGGGCGGCACCATCGGCCTGAACGTCTTCGGAACGAAGGGGTCGGAAAAGACATGGAAGTTCAACGGGAACAAGCAAAAAATCAGCGCGAACTGGCGCAAGTACGACATGCCGCCGGACAAGGTCGGCACCGCCAGTTCGCAGAGCCTGGTCACGATGCTGGCGCGCGCCGAGCAGCGCAACCAGACGCGCCTGCCCGACGAGGCGCGCGCCGTCATGGCGCGCACGGACCACATCGCCGACCAGGTGGAGACCCTGGAGATGCGCCTGAACGTGGCCAATTCGATTGCCGATACGGCGCCGTCCGACTCGCCCATCCATGCCACCGTCGCCCAGATCAAGGGCGAATTGGCGGAGTTGCGCCAGCAGGCGAAGACGCCGCTGGCGCAGCGCGGCGTCGCGCAGCGCGACATCGCCAACGACTCCATCGACCACCTGCGTACGGCGGCCGACCATGCCCTGGCGGCCCACGACGCCGCGCCGAGCCCGCAGACCAGGGCCGCCTATGAGACGGCGCGTACCGACCTGGTCGGCGCATCCGTGCAAAAGTTTTTCCACGGCTATCGGACCCTCAACGATCACGTGAGCGACCAGGGGCGCGCGAAGGGCATGGCCCTGATGATGCCGGCACTGGCCCGCCAGCTGGAGCTGCCCGCCAAGTACCTGGAGGGCGTGGCCGCGCTGGAGGTCGCCGAGCCCAAGCTGGAGAGCCGCTCCGCGCCGGGCGAGCTGGGCGAGAACCGGGCGGCGGTGCGCGATGCCCTGGTGGGCCGCCGCGTGCGCGACATGACCGCCGGGCGCGAGTACGAGCTCCCCGGACCGCCGCCGCAGCCGGCGGAAGCGCGGCACTGGCAGGCCGAAGCGGGCAAGCTGCGCGACCTCGGCGACAAGTTTTCGATCGCCGACAAGCTGCTCGGCGACACCACGCCCGCGCTGAAGGGGCGCGTCGAGACCATGCAGAAGACCTGCATGGACGACCTGGTCGCGCACCTGCCGGCGCTGGCCACGATGACGCCGGCGCAGCGTGCGGACACGCAGGAGGTGCTCGGCACGCTCGCCGACAAGCTGCGCCAGTCGGCGGGCAATACGCTGCACAAGGACGCCCCACTGGCGCCGATGCAGCTGATGCACATCGTCGACATGGCGGAAAAAGTGACCGGCGGCGATCCGGACCGCTGCATCGACGTCTACAGGTCGCTGGCCAACGAGAGCGTGCACCAGATCATCGGCGCCACCGTCGCGCACCTGGCTGCCGGCGAGCCGGCCACGCGCAAGGAGAAGGATCTCGTGGCGATCTGGCAGATGGGCGCGCACCAGCTGCCCGATGCCGTCAACTCGCTGCTGGCGGCCAACCCGCAGCACGGCGCCGCCAAGGTCGACTGGCGCGACGTGCAAACGTTCTTCCGCTGCTCCCAGGAGCACCAGCGTCTCTCGGCCGAACCCAATGGCGACACGGCGCACATGGCGCGCATGCTTTCGGCCATGACCTCGATGCGCAACGAGCTGGCGACCGGCGAGCAACCGGCCATCGGCACGCCCGAACGGCGCGACTGGGCCATGGTCAAGAGTGCGGTGTGGCGCCAGGACAATATGCAGAATGTGGTGCAGGCGTTCGAAGGCTTCAGGACGACGATGGCGCTGCCGAGTACCGTGGTGAACCAGGTCTACCAGCACTTCGACGCCAAGGGACGCGGCGCCGTGACGGAGGAGGCCAGGACGCAGTTCAGGCAGGTGCTGGTCGATTTCAAGGAAATCGCCCAGGCCACGCTGGCCCGGCCCGACGCGACCCTGGCCCAGAAGGGCAATGCCAAGGTGCTGGTGGCGTTGTGCGATTACATGAGTAGCCACCGCGGTACGGAGAAGGTCCTGACGACGGCCAAGCGCGCATTGACGGGGAAGCAGGGCACCTTCAATTCCGGCAGCGAGATCTGGTCCAATCCGCTGAAGGCCAAGGACAAGCGCGCCATCCTCGAGGCGGCCGGGAAGGATATCGCGGTGGCGCGCGCCGACGCGCCGCTGCTGCACGACCTGCAGCAAGGTCACGGTGCGCTGGAAATGCTGCAGGATGCGATCAGGGGCGTCCTCCCCGAGGCGGAACGGGGCGAAGCCATGCACCGGCTGGCGTCGCTGGGCAACATGGTGCACCTGGCCGAAGGGAAGGCCCTGCAGGGCCCGGAGGAAATCCGCACGTTCCTGCACGATGCCATCGACCGCACCTCGCTGGGCGACCGCACCGATACCATCAACGCCAAGCAGTTCAAGATGGCCATTCCGCTCGTCCTTCCGATCCCGTTCGCGAGCGTGAGCGCGACCCTCGGGGGCTCGAAGAGTGCCGGCACCATCGTCAACGTGCAGGCCAATAACGACTGCGTGCAGTTGACGCTGGGGCGCATGCAGGAAAAAGCGATCAACACCAGCCTGGGCGTGTCGATGACGCCGGAAATCCTGAGCGCGCACGCGGAAAAGGTGCTCGCCAACACCTGCCTCGACGTGCGTTTTCCCGGCTACAGCTGGAAGAGGGAGGAGAAGCTGCGCACCGATCCGGCGATCGTGCTGAAATTCTCGATCGAGCCCGTCAAGGGCTTGCGCGACCTCGACGAAGCGCGCACGCAGCTCAAGAAGGCCGTCGACATCCTCGTCGACTGGGACCCGCAAAAGCCGGAATACCGGCAATACGGGTCGGCGTACGAAGCCTTGTGCGACAAGCTCGATTCGCCCTTCACGATCGACGACGAGGTGCGCGAGTACTCGACCGTCAGCAATGAAAACGCGGTCGCGCTCGGCCGCGTGGCGCTCAAGTACGACCAGGCGAAACCCGGCGGCTCGTCCAGCGGAAAGAACGACCCGGTGCGGACAGGCGCCGGTGGGACCGTGAAGTTCACGGTGAACGAAGACAAGATGGTGTCCAACAACCAGCAACAGGCGCGCGAATTCTACGATACCGTCAAGAAGTCGCTGACCACGGATGTGTTCCTGGGCGTCAATACCCGCCATACGACTGCGGAGGCGAAGAAGAGTACCGGGGTGTTCCCCGGCAAGAAGGTGCCCAACACGTCGCTGCAGCTCGGTGCGACGGGCACGCTCACGACGAACATCGGCGGCAGGGAATACAAGGACAAGAAGCCGGTCGGTACCGACAAGCTGAAGGCCTATAAATCGGAATACGGCGATTACAGCCGCGACATGAACAAGGCGATGGACGTGCTGCTCGAAGCGCTGCCGTCGGTCAGCAACCGCGTCCAGGAAGTCGTCGACAAGGGCTTCCGCGACCAGCTGTCGGCGCAACTGGCCGGGCCGGCGCAGGCGAAGCTGGCGGAACGTCGCCAGGACATCGACCAGTTGCAGGCCGAGATCGCGGTGCTGCAGCGCCGCCTTGCCGGTAGCGATCCGCGCGCCGAAATCCAGGAGGAACCGTTGCCGGCAGCCGAGGCCGCGGTCCTGGCCGCCGAGCTGGCGACCAGGCAGGACTTGCACGCGTCCCTGGTGGAAAAATTCGCCGGCATGTCGGTCGACACGGTGAAGAAGGAGATGGTCGACAAGGAACTCGGCAAGATGTGCGGCGAAGTGCTGATGAATTTCGTGCGGGCCCTCATGGAAAACAAGACCGACCGCTTCTCGGTGAAGCTGGAATCGAAGCAGCAATGGGCCCACCGCGGCATCGACGCGGCGATCCACAACGCCGAGGCGGCGGGACACCATGGAATGGCGGCCGTGATGCGCGCCGTCGAGGCGGAGATGTTCGAAGGGGAACGCGACCAGGCGGTCAAGTACCTGATCGCGGCCGGGGACATGAACAACAAGGATTCCCAGTTCAACTGGAAGAATCCCCTCGTCTTCAAGCGCCGGGAAACCAAGGGCATGACCGAGGATCCGATTCCCGATACCCGCACCGCGACCTTACAGCCCACCGCCGACCGCCTGGTCGAGGCGCGCCAGGTCGGCACCCCGCTGACGGAGCTCCAGGCCGCGATCGTCAAGGAAAGCCTGGCCGAGGTGCGTGCGCAGGCGCGCCAGCGCGAGCAGGGGGCGCAGGCCGGCGGCGCCATGTGAAATAGTCCGCAACCGGGCGAACCGGATGCGGCGTGGCGGCACTCATCGAGAGTCCGTCACCACCGAAAAGGAGTCCATCATGCATCCGGTAACCCATCCTTCGCACGCCCGCGGCACGCTGTCCGCTCTCATGCTGGGCGCCATGCTGTGCCTGGCCGGCACCGGGGCCTCGGCCGCCGGTCCGGCGCCGGCCGCCGGCGCGATGTTCTCGACGACCCCGGTCAGGGCGCAGCCGGCCGCCGCGGCGCTGGGCGACGACGATTGCGATGACGAGGACGGCGCGGCGCCGGCCGCGGCGCCCGCCCGCGCGTGGGACGTCACGCCGGCCGACAAGACCCTGAAGGCCGCGCTGACGCGCTGGGCGGCGACGGCCGGCTGGCAGCTGGTGTGGGAGCTGCCGGTCGACTACGCGGTGTCGGCGCGCACCGAGCTCAAGGGCGGCTTCACCGAGGCGGTGGAGACGATCGCCAGGAGCATGGCGACGGCCGATACGCCGATGAAGGCGATTTTCTACGAAGGCAACCGCGTCCTGCGCATCGTCGCGCAGTAAGGCCAAAGCTCAACAATTCTCAATGTCTCAGCAATCCTCACGGATCGGCTTTTTGCGCGAAATCGACTGATATCTTTGATCCATCGCAACAATTACTGGAGATCGAGATCATGACGATGGATACGAATGGCCAACAGCTGCACACGGACGGCGCCACCGGCGGAGCGCCTACCCTCGACATTGACCAGCTGTTCCGCACGCATCACCGCCATTTGCTGCGTTTCGTGCAGCGCTACATGCGCAATGCCGAGGACGCGGAGGACGTCGTCCAGCAGACCTTCATCGAAGCGTTGCGCTGCGCGGACCGTTTCTCCGGGCTGTCCAGGCCGTCGACCTGGTTGTTCGGCATCGCGCTGAACCTGGCGCGGCACCAGGTGCGCCGCAACTGCACCCAGGAACATGAGGCGCTCGACGACGTGGCGCTGGAACAGGTCGTCGACACCCAGGGCGACCCGGCCACGCAACTGGAGTGGCGCCAGACGGCCGCCATGGTGGACGGCATGCTCGCCGCGCTCCCCGCCGGGATCCGGGCGACGTTCGAGGCCGTGCTCGATGGCGGCTCGACTTATGAAGAGGCGGCGTGCGCATTGCAGATCCCGGTGGGCACGGTGCGCTCGCGCGTGTCGCGCGTCCGGGCGGCCGTGCGCGCCGGATGTGGCCGCTAGTCCGGACAGGTCATGGCGGAGGCCGGGGCAGCCGGGGACGCCTGGTAGCGGCCCGGAGTGACTTGCAGCTATTCCGGCAATTCCGGTTCGGATTCGGGTTCGGTGGCACCCGGGAAGGGGCTTGCTGCCGCCTGTTGCCCCAGCAGTTCCAGCCGGTAGCCCTGGCCGTAGGCGGTACGGATGCTGACGCCGCGCTCGGTTCCCAGTTGCAGTTTCTTGCGCAATTTGTACACGTGCTGCTCGATCGTGCGGCCGGCCACCTCGCTGTCGGAGCTCCAGAGCGACATGCCGATCGTCTCGCGCGATATATACACGCCGGGCGAAGAAAAGAACATCCACGCCAGGCCGAACTCGCGCGACGTCAACATGATCGGCGTGCCGAGGTAGCTGAATTTGCTGCTTTCGCGGTCGAGTGAAAAACCGGCCAGTTCGATGCGGCGGCGTACGCTGCGCGGATTACTGCGGCGTACCAGGGCATTGGCTCGTGCCAGCAGTTCAACCGGTTCGAATGGCCGGACGAGCAGGTCGTCGGCGCCGGCATTGAGCACCAGCGCCGTCATGTGGGCATCACGGATGGGCGACATGGCGAGGACCGGCGTGTCGTTGCCGGAGCGGCAGTTGAGCCAGGACACGATGGCGTCATCGGGCGTCGGCTCGACATCCAGATCGATGAAGATGAGGTCGAATTTCTGCCTCAGCAAGGCACGAAACAGGACGACCTCGGACGAAAAGTGCACGCACTCGGCGCCAGCCTGCATGAAGGCGGCGCGGACGACTTTCAGAACTGATGTGTTAATTACAAGACATGCAATATTCATTCGCATCTTCGACTGAGCCCGATTGTTCGGCAGGGGCGGCGTGTGACCGCTGCCAGCGGCCCATCGACGCCGCCTGCTGCATGTCCGCTGGCGAGGTCGACGTGACTGAAGAGTATGATAATTGCAAACGGGTATTTTGTCCCGTTCAATGACCCATGTCAGCCGGACGCGGATGAGCGCATCGGCTGGACACCGGACGGGGCGCGCCGGTCAGTGCGTCGGCAGGATGACCGCGTGTACGATATGAGTAAGGTCCGATTCGTTCCCGAAACCATCGGCGTCGCCGCGCCCCCGGGTTGACGGGGCCGTCGTGACCTTGTGCACATAAAGCCGTGTATTCGCCGGAAGTATGAGTTCGGACTCGCCGGGCATGCGTGAGATCGACCCGTTGTCGGGCGCCGAACCCCAGCCCACGAACAAGCCCTTGACGCCCTCGCCGACGGTCAGCTTCAGGTGCACGTTTCCGGTGTACATGTCGGGGTTTGTCGATGTGGACATGATCGCCGGCTCTTGCAGAACCTTTCCCGTAGCGTTCAGGAGCTGATCTTTTGCCGCGCCGTGAATCGCGATTTTGCGCGATAGCAACGTTCCGGCCGGAATTTCTCCCCCTGCCTTGCGAATCGCGGCATCGAGCTGCCGGGCCGTGTCGCTGGGCTTCCCGGCCCGCAGCGATGCGTTGATCGGCGAATATCCGAGGTGCGCGTAGCTGTAGACGGCTTCCCGTTGCGCTGCCGTCAGCCTGGCCATGCCTGCCACGGTGTGGGCGGCATATGCCTGCGTTTCGTGGCGGGCGCGTTCGCGCGGCAGGATCGGTACCTGAATTCCCGGGCCCGGCGTGCCCAGCGCGACGAACCCCGCGATCTTCGGGGTGTTTTTGTCGCCCGGATTGATTTTTTTGGCCGGGAATTTTTTGTCCAGACCCCGCAATGTAGGTGTCGTGTCACGGACCGGGCGCTTTGCACCGGCGCACCATGCCAGGATATCGCCCTGCCGTTTGATCAGCTTGGCGGCCAAGGCTTCGCGCTGCTTCGGATCGCCGGGGCCGTGGCGCTCTACCAGCCGCCGGATGGTCGAGCTGGATAATTTCAGGACCGGTTTGGCGCTGTCGGCGATGTCTTTCGGGTGCATGCCGCCGTAGACCGCGGCCGATGCGGGGTTCATGTTCGGATCGCGCATGCTGGCCAGTTCGCCGACCTTCGTGCCGAACGCATTTCCCTTGCGCCCGCCCATGGCACGGAATTCCAGCGCGCCGCCGGGATCGATATGGACGGCCTGGCCGTTGTGGATCAGCACGTTGTCGTGCGTCAGGCCGACCGAATCCCAGTTGGCCAGCCACGCATGTGCCACGAAACCCTGCTGCATGTTCTTGACATGCGCCGGGTTGCGCGCGTTGAAGGGACGGGCATCGTCCATCCAGCGGGACGCGACGCCCAGGCCGCCTTTGTGCGATTGCCCCAGGTTGACGAGTTTCAGGTCCGCAGCGGGCGCTCCAGCCGCACGCAGCAGATGCGATGCGAGCACTTCGCTCCTGGCCTGATCTTCATTGCCGTATCCCTTTACCAGCCACTTTTGCCCGTGCGTGTCGACATAAAGCGCGCCGGCGGCGGTTCCTCCGGGTTTTCGGCCGATGCAAGTCCAGTCGGACAGGTGCTCCGGCGCCGCAGGCGCCGATGCCTCGGCCCTGGGCTTGCGTCCGAAGCCCAGGGCTTTCCACGGTGCCGCAAGACAAGACAGGCCCGATAACGCTCCCGTCCGGTCGCTCTTCCGGCCCGGCCCAGCCGATACCGGCGGCGCAGAAGGCGCCGGGGCGGAGCCGCCCGGGCGCACCGTCCGGGGATGCGTATCGCCGACATGGTCCGGAAGCCGCGCGTTCAGTCGCATCAGTCGCGGGGCACGATCCGGTTGCCCTTGCGGTGACGAAGCACCAGCCGGGCCCTTGAAATGGGACAGGCCTTGCAGGGCGCCCGGCACCTCGCGGCGGCTGCGCGGCGCATCGCGGCGGACGTCGGGCGCTGCGTGCGTGCGCTGGAAATCCGGTATCGCATCGGCCGGTGACGTGCGTCCGATCGACAGGGAAGGATAGGGGGTTTTCAAGATCAGGCACCTCGAGCGTCAAGCCGACATGGGTTGACATGATTCTCGACCAGTATCGTGGAGAAATTATCGGTGCCTGCGAAAAACAAGGCGCGTCAGCGAAATACTTCGCTCGATGGCCGCCGAGGGGCGACGCCAATCGTGTCGTGTTGCCCAAGAAATAAGTGATATAGTTGGCCGTTTAATAGAGTTGCCCAAATTGTAAGTACAAGGGCCAAATTTCCACGAAAAAGGACAATAGATGACGACCCAGGACTACGCAACCCGCATCAGCCAGCTCATCCAGGAACACGAAGCCGACATCGGCACGGAATGGGCGGCGCAGCTGGAAGCGCTGACGGTGCGGTCGAACGTCGTCTCGAAAGAACACCTGCGCCGCCATTGCCAGCAATTCCTGGCCGCGTTCGCGCAGGCCACGCGCGCCGGCGAACTGCAGAACATGGAGCATCGCTCGTGGGACGAAGTGCGCGACATCCTGAGCGAGATCTCGTCCTCGCGCGCCAAGGGCGGTTCCACGCCGGGCGAGACGGCGACCTTCGTGGAACCGCCCTTGGCGCG
>Ga0207667_10008824_pt1 | contig 11934 bp, 9 predicted proteins | sample KBSCornC52_FD_184301 | JGI IMG/M metagenome (GOLD analysis project Ga0207667, IMG submission 184301) | Corn rhizosphere microbial communities from Kellogg Biological Station, Michigan, USA - KBS Corn C5-2 (SPAdes) (version 2) | ecosystem: Host-associated > Plants > Roots > Rhizosphere > Soil ...
GAGCGACGTCCTCGGCCTTGCCCTCGCCTGGGTCGCGACGGTGCTCGCCAAGCGCGCCGCGACCGAGCGACACACCTACGGTTTTCAGCGCTCCTCCGTCCTCGCCGCGCTGGCCAATGCCGTGCTCCTGCTCGTCAGTGTCGGCGCCATCGCCTAGGAAGCCATCCAGCGCCTGCGTGCGCCGAACACCATCGGCGCCCAGACCATCATCTGGGTCGCGCTGCTCGGCATCTTCATCAATCTCGGCACCGCACTGCTCTTCATGTCCGGCCGCAAAGGCGACCTGAATATCCGCGGCGCCTTCGTCCATATGGCCGCCGATGCCGCCATCTCGGCCGGCGTGGTCGTCGCCGGCGCCATCATTTTGTTCACGGGTTGGTCCTGGCTCGATCCCGTCATCAGCCTCGTTCTCGCCGCCATCATCATCTACGGCACGTGGGATCTCCTGCGCGAATCGATCAACCTTTCCCTCGACGCCGTCCCGGCACGCATCGACCTCCAGGCCGTCCAGAACTACTTGCAGGAACTTCCCCAAGTCGCCGACGCCCATCACCTGCACATCTGGGGCCTCAGTACCACCGAAGCCGCCCTTACCGTTCACCTCGTCCTCACCAAAGATTCTCAGAGCGACAGCCTTCTGCTCGAGATTAATCAAACGCTCCGCAAACGTTTCCAGATTGGCCACGCCACGATCCAATTCGAACAGTCCGGCGACCGCGGTTGCGCCGCCCCGGATTGCGAATGAGGGCCCGCGTGGGGGCGTGTGCAAATGCGAAGAGGTGACTATCTCCGCCCAAAGTCTTCGAGATACTCCTCGACGATCTGTTTGAGCGGCGGCGGTTGCGGGAGGCCGAGGTCGAGCGCGCGGGTACCCTCGACGGCCACCGGCCAGTTATCGACGATGCCCTGGATACGCGCGTCGAAGGCGTCCACGATGGAGCCGAGATTCAGGCCGCGCTCGCGGGCGACTTCCTCGATCACCGCGGCCGCAAGTTGCGGCGTGACCCGGTGGGCCGGCAGGCCGATGGCGCGGTCGTCGCGAAACTGCGTGGGAGGCACTTCGTGCAGGGCAATGAGCGAGTCGGTAACGGTGCGATAGCCGGTCATCGGATGGCATTGATCGCGGCGGATCGGGAGCAGGCATGTTTCGCCGTTGAGCGGTTCGCGGAACATCCCACTGGCCCAGCTCGAGGCCGCGGCGTTCGGCTTGCCCGGGCGCACGATCACGGTGGGCAGGCGCACGGAGCGCCCATCGAAGAAGCCTTTGCGCGAGTAGTCGTTGACCATCAGTTCGCAGATGGCCTTGGTCATGCCATAGGTCGTCTGTGGAGTCAGCTTGGTCCGGTCGGTATTTGGGTCCTGCATGGCTTCGCCACCGAAGCAGGCGATGCTGCTGGCGAAGACCACGCGCGGCTTTCCCGGTACGGCGCGGGCCGCTTCGAAGACATTCCGTCCGCCATCCAGATTCACGCGCAAGGCGTCGTCGAAGCGCTCTTCGCATTCCCCGCTCACCATCGAGGCAAGATGGAAGATCGACACCGCCGGGTCGGACCCGATGGCGGATAAAACGACCGCGCGGTTGCTGATGTCGCCGGAGACTTGCCGCACGCGCGCATTCGTGGCCAGCCGCGCAAATATCGCGTCCAGGAGCACGATCTCATCGATGGATTCCGCGCTCCCCGATGGGCCGGTGAGTTGTCCGCGCTGGAGCAGCTTTTGGCAGAGCTGCGAACCCAGAAAACCGCCGCCGCCGGTGATGATGACTTTCATAGAAATAGAGGGGGAATGGTGGAAAAGACTGGATCGAAGTAGAGACAAAAACCCGGTCTGTCACGAAGAGAGCGGCGGTCGGACGACTCCTCTTACTTTGAGCCGAGGTCCAGTTTTTCCTGTGAAACCCCAGCACTTTGGCAACAGAATGCCCGCAGAGTGTGCTCGATTTTGACCGAGCCTCTTTCATCTTAACCCTCGCATCCGATGCCTCCTCCGCCCTTTCCGCGAAACTACCAGGCGCCGCAATGGAACCTTCCGCATCTCAACTTCGGTTGGGTATGGAAAGTAGTCCTCGTGATCATCGTCCTCTGGGCCCTGCTCTCCTGCTACTCCTCGGTGCCCGCGGACTCCGTGGGCGTGCTGCAGCGCTTCGGCAAATTCCAGGAGATCGTCCAACCCGGACTCGTCTTCAAACTCCCCTTGGGGATCGACAAGATCACCCTCGTGGAAGTGCAGCGGCAGAACAAGGTCGAGTTCGGTTTCGGCACCGAAGGCGCGACGAATCCCGATCAGGAATCGCGCGATGCCGAAGCCGAGCAGACCATGGTCACGGGCGATCTCAACATGGCGCTCGTCGAGTGGGTCGTGCAGTACCGCATCGAGGATCCCAAGGAATATCTCTTCCACGTCTATTCGCCCGGGCAGACCTTGCGTGACGCCAGTGAATCGGCGATGCGCGAAGTGGTCGGCGACCGCACGGTGGATGAAGTACTCACCATTGGCCGGCAGGAAATCGAAAACGAAACGCTGGTCCGGCTGCAGCAACTCTCGAAACAATACGGGCTCGGCATCAGCGTCATGCAGGTCCAACTCCGGGACGTGCATCCGCCGCGCAACGTGCAGGCTTCCTTCAACGAAGTGAACCAGGCGCAGCAGGAAAAGGAGCAGATGATCAATGTCGCCAATGGCGAATACAACAAAGCCGTGCCGCGGGCGCGAGGGGAGGCCGACCAGAAAATTCGCGCGGCCGAGGGCTACGCGCTGGGACGCGTGAATCAGGCACAAGGCGATGCGGATCGCTTCGATGCGCTGCTCGCCGCCTATCTCAAGGCTCCGGAGGTCACGCGCGAACGCATGTTTCTCGAAACGATGACGGAGATCCTGCCGCAGTTTGAGCGCAAGGTCATCATCGACGAGAACGCCAGCCAATTGCTCCCGCTGCTCAACCTCGACGGCAAGACGAAAGGAAAACCACAGCCATGAAATCGAAGCTCGTCTCATTTTTCATTTTCATCATCGCCCTCCTCCTGCTGCTCACGGTATCGGGCGCATTCTTCATTGTGCAAGAGACCGAGCAGGTCATCATCACGCAATTCGGCAAACCGATCGGCGCGCCGATCAATGAGGCAGGATTGCACTTCAAGGTGCCGTTCATCCAGGATGTGCACACGATCGACAAGCGCGTGCTGCAGTGGGATGGGCCCGTCGCGGAGATGCCGACCAAGGACAAGCTCTACATCGTCGTCGATACCTTTGCTCGCTGGCGCATCAGCGATCCGATGCAGTTTTTCCTTCGCCTGAATGATCTCCGGCGCGCGCAGTCACGGCTCGATGACATTCTCGGCAGCGAGACACGCAATACCGTGGCGCGGCACGAGTTGGTCGAGATGATCCGCACAACGAAGGATCGCAAGGCGGCGATCGACGACACGCTGGCCGCCGGTGGCGGCACGACGAGCGGCGGTTTGCCGCCGATTCAGTTTGGGCGAGTGGCGCTGGAGAAAGAGATTACCGAGGAAGCGCGCGGCAAACTGGCGGAATTCGGCATCGAGCTGCTCGATGTGCGGTTCAAACGCATCAACTACAATCCCGCGGTGAGCGCCAAGATCTACATGCGGATGATGAGCGAACGGCAGCAGATCGCCGAGCGCTTTCGCAGCGAGGGTCAGGGCGAGGCAGCGAAGATCCTCGGCAACAAAGAACGCGACTTGAAGGAGATCGATTCGAAGGCGTATCGCGAAGTACAAACCGTCGAGGGTAAGGCCGACGCCGAGGCCACGGCGATCTACGCGAAGGCCTTCAATCAAAGTCCCGAAGCGCGCGACCTCTATCAATTCCAGCGCACGCTCGACACTTACAAGACGTCCTTCCAAGGCGAGACCACCCTCATCCTCAGTACGCAAAGCAGTTTCCTGCGCTTCCTCAAAGGGCCGACGGCCAACCCCACACCGACGCCAGCACCTGCGCCGCCCAAACCGGCGCCGTAAGTGGAATTGAAATTCACCGGGAAACAGGTGTCGACAGCCTGATATAAGACGGCGATTTTCTACATTGGGGGAAACGAAATGGAAAGCCGGCGAGTCGCCTGCGGCTTGTCCGGAAATGATTCCGCGGCCCCGCGTCGATTCCGCTTGGCATTGGCGCGGTTTGTTTTTCCATACGTCCGCCGAACCTGCCATTCACGATTTTTTCGCAAGGGTGGCCCCATCCCTCATGAGCACCGAGTTGCGAATTCTTCACCTGGAAGATAACGAGAATGATGCCCTGTTGATCGAGGGGGCATTGCTGCGGGCGGATTTTATCTGCACCATCGATCGCGTGGATACGCGGGAAGCTTTCCTCGAGGGACTGGCGCGTGGCGGCTATGATCTCATCCTCTCGGATTTTTCGTTACCCACCTTCAACGGCCTGGCAGCGCTGGAACTCGCGCATGAAAGACTGCCCGATGTGCCATTCCTGTTTGTTTCCGGCACCATCGGCGAAGACACCGCGATCGATGCCCTGAAATCCGGCGCAACCGATTATGTGCTGAAGCAACGGCTGGCCCGCCTCGTCCCCGCCGTGCACCGCGCACTCACCGACGCCGCGGAGCGGGCGGCCTTGCGCCGCGCCGAGGAGGCGATGGTCCAGTCGGAAAGCAAGTACCGCAATTTGTTCGAGTGCCTGAGCGAAGCCGCGCTGCTCACCGATCTACGGAGCGGACGCGTGATCGATACCAATCACCAGGCGGAAATCCTTTTCGGCAAACCTCGCTCGCAAGTGCTTGGATCGAACATCGAGCGTCTTCTCTCGCCCGGCACGCTTGCCGAATTCCGTACCCACTTCGGCGACCACTCCACCGACGCGGAAGAGCGGGTCATTTTCGAGGGCGAGATTCCGACCGTCGAAGGCCACGCCGTGCCCGTCGCCATCAGCGCCACGCGCATCGTTCTTTACGGCCGCCGCCTCGTCCTCGGCCTCTATCGCGACGTTACGGAACGGAAACGCGCGGAAGCCGAAATCGAACGCCTGAAAGCGCAACTTGGGCAGCAGAAGAGTGGATAGTGGATGGTTGATAGTTGATAGCCGCGCTTTCACCTGCCTCGTCCACCCGCTATTCATTCGCCATTCGCCATTCGTCATTCGTCATTTCCCATGAAGCTCTTCCCCATCCTCGCTCTCGCCATGCTCGCCACCACCCTCAGCTCTTCGGCCGCGGACACCGATACGCGCGTCTTCGAGATGCGCACCTATCACACCGCACCGGGCAAGCTCGATGACCTTCACGCGCGCTTTCGCCATCACACCATGCAACTCTTCGAGAAGCATGGCATCACCAATATCGGCTATTGGACGCCAATCGAGAATCCGGACAACCTGCTCATCTACGTCCTCGCCTATCCCAGCCGCGAAGCGCGCGAGACTGCGTGGAAAGCATTCCAGGCGGATGAAGATTGGAAGAAGGCGAAAGCCGATTCGGAGGTCAACGGCAAGCTCGTGAACAAGGTCGACCAACTCTTCCTCGCTGCCACCGACTATTCACCAGCGATCAAGCCCTCGAAGGGTTCCGCCGAGCGTGTCTTCGAGTTGCGTACCTACACCACCACGCCGAACAACCTGCCCATCTTGCATGAGCGCTTTCGCGATCACACGATGACGCTCTTTGCCAAACATGGCATGACGAACCTCTTCTACTGGCACCTCCTGCCTGACCAACCGAACGCTGAAAACACGCTCGTCTATATGCTCGCTCACGCGAGCGTCGATGCCGCCAAAGCGTCCTTCGCCGCTTTCCGCGCCGATCCCGATTGGATCGCCGCAAAGAAAGCCAGCGAGGAAAAAGGCGGCGGTTCGCTCACCATCCCCGACGGCGTGAAGTCCGTGTTTCTCAAGCCGACGGATTACTCGCCGACACGCTGACCCGATCGCGGTAGCACGCGAACACGATCAGCAGACCGGCCAATCCACCACTGAACACCAGCAAGGGCAGCAGGCTCATGCGGCTTTCAGGGAAGAACAATTCGCCCACGTTGAAAGAATTCCAATTCGTCTGCACCGAGCCCGCGGGAAAATAGCCGAAGGTGAGCAGGCCGTCGTAAGTGCCAATGGGATTGACCGACACCGGCCCGCGAATTGCCCCGAGAATGAACGGACTCGACTCACCACGCGCGATGCTGTCGCGCATGTCCTTTTCCTCTTTGGCGAGGCGCTGCTTGCGCTCGGCTTCGGGGACTTTGTCCTCCTGCATTTGCGAGTCTTCGTTGTCGAGACGTGCCGCGATCAATTGGTTCAGCACCGGCCACGCGCGACCGTAGGCGAAGAGCGGCCAGGCGTATTCCCCCACAATCTGGCAGAAAAAGTCGTCCTTGCGATGGGCATCGTCGACGCGGGCGTGGCCGCCGACCGCGAGAGAGTTCTGCGCATCGGTCGCCGTGAGCAGTGTCTGTTGCGTGATCGAGATGAACGCGAGCGCCGCTGTGACCCAACGCCAGCGCAGGAACGCGACCACCAGCGGCAAGCCCAGAAACGGCAACCCCGGCACGAGATAACGCGGGCCCGCCGCGAAGCCACCATGGTAGCCGTTGAAGCAGACATTGACGATGAAGAAGAAACCGAAGATGGCGAGGCACAAACGCGCCTCGGCGACCAGGGTCTTTTCCCGCAGCCACACGACGAGCCCGTAGAGGCTCATGATCGTCACCGGCGCGAGGAAGAAGATGCCGCGGTACGGGGAGACGGTAAGCAAGCTCGCGACATAGGGATTCGGCATGTAGAACATTCCGAGGAAAGCGCTGGTGTCAGCAAAGAGCGGGTTTTGGAAGTCGTTCGCAAATCGGAATGGCGAACCGAAGTTCACCTGATCATAAGCGCAGAGCGCGATCGCCGGAGGGATGACACCAACGATGTACCAAATCGCCGCACGCCAATTCCACGCGACCTTGTCCCGCGTCGAGCACGTGCCCAATAGCGCGTAGATGCCGAGGATTACTCCGGCGCCGAAGGCCACATAGTTGGTTACCACCGCGACGCCGGCGCAAATCCCCGCGACGATCGCGCGCCACGGCACAGGACGTTCCATGTGGCGCACACTCCACAAACACGAGAAGGAGATGAGTAGAAAGATCGCGGTGAGATCGTGATCGAAGAGCAGCGTAGCGAAGGGAAAGAATGTGGTTCCAAACGCAAACGCGAGGGTCGCCAGCACCGCTGGCAGCGATTTCCCCCCCGCCATTTCCCGCGCCAGGCGGAAAAACACGGCGCATCCGATAGCCGACACCAGGCCGACACTGAAGACGGAAGTCAGCCACGCATTTACCGTCAATGTCCACCAATCGTCCGGATTCAAGCCGCACCACTTTTCAAAGTGATAGATCAGCCAATAGGCCGGCACCGCGAGGAAAGTCGTGCCCGGTGGTTTGTTCGGATGAAACTGGCCGGTCGACGACACATATCCGATGTCGCCTGAACAGCACTCCTCGATCATCGGCACGTTCTTGGCGCCCGGCGTCCGCGAATCCTCATTGACCGGATAGAGGCTGTAAGCCATGTCCACCCATGACAGCGCGCACACTTCGCCCTGCCATTGATATTCGGCATGATCCAGCGGGAGGCGGACGAAATGCCGGCCGGAAGGATCCTTTGGGTCAACCTTGTAGACCAGGAAATCATCGATCGCAAAACGCCCCTCCTCCACGACCGCACGCACCTCTGCGAAGCGGGAATTCTGGTTCCACCCGCCGCCTTGGTGAAACCAGGCGAACGCGACGAAACAGGCGAAAAACAGCAGCCACTCAAAGCACCGGAGCGGAGCCATTAGCAAAGGGAAAAGGGATGCAGACTAACCATGTGGGAAAAGGAAATGGAGACGTTGCCCGCATTCCCTGCCAAGCGGAATCTTTTTCGGTCACCCTGAGTATCCGGTCCCGGTGGAACCACGCCGGTGGCGGCGTCCGATTCAGTCTAAGGTCGTATGAAACCAGTTGTTCTCACCGTCACCATCCCAGCCACGGTTCTCAGTTGCCAGGTCAATGCTGGCGATGACGTGGCTGCGGGGCCCTCGCCGGAAATTCCGGAATTGAAGGCGCTCAACCACTACGCGGGTCAGTGGGAAGACGAGATTTCCGGGCGGCCCGGCGTGCGCCGCATCGAAGTTGGAGAATGGATTCTCAACGGCCGGTTTCTACGTCAGTCGTGGTCCACCCAGTCGAGCGACGGATCGCCATCCGCCCAAGGACTCACGCTCATGACCTTCGACACGGAGACGAAGATCTACCGGAGCTGGGGATTTCTGGCCACGGGATCGGTCATCGAAAATTCAGGGACTTGGGATGAGGCCGCGCAGACTTTCACTTGGGGCCACCGTCTCACGGACACCGCGGAAACCGTGACGACCAAGGCCTCGTTTCCCAGTGAGAACAGCCAGGCTTGGTACATTGTCAAAACGGACGAGAATCACAAGATTGTGCGTGAAGTCACGGGCCGCAGCATCCGGCAAAGCCCTGCGGTTTTGCACGCTGCGTAAGTCACTCGCAAAATTCTGGGCGGCCCAGCGCGGCATGACCGTGACCAAAGAATTTTAAACGCAGAGGCCGCAGAGGCGCAGAGAAGAACTGTTGTGGGGCCGGTGGACCAAAACCCTGCAGAATGGCATCAGAAGTAGGCCCGCGAATCACACGGATCATTCGAATGGGTCAATTTTTATTCGTGCTATTCGCGCGATTCGCGGGCCAAAAATCTACGCACGCCGCGTCCACTTTTAGAGTTAGCACTGCAGAGGCGCAGAGAAAATGGGGTTGAGGTGCTGGCGGACTAAACCTACGCAGGTACGGAAACTTTTGCGCGTCAGCACCGTGGAAGGGCCCGTCCGCTCGAAGGCCGCCAACAATCGTCTCGTTCTCCTCTCCTTCCTCCTCGCTCGCCGAAAATGCGGCGGCCCTTCCTCCGTTGCGGGAATGTGCGGTGATGGGGGAAGGGCCGCTTGGGATGTTGTCCGCAGTTGCAACACTGCCGACACCCTGTCTTCGCGCGACCTCGCGTGGTGGATGTGCGGTGTCGTAATTTTTTTGCCTGAGACGGATTCGCTTGACGGGAAAGTGTCACCGGAATTTAACCAAGGGGCCCACGAACTGCTGGTCTGGTCCAGCGCGGAATCTGAGTTACCCATCCCTATCTATGCACAACACACCCCTACGTTCCATCGTTTCAAGAATCCTCGGCTTTGGCGCTGCTGCTCTTCTCGGGGCCGCAGCCTCCGCCTCGGCGGCCCAGGATGTCTGGGTCAGTTCGTCGTCGACTATTTTTAACGAGCCAATTTGGGTTCCTCCTGGTCTTTTTGTCCCTTTCAATAACTGGAGCACCGGCGCTCCGCCTACACCTGCGGAGGATGCGATTTTTCCCGGCACGATTCCCACCTTTCCCTTCTTCGCAGCCGCACCACCACCGCTGGATCAGTTCGCCAGCGGAAAAATCATCCTCTTGCTTTCGATTCCCCAAGGCTTTGCTCCTCCGGGTTTCCCTGCCACCCAACTGACAGCCAACAGCCTGACCTTCCAAAACAACTATCGGCTGGTGGACCTGAATACCCTGAGTCCCGTATCTCCTTTCGGTTTTCCCTCGGCTCCGCTCTTGTTGAGCAGTGGGAACATTACGGTGGTCAAAGGCGCCACCGCGGAAATCGACTTCGGTCTGCAAAGCACCAACAACACCATCACCAAACTCGGGCGCGGAACTCTGCTCCTCAACGGTGAGGTGTTTGGCAACCTCGACGTGCGGCAAGGAACGCTGGGCGTTGGTTCCACCTTTTCCATCGATCCCAGTACATTCGCCGTGAGCAATACTCCGGGAACTATCAGGGTCGATGGCAAGTTTACCCTCAAGAAGAACACCACTTTTGCTGTTCAACTCGCCTCGCCGAATTCCTACGGACAAGTTCACGTCAATGGCTCGGCGAATCTCGCCGGCACGCTGTCCGTCAGCTACGTTAACGGCTTCGAAGTCCAGCGCGGACAGAGTTTCGACATCATTCACGCTGACAACGGAGTTAATGGACGGTTCAGCACCCTTACCGACTCGCATGCCACCGGCACACTGCTGACACTCGGTATCAACTATCGTCCGCACGACGTTTATCTGGAGATCCTGCAAGGCTCCTTCGCCGGCCTGCCCGGTCTCACGCCCAACCAACTCTCCGTCGGTCGCGAACTCGACAACGTCGTCAACGACCACCGCGCCTCCACGCTGATCGATCATCTCGACCGCCTGCCGTTGAACGACGTGCCCGGCGCGCTCGATCGCATCGCACCGGAGGAACTGACCTCCATCTTCACCATGGGCGTCGCGGTGGACAAAGTGCAGGTGGATAACATCCAGCGCCGCAACGAAGAAATCCGCGCCGGCTCCAGCGGCTTCAGCGCCGCCGGACTCGCCATGCAGGGCACCGGTCCTGGATACAGCGGCACCTTTGGTATTAACACCGGAGTCGCCGGCCCGAATGGAAATGATGGCAAGGAAAGCAAAGAAATGAAGACCGTAGCCCCGGAAGAAAAGCGCTGGGGTATCTTCCTCAGCGGCACGGGCGAATGGCTGAGCGTGAGTGACGACCGCAATGCACGCGGCTACGATCTCAGCAGCGGTGGCTTCACGGTAGGCGTCGACTACAAGGTGTGCCCGAACTTTGCCGTCGGTCTCAGCGCCGGCTACGTCGGCATCAGTTCCGATCTCAACGACGGCGGCCGTGTCTCTGTCAATGGCGGCAAGCTCGGCCTCTACGCCACCACCTTTGCCGGCGGCTGGTATGCCGATGTGGCCGTCGATGGCGGCTACAGCAGCTACGACATGCACCGCGCGGGTTTCGAAGGCACCGCGCGCGGGTCGACCGACGGCGGCGATCTCAACGTGCTCTTTGGTACGGGCTACGACTTCAAGAAGGGCGCGTTCACCTTTGGTCCCACGGCGACCTTCAACTACACCTACGTCGGTGTCGGCGGCTTCGACGAACGCGGCTCACTGGCGCCTCTGCGCTTTGGTTCGCAAGGCCAGGACTCGCTGCGTTCCGCCTTCGGCTTCAAGGCGAGCTACGATTGCAAGGTCGGCGGCCTGGTCATCCGGCCGGAGATTCGCGCCGCGTGGCAGCATGAGTATGGCGACTCCGCCTACCAGATCGATTCCAGCTTCGCCAATGGCGCGGGCGGAGTCTTCTCGGTCAATGGGCCCAAGCTCGGTCGCGACAGCGCGCTGCTCGGCGCCGGTTTTGCCATCCAGTGCAGCGAACGTTGCACGACCTACTTCTATTACGATGGTGAACTCGGCCGCACGAACTACCACTCCGCAGCGGTAACGGGCGGCGTGCGCTTCGCCTTCTAAAAGAGACAGCCCGCCATCTACAACGGCGCCGGTGTCGCGGATATTCCGTGGCGCCGGCGCCTTCTTTTTGGAACGATGGTGGCCTTACCACCGATGACCACCGGCCTCCTTCTCACCCGATCGTTCATCTGGCTTTCCCTCATCGCCTATGCGCTGGCCATCGGCTTGCTGATTTTGTCGCCGGAACATGCCAGCTGGCGGCTTCGCGCCCGCCGCATCTGGACGTTCGCCTGCCTCGCATTTCTCGCGCATGTGCTCTGCGCTTTCGCCTATTTTCACCACTGGAGCCACACGGAAGCGTACCGGGAAACGGCGCGGCAGACCGCCGCGCTCACCGGCCGATCGTGGGGCGGAGGCATCTATTTCAACTATCTCCTCGCCGCTCTCTGGATCGCCGACGTGTCCTGGTGGTGGCTCGCCCCGCAAAGCTTCGACCGTCGTCCGCGATGGCTGACCATCGCGTGGCACGTCTTCTTCTTCTTCATTGTCTTCAATGGCACCATCGTCTTCGGCCGTGGGCCGGTGCGCGTGCTCGGCGTCGACATCTGTCTCGTTCCTCTCGCCTGCTGGTGGTATCGGTGGCGCCATCGCACTGTTGTC
>Ga0207667_10008828_pt1 | contig 11930 bp, 10 predicted proteins | sample KBSCornC52_FD_184301 | JGI IMG/M metagenome (GOLD analysis project Ga0207667, IMG submission 184301) | Corn rhizosphere microbial communities from Kellogg Biological Station, Michigan, USA - KBS Corn C5-2 (SPAdes) (version 2) | ecosystem: Host-associated > Plants > Roots > Rhizosphere > Soil ...
CGCCGTCCGCGTAGACGGTAAGCATCGCCCCGCAGTCGGCCGACGTTGCCGGGGGTTGCGGGACGTTCTTGCGCACCGCGAAATTCTCGGCCCGCTCGTCGACTGCGCGCAGCGACCAGAAATCGCCGGCGCAACGCAGATGCTGGAAATCGCCCCTCAGGGATTCGTTCATCGGAAGTCGGTGCGGCGGGCGCCGCGGGCAAAAAAGGCCGTCATTATCGCCCGCGCGGATGTCGAGCGCACGTCAGCTGCGGCGCTCCCCTTGCGGCTGCGGCATGGCCGCCAGCGTCGAAAGTGCGTCGCCGGCCACTCGCGTTATCCGCCAGTCGGGCAGCACCGTGGCGCCAAGCGCGCGGTAAAAACCGATTGCTTTTTCATTCCAGTCGAGAACGGCCCACTCGAAGCGTCCGCACCCCCGCTCGACCGCGAGGCGCGCAAGATGTACCAGCAGGGCGCGGCCGTAGCCTCGGCCACGGAACTGTGGACGGATGAACAGATCCTCGAGATAGAGACCCCGCCGGCCGAGAAATGTCGAGAAATTATGAAAAAAAAGGGCGAAACCAGCGTTTTCATCGTCTTCCCATGCCACGACCACTTCTACGGTCGAATTGGAGCCGAACAGCGCTTCCGAAAGCTGGTCTTCAGTGGCGGTGCAAAGATGGGCAAGGTGCTCGAACTCGGCGAGTCCCCGGATCATGGCGAGCACGGCCGGAATGTCGCCGGGCTGCGCTGCTGCGATGCGGAATTGATTCATTCCGCAGCGCACGCTCGCGATGGCGTCGGTTGTTCGGATGACGCTGGGTAATCTCGGCTGACGTAATGTCTGGTGCGGTGCAGCAAGGCGGACTCTACTGATGAGTTTTGACCGAGGAACGTTAATAACTGGACTTTCTCGACGGTGGTCCGCCAGCTTTGGGCCCGACGCCTTGTCGCTTCTGACGAACGCTTCGTTGGCAGATTTGCAACAGTTTTGCAGCTGCCAGTGTAACAAGCGCAACATTTCGTTGCCGCCCGTTTCATCATTGTTGTAATGTCGAGACGCTTCCAGAAAAGCGAACGGTCGATTTCCCGGCAAAAAAAGCGGTCTTCGGTATTTCTTGTGCAGCGAAACAATCCGTAGGAGCGAGCAGTTCCGGTTGCCATTGCTGTTCGGATCTGTGGGTAACGGCCGAGGCTATTGTAATTGTCTAAACTTTCCATTGGGGGTTCCATGTTGAAAGTAAACAGAAAAAAACTATCGCTTGCAGTGATGCAGGCGCTGGGTGCCGGAGCCATGGTCGGCATGGTCGTACCGGCGGCGCTTGCCCAGACGCCTCCAGCGGCGACCGCCGACGTCCAGAAATTTTCAACCACCGTAACGGGGTCGCGCATTCCGTCGGCGAACCTCGAAAGCACCAGCCCGATCACCACGATCACGGCGCAGGACATCAAGCTGTTTGCCCCTCTGTCGGCCGAGAACCTGCTCAATATCATGCCGCAGGTCATCGCCGACCAAGGGCAAATGGTTTCCAACGGCTCAACCGGTACGTCGAACGTCAACCTGCGCGGCTTGGGTTCGGCGCGCACCTTGGTCCTTGTTAACGGTCGTCCGCTCCCCCCGGGCAGTCCGGTGAATGGCGGTTATGGCGCCGACCTGAACGAGATACCCCTGCCGCTGGTGCAGCGGGTGGAAATCCTGACGGGTGGCGCATCCGCGGTCTATGGTTCCGATGCCATTGCGGGCGTCGTGAACTTCATCATGAACGACCATTTCGAGGGCGTCCAAATCGACGCCACGCACAGCTTTTACAACCACCGCCAGCACAGCCCGATCGGGGATGTCGTCGCAGCGAAAGAGGCCACGAATCCGCTGAATTTCCACAAGCCGGGAGACATCGGCTCCGACGGCGAAGCCGACTCGTATAGCTTGATCCTTGGCGGCAATTTTGATGGCGGCAAGGGCAACGCAACCGTTTTCTTAGGTTTCCAGAAGCAAAAGCCGCTCTTGCAATCAGCGCGCGACTTCAGCGCGTGCTCGCTAGCCGCCACGTTTGGTGATGGCTTTGCGTGCGCTGGCTCTAGCAACACCGCGCCCGCCAAATTCACTTTGCCCAGCGGCAAGGCGTTCACGATCGCCGATGCCGCAGGGAACGTGCGGCCCTATTCCTCCGCGGGTGACTCGTTCAACTTCGGCCCGTTCAACTACTACCAGGCGCCGGACGAGCGCTGGAACGTCAACGCCTTTGCGCACTACGACGTCCACCCGCGGGCGCGCGTTTACGCGGAATTCGGTTTTCACGACGACCATAGCCCGCGTCAGATCGCGCCGGGCGCGGACTTCGGTAGCGTCGAACACCTTACATTCGACAATCCGCTGCTGTCCGATCAGTTGAAGGCGACCTTCGGAATCACCCCGACCAACCCGGTCGACGTCGTTGTCCAGCGGCGGAACGTCGAGGGCGGCCCGCGTATCTTTGACTTCCGCACCACCTCCTATCGGGGCGTAGGCGGCGTCAAGGGCGAGGTCGTGGACGGCTGGAACTACGATCTGTACTACATGCTGGGCCGCGTTATCTATTCGCAAGTATTCAGGAACGACTTGTCGACCTCGAAATTCGGTCGCGCCCTGGACGTGGTCACCGACCCGGCGACAGGTCAGGCCGCCTGCCGCTCTGCGGTCAACGGTTTCGACCCGGCGTGCGTGCCATGGGACCTCTACCACATCGGGGGCGTAACGCCGGCAGCGCTTAACTACATCGTTACTCCGGCATTCCAGACTGGCACCACCGAGCGGCGAGTGTTCGGAGGGACGTTGGGTGCCGACCTCGGCATGTACGGGTGGAGATTGCCCTTGGCCAAGGAAGGCGTCGGCGTCTCGTTCGGTTACGAGAATGGCATCGACAAGCTAAACCTGGAGACCGATGCGGCGTTCCAGAGCGGCGACATCGAGGGGCTGGCGGTATTGCCCAACAGGGGCCAGATCGGCCGCAAGGAATATTTCGCTGAAGTGCGGGTTCCGATCATGGAGGACCAACCGTTCGCGCAATATCTCGCGCTGAACGGCAGCTACCGGTATTCGGACTACAGCATTCACCAGACGGCGAACACCTACGGAGTCGGCGTTGAATGGAACCCGGTCCGGCAAGTCAAGCTTCGCGGCAGCTTCCAGCAGGCTGTGCGCGCGCCGAACGTCGTTGAACTGTTCCTGCCGCAGTCGCTCAACCTCTTTAACGGTCAGGATCCGTGCGGCCCCGGCCCCAATGGTGAGGCGCCGACTGCGACCGTGGCGCAATGTGCTCGGAGCGGGCTTCCGGCCAACCTGTTCGGCAATGCCCTCCTGCGTAGCCCCGCAGGGCAACTGCAGTTCAAGCAGGGCGGGAACGAGAACTTGACGCCTGAAACGTCGAAGAGCTACACCTTGGGCTTTGTGATGCAGCCGACGCGCGATCTGAGCGCAAGCGTCGACTACTACAAGATCAAGGTCGACAACGTTATCTCGACCATTCCGTCTGCGCTGGCCCTCCAGTCGTGCATCCAGACCGGCGCGTTCTGCGACCTGATTCACCGGGACGCGCAGGGCACGCTCTGGCTCCCCGGCCAAGGGTTCGTCACGGGCACCAACCTCAACATCGCGAAGCTGGAAACCGACGGCATCGACTTGGTGGCTAACTACCGGTATACGCTACCTCCCAACTGGGGAAGCCTCGCGTTCGAGTTCAACGGAACTTACCTGATGAACCTAAAGATCGACTCAGGTACGGGTCAGGGTCCCTACAACTGCGCTGGATTCTATGGTGTCGTTTGCAATGGCAACGCGGGCATTGCGATCAATCCGCTGGCGAAGTGGAAGCACTTGCTGCGCGGAGTCTGGTCGACGCCGTGGTGGAACATAGATCTTGCCGCGACGTGGCGCCACATTAACTCGGTCAAGTTGGATGCATGTGACACGCAGGCGCAATTGGCCAACCCGGACATATGCTCGCCCGAGGAGGCCAAGCTGGACTCGCGAGACTATCTCGACCTGGGTCTTTCGTGGCCGGCGACCAAGATGTTCACGGTATGGGCGGGCGTCACCAATGTTCTCGACAAGGACCCGCCCCTTGCGGGCACCTCGAGCGGCGTCGGTCCTACCTCGTCTAACAACGGAAACACCTTCCCGCAGCTTTACGATAGTCTCGGCCGGCATTTCTTCGTATCGGTGACCGCGAAGTTCTGATCGCGACGCGATTACGCATCTTCGACGGCGAGCTTCGGCTCGCCGTTTTTTTTTCGAATAGGAGTTGGAAAGATCGCTCAGCTCGCTTTCGGCTCCGCCAATCCCGTGCCGCTGGTATACGCATTTACGCCTGCGGTCAGCGCTGTAACCAGCGCCCGCTCGGCCGGCGTGAGATGTGGGTGCCAGATGTCGAAGATCAGAACCACGCGCAGTTTGTCGCTGTCATTCCACGCCTCGTGCTCGATGGTGTCGTCGAACACCCATGCGCGTCCTGGCACCCATTGCCGCGTGTCGTTGCCAACCCGGAATCCACAGCCCTCCGGGATAATCAGGGGAAGGTGGGTGACCAGGCGGACATTGGTCACGCCCGTATGGGGCGGAATCCGGGTCCCGGGTTTGAGCAGTGAAAACATCGCAGCTGGCGTGCGTCCGGGTTGGTCCGGCTGAGGTGCGCCCTCCAGCGCGGCCATGGTTTTGGGGCACTTGGCGGCATTTTCCTCGACTCGCTGCCCCGTTTTGTACAGGTGGAACGCACTCCAGCGCGGGGAGTTGTTTAGCTCTACCCACTGGTTGAGTGGCACGCCAGGTGGATAGGAAATATAGGGGGTGAATCCTTCCTCCGCCTCAAGGATCGCGACAAACTCGTCGCGAATCGCGTCAGTGGCAGCCTCGATCGAATCAAGCCAGGGAAAATCCGCGCGGTCGAAGAACTCGATCGGCGCGAGGCCCGGGTAGTGATAGATCTCGGACATCGATTCATATCTTCGCTTTCTACCGACCATGATGTCGACGGAGTCGCGAAACCGCTTCAGGTTCTCGCCCGCAAGCTCCCGGTAATAGGGGTCCAGACGTTGATCCAAAAAGGCCCCGAGTTCTTTGCCGTACTGTTGCCAGCGCGCCAGCGCCTGCGAGACGGCGGGCCTGAGTTCCGGGCGAAGGTTCTGCAACGGTGGCGAGACCTGCACTATCGCCACGTTCACCAATGCTGCCTCGTGGGTCTTGCCCTGCCGTTCGAGGAGGTCGGCCCGCAATATCAGCGCCACCAAGTGCTTCGGATCGAGGACCAGTGCTTGCCGAATCGCGGTCTCTTCGGCCGCTTCTTCCTTGACCTGACGGCAGGCGAGCGCAAGATTGATCCATCGCTCCGGATCGCCGCGGTCCGCGTCGACCAGGCGCTGGAACGCGGAGCGCGCCGATTGAAAGTCCCCGGTGCGAAACGCGTGTTGGCCGAGCGTGGCGAGGGTTCGCTCGTGGTCTGGGTCGATTTCGAGAATCCTTCTCAAAAGCGCGTTGGCTTCTGCGTCCCGGCCCAATTGGGCTGTTCGGACGGCGGCAGCCTCGAGGGACGCGATTTGCGCCAGCCGAGCGGGGTCATTCTGCGTCATTGCTTCCTACTTCAGACGGGAAACCTTGATCAGGCTACGCCTGCCCTCGATCGTAAGATTGTAGCTGCCGAGTGCCCCTCGCTCGATGGTAACTTTCATCGTTGCTCCCGGCGCTGGATCTAAAACTACCGTGCTATCGGCATCGAGCTGTCTCCAGACTTGGCCGTTGGCGAGGATGAATATGGCCTTGCCCCGCGGCGTCGTGGCAAACTCGATAACGGCGGCCGTGATTTCAGTTAGCCCCTCTTCGGGCGCAGGGCTTGGGGCCGGCTTGCCGAAATCTTCGGGCTTGGTTGCGGATGTTTGCGGGCGCGAAAATCCGAACCAGTCGAGAATGCTGCGCTTTTTCGGTGCTTCCTCCGCAGGCGCGGTGAGCGCGCTCTTGGCGCGTGGCACCGCGGCATCGAAGCACTTCAAACGCTCGGCCGCATCGATGATATCGGCGCATTTTGCAATCTCGGTCAACACGTCTCGGCTAACATCGGCGTGCGCTGGGCTGACAACTGCGAGCACGCAACATAGGAACACCAGGGTGGATCGCATCGGAGTTTGATAGGGAAGTCAGTTATTTATCAGGGCTAGTTCCGGGCGCTTCGGGCAGCGATCCTGTCAAGGTGTCGTTTGCATGCCGACCTCTTTCCCATCGGTTTCAGGTCGTCGGACTTTGCAACGGCGTCGTATGAAAGGATAGCAAACACAGGTCAAAGATATCTTACAATGAACCAAGGGAAACGGCCGGACGGCCTGAAACAGTCCTTCGGAAGGTGAGGTGGACAGAAAGTGTTCCTAAAGATCAAGGACCTTCTTACAACCCCCGAAATCTCACGGCTGACAGCCCTTAGCCGCGAGCTGCGTTTCGTCAATGGCCGGGTGTCGAATCCGGCGAATCTGACGAAGGATAATCTGCAAGCGGATCCCAGCGATCCGAAGTACTCGGAGTCCGTTCAGATCGTAAGTGCCGCATTCTCCCGTTCGCGCGAATTCATGGACTTCGCTCTGCCGAAGCACGTGGCACCGCCGCTACTCTGCCGCTACACGCCAGGCATGAAATACGGTGCGCATGCGGACGCGGCGCTGGTCCATGTCGGCAGTGCCCGTTTGCGGTCGGACATCTCTTGTACGGTCTTCGTCAGCGATCCTGCTGCTTACGAAGGTGGAGAGCTGTCGATCGTGGTCGGCAATCAGGCGATCGCGTTCAAAGGTCAAGCTGGCGAGGCCATAGTCTATCCATCGACGGCCCTACACGAGGTCGTCCCGGTGCGTTCCGGCCAGCGCCTCGTTTCGATCACCTTTATCGAGAGTTTCGTGCCGGACCAGCACCAGCGGACGCAGGTCTACGAGCTGAATGAGATCGCCGCGCTCGAAGGTTTGACGATGAGGTGGGAAAACCGCGTGCGCCTTGACGTCGTACGACAGAACTTGCTGCGCATGTGGTCGGCCTAGCCATTTGGAGCCTCCACGATCTCGGCGATGGTGTTGTTCGAGCGGGCGAGCCGTTCCAGCCAGGCGAGGCCCTTGCGAATTTCCTCTCCTTCCCGCCGTCGCGATTCGCGCAGCAGCTCGGCGCGAATCTCCGGCGAGTAGGCGAATTCCGGCGCCTTCGAGTACCGCGCCAGGACCGGGCTGCGCTTGAGCCGGTCGAGTTGGCTGGCATCCGCCGGCAAGCCAAAAAGGCGCAGCATGCGATCGATACTCGGCGCCATGCTGACGAGGAATTGATCGAAGTCGACCGCGATCGTTCTGGCCGGAAATCGGTTGAGCACCTCGCGTTGCGACCACGATTCGGCTAGCCAGCTCATCGCGGCCAGCTCGCCAATCGACAAGGCATGCAGCGGCGGCAGGAGCGTGCCGATCCGCGATTGCAGCCGCCTCATGCGCTCGGGTCCATGGCCGCGCAAGTCAGCCGGCGAATTCTGCCCAGCCAGTAATGTCGCCAGGTAGGGCTCGGCGCGCAGATTTAGATAGATCGCCCGCGACCCTTGGTTGCGGTCCAGCAGCGGAATGGCGATGCGCCCGACGCTGCTCGTCGCCTTGACCACGACGCTGCTGTTGCCCGGATACCCGCGGCCCCAGAGACGCAGCAGCGTCGCGAGCAGATCGTCGAACTGGCCTGAGCCCAGCAGTGCATCGCCCCGTCCCAAGGCATCGTGGGCTTCGGCGAGCGTTCTGAGCGGCAAGGGCTCGCGGAGCGGCAGTACTAGGCCGGTTTCGTCGAGCAAGCGGCTGACCAGTGTGGAACCAACGTGGCCAGTGTGAAAGATGAAATGGACCGGACGTGGATCGGTCACCAGGCGCGACGCTTCGGCGACGCGATCGAAGCTCGCCCAAGCGCCGACGGACGCCGGGGCGAAGATGCGGTCGTCCAGGAAGCTCGCCCGGCGGTACGCGCCGGCGTCGAATTGCAACAGCAAGACCATCAGGCTATTGAGGTCTATTTTTTGCGGATAAACGTCGGGCGACCCCGCCAAGCGCGCCACCATGTCATCGGCAGTCGTACTGGAGCGTTTTAGCGTCATCGGGGGTGCGTTGTCTGGGTCGTCGAGAGCGAATTGCACCGGGGAAGTTTAACCGCACCCCCACTGTTTGCATCAGAAAAGACCTGGGACGGTCGTCGCCGGCGGCGTAACGCATCGGACGACGACGGTCACGGGAGGAGTGAACCCCACGGGATGTGGGGCACCTAAAGTAACAGGAGGCACTATGAACACAGGCAGATTTCTGGTTGCGCTGATCGCGGCGCTGGCGGGCATAGTTATCGCAGTGCCCGCCTCGGTCGCGGCGCAGCTGCGCTATGACGGGCTGGTGGCTGTTCAATCGCGGAACGTCGACCAGTTGTATGTCCGCCCCAATGTCGAAATGGCGCGCTATCAGAAAGTGATGATCGACCCGGTCACGGTTGAATTTAGCAAGGAGTGGGACAAGAGCGTCAACGACACGCGTTATGTAACGCGCGTTCGTCCCGACGACGCGCGCCGCATCGCCAAGGAGACGACCAGCAATCTCGGCGGTATTTTGGCGGATACGTTGAGGACGCGGGGTTACGAGATCGTAGCCGCGCCGGGTCCGGGGGTGCTGCGGATCTCGCCGTACGTCACGGAACTCTATGTCAACGCGCCGGACATTTTCCCTCCGGGAAAGACGAGGTCCCTTACCCGGGAGGCTGGATCCGCGACGGTGACGCTCGAGGTGCGTGACGCAGGCACCGGAACGCTCCTCGCTGTTGTCGCTGATCGCGGCACGGCGCAGCAAATGTTGCGCCTTAGCCGTGCGACCAGCGTAACGAACAATTTCTGGTTCGACGATATGTTCAGGAGATTCGCCGCCAGCGGGGTTGACGCCATCAGGCATGCGCCGAAAACGTAGACGGAGCGCGCCCGTCACGGCGGGAGATTCTCAAGTTCTCGTTCCCTGGCCGGGTTGCGGCTGTCAGGTCGGCAGCTCAGACTGATGTCGATGCGCGCAGATTCCGCCGCCGCAGGGAGCTGATGTCGAACCCCCTCGACCGCGCGCCTGGCGTTAGCGAGCTCGGTGTCAGCCGCACTCCGGCAAGCGGGGTCACAACCCCGAGCCCACCCGGCAACAAAATGTGCTAAAAGACGCCCTGCAAGACGTTCGGCTCGAGGCTCAGGCGCTTGATCTCAACAGACATCGAGGGACTCATAATGAACAAGAACCTTGCCGCCATCCTGTTCGGCGCTGCGCTGATTGCGGCAACGTGCGCATCGGCCGAAGATAAAATCGGCGAAGGCACCGACATGCAGGCGTTGCGCACTGCCGTGCGCGCCGACAAGAAGGCTTTTGTCTCGTCGGTGCTTAAGCTCACCCCGGTTGAGGAGAAGAGGTTCTGGCCGGTGTACGACGAATACCAGCGCAATCTGGACATGACTAATCGACGTCGCGTCGTGGCGATCCAGCAGATAGTCGTCGGCGACGCGCCCGACTCGGAGCTCTACGCAAAAAGGCTCGTCAGCGAGCTGATCGCGGTCGACGAAGCCGAGCTCAAAGCGCGGCGAACGCTGCAAAATCGTCTGATGCGGGGTGTACCGACCCGGATCCTGTCGCCGAAAAAAGCCGCGCGCTATCTGCAGCTAGAATCCAAGATTCGCGCGATCCAGGCTTACGACGTGGCGGCGACGGTTCCCTTGATCAAATAGGGGCAGACCGCAGGTTGCAATCCGGCGTCGGCGTGGCTCAAGGGCTCCGGCGCGGCCACCGCGCGAACTCCCACCCGTCCGGTTCCCTGTGCCCTGGATTTCGGAGCCGTCAGCTGCGTGTGTACCGGCATCCAGGTCGAATCGCGCCGCGCGATCACGTCGATCCGGATAGGGCCGGAATCCACATCCGCCGCCGGAATGCCGGCGGGCTGCGGCGGGGCCACCGTCCGGACTTCGTGCTTGCCCGCATCCATTTTCGCCGGTAGGACAACTGAGAGGCCGACAGTCATCGCCGTAAGGGCGACAGCGAAGGCGCCGAACGCGGCGGGGCGGGACGATGGCTTGTATTCGTTCATGTCTGGCTCCTGTTTCGTTTGTTGCCTGCCTTGGATGCCGCAACCCGGAGGCGCGGATTCAGATTTCGAAACGCCTTGCGCTTTTGCTTTAGGCGAATCCTAGGCAGACGAAGTGGCCGTCTCAAGACGCAAGCGACGAACCTACCGAATTCCGGGTGCCAGCGTACGCGGCGTGCGACGAACTGCATGTCGACGCCCGCGGATCCCGGCCGAACCCGGTCCGGGCGGCCGGGACTCCTGTATCGTCGCGCCCGTGTTCGATATGCGCTTTGGCGGTCTGTCTCACGAGGCCATTATCAAAACCGCCGTCACCGGTCGCAAACGAAATACCTGCATCGCTTGCATGCGCCGGGCGAATGGAGGACCCTTCCGCCGGCGTACTTCCCAGGGCTGCCGATCCTAAGGTCGGAGGCCGCTGGAGCGCGCAGGCAGCCAGACTGCGCCATTCCAAAAAGGGACGCTGGTTCTGCGCGAAGGCCGATTTTCGGGTGGTGGTTTTTGACGCTTTTGTGTAGAATTCCGCGACTTTCTGACGGAAGCTTGGCCCTGCCTCCCTGGCGGGGCCAACGCGTTTTGGCGTTTACACGTCGGCCCCGGGGGCACGCTACACGACGGATCCCCGGGTCGGACATCTCGAGGCCCTTAGTACCGAGCACTGCATGTGGGGAGCCGGGCCAAACGCTGACTTTTCGACTGAATACAACAATTCCTGGAGATAACATGCTGAAAATGACCCGCCTGGCCATGCTGGCCGCGGCGCTGCTGCTTGCGGCGGCCCCCGCGGTGGTTCCGCTCGCGGCGCAGGCGCAAGGACAGCCCGCGACGCCCGCCACCACGCCGGAATCGACTCCGCCGGCCGCCGCGCAGCCGGCGGCGCCCGCAGCGGCTGCCGCCGCCAAGGCAGACCGAACCACCGAGCTCGTCGACAATCCGTACGGCCTCGAGGCGCTGTGGAAAGGCGGCGACATCGTCGCCAAGGTGACGCTCGCGATCCTGGCGCTGATGTCGATGGGCAGCTGGTACATCATCGTTACCAAGGTTTACGAACAGTGGCGGATGAACCGCCAGGCGCGCGCCGCCGACCGTTCGTTCTGGAATGCGCCGTCGGTGCGCCAGGGCGCCGAAAAGCTCAAGGAGGGCAGCCCTTATCGCTTTATCGCCGAATCGGGACTCGAGGCGTCGAGCAAGCACGTCGGCCTGCTGGGCAACGTCGATCTCAACACCTGGATCACGATGTCGATCCAGAGAGCGATCGACAACATCCAGGCGCGCACGCAGGATGGTCTGGCCTTTCTGGCCACCGTCGGCTCGACGGCGCCCTTCGTCGGGCTGTTCGGCACGGTATGGGGCATCTACCACGCGCTGACGGCGATAGGCATTGCCGGGCAGGCGTCGATCGACAAGGTGGCGGGCCCCGTCGGCGAAGCGCTGATCATGACGGCGTTCGGCCTGGCAGTCGCCGTTCCGGCGGTTCTGGGTTACAACTGGCTGATCCGCCGCAACAAGGCGGCGATGGACCTGGTGCGCAGCTTCGGCGCCGATCTTCATGCCGTGCTGCTGAGCGCCCCGAAAGTCGCTGCCGCTCCGGCCAGGGCCTGATGCCATGGCGATGAGCGTCGGTTCTTCGAGCGCAGACGAGGACGAGATCGTCTCGACGATCAACACCACGCCGCTGGTCGACGTCATGCTGGTGCTGCTGATCATCTTCCTGATCACGATCCCGGTCGTCACGACGTCGATTCCGGTGCAGCTGCCCAAAGAGCGCAACGAGGTTCGCGAGACCAAGCCGGAGAACATCGTCCTCTCGGTCGATCTGCAGGATCGCATTTACTGGAACGAC
>Ga0207667_10008840_pt1 | contig 11921 bp, 10 predicted proteins | sample KBSCornC52_FD_184301 | JGI IMG/M metagenome (GOLD analysis project Ga0207667, IMG submission 184301) | Corn rhizosphere microbial communities from Kellogg Biological Station, Michigan, USA - KBS Corn C5-2 (SPAdes) (version 2) | ecosystem: Host-associated > Plants > Roots > Rhizosphere > Soil ...
ACAGATCCGAATCCGAGAGCCCAAGGATGTTGCCAAAGAGATAGTGGAGCAATGAGACGCGGACTTTAACAAAGCTGATGAGCACGACGCCGAGCGAGAACGCCACGGTGTAGAGCGCGCCCAGAGCGGTGTCTTCCTTCAAGCGCGAGCTGCGGGCGATGATCTGTGCGCCCATAGCCACGATGAGCGCGGCGACCAGGGCGCCGAAAAACAAGCCGGCGGGCGCCAGACCGAAAAGCAACAGCGCCACGGCCAAACCCGGCAACAACGAGTGCGAAAGCGAATCGGCCATGAGCGCCAATCGCCGCAGAACGACGAAGGCGCCGAGGAAGCCATTGGTGAAGCCGAGGAGCGCGCCGCCGACAACGACGCGCCGCATGAATTCGTGGTGAAAAGGTTCTGTGAGCCAGTCCATCGAAGAAGTGCTTAGTGCTTAGTGGTGGTGGTGGTGGTGATGCGGCCGACCTGCCGGTCCCGTAAACGGCGCGGTGTGGTAGGTCTTGTGGATGTTCGCATCGGTGAAAACTTCGTTCACCGGGCCTTCGGCGATGAGTTCGCCGTTAATCAGGATCACTCGGTCGAAAAGCTCCGGCACGGTTTGCAGGTCGTGGTGCGAGGCGATGATCAGCTTTCCCTGGCCGCGCAGGGTGCGCAGCATTTCCTTGAGATTGTCCTGCGAGGGCTTGTCGAGGCCGGTGAAGGGTTCATCGAGCAGGAAGACGTGAGCCTGCTGGGCGAGGGCGCGGGCGAGGAAGGCGCGCTGCTGCTGGCCTCCGGAAAGCGCGCTGATCTGGCGGCGATGCAACGTTTCCAGGCGCATGGCGGCGATCGCTTCGTCGACCGCGATGCAGTCCTCCTCACGGAAACGCCGCCACCAACCGAGTCGCAAAAACCGACCCATCTCCACGAGACCGCGCACAGTGGTCGGGAAATCCCAATCGATATTTTCTCGCTGAGGCAGATAAGCAAAATCCCTGGTCGCGCCAGCCACTTCGTTGCCGTGAAAGGTGATACTGCCGGTCTCGCGGGCCAGCAGGCCGGCCAGCGATTTGAGCAGCGTAGATTTGCCGGCGCCGTTCGGTCCGAGCAGGGCGACGGATTCGCCACAGCCCAATTCGAAAGCGATGTGGTGCAGCGCCGGCACGCGGTTGTAGCTCACCGTGAGGTCGCGGACGACCAGTCGATGGGCCGTTGTGGGATCGAGAGTCGGGGTCAGGCGGCTCATGGGAAAGTGACCACTTCGTCGTCCGCTCCTTTGCCCCAAACGCTCTTGTCATGCCTGTCGCCGGCCGGGTCGGTCAATTGCACGCGCATGGCGGAGAGCGGGCCGTCTTCCGGCCATTCGATATGGAATTGCACATCCACTCCTTCCGTTGGATAGGCCATGGTCACGTCGTGCTCCATGTCGGCCTCGGGGGCAGCGATATCCCAGACCACTTTGTCGAGGTTACTGACCACCACCTTTTTCGGCACGGTGGTGAAAGTCAGATGCAAGTGAATTGCTTTTGCGATTTCCGCTTTCGGCACCGGGGACGTGGGTGTGGCGAGGACTGCTTCGGGGCGCGTCAATTGCCAGAGCGGGATGCCCAGCAGGGCGACGATGATGAAGGCGAGCAGGGCCCGCAGGAGTGGCGACCCTCTCATTATTTCAGGGCGTCGACGATCGTCGTGACGTTGTGTTTATACATCGCTTCGTAGGTGGAAGCCTCGGGCGTATCGCCCAATCCATCCGCATAGAGCGGCGGGGCGATTTTCACGCCCGTCTCGCGTGTGATCTCCGTCATCACCTTGGGATTCTCGATGTTCTCCGGGAAGATGGCTTTCACGCCTTCAGATTTAATCGCAGCGACGATGTCGCCGACTTTTTTCGACGAAGGCTGGTCTTCGCTCGAGACGCCTTCGATGGCGTGAATGGTGAACCCATTGTCGCGGGCGAAATACTGGAAGGCGTCATGCGAGGTCACCAATTTCCGTTTGTCGCGCGGCAATTTCGCGAGTTCCAGTTTCACCCACTTCTCCAGCGCATCCAGTTTGGCCAGATACTTGGCGGCGTTTTCGGTGAACGTCGCTTTGTCCGCGGGACTCACCTTGATCAACTCATCACGGACGATCTTCACTGCCTTCTCCGTATATAGCACGCTCTGCCACCAGTGCGGGTCTTCGATCACTTTGTCGGGCTCCCTTTCCGATTTCATCTTCAGCGAGGCAAAGCCGTCGCCCACCTCCACAAGATCGCCCTTCGTGCCGGTCGCTTGCTTGAGTTTGCCGACGTAGCTCTCCATGTGTTTCGCGGAGAGCAGGATCAACTGCGCATCGCCGACGATCTTCAAGTCCTCGGGTTTCGGCTCGAATTCATGCGGATCGATGCCTGGCTTCACGTGCCCGGTTACCGCTACGCGGTCGCCGCCGACCTGCTGGGCGATCTCGGTGAGAATGGTCGAGAAGGTCGACACGCGGATTTTGTCGGCGGCCTGCCCAACCACGGCGGCCGCGAAAAAGACAATGAAGGAAAGGAGCGGTAACTTCATGAAAGCAACTAAAGCGGTCGCTTTTCTAAATGCAATAAATTTGCATATAGAAATTTTGCGCACCGGCCGCGACTCGGTTCCTCGCAGGGTTAATCTTCCACCGGCCAAAAAATTGCCGTTTAATTCTTCGCTCCCTCGCGATTGCATTTTGCCATGCGCTCATTACTAGAGAACTTCTAAAACCCACATGCGCACCATCCGTCTTCTGTCGCTCCTCGCTCTTTCCCTCTCGCTCCTCGGCGCGCGCGCCGACGCGGAGCTGAAGTGGGATCATCCCATCCAGGAATTTCATCGGGTGCCGGAGGACAAGGAAATCTACGCGCACTACACCTTCAAAAACGTCGGCGCCGCACCGGTCACGATCAAGACGGTGCGCTCCTCCTGCGGTTGCACGACAGCGCATCTCGACAAGAAGACCTTCGCGCCCGGTGAAGCCGGCGAGATCGTCCTGCACTTTTCCTTCGGCGATCGAAAAGGACTCTATCGCAAGGGCGTGAGCATCACGACTGATGACAAGCCGTCTGAGCCGTTCGTCATCAATCTGCTCGTCGACATCCACGATCCGGTGACCATGACGCCGGCGCTCGTCTATTGGAAGAAAGGGGACCCGGCGGAAGCCAAGAGCGTGCAATTCACCGTGGAGCCGACCAAGGAGGTGCACATCAAGAGCGTGACGTCCTCGAATCCGCGCCTCGCCGCGAAACTTGAAACCACCAAGGCCGGTGAGCAATACGCCATCTCGGTGAAGCCCACGGATACGGCGCAGAAGGAGTCCGCGGAGATCAGCGTACAGACCGATTTCCCATCGGATGCCCCGCGCGCCTACACCATTCACGCGCGCATCAAGTGATTCGCGCGCTGCGTCAGTTTGCCATCGTGCTCGGGATCGCCCTTCTGCCGGCGCTGGTCTCGGGTGCGATCCAATTGAAATGGAACGCGGAGGTGCCGCCGAAGAAGGACGAAGTGACCATCGCCATGGTCCACAACAACTGGTCCGACCATGTACTGTGGGTCGACGCTCGGACGCGCGCGAAATACGATCACGCCCACATTCCCGACGCGGTGCTACTCAATGAGGATGAATGGAATTCGCTGGTCGCGAAATTTCTCGATGCCTGGGACCCAGATGTGCCGGTGGTCGTCTATTGTGACGGCGGAAGTTGCGACGCCAGCCACGCGATCGCCGAGCGGATGCGCTCGGAATTGAAAATCGAGAAGGTCTACGTTTTGAAAGGAGGCTGGGGCGCATGGTCGGGAAAATAGCCGTTCTGCTGCTGCGCGTCGCTGTGTCGGCGGTCTTCCTCTACGCGGGCGTGATGAAGATCTGGGACTTCCGTCACGGGCAATCGGCCACGCCGGATTTCACCCTGGCCATCCAGCATTTCGAGATTCTCCCCAATCCCGACCTGGCCGTCCTGCTCGCCGTCTATCTGCCGTGGCTGGAGGTCACCGCGGCGCTCACACTTTTTGTGAAACGTCTCGCCCTCGGCGCGGCCACGGCGGTCACCGTCATGAGCGTCGTCTTCCTCGGCGCCATCGGCAGCGCTTGGGCACGCGGGCTCGATATCCGGTGTGGCTGTTTCGGCAAGGATGAGGTCTCGCTTTCGTATCCTTCGTTGATGTTGCGCGATGCCTTGTTGCTGGCCGCGGCGGTGGTAGTGCTGGTTTGGGAAGCTCGGCGGAAGCGGGCTTTGACTCCCAGTCCAGAGGGTGAATCACCTTCCTAACAGGCTGCCGTTCGCGAAGTGATGGGTGAGTTCAGATAAAGCGTAGAGGCGGAACTCCGGGGAGCGCGCTCGTCCGAGTGCTAGCGAAGGCGTCCCCGCCTTCGCGGACTTTGTTGCGGTGTTCCGCGAAAGCTGGCCGCGCTTAGGTGCTGGAGATTAAAAAAGTTCGTTTCGGCGAGACGCCGAAACCAGCACTCGGGACGAGTGCGCTCCCCGGAATTCTGCGGCCGCGCGCTTCCAGATATTTACGTTATGCGCTTCTGAGAACTGCTCTAACTGGTCGCCCGCAACTGCTTCCAGGCGGCCAGACATTTTTCGGCGGTTTCGAATTCCGCAAAGCGGCTGCCTTCCTGCTCGATGAGGTAGAACTCTACGCCGCCGGTGGATTCCAGCGCCGCGATGATTTCCTTCCACGGGGCGACGCCTTCGCCGAAGAGGACGCGGAAGCCTTTCTCGGAGGCTTTATCGCCGGGGGCCCAGTCCTTGAGGTGCACGCTCTTGATGCGGCCGGGATTGGCCTTGATCCAGGCGATGGGATCAGCGCCGACTTCGAGACAGGTGCCGACGTCGAATTGCAAAATGAAATCCTTGGGCGTGTTAGCGGCGAGAATGTCCATGACGCGAGGACCGCCCTCAAGCGGCAGCCACTCGACGTAGTGATTGTGGAATCCGGCGGAGAGACCGTGGGGTTTGAGCTCCTCGACGGCCGTGGTCAGGTGTTCGCAAAGGCGCTTCCAGTCATCGGCGGTTTTGGTCGTGCGCGGGGCGGACGCCATGATGATGTGGCGGGCGCCGAGGATCTGGTTGAGCTCAATGGCGTGCGACATCGTCTCGCCGGGCAGAAGCGATTCGAAGCCATTGTGCGTGGAGAAACAGCGGAGGCCGAGGTCGTCGAGTTGGGCGCGGACTTCCTTGGCGTAGGGCGGGGTCCAGCCGACGTAGGGAGAGAAGAACTCGACGACTTCGTAACCGATCTTGGCGATCGTGCGTAGGGTATTGGGGAGATCCTTGGTCAACTCGCCGCGCACGCTGTAGAGCTCGATGCCGATGGGGTATTTCTTTGCCCCGGGGGCGCCGGGCTTGGGGGCGGGCGTTTCTTCGGCGCGGGAAGTGGTGGACATCATCAGGGATTGCGCGGCGAGAGCGGCGGAGAGCTGGAGGAACCGACGGCGGGAGGAGAGCGCTTGGGACATGGGCGGGAGGGTATATGTGCGGAGGGGGAATTATGAAGGATGAAGACACACAGCTCCATTTTCGTTCAAAGTCCCGCCCCATTGCGGAATGATGCCCTCCAATGAAACAATTTCTCGTCTTCCTCGCCGCTCTTGCGCCCCTGGTTCCGCCGGCATTTGGCGATGACGCGCTGAGCCCATTTGGCGTTGGCAGTTGCTATAGCAACAATCGCTCGGCGGCGGATAACGCACGCTGGATTCCGCAGATGGAGGAGATCGGGCTGCACAGCTATCGGACGCCGCATACGGATTGGGGCGCGCTGGAGACGGCTCCGGGCCAATGGAAGTGGGAGGCGCTGGATCAGCAGATGGATTATCTTAGCCAGCACGGGATGGACTTTGGCGGAACGCTGATCGGGACACCGAAATGGAACACGAAGGACAAGCCCGGATCGCTCCCGGTGAACAACATCGAAGGCTGGTCGGGCTATGTCTCCGCGGTGGTGGGCCATGCCAAAGGCCGGATCAAACGGTGGGAGGTGTGGAATGAGCCGCCCAATTTCACGGGGAAAAAGCAGACGCCGGCGGACTATGCGAAGATCGTAGCCAGCGCGTACGATGCGGCGAAGGCGGCGGATCCTTCGTGCATGATCGGCCTGGCCGCGAAATCAGCGCATCTGAATTACCTGGAGCAGGTCATCCAGGCTGGGGCGAAGGATCATTTTGATTTCATTACCGTCCACCCTTACGAAATCCTGAACGGCGTGGCGGAGGACGCCGGCACGGAGTCCGTTTTCCTGCACATCGTCCTGACCCTGCGCAAGATGCTGACGGCGCAGGATCCGGCCAGGGCGAACGTGCCCGTCCTCTTCACCGAACTGGGCTGCGACGCGAAAAAGGGCCTCGACGTGCAGGCCAATGCACTGGTGAAAGCCTACACCATGGGCATCGCGGAAGGCGTTGCCTGCATCGAATGGTTTGAGGGGCGCGATGGCGACAGCGGCCCGATGGGATTGCTAGACGGAAAGGGAAATCCGCGGCCGAGCTATGAGGCGATGAAGCATTTGATCGAGCATCTTGGGCAGCATCCCAAGTATCTCGGTTGGGTCTTGCTGAATGATCGGCATTACGCATTCGCCTTTCAGGGCGCGAAGACGACGGCGCTGGTGACCTGGGCGCACACGCGGGAAGCCAATGCCGTGCAGTTTGGCAAAGCCGTGCAGATCGTGAAGGTCACCAGCGGCGAAAGCACGACCGCGAAAAATCTTACCTTGAGCAGCGCGCCAGTACTCGTCCTCGAGGCGCCGGAGGATCTGCTGAAAAAGGCCGCGGCGAACAAAGACAAACCGTTCCCTTGGGACGGCGATTTCTCCAAGGCGCAAAGCGTCTCGCTCACCGTGGGCGAGCAGCACGGCGAGAAGGGCCTGCACACGCTCTCGGGCGAATCCCTGGCCAAAGCCGTAGTCGCGTATGGCGGGCCCGCCCGAGCGGGCAATGTGCCGGGCGGAAATGTCTTCGTGGTCGATCCGGAATTCCTCTCCTACACGACCACGCCGATCGAGATCGAAGTCGTGGTACGGAGGAATGAAGCGAATGACAACGCGGGCTTCAAACTGGTGTATGAATCCAGGACGGGCTTCAAAACCGCCGGCGGCTGGTACACCGTGCCCGATAACAAGGAATGGCACACGCAGAAGTGGCGGATCGATGACCCGCAGTTTGTGAATTACTGGGGGTATAACTTCTCCCTCGTGTCTGATGGGAATGTTTACAACAAATACTATCTGCAGAGTGTGACCGTGCGGAAGCTGGAGAAGTAACGCGGGGGACGGCGCGCCCGAGGCATTCTGCCCACCGCACATTTTTACCCAGGTACACAACGCTGTCGGCCGGGCGGATGAAGAAACCTGTCGGCGAGTGACAGCTCGTTGGAGGGTCGGCGCTCCGTCGCCGCCCAAATATTAGGGCGTTGACGGAGCAACTCCCTCCAGCCGTGACGGCGCGTTCCTGCCCCAACCATTCCCTGCCCTGCTCCGCCGACATTTACACTTCCTTAACAACAAACCGGCTACGCAATCATACTCTCTTAACAAGCCGTTGAGAGAGTGCTGCATGGAAACCGGCGGGAACCCCCGCCGATTCCCCCAAAAACAAACTGATGCAGCATATGAAATCCTCCACTCGCCGCAGCCTGGTGCTGTCCGTGTTCGCGCTGATGGGTATCAGCGTCGTCGTCGTGGCCGAAGTCGATCCCCCCAACAACAAAGTCCGCGCGCGGCGGCAGATCCATCATCACGAGGGGAATGCGCCGCACGCCAACGGCCGGCTCGGCGATCCCCTGCCCGACCTGACTCAGGATCAACTCGCCGCCTTCACCGATGGTCTCGGCGAATTTGAAAACGTGGAAACGCCGGAGAGCGGTCTCGGGCCGGTCTACAACAACACCTCGTGCGCCAATTGCCACTCCGCTCCCATCGTCGGTGGTGCGAGCGCCGCGACCGTCACCCGCTTCGGCCGAATGGACAAAGGAGTGTTCGATCCGCTCTCGCAGGATGGCGGTTCGCTGATGCAGAGCCGCGCGATCGATCCCGCGGCGCTGGAACACGTGCCGGCCGACGCGACGGTCGTCGCCCAGCGATTGGTCACCCCGCTGTTCGGCGCGGGGCTCATTGAGGCGATTTCCGACAAGGACATTCAGGACCTATCCAAGCGCAAGAAAGCCGACGGCGTCCTCGGTCGCCCCGCGCTCGTGCAGGATGTGACCACGGGAACGATGCGCGTCGGCCGCTTCGGATGGAAAGCGCAACAAGCCACCCTGCTGGCCTTCGCCGCCGATGCGTATGTGAATGAAATGGGCATCACCAGTCGCTTTTTCCCCACGGAGAATGCGCCCAATGGCGACCAGAAGCTTCTCGCCGAGTTCGACAAGACGGCCGACCCCGAGGATCAGGTTGACCCGGCGACCGGCAAGAGCGACATCGACAAAGCCGCTGACTACATGCGTTTCCTCGCTCCGCCGGCGCCACCGCGCGTGAACTCCGAGGTGCAACTCGGCTTCAACCTGTTCATGCGCATCGGCTGCGCTGAATGCCACGTGCCCACCTTGTTCACCGGCCCCAATACCGTGCGGGCCCTCGACCGCAAACCGGTGAACCTTTTCTCCGACCTGCTCCTGCACGACATGGGCAGTCTCAATGATGGTATCGCTCAAGCCGATGCCCTGGCTAATGAGATGAAGACCGCGCCGCTCTGGGGGCTGCGCCATCGCGCGCCGTATCTGCACGATGGCCGCGCGCCGACGCTGTTCCTGGCGATCACCGGTCACGACGGCGAAGCCGCGCCGGCTCGCGATCGCTTCAGCAAATTGCCGAGCAGCCAGCAGAAGCAATTGGTCGATTTCCTGAATAGCTTGTAAGGCATCCGCCTTTTTGCGGAAAGCGCCGGGAGACACTCTGATGTCTCCCGGCGTCTTCATTTTCATGACCCGAAAGTGGTATTTTCGCGGGTCTCCGTTTCGGATAAGCATGCTGTCGTTTCCGTTAACTCGTCGAACGACCAAACCGTTCCGTCAACCCCGAAACTCCCCCTTATGAACTGGACCCGCACCCTCCTCGCTGCGTGCCTCGCCTCCCTCACCGCCGTGCAAGTCCACGCCGGACTCGTCATCACCGCGAATGGTCAACCGAAAGCCACCATTGTCCTCGCGGACTCACTCCGGCCCAATGACCTTGCGGTCACGGTGCTGGTCTCGCACATCAAGGAAATCTCCGGCGCCACGCTGCCGGTGATTTCGGAAAAGGAACTCGCCAGCGCGCAGATCCAAAATGGCCGCATCGTCCCGGCGGACAGCAAACTGGCTGCGCAGAATTTCATTCTGATCGGTGATGGTGCGGTGACGCACAAACTCGGCTTGTCACTCGATGACCTGGGCCCCGGCGGGATCATCGTGCAGACGGGTAGCAATACCCTCGCGTTGCTGGCCAAGGACGATCACAGCAGCAGTCGCGAGCCGGCCAGCGCGCGGCCGGTATTCCGTTTTCTCGAGGCACTGGGCTGCCGCTACCTGTGGCCGGGAGAAACCGGCAAAGTCATTCCTCACGAGAGCACCATCACCGCGCCCGATCTGCGCGTGCGGTTCACTCCGCAGATTGGGCAACGCAACATCCGCTTCTCGCCGCCGGATGCGCGCGACATGGCAAAGGGACTCGCCTGGCTCGGCGCGACGGTGGACGACTATCGCACGGGCTTGAACAGCGCCGGGCAGACCGAGTCCACGGGCTCGTGGACGGCGTGGAATGGATTGGGCGGAAACGTCGGCATTGTCGGCGGCTCGGCGGGCGGCGGCCTGCGTGGCGGCTGGGATGAATATGGCGCGACGCATCCCGAGTGGTTTGCCTTGCAGGTGGATGGCACCCGCGACCAGAGCAAGGCGAAGGGACGCTGGCGGCTGTGCGTTTCCAATCCCGGTCTCGTCGAGCACGTCGCCAATGACATCATTGCCCGGCTCAACGGCCACGCCCAGGGTATTATCTCCCTCTGCCCGAATGACGGCGGCTACTCGAGCTTCTGCCAGTGCGACGAGTGCAAGAAACTCGACCCGCCGGATGCGCCAAAAGTGAAAATGCTCCTCTTCGCGCACGTCGGCGGCTCGGAGCGCACGGAGGTCGAAGTGCCCGCGCTCACCGATCGCTTCGTGCACTACTGGAACGCGATCGTCGAGCGCGTGACCAAAGTCGTGCCGGACCAACTTTTTCTCGTCGAAGCGTACAGCTACTACTCCGATCCGCCAGTGCGCGAGAAGCTGCACCCCAATATCGTCGTGCGCTACGTGCCGAGCGTCGCCGATGGTTGGAAAGGTTGGCACGATGCCGGCGCACGGCGTCTCTACTGGCGTCCGAATAATCTGCACAGCGGCTATCGCGATGGCGTGCTTAGCCCGAAGGCCCGCGAGACGGCCGAGACACTGAATTACCTCGGCAGCAATGGCATTCTCGCCACCGACATGGATAGCATTCACAACCACTGGGCGACGCACGGACTGACCTACTACGTCGCCGCAAGATTGAGCTGGGATACGTCGCTGAAGTTCGAGGCGGTGCTCGATGACTATTGCCAGAGCGGCTTCGGCGCGGGCGCGGAGTCGGTGAAGAAATACTTCCTGCTCGCGGGAAAAGGTGTCGTGCCGGTGACGGTCAGCGGGCGTGGCGCATTCCCAAAAATTGCTCCCGAGACCATCGACCAACTCCGCGGCCTGCTCGTGGTTGCCGCCAAGGCGACCGAGAAGGATGCGCCCGCGCATCGGCGGGTAGCTTTCCTGCGGGCCGGACTCGAATTTACCGCGATCAACGCCGAAGCCCACCGCCTCGCCGAGGCCGCGAACGCCGGGACACAGCCCGAAACCAAAGCCGTGAGCGAAGTGATGGAACACCGCTGGCAACTCATGCGCGCGCTGCTGCAACAGCAACCGCTGGCCGTGAATGTCGGCGTCGTGGCCGCGGCCGATGAACCGCTCAACCGCGCCTTGCAATGGAAAGGTCCCTCCGAGGCAGGCAAGGCGCTGAAGCTGCAGCTTCCCGCCGGGGACAACTGGCTCAACGAAGACCAAAGCGCGACCCGGAAATGAGCAATCTTCATCGCCCTTCATTCTTTTTGACCACTGCCATTGCGGCTCTTTTGCAAGTCGCGCACGCAGCCGACACTCCGCGCGATTACACTTCACGCGTTCCCAAATTTACTTTCGCCGAAGATCTCGCAGCGCAAGAAGCGCAACTCAAGGACAACCCGCTGATGCGGCGTTTCCGCGCGGAGCGTCACACTCTCGCCGCCGCCCCCCTGCGTCCCGCCTACCATTTCTACAGCCCGGACGCACAGCTCAACGATCCCAACGGACTCTGTTTCTGGCAGGGCCGGTGGCATCTCTTTTACCAGGCGAATCCGCCCGACGATCATCGCTGGCACTGGGCGCACGCGGTCAGCGACGACCTCGTTCATTGGCGCGACCTCCCATACGCCATCTACCCGAACCCCGAGGAGCAATGCTACTCCGGCGCCACCTGTGTCGATGGCAACCGCGTCATCGCCATGTATCACGGACGCGAACTGGGCAACATGGCCGCGACCTCCCACGATCCGCTGTTGCTCAACTGGGAAAAGGTCACCGGTACGACGGTCATCCCGCTGAACAAGGATGGGAAGCGCTATCACTTTCTCTCCGCCGAGCCGCTACCTTATCGCATCTACGACGCGTGCATTTGGAAAAAGGGCGACATGTATTACTCGCTCTCCGGCTCAGTGGATTACGACGGCCCCGCGGGCAAGCCGATGCTCGCCGAGTTTCTCTTCCGCTCCCGTGATCTCGCGAAGTGGGATTTCGTGCATCAATTCGTTGAGGGCAACCGCTTCACTCCGCCGGGAGACGACGGGGCATGCCCCTATTTCTGGCCGATCGGTGACCGGCACATTCTGATCTTCTTCAGCCACACGAGCAGCGCGCA
>Ga0207667_10008844_pt1 | contig 11919 bp, 10 predicted proteins | sample KBSCornC52_FD_184301 | JGI IMG/M metagenome (GOLD analysis project Ga0207667, IMG submission 184301) | Corn rhizosphere microbial communities from Kellogg Biological Station, Michigan, USA - KBS Corn C5-2 (SPAdes) (version 2) | ecosystem: Host-associated > Plants > Roots > Rhizosphere > Soil ...
GTGCGCGCGCTGGACATCCGCGACCCGTACCACCCGAAGGAGGTGGCGTACTACATCCCCGCCGTCACGGACAGGACCGACAAGCGGTGCGTCGGCAAAGGCGACAAGGAACGCTGCAAGGTCGCGATCCAGACCAACAACGTGGACGTGGACGACCGCGGCTACATCTACATCGTCGACCGCGCGAACACCGGCATGCACATCCTCCAGCTCACCGGGGACGCGCGCCAGGTCGCGGACTTCCGCCAGGAGACGCCGCCGCGGCGAGCTTCAGCCGCGGCGGCGGCGCCGATCAACGGAACTGGTAGTTGATCGTTCCGTAGACGAACCGCCCGCGGACGTCGGCGTACGTGATGTCGTAGCCCGCCGCGAACTGTCCGCCCGCGTTGGTGTACGGCGGATCGCGGTCCATGATGTTCTTCACGCCGAGCCCGAGCCGCACGTTGCGGATGCCGCGGTACGCGAGCTGCGCGTCGAAGGTCTCGTAGGAGCCCACCTCGCGCGGCGCCGGCGAGAAGGTCGAGAGCTGGTCCGCGTAGTGCTTCTGGTAGTTCTGGATGAGCGTGCCTTCCCAGGGGCCCGCCGTGTACACCGCGCTCGCGACATGGTGCCAGCGCGGGACCACGCCGCCGCCCGCGCGGAGCGCCCGGTCGAGGCCGCTCGTGTAGCTGCCGTCCGGGTTCTGCTGGTCGAACGCGGAGAGGTACGTGCCGTCCAGCCGCAGGACCACGCTCCGGTTGCCGCTCTTGAAGACCCTCCAGAGGACGTTCACGTCGTAGCCCGCGACGTACTGCTTGAAGAGGTTCGACGTGGTGGCGAGGATGCCCACGATCGGGCCCAGCCCGCTCGCGTTGCCGTCCGGCGCGCCGCGCACGATGAAGCTCGAGAACTGCTGGGCGTTGGCCGCGCTGGACAGGATGAACGCGGGGCTCAAGCCGCCCACCGTGATCGAGTCCTTGAGGCCGATCCAGAAGGCGTCGATGCCGAGCGAGAACTCGCGCGAGGGCTCGAAGATGAAGCCCAGCGTGCGGGAGAGCGACTTCTCGGGCTTGAGGTCCGGGTTGCCGCCCGTGATCGTCGCGAACTGGTTGTTGCAGTCCGCCGGGAGCCCCGTCGCCGGGTTCGGGCAGCGCAGCGGATCGCGCGTGCCGTTCGCGGTGACGCTCGCCGCCTGCGGCTGGTAGAGGTCGGTGAGGGACGGCGCGCGGAAGCCCGAGCCCACGGAGCCGCGGACGAGGAGCTGCTGGTTGGGCGTCCAGCGGAAGGAGATCTTCGGGTTCGTGGTCGAGCCGATGTTCTGGTAGTTGTCGTAGCGCACGCCCAGGTCGGCCTCGAAGCTGCGGAAGATCGGCGCCGCGACCTCCGTGTACACCGAGCTCACGTGGCGCTTGCGGTCGATCCCGAGGACGTTCCCGCCGAAGCCGCCGATGTCGCCCACCTGGAACGCCTCGGACGGGTCGAACACGAATTTTTCCTCGCGCAGCTCCCCGCCCACCGCGATCCCGACCGGGCCGCCGGCGAGCTGGAAGAGCTCGCGGCTCAGCTTCGCGTCGATGCTGGTCATCGAGGTCTTCGAGCTGTACACGGTGCCGTGGAACTGCGTGGCATCCGCCGCGGCGAGCGCCGTGGGATCCGTCGTCGGCCCGAACGGGTTGATGACGCCGGTGTCCAGGAGCTCGAGGAAGGCGGAGGTGAGCGGATAGCCGGAGATGAGGTTCGACTTGGCCTTGCTCTCGCTATAGAGCAGGCCGCTGTCGAAGTCCCACGCGCCGACGGTGCCCTTCACGCCGGCCAGCACGCGCGAGGTATCCGCGGCGTCCTCCGTGAAGCGCAGGCCCTGCACGAAGTCGCGGTAGCGGAAGGCGATCGGCTGGTTGGTCGGCAGGCCGAGCGAGGACACGAAGGCGGTCGGATAGAACGGGCTCGTGGTGGGGAGGAGCACCAGCGTGTCCCCGAGCGTCGCGAACCGGCGCAGCCCCGCGGCGAGCGTCGGGTATTGCGTCGCGATCAGGTTGTTGATGAACGGGACGTACGGGTTGGTGAGGGGGAGCTGGGTGTTCTCCGCGATCGGCACGGGCTGCGTGTGGTAGCGGACCTCGTTCCGGGTGAAGCCGCCCTCGAAGTACGCGTCCACCTGCGAGGTGAGGCGCAGGCGCGCGTTCAGCATCGCGAACTTGTTCTCGGTCTCCGGCTGCACGGAAAGGAACGGGCTGTTCTCGAAGCGGCACGCCTGCCCGGAGTTGATGTTCCCGTTGAAGAAGGGCGAGACGATGCCCGTCGGGCCGCAGTTCGGGAAGGCGGGGCTCGCGAGCCGGGCGAAGTTCGGGCCGTAGAGGATGTTGCCCGGGAAGGCGATGGTGGAGCTCAGGTCGTTGTTCTGTCCCACGTTGATGTTGTGGGCGAACGAGCGGTCCGAGCCCATGATCTCGTCGATCTTCTTGTAGCCGATCCCCATCGTGACGTTGTAGCGCTCCGGGTCGCCGAAGCCCACGAACGCCGTGATGTTCTTCTCGGTGCCGCCGCCGCTGCGGGTGGGGGCGCCGTAGCTCACCATCACGTCCGCGCCGTGGAAGTCCTTGCGCAGGATGAAGTTCACGACGCCCGCGATCGCGTCGCTGCCGTAGAGGGAGGAGGCGCCTTCCTTGAGGACCTCGATCCGCTCGATCGCGGCGAGCGGGATGCTGTTCACGTCGACCGCGGTGCTGGTCGTGCCGCCGAAGACCGTCACGCGCCGGCCGTTCACGAGGACCAGGGTGCGGGTGCTCCCGAGGGCGCGGAGCGAGATCGTCGATTGCGACGTCGTGATCGTGCCGTTCGCCTGGGAGACGAGGATGCTGCCGAAGGTCGTGACGGCCGTGACTGTCTTCAGGAGCTCCTCCGTGGTGGAGGCGCCCGTGCGCTCGATGTCCTCGTGCGTGATGATCTGCACGGGAAGCGCGGTCTCCGCGTCGATCCGCTTGATCGACGAGCCGGTGACCTCGATGCGCTCCTTCTGCTGCGGCGACTGCTGGGCGAGTACCGGCGCCGTGCCCACGCCGGCGGCGAGCGCCGCGGCGACTGCGACCTTGAGCTTCATTGCGTCATTCCCCCTTTTGTTTGTTATTCCGTTGCCTGCCGTCCGCGCGATCCTATCGCGCCCGGACCCCATCCCGCAGGGCGAAATATCATCGGGGCGATGGAATAAATCCGCAACAGCGGCCTGAGTTTTCTTTCGTGAAACTGTCTTCCGGCCGCCTGTAGAATCGGCGCGATGACCTGGTCCCTCGTCGCACGGCATCCCTCCGGCGCCCTCGGCGTCGCGGTCGCGAGCCGGTTCTTCGCGGTGGGCGCGCTCTGCCCGGCGGTGAAGGCCGGCCACGGCGCGCTCTCCACCCAGGCGCTGATCAATCCCCTGTACGGCGTGCAGGGGCTGCGCGCCCTGGAAGCCGGCGGCGCGGCGGACGAGGTGCTGCGCCGGCTGGTGGACGCGGACGCGGGCCGGGACGTGCGGCAATTCCATCTCGTGGACCGCGCGGGCCGGACCGCCGCCCACACGGGAAAGGGGTGCATCGACTGGTGCGGGCATCTCGCGGGCGAGGGCTATTCGGTCGCCGGGAACATGTTGGCGGGGCCCGGGGTGATCGAAGCCACGGCGCGGGCGTACGAGGAATCGGCCGACCGGCCGTTCCCGGAGCGCCTGATCCGGGCGCTCGCCGCCGGGGACGCGGCGGGCGGGGACAAGCGCGGGAAACAGGCGGCCGCGGTGCTCGTCCACACGACCGAGGACTATCCGGCGTTGAGCCTCCGGGTGGACGACCACGCGGAGCCCATCGCCGAGCTGGAGCGCCTCTACCGGGTGAGCCTCGAGCGATTTCAGCCGTTCCTTTCCTGCCTCGCCACGCGCAGGGACCCGGTCGGCACGACGGACCGCGCCGTGATCGAGGCCGCGATCGCCCGGTTCCACGCGGCGCTTCCCCGGTAGGCCCTGGTGGCGGCGCTCCTCGAGGTGCGGGACCTGCGGACGGCGTTCACGAACGACGCCGGCACGTTCAACGCCGTCGACGGCGTGAGCCTCACGCTGGAAGAGGGGAAATCCCTGGGCCTCGTCGGCGAATCCGGCTGCGGGAAGAGCGTGACCGCGCTCTCGATCATGGGCCTCGTCGCGAGCCCCCCGGGCCGGATCGCCGGCGGCGAGATCCTCTTCGAGGGCGTGGACCTCCTCAAGCTTCCGCCGGCCCGCATGCGCGAGATCCGCGGCGACCGGATCGCGATGATCTTCCAGGAGCCGATGACCTCGTTGAATCCGGCGTTCACCATCGGCGACCAGATCGTCGAGGGGATCCTTCGCCATCGCAAGGTCGGGCGGGAGGCCGCGCGCCGCCAGGCGATCGAGATGCTCGAGCGCGTGCGCATGCCCTCGCCCGAGCGCCGCTTCGCGGAGCATCCGCACAAGCTCTCGGGGGGCATGCGGCAGCGCGCCATGATCGCGATGGCGCTCGCCTGCCGGCCGCGCCTCCTCATCGCCGACGAGCCCACCACCGCCCTGGACGTCACGATCCAGGCGCAGATCCTCGAGCTCATGCGGGAGCTGCGCGAGGAGACGGGGACCGCCATCATCCTCATCACCCACGACCTGGGCGTGGTGGCGGAGCTGGTACAGGACGTGGCGGTGATGTATTCCGGGCGCATCGTCGAGAAGTCCGGCGTGCGCGAGCTCTTCGCGCGGCCGCAGCATCCGTACACCATCGGCCTCCTGGGCTCGATCCCGAAGCTCCACGTCGAGCAGGCGCGGCTTCCCGCGATCGACGGGCAGGTGCCGGATCCGCTTACCGCGCCGGGCGGCTGCCGGTTCGAGCCGCGCTGCCCGTTCGCGACCGCGCGCTGCCGCGAGGAGGAGCCGCCGTTGGGCGAGGTGGCACCCGGCCAGCTCGCGCGCTGCTGGTACGCGCCGCTCGAGGAAAAGGCGGTGCGGGCGGCATGACGGAGCTCCTGCGCGTCGAGCGGCTGGTGAAGCATTTCCCCGTGGGCGGGCAATGGCTCCGCCGCTCGGCGGGCGTCGTGCACGCGGTGGACGACGTGAGCTTCGATCTCGCCGCCGGCGAGACGCTGGCGCTCGTGGGCGAGTCCGGCTGCGGGAAGTCCACGACCGGGCGGCTGGTGCTCCGCCTCCTCGAGCCCACGGCGGGGAAGGTGTGGTTCGAGGGGCGCGACCTCTTCGCGCTGGACGACCGGTCGATGCGGGCGGAGCGCCGCGCGCTCCAGATCATCTTCCAGGACCCGTACGCCTCGCTCAATCCGCGGATGACGGTGGGGCAGACGCTCGAGGAGCCGCTCATGCTGCACGGGCTGGCGGCCGGGCGCCGGCGGGAGCGGGTGGCGGAGATCCTGCAGCTCGTGGGCCTTTCCTCCCGGCACGCGCAGCGCTATCCGCACGAGTTCTCCGGCGGGCAGCGCCAGCGGATCGGGATCGCGCGGGCGATCGCCGTGGAGCCGAAGCTGATCGTCTGCGACGAGCCCGTCTCCGCCCTCGACGTCTCGATCCAGGCGCAGGTGGTGAACCTCCTCCAGGACCTGCAGCGCACGTTGGGGCTCTCCTACCTCTTCATCGCCCACGACCTCGCCGTCGTGAAGCACATCTCCACCCGGGTGGCCGTGATGTACCTCGGACGCATCGTCGAGATCGCGGAGAAGCGCGCGCTTTTCGCACGCCCGCGGCATCCCTACACCCAGGCGCTCCTCTCCGCGATCCCGGTGCCGGATCCGACGCTCGTCCGCGAGCGGATCGTGCTCCAGGGCGACGTCCCGAGCCCCATCCACCCGCCTTCCGGCTGCCGCTTCCGCACGCGCTGCCCGTACGCCCGCGAGCGCTGCGCCGCCGAGGATCCGCCGCTCGTGATCGAGGACGGGCACGGCACCGCCTGCCACTTCTGGAAGGAGATCGCGCCGCCGGCGAACGCACTGCTGGACGCCTCCGCCGCCGCCAACCCCCGCCTGGAGCGGCTGCAGGCTGCGTTCGCCGCCCGCCCTTGATAGACTCACCCGCTCACCAGAGGAGCTTTCCGCCATGACGACCTTTTTCCGTTCCGGGCGCATCGCCGCCTTCGTGCTCGCGGCGCTCGTCTGCGCGCCCGCCGCCTTCGCGCAGACGCTGCGCGTCGGCTTGGCCGAGGATCCGGACGTGCTCGATCCCACGCTCGCCCGCACGTTCGTGGGCCGCATCGTCTTCGCGGGCCTGTGCGACAAGCTGGTCGACGTGGACGAGAAGCTCACCATCGTCCCGCAGCTCGCGACCTCCTGGCAGTGGGGCCCGGACCAGAAGTCGCTCACGATGAAGATCCGGCAGGGGGTCACCTTCCACGACGGCGAGAAGCTCGATGCCGCCGCGGTCAAGTTCAACATCGAGCGCCACAAGACGATGCAGGGCTCGAATCGCCGGGGCGAGCTGGCTCCGGTCACGAGCGTGGACGTGGTCGATCCGTACACGGTCCGCTTCAACCTTTCGGCGCCCTTCGCGCCGCTCCTGGCCCAGCTCGCGGACCGCGCCGGCATGATGGTCTCGCCCAAGGCCGCGAAGGCCGAAGGCGAGAAGTTCGGCGCGCACCCCGTGTGCTCCGGGCCCTTCAAGTTCGCCGAGCGCGTGGCGCAGGACCGGATCGTCCTCGAGCGCTTCCCCAACTACTGGAACAAGGGCGCGATCCACTTCGACAAGGTGATCTACCAGCCGATCATCGATCCCACGGTGCGCCTCGCGAACCTGAAGAGCGGCCAGCTCGACTTCATCGAGCGCGTGGCCCCCTCGGACATGAAGGCGTTGAAGGGCGACGCGAAGATCAAGGTCGCGCGCATGGTCGAGATCGGCTACCAGGGCATCACGATCAACGTGGGCAAGAGCGACCTCGCGCAGAAGAACCCGCTCGGCAAGGACGCGCGCGTGCGCGAGGCCTTCGAGCTTTCGCTCGACCGCCAGGCGATCGTGGACGTGGCCCAGGACGGCGAGGGGCTGCCCGGCAACCAGTGGGTGGCGCCCACGAGCGCGTGGTACGCGAAGAACATGCCGATCCCCAAGCGGGACGTGGCGCGCGCGAAGGCGCTCCTCAAGGAAGCCGGCGTGACCAACCCCTCGTTCACGCTCCTCACGCCCACCACGGCCGACGCGCAGCGCGTGGCGCAGGTGGTGCAGGCGATGGCGAAGGAGGCGGGATTCGACGTGAAGATCCAGTCGACCGAGTTCGCGACCTCGCTGGACATGGCCGACAAGGGAACCTACGAGGCCTACGTGCTCGCCTGGAGCGGGCGCGCGGACCCGGACGGCAACCTCTACAGCTTCGACGTGACCAAGCAGCCGTTGAACTACGCGGGCTACAGCAATCCCGAGGTCGACAGGCTCATCAAGGAGTCGCGCGAGACGGTCGATCCGGCGGCGCGCCTGAAGCTCTTCGAGCAGGTGGCGGCGCACACGCTGAAGGACCGCCCGATCCTCTACCTCTACCATCGCCACCTGCTCTGGGCCTACAGCAGCAAGCTTTCGGGCCTGCGTACCGTGCCGGACGGGCTCGTGCGGCTGCAGGACCTGAAGGGGCGCTGACCGCGTAAGGCGCCTCCCGTGCTGCAGTTCCTCGTCAAGCGCCTCGCGGCGATCGTCCCGACCGTCTTCCTGGTGTCGGTGCTGATCTTCACGCTGCAGCAGCTCCTGCCCGGAGACCCCGCGGTCGCGATGGCGGGGGAGGACCGCGATCCGAACGTGATCGCGTACCTGCGCGCCAAGTTCCACCTGGACGAGCCGATCCCGGTGCGCTACCTCTACTGGGCGAAGGGCGTGCTCCACGGCGACCTGGGGGATTCCGTGCGCATCCAGGAGCCGGTCACGCAGCTGATCCTCGAGAAGCTCCCGGTCACGATCGAGCTGGCCGCGCTCGCGATGACGATCGCGCTCGTGATCGGCATCAGCGCGGGCATCGTGTCCGCCGTCTTCAAGGACACCGTGTGGGATTACGGGGCCAACGTGTTCGCGTTGTGGGGCCTCTCCACGCCGAATTTCTGGCTGGGGATCCTCATGATCCTGCTCTTCTCGGTGCGCCTGGGCTGGCTCCCCGCCTCCGGCTACGTGAGCCCGTTCGAGGACCTGCGCGCGAACCTGGCCTCCATGATCATGCCGGCCTTCGTGCTCGGAAATGCGATCGCGGCGGTCCTCATGCGCCACACCCGAAGCGCGATGCTGCAGGTGCTCTCCGCGGACTATGTGCGGACGGCGAGGGCCAAGGGGCTGGACGAGCGGGTGGTGGTGCTGCGCCATGCGCTGAGGAACGCCCTCGTGCCGATCGTGACCCTGGGCGCGCTGGAGTTCGGGACGCTCCTCTCGGGGGCGGTGCTCACCGAGCAGGTGTTCTCGATCCCCGGCTTCGGGAAGCTCATCGTGGACGCGGTCTTCAACCGCGACTACCTGGTGGTTCAGGGGGTCGTGCTCTTCACCGCGAGCGCGTACATCCTCCTGAACCTCCTCGCGGACGTGGCCTACGTGCTGATCAACCCGCGGATGAGGACCTGACCGTGGCCGCGGCGCTCGACCTCGCGACGCCGCTTCCCCGCGAGCTCTCGCCCGCGCGCCGGGCGTTGCGGCGCCTGGCCCGCCGCAAGGGCGCCATGGTGGGACTCGCGATCGTGGTGTTCTTCGTGGTGATGGCGATCTTCGCCGGGTGGATCGCGCCGCAGGATCCGCTCGCGACCAGCTGGAGCGCGGTGCGGAAGGCGCCCGGCGCGGCGCACTGGTTCGGGACGGACGAGATCGGCCGCGACGTCCTCTCGCGCGTCGTGTGGGGCGCGCGCGCCTCGCTCCTCGCGGGCGTGGTCTCCGTCTGCATCTCGCTCGCCGTGGGGGTCCCGATCGGGCTTGCCGCGGGCTATGTCGGCGGGTGGGTCGACATGCTCGTTTCCCGGCTCGCGGATGCGATGCTCGCGTGCCCGTTCCTCATCCTCGCGATCGCGCTGGCGGCCTTCCTGGGGCCCAGCCTCACCAACGCGATGATCGCGATCGGGGTCGCGGCCACGCCCGTCTTCGTGCGGCTCACGCGGGCGCAGGTGCTCGCGGTGAAGGTCGAGGATTACGTGGAGGCGGCGCGCGCGGTGGGCAACTCGCACCTGCGGATCGCGCTCCGGCACGTGTTTCCGAACGTGGTGCCGCCGCTCATCGTGCAGGCGACGCTCGCCATCGCCGCGGCCGTGATCGCGGAGGCGAGCCTTTCGTTCCTGGGGCTGGGGCAGCAGCCCCCGGCCCCGAGCTGGGGGAGCATGCTCAACACGGCGAAGAACTACGTGGAGAACGCCCCCTGGATGGCCATCTGGCCGGGGCTCTCCATCTTCCTCCTCGTGCTTTCGTTCAACCTGCTGGGCGACGGGCTGCGCGACGCGCTCGACCCCCGGCACGGTTGAACGAAGATCTCCCCGCCGTCAGGCCTCGACGTGGCGACCCGGGCGCTGCGGCGTCGCGGGAATCTCGCCGCCGCTCACGCCCACCCCGGCCTCGAAGACCATCTTGCCGCCCAGCCACCCCGAGACGACCAGGAGGAGGACCCCGATGAGCGAGAGCAGCATCGGAAGCTTGAGGCTGGTGGGGTTTCCGTGCCGCAGCCACGCGTTCACGATGTAGAGCACCACCACCGTGAGGTTGATCCCCATGTGGGTGAGGCCGACGTGGCGCGTGGTTCCCGCCGGGAGCGAGAGGAGGTCGGTGAAGCCGAACACCGCGGCGATGAGCGCACCGACGATGCCGCCGATCATGGTGTAGTACGCCACCGTCGTCCACGGGTCCATGCTTCCCGTGGACAGGCAGACGATGTCGAAGACGAAGGAAAGCAGGAAGCCGCCGATGGCGATCGGGACCACCATGGGGTGGATCGGATGCCCGGCGATGCTGGCTGGCGTGCGCATTTGTGGATCTCCTGGTGAGTTCAATCCCCCTTGCCCGGTTGGACGGGTGTTTGGCTCCGGGCGTTCCCTTGCGGGAGCGCCCGCTCGATCGGGCCTCCAGGGGGGATTCGCGTGCCTGCTCCATTCGGCCTATGCCTCGGTACGCAGCGCGTCGAATCGGCCTTCGCACCGGCGGCTTAGGGTAGGCGTGCCATGGACTCCTTCTCGGCGCTGCGCGCGGACGTCCGCCGCACCTACGACCTCCTCGATGGCGGCCGCCTGCGCCGCACGTTGAACTGCGCGCGCTCGCCCGGCGTGCAGGCGGTGGTCGTCTACCGCTTCGGACAGTGGGCCGCGGCGCGTCCCATGCTCCTGCGGATCTTCCTGGACCCGCTCTTCCTGCTGGGGCAGTTCCTCGTGCAGGTGCTCTGGGGGATCGAGATCCCGCGCCGTGCGCGCATCGGCCCCGGCTTCTACATCGGGCATTTCGGCGGGATCACCATCTCGCCGCTCGCGGTCATCGGCGCGCGCTGCTCGATCTCGCCCAGCATCACGATCGGGATGTCCGGCTACGGCGATCGGCTGGGCGTCCCGGTGATCGGGGACAACGTCTACATCGCGTGCGGGGCACGCATCTTCGGGAAGATCCGGGTGGGCGACAACGTGAAGATCGGCGCGAACGCCGTCATCCACAAGGACATCCCGGACAACGCCGTCGTGGTGCTCGATCCCGGCTTCCGGATCGTCTCGTACGCGGGCAATACGCCGCCCGCCGGCCAGGCGAAGGCACCCGAGAAGGTCGACCTCGCGGCCTAGCCCGGCTCCTCGAGGTCGTAGAGCGCGCCGTACTGGCGCTTCAGCCACAGGACGAGGTCCTCGCAGCCGTGCTTGCATTTCCCCGCGTCGAACGGGAGCTCCCAGTTGGGAACCCGATCGTCCGTGCGCGGCATGAAGTGCGGTTTCGGGATCGAGCAGGTCCTGCATTCGGCGGGGCGGATGCGCGCGAACGCGATGACCAGCTCCTCGTGAAGCTCGTCGGCGGGAACTACGCTCCTGTTGGATGCCATCACACTGCACCTTCGGCGTTGCGGTGCCCGAATCTTCGGGCCGCCGGAGGCGGCGCGATGTGAACTGCGTCAATCGCGAAATTTCGCCTGTAGCCGCGCGCGATGAACGGAGGAATTGCGCCGATCGGCGGCGCTCGCGGGGGGAATGGCGCCCCGAACACGAATCGAACGTGCGACCCACCCCGAATGCTAGCTGAGCTGGCGGACCATGCTCTCCATCACGACGTGACGAATCTGCCCTAAGACCCGCAGTTCGCCCCCACGGAGCGCCTTGGCTGATGCCGGATAGCTGCGATTCTCGAATTCCTTGATCAACGCCTCCATCTCGACAGGAGCATCGTGCACCATCTTGTCCAGCATGCGCTCCGCCGTTTGCTTCCCCACGCCCAGGTCTTCTGCCAAGGCCAATACGGCTTCGCGGGTGACGTCGGCATATCTGGCGGCGCTCTTGAGGGCGAGCGACATTTCGAGATTTCGCCATTCCTGAACTGCATCGCCGGCATCAAAGACCGCGGTACTCAAGAGGTCATAGTGTGGCGAGAGCTCGATGCCCGTCGCGTTGACCATGAAGGAAAGGTTCTTGAGATGCGCGTCGCGATTTCCAATCAGAATATTGAACAAAGCCCATTGGTAGAGGCGAAGGCGGGTAGTGGCGCGTGAGCGCGTAGCCTCGGCTACGTTCTGCAGGGTTTCGATCGTCATCGAATTCAATTTGTATGTGCGATCGATGTTCAAGAGCTGACAGGCATCGATCGCGTGCAGACGGCGCACCTTGCCCTTTTCATGCACGCGATCGAATCGTTCGATGAGGAAGATGGGCACGACGTCCTTCGCCGAATCCTCGTGGGGGCAGTATCGGTGCGAGGTGGTGGGTACGCGAAGACCGAGACGGCCTGCGAGTTGCATCACGCTCCACTCGTTCACGACGGAGTTCGCGTACGTCGTGACGTCGGGATGGTTGGGCTTCAGG
>Ga0207667_10008847_pt1 | contig 11918 bp, 9 predicted proteins | sample KBSCornC52_FD_184301 | JGI IMG/M metagenome (GOLD analysis project Ga0207667, IMG submission 184301) | Corn rhizosphere microbial communities from Kellogg Biological Station, Michigan, USA - KBS Corn C5-2 (SPAdes) (version 2) | ecosystem: Host-associated > Plants > Roots > Rhizosphere > Soil ...
CGTTTCGGGCATGATGCCGTCGTTGGCGTTGGGCGGATCAGATTTAACATCTCCTTTAGGTGGAAAGCGTCCGTAAAAAGACTCCAGAATACGCAGTCGATGTGGTGAAGGAAGGCCGCATCGTCGAAGTGAAGCGTCGGCAGGCCACTATTGAACAACGACCCGGAAACCTTGCGCGTTCCGGGCTATTGTGGGCGGGGATTTTAGCGGCCACCGACAGGCACGCGCAGGGTTAGTCCGTAGGTCGCAGGCGGGCCGTAGATTGAAGTCACGCCGAGGATGCCAAGGTTCAGGGCATAGGCGCGGTACGCTTTGTTGAACACATTGCGTCCCCAGGCGGTCAGCGAAATCCCGGTCGCTTCGTGACGGTAAGTCAGCGATGTGTTGGTTACGTTATAGGCTTTCTGGAGGGAGCCCAGTCCATTGGTTACTTCGAGGAACTGGTCATCATACCAGACGCCATCGACCTGCGCTGCGACGTTGCCGCCGCCGATGTCGAAATTGTAGCGCAGCAGGTAGTTGAAGCTGAACCGCGGCGCATTGGGGAACTTTGCGTTTTTGATCGTGGTCTGCGGGAAGGTGCAGGTGAACACGCCCCCATTGTTCTCACAATATTGGGAGTCCGGTGCGCCCGGGAACACTTCTGGCGCCGTCTGCTGCAATGTGGCGGGGATGCTGTCGACCTTCGAAGTCTGCCACGTAGCGCCGAAAACAGAGTCAAAGTTCTTCGAGGGCGACCAGAATGCTTCCAGTTCCGCTCCGGTCGAGGTGGCGTTGCTGTTGAACACGTGCGGAACCCCGCCGGCCAGCGAAAACGCCTGATAATCGTCGTAGATATAGTGAAATACCGTGCCGTTGAGCCGCAAGCTACGGCCGAGCAGGGTGCTCTTGAAGCCCGCCTCGAAGCTGTTGAGCGTTTCCGGCCGGTGCTGGAAGTCCCGTGGATCGATGTTCGACGACAGTGACCAGTTGCCGCCTTTGATGCCACGATTCCACGAAGCGAACAGCAGCGTATCGGGAGTGGCCTGATAATTGAGGGAAACGCGGGCGGCCCAGTCGCCATAATGTTCCCGGTTCACACCTGGAACCATTGCGGCAAGATCCTTGTCGGTGAATAAGACTGCCGGGTCGGGTTGCGGCGCAAAGGTGGGATCGCTCAGCACGTTTACATAGTCGATCGACTTGTTGTCCTTGGAATAACGCCCGCCAAGCGTCAGCGAGAGCCTGTCGGTAAGCTGCACGTCGCCCTGAGCGAAAACCGACCAGTTCTTGGACTTGATCTTGTAGAGCTGATCCACGGTCGGCACGGAGAAGCCGCCGTTGCCGGCAATGGCCAGATCAACGATTGGCGCCCCGGTAACGGCGTGATGACCATCATATTTCATGTCGAGATAATATGCCCCGGCCTGCCATTTGAGTTTGTCCGTCTCGCCGGACAGCCGAAGCTCCTGGGAGAATTGATGGAATTTGACTCCGGTATCGACGTTGACGATCAGCAAGGGCAGGGCGTCGCCGTCCTCGGAATAGGACTTGTCCATCGTCAGATAATTGGTGATCGCCGTCAGTTTGGCCACACCCAGATTCCAGTCCAGCTGGCCCTGGTAACTATTCATGACGCGATCGAGATTGCCGCGCCGTTCGCCGAAGTGCTCCCAGGGCGAAGCCGCCGCGCCGGTAATTCCGTTGATCACGCCGTTCTGAGCGTCGCTCAAACCCGCTGCGTTGGTGTCGCAGAAGCCATTGGCGAGGAAATTGCAGTTCTCGAACACATAGCCGCCGGTTGCGACATGGTTGTCTTCGGAATGCTTGTACCAGAGGCTGAGCGTCGCTTCGGTCGAGAGGTCTGCCTGCAGGTTGAGGCGCGCGGCCCAGCCATTCTTGCCGCCAAGGTCTTGCCCGCTCCCTGGTAGGATGCCGAAGCCCAGCGCTGTCGCATCGGTATCGCGCGACTTGATATATCCGTCAGCCTTCTCCACCCGCGCGGCGGCGCGGAAGCGGATGCCTTCGGCCAACTGCCCGCCGAGCGCGCCTTCGAGCGACCAGTCGTTGAAGCGGCCATATTCGCCCTGCGCATATCCGTTAAACTCGTCCTTGCTGGCGTCCTCGCTCAGATAATGAATAAGGCCGCCGGTCGCGTTCCGGCCGAACAACGTGCCTTGCGGACCGCGCAGCACCTCGACCCGCTTGATGTCGAAGAGCTGTCCGGAAATGGCGTTCATCGAAGCGACATAGGCGTTGTCCTGATAGACAGCGACGGGTGCTTCCAGGTTATCGGTGAAGTTGCTCTGCGAAATGCCGCGCAGGCTGAAGATGGTCAGATTGGGCGACCAGGCATTGACCCGCAAGGACGGGATTTGCTGCGTGATCTGGGTCGTATCGGTGATGCCGAGGCGGTCGATTTGTTCGCCGCTGAAGGCAGTCATGGAAATCGGTACCTTCTGCAGGCTTTCGTTACGCTTGTTGGCGGTGACTACAATTTCCCCGAGCGGAGCTTCGTCAGCCGGCTGTCCTGTAGCGGCAGGTTCGGCCTCCTGCACAGCACCCAGCGCAGGAAAGCTGATCGCCGTTGTGGCGAGCAACAAGCCAATATGCCCCATCGCGCGGTAACCGACTCGCATTTTTGTAACTCCCCAAACCGTGAGACCCCCTATTGCGCTCCCCGTTCGATATCCCGCAGGAGCACTTGTCAGCGGGTTATCTCACAGTTTACAGTGATTGACAATATTGCTATATTGTTGCTAAATAACAACAGTCTCTACAACGTGGAGCAGCGTGAATTGCAGCCCGGCCCAGTGATGATTTTGTCCATCAAGGCATTGATAAAAAATACTAATATAGAAGGGTCGCTATCCACATTGTGGACGTATGCAAAACAGATATGCCTTAAATGGCAGCATTGTTTAGTTTTCGTGAGAAAGATAAATTGGCCGGGCGCCCGTTGGCTGATTCGCGAGAACAAAGGGAGAATTGATGTCTGAGATTGCGAACCCGGTTTCCTTTCCCCGCTCCACAGGCGCTCTATCCCTCGTGACGCCTCATGAGTTGGCCGCGCGCGCGCGCGCGATGGTTCAGATCCTGCGCGAGCGCGAAGCGGCAGCTGTTGCGGCCCGTCAAATATCTCGAGAAACCATTGCCGATCTGCAGGAGGCGGGGTTCTTCAAGGTGCTCCAGCCCAAACGTCACGGCGGCTATGAGATGTCTCCGGCGGTCTATTGCGAAATCGCCCGGACGCTTGCCGAAGGCTGCATGGGGACGGCCTGGGTTTACGGCGTGGTCGCCGTTCATAACTGGCAGCTGGCTTTGTTCGATCCGCAAGCGGCGGAGGATGTCTGGGGCGACGATCCTTCGGTGCTGATCAGTTCATCCTACATGCCGACGGGTAAGGCCACCAAGGTTGAAGGCGGATATCGTTTCAGCGGCCGCTGGGCCTTCTCAAGCGGTTCCGAACATTGCCAATGGGTGATATTGGGCGGCAACATGGTTGCCGAGGATGGCGACGGGCAGCCCGAACCCTACAACTTCCTGTTGCCGCGCAGCGATTATGCGGTCATCGATACCTGGCACACCATGGGTCTTTGCCCCACCGGCAGCAATGACATTGTGGTCGACAATGCCTTTGTGCCGGCGCACCGTGTCATCCGCGAACGCGATATGTACAATCTTGCTTGTCCCGGCCACGTGCTCAACAAGAGCGATCTTTATCGCATTCCCTTTGCCCAACTCTTCAACCGTACAGTTTCGACGACCTCCGTCGGCACGCTGCGGCGGGCGCTGGATGTGTTCGTTGAAGCGACGCGGCAGAAGCGAGCGACCTATACGGGCCTGCGGCTTGCCGGCGATACAACGATCCAGGAAGCCGTGGCGGACGTCATGCTGACGCTAAACGATCTCGAGCTGCGTTTGTCGAGCGACCTCGCGGAACTTGAAACCCGTGCCGCGAGCGGTGACTGGCCGATCGAGCGGCGCGCGCAGCTGGGTCATCATACCACTGCCATGGTTTCGCGCTGTGTAGAGGCGATTGACAAGCTGATGCTGTTTTCCGGCGGCAAGGCCATCTACACAGGAAACGTGATTCAACGGGCCTTCCTGGACATTCATTGCGCGCGTGCCCACGCTGCCAATAATCCCTTTCCCTATGCTCGCAACGTCGGCGGGCTTGCCTTCGGGTTCGACAATGGCTGCACGGATCTGTGATCGGGTGCGGTGCCCAACAGCTGGTCCAGCGCTACGGGCTCCGCTCCGCTCGTCAGATCGCCGAGGCCAGTCCCAGCCCCGCGACCTGATTGGCCGGCGCCTCGGCCTGCATCTCGCTCCGGACGAAATCGACGAAGGCCCTGACCTTCGACAGTGCGAAATTCCCTCGGGGAAAGATGATGTGCAGCGGAATACTTTCGCTGACCGTGCCATCCAGTAAGGATTCCAGCTGATTCGACCTGATATCTTCCTCGACAAGGAAGCGGGGAAGATAACTCACGCCCAGCCCCTCCAGCGTCGCCTCGCGCGCCATACGCACGGAGTTGCTCGTCAGCGGGCCACGATTGACCGCAACCGTTACATCGTCAGACAGGCGCCATTCGCCGACCGTGGACAGGTGAGTTTCGACGATGCAGGTGTGGTCCTTCAGGTCATTGGGCGTCGATGGCCAGCCTGCGCGCGCCAGATAGTCCGGCGCAGCGACAAGTGCCATCGGATAGGTCCGCAACTGTATCGATTCCAGGCTCGCGTCGAACGGGTCGCCCATCCAGAAGGCGACGTCGAAACGTCCCTTCAACATGTCGACCTTGCTGTCAGAGAGATTGAGGAACAGCCGGACGTCTGGATAAGTCCTGAGAAAGCGCGGAATAATCGAGGTGAGATCGAAGAGCGAAGACACGACAGGCGCGTTCACCTTCAATTCGCCGCGTGGTTTGGAAACCATCCCGCTGATGATCTGGTTTGCCTCGTTCACCTCATCCACGATGCGAGAGCAGCGTGCATACATTTCCCGGCCCGCGGGAGTCAGCGTGACTGAACGGGTGGTTCGATCGAGCAGGCGAACGCCGATACTCTGTTCCAGTTTGGCGACCTGGCGACTGACGGCCGCTTTTGAATAGCCGAGCAACTTGGCGGCGTTTGAAAAGCCGCCGGTGCTGACAACGGCGGCGAACGACATCATCGCCATGACATTGCCCAGGTCTGGTTTGTCTTCCATTCTTACTCAGTGTTTCAGGCGCGATGGCGTGTCAATCCAAAGGGTTTGGCAAGTGACGGCAATCCCAATCCGACACTCCCAGCCATTGTTACATAATCGCAAAAATCATACAGATATAACATAGACTGTTGCGTTTTATTTTGCTTTGCGCAAGGACTTTCACGGATACAGACACAGGCCGCGATTCGAAGCGGTAAATCGGGAGTTTATCATGGCCACGCAGCAAACTCAGGCCGCACAAATGGACCAGCGCAGCCAATTTCATCCGTTCACTTCAATAAACGACCTCAAGGCGGAGGGCCCTACGGTCATGGTCTCCGGCTCCGGTATTCGGGTGCGCGATGTCAACGGCAAGGAATATCTCGACGGAATGGCTGGCCTGTGGTGCGTCAACCTCGGCTATGGCCGCAAGGAAATCTCCGACGCGATCGCCAGGCAGAGCGAGCGCCTCTCCTTTTTTCATACCTTCAACGGGATGAGCAGCGATGTCGTCGCCGAGTGTGCCGAAGCGCTGTTGGCGCGCGCACCCGTACCGATGTCGCGCGTTTTCTTCGGTGCATCGGGCAGCGATGCCAATGAAACGCAACTCAAATTGATCTGGGTCTACAACAATTTGCGCGGCAAGCCTGAAAAGAAGAAGGTGATCGCTCGCTGGAACGCCTATCATGGTTCGGGCGTGGCTACTGCCAGCTTGACCGGGCTGCCGGGTATGCACAACTTGTTCGATCTTCCCAAGGGGCCGATCCTGCATGTCAGCGCACCTTATTACTATCGCAATGCTCCGGACGGAATGTCCGAACGGGATTTCTCTCGCCAGCTGGCAAAGGAGCTGGAGGATCTGATCGAACGGGAAGGCGGGGATACCATTGCCGCCTTCTTCGCGGAGGCCGTAATGGGGGCGGGCGGATTGATCCCGCCACCGGAAGGCTATTTCGAGGAAATAACACCGATCCTGAAGAAACACGATATTCTGTTTGTAGCGGACGAAGTGGTTTCCGGCTTCGGGCGGCTTGGCACCTATTGGGGCAGCCAGACCTATGGCTACGAACCTGATCTCATCACGTCTGCCAAGGGTGTTACCTCGGGTTATTTCCCGATGTCGGCGGTGCTCATTTCGCCCAAGGTGTGGGATGTTCTTGAAGCCAATGCCGATAAAGTGGGCGTCTTCGGCCATGGTTACACCTATTCAGCGCATCCGGTCGGTGCCGCGGCGGCTCTGACGGTGTTGAAACTGATCGACGAACTCAAGGTGGTCGAAAATGTCGCTGACGTGGGGTCTTACATGCTACAGGCACTGCGCGATCGGCTGGGCCAGCATCCGCATGTCGGCGATATCCGCGGCAAGGGCCTGATGCTGGGCATCGAATTGATGAAGGATCGCGAAACCAAGGAAATTTTCCCCATGGCCGACCGCACTGGCAGACAGGTTCTGAAGGCGTCCGCTGAACGCGGTTTGATCACCCGTGCGTTGGGCGATACGCTGGTGTTCGCGCCGCCCTTGATACTCAAGCGGGCCGAAGCGGACGAGATTGTCGACAAGTTTGCGCTGGCCGTCAACGACGTGCTGAAAGCCTGATCCGCAGCGCCTTGGCGCGGGGCCGAATGGCTGACACGGCAACATTGGAGGGGTCATGGAGCTGAATACCGCAATCGCCGGTCTGGCGGTCGCAGAACAAGGTGCCGCACGTCTCACCCGTGGCGGCCTAATCAGCGCGATCCTTGTTGGCCTGGTGGGCGCGCTGGTGATTTTCATCACCCCCGGCTTTCTTGCCGTCATCGCTCAGAAAACTGGCTTCGACAACGACGAGCTGGGCTATCTTGCCGCCTTGGACATCAACGCCATGGCTGTCACCGTAGGTCTCAGCACCTTCGCTCTTGCGAGAGTGCCGTGGCGGATCGCGGTCGCGCTGGGTCTGGCGCTGATCATTGTGGGCAACCTGCTCACGGCAGCCGTGGTCAGCTTTCCGGCCATGGCCGCCGCCCGAATTGTCGCCGGAGCGGGGGAGGGCGTCGCGATCGGTTTCGCCTTTGCGGCGCTGGGGCGGGCGTCCAATCCCGACCGCGCCTTTTCGATCTACCTGGTCGTGGGCGCGCTGCTCAGCTCGGCCTTTCTCTATGCGCTGCCTGCAATTCAGGCCGCCGTAACCCCATCGGCACTGTTCTTGATTGTCGCCGCACTCAACGCTCTCGTCATGCTATCGCTGTTCGCGTTTCCGGATGGAAGCAAGGATGAGCCCGATATCTTTGCCGGCGCTGGCAAGCTTGATATGCGCTACGCGTCGGGCGCACTGTTGGGGGTGTTCCTGCTGTTCTTCGCGATGGGCGGCATGTGGAGCTATTCGGAACGGATTGGCATGGCCAGCCTGCTCTCAGCGGATGTTATCGCCAAGGGCTTGTCGATCGGCACGATTGCGGGGGTGGTGGGTGCCGGGCTGGCCGGTGTCCTACCGCGTCGCTGGGGCCGGTCCTGGCCACTGGTCGTCACGGCGATCACCGGGGTCGCCAGCTTTCTGATGTATCGCGGCCAGGTGGTGCCGAACAACTTCATCGTTGCGACGGTGCTGATGATGTTCAGCTGGAATTTTGCCCAGCCGCTGCTGTCGGGTATCTGCTCGGAGGCCTGTGGCCGCGGGCGCGTGGTCTGCGCGATGGGCTCGATCCAGACATTTGGGACCGGCCTGGGCCCAGCTGCGGCCGCCGCGACACTGGTGACCGGCTCATTCTCGGTGATGATCTATTCCGCAGCGGTCGTTCTGGCATTGAGCGTCGCCGTGACGATCTTCACGATCAGGCGCGGCCAGCGCCCCGCCTGATCCGGACGGGTGCCAGCATCCGCTTGCTTGCCTTATCCGACTTGCTTTGCGTACCCGTACAAGGTGATGTTACGGGTCCAGCCATGGGCCTCATACATTGCTTGTGCCGCAAGATTGGTCCTGGCTGTCTGCAAAGTGATACGCAGCACGCCCGCCTGGGTCGCAAATGCTTCAGCTTGTCTTAGCAGGGCTTTTCCCGCCCCGGCGGCACGTTCGGGTGGCGTGACGAACAGGTCGTTGAGAATGCATATCGGCCCCGCAAATACCGAGCAGAAGCCAGGATAGATCTGGCAGAAGCCGATCATCCGGGCGTCTTTCTCCGCGACGAAAATTGTCGATTGAGCGTTCGCCAGGCGTTGTGAGATGAACCGGAGCGCCTGGTCCGGATCTGGCGGCATATCGTAGAACTGACGATAGGCATCGAACAGCACCGATACTTCGGCCGCATCGTCCAGTGTTGCTTGTCTTATGGAAACCATCATCACCAACCTATGTTGATCGCTCGCGCCGGAAACCCTGCCTCTGGTTGCTCCTGCTTCCTGACTACAGGAACACAGCGCGCGACAAGCCGCCATCGACGGCGATCGATTCCCCAGTCACGCCGCTGCCCAGCTTCGAGCAGAGGAAAACGATCGGATCGGCGACTTCCTCGACCTCGAGCATGCGTTTGAGCGCTGCCGGGTCTCCCGCCTCGCGCGCGATTATGGCGTCGACGGTCGTGCCTTCCTCTGCCGCCATTTCTGCGAACCATTCTTCTATGTGCTCGGTTCGGGTGACGCCAGGATGGATGATATTTACGGTGATTCCATCGCGCCCGACTTCATCGGACAAAGTCTTGGTGAAATGAACCAACGCTGTATTGCGCATGCCCGACAAAGCCTCGGTGCAGCGGGCCGTCAGACCGCCGACGTTGACGATGCGCCCCCAGCCGGCCTTGCGCATGTGCGGCACGCAGGCTTTGGCGGTGCGAAAATAGCCGAACAATTTGGTGTTAATGTCGAGCATCAATGCGGTTTCGTCCGCTAGTTCGATTGCATTGCGGACCAGGCCACCAGGCGCTGCTGCGCAGTTGACCAGGATGTGAATCGCGCCGAACTTCGCAACCGTCGTATCGACGAGTGCCTGGACCGATTCCTTCGAAGTCGTGTCCGTCGGCACTGCGATGACGTCGCCGCCGGTTTCCCTGCGTAGGTCCTCGACGGCGGCTTCGAGCTTGCTTGCGGTGCGCGCGGCAATCGCCACCTTGGCTCCGGCCAGCAGCAGTTTGCGCGCCGTTTCCTTGCCGATCCCGACGCCTCCGCCGGTGATCACGGCAACCTTGCCTTCAAGTCCCAGTTCCAGACACATTGTCGCTACTCCCTCGGATCCGGCGCGCGCAGTGAAACGCGCGCCGCTTCGGCACCGTCAAAGTCCACGCGAATTACATCATTTGCAAAAATTGCGGTCGCTCCGGTGCAGGTGCCCGACGCGATCAACTGTTCGCGCTGCAGTGCATAGCCTTCATGCGCGCGCAGCCAATTGGCCAGCCAGACGAGCGCGTCGAGCGGATTGCCCATCACATGCGCGGTCGATCCGCTGATCGTCTCGCCATCGCTTCGCGTCAAAGTGACGGATATATCAGCAAACCGGTCGTCCCAGTGCGACGACAGCTTGCGACCAAGCACCAGGCCCTGCGCCATCGAATTGTCCGCGATAAGCAAGGGCAATGTCAGGTCGCTTGTCACGAAGCGGGTCCTTACGATCTCGATGCCGGCATGGATCCCTTTAAGCGCCGCGCAAATATCCTGACGCGTATAGGGCTGGGTCTGCACCGGAAGGTCGCGACCCATTTCGAAGACCAGTTCGGCTTCAGCGAACATTTCCGCTCCGACGAAGGCGATTTCGCTTCGGTCCGAGTAGATCGCGCTGGCAGGAAGCCTTCCGACAGTTGGTTCGCTCGCCCCGAATGTTTCGCGCACGCCGGCGCCGGTCAAACCCAGCTTCCACACCATCACGGGCATATTGGTTGATTCGTTCACCCTGCGTTGAATTGCGTAGGCCTCGGTGATTCCGGGCGCCCGCACGGGCAGGGCAGCGGCCACCGCGGACGCTTTCCCCGCCGCGAGGAGGGCACTTTCGAGATCATCGCAATCGCTTTGCACGGAACTTCCATCGACGAAGGTGTTCATTATTGTCCCATATATGTAACAAAGAAACTTTGAAATCTAGTATTGTTTACATTATGTGGATACGTTAGTGAGGCTTGGATTCGCTGCCGAAGCAAATCGCTTCTGCCGCGACACGCAAAATTTTGGTCGAAGGTGGAGTCATGTCAGGACAGTTTGCAACGTTCGCGAAGGCCGAGTCTCTCGGCAGTGCCCTGGCCAAGGGCCCGCGTGGACTGATCATCGACGGGCAATCGATCCAGGCGCAATCGGGAAAGACTTTTGCGACGCTGAACCCCGCGACCGGCAAGGAAATCTGCCAGGTTGCGGAAGGCGGCGCCGCCGACGTGGATCTTGCCGTCAAGGCGTCGCGCAAGGCGCTTCTCGATCCATCGTGGCGCGATATGAGCGCTGTCGACCGCTCCAAGCTGCTCAACCGTCTGGCGGACTTGATCGAACGCGATGCCGCCGAACTGGCCGTGCTGGAGTGCATGGACAACGGCAAGCCTGCGACCCTGACCCAGGCAGTCGAAATCGAGGGCTCGATCAAGACTTTCCGTTATTTTGCCGGGTGGCCCACCAAGTTCGGCGGGGAAACCTTGCCGGTCTCGCCACGCAGCGGCGCCAAAATACTGAACTATACCGTGCGCGAGCCGGTTGGCGTCTGCGGGCTGATCGTCCCGTGGAACTATCCCATGTCGATGGCCGCGTGGAAGGTGGCGCCCGCGCTGGCCGCCGGTTGCACGGTGATCCTGAAGCCTGCTGAGCAGACCCCGCTCACGGCGCTGCGCCTGGCCGAGCTGGCGCTTGAGGCCGGTGTACCGCCGGGAGTGTTCAACGTGATCACCGGCTTCGGCGAAGCGGGCGCGGCATTGGTGGAACATCCCGGGGTGGACAAGGTTGCCTTCACCGGCTCCACCGAAGTCGGCAAGGCGATCGTGCGCGGATCGACCGGCAATCTCAAGAAGGTCAGCCTGGAATTGGGCGGTAAGTCCCCCCAGATCGTGCTCCCAGACGCCGACCTCGACGCAGCGGCGGCCTCGATTGCGGCGGGAATCTTCTTCAATCAGGGGCAGACCTGCACGGCAGGCTCGCGGCTTTATGCCCACGCTTCGATCCACGACGAACTGCTCGCTCGCGTCGCAGACCATGCGGCACGTCTGAAGATCGGGAACGGGCTGGACCCGTCGGTAACCTTCGGTCCGCTTGTGTCGCAAGAGCAGTGGGACCGCGTCAGTTCCTATGTCGACATAGGAAAGTCGGAGGGAGCCGATATCATGATTGGTGGCGGTCGGCCCAAGGCATTGGAGGAGGGCTTCTTCTTCGAACCGACGATCATGGCCAATGCCGGGCGGGACATGCGGATCGTCAAGGAGGAGATATTTGGGCCCGTGCTCAGCGCATTGCGCTGGAGCGATGCCGATGACCTGGTCACCCAGGCCAATGATTCCGACTTCGGCCTCTCCGCAGGTATCTGGACCAACGATCTGAAGCAAGCGCATCGCCTGGCTGGTGCCGTCAAGGCCGGCACGGTGTGGATCAACTGCTTCAACCTGGTGGACAACGCAACGCCCTTCGGCGGCTTCAAGCAGTCGGGCTGGGGACGCGAGCATGGCCGGCAGGCGATGGAGCTCTACAGCGAGATCAAGAGCGTCTGGGTGAATCTCAGCTAAGCGCCAACAGCATGGCCGGGCATTTGTATAAAGCAGGAGCGGACATGAGCAGGACCATGATAGTCGCGACCGATGGGCAGGCGGTGATGCGCACCCA
>Ga0207667_10008854_pt1 | contig 11911 bp, 10 predicted proteins | sample KBSCornC52_FD_184301 | JGI IMG/M metagenome (GOLD analysis project Ga0207667, IMG submission 184301) | Corn rhizosphere microbial communities from Kellogg Biological Station, Michigan, USA - KBS Corn C5-2 (SPAdes) (version 2) | ecosystem: Host-associated > Plants > Roots > Rhizosphere > Soil ...
AACGGTCAATCTCAAGTTGCAGGGCATGGACGCCGCGTCGCGGATCGGCGTGGCAATCCAGCGAATAGCCGCCGGCATAGGGCCGGTTGTGCGCGGCAAGCCGCCCGGCCTGGGCGAAATTGGCAAAGGCAATGGCGATCAGCGTTCCGGCGCAGCTGGCGCCGAACCTGTCGCCCACGACCACTTCGGGCGCCGCCGCCGTCCCGCGCACGGCAACCGGCGGCATGGAATGCAGGTCGAGCAGCAGTGCCGCGCCCCACCGTTCGCGCAAGGCTTCCAGCTGCGTTCGCAAGGCGGCATGATAGGGGACATGAACCTGCGCCAGACGCTCGTCCAGCTCGGCGCGGCGATGCGGCTGCTTCCACAGCTCGCCTGCTCCCGGCAGGCGGCGCGGCACGATGCCCAGTCCGCCCCCGGCCCGACCGCCCGCCCGGGCGGCCAGGCGCTCGGGCTCGCCCTGCTCCCGGATGAACATCGACCAGTCGATGTCGTCGGGGGCGCGGTTGAGGTCGATCATCGCGCGCGGGGCCTGAGCCACGAGCAGCGACGCCCCGGTAGCCTCGGCCAGGGCCTCGCCAAGGCGATCGACCAGCCGGTCCTCCAGCCGCTGCGCGGCGTGAACCGGACTGCGCAGGCGCGCGCTCACTTCGGGGGGATAGGCCCGCCCGGCATGGGGGACGCAAATCAGCACCGGGATGGCCGAGGGCTCGCGCGCGGTCAGCGTGAAGGCGGCCTCGCCGGCGATGCCGGGAATCGCACCGCCGCGCGAAATGGCGGTTGTCTGGTCGTTCTTGCGGGCTGGCGAATCCCTGTCAGGCGGCACGCGTTGCATCGGCCAAGGCTTAGCTGCGGCGGGGCGCATGTCAAAGCCAACCGCAGGAGCCGTTTCGACGATTTCTTAACGGGTTGACGCCTAGGAAAAGACCCCGGCCGGCCCCTCCCGGCCCCACTTCGAACACAGGGCGTCCATGATCCGCATCCTTCTTGCCGAAGACGAAGACGCCATGCGCACCTACCTGGCCCGGGCTCTTGAAAACGCCGGCTATTCGGTCGCCGCGGTCGATCGCGGCACGGCTGCGGTCCCGCTGCTGGAGACGGAAGCCTTCGATCTCCTGCTGTCCGACATCGTCATGCCCGAAATGGACGGGATCGAACTCGCGCAGCGCTGTGCCGAGATCAGCCCGCACACCAAGGTCATGTTCATCACCGGCTTCGCCGCCGTGACGCTCAAGGCCAGCCGCGAAGCGCCGCAGGCCAAGGTCCTGTCGAAGCCCTTCCACCTCAAGGATCTCGTGATGGAAGTCGATCGCGTGTTCAGCGCGCCCGGGAGCCTTCAGGTCTGATCGGAAAAGGCAGCGGGGCGGCTGCGAAATGAGCTTGCTTTGCCCTCGGCCCGCCGTTAAAGGCGCCCTCCTGCCCAGCCGGAAGGCCGGGCTGCTCGAATGGATTGGGCGTATAGCTCAGTGGTAGAGCACTGTGTTGACATCGCAGGGGTCGGAAGTTCAATCCTTCCTACGCCCACCATTCGAAAAGCCCGCCAGCCGCAAGGTTCGGCGGGTTTTTTCATGGGCCGTCTCCGCCCGCGCGCCACCCGGCCCCGACGGCGGCCCCGGCGCCTTCGCGCTCGCCCGCAGGTGCGATCGGCTCGAGCGCGACCAGCTTGAAATCCATCCGTTCGTGCGCACGCAGGGTGTGCTGGCGGAACACCTGCTCGCCCCGGCCCGGACAGACGAACCGGCGTAGGCCGCCCTCGCGATCGGCGACGGCCTGGCGCTCCCACGCGGCGCGGAACGGGGCCGAACGGGCCGAGAGCCAGTCCACCACCGCCGTGGCCCGGGGATCGGCCAGGTTGCGCCCGTAGTCGGCGCGGAACTCGGCCAGCAGCCGGCCGGCGCGGGCTTCCCAGTCGGGGATCAGCGCGCGGGCCGCCGGACTGGTGAAGACGAACCGCAGGAGATTGTGATGATCGCCCGCGAACAGGGCGCCGAACAGCTCGCGCGCCGCCGGGTTGGCGCAGCACAGGTTCCACGCCGGATCGAGGCCATAGGCCGGCCAGGGCAGCGCCATGATCACCGCCGCCAGCGCGGGCGGGGCATCGTGATCGGGCGCGGCGAAGGGGTGCGCGGGATCGGCGCGGCCGGCCAGTTCGAACAGGTAGGCGCGCTCGGCCGGGCCGAGGTGCAGGGCCCCGGCCAGGCGGGCGAGCGTTTCCGCCGAAGGCCGCACGTCGCGGCCCTGCTCGATCCAGCTGATCCAGGTCACCCCGATCCCGGCGCGCTGCGCCAGTTCCTCGCGCCGCAAGCCGGGCGTGCGCCGCTTGCGCCCAGGACCGGACACCTCGGGAACGAGGGACTCGCGGCGGGCTCGCACGAAGGCACCCAGCAGGCGGCGGTGTTCGGGGTTGTCCATGGCAGACTTTATAACAGGATAAGATTGTCCATTGTAACAGGCTTTCGGTTGGCGATGATGGCGGTGAAAGGAATCCCGCGATGACTGCCAGACCCTCCCACGAAGACCGCATCGTCACCCAGTTCGGTCCCCGCGCCGCCGCCTATGTGACCAGCACGGTCCACGCCAACGGACCCGATCTCGATCGCATCGAAGCAGCCGCACAGGCAACCCGCCCCAAGCGCGCGCTGGATCTCGGCACGGGTGGCGGGCACGTCTCCTACCGCCTCGCCCGGCACTGCGGCGAAGTCGTGGCCTGCGATCTCTCCGACGCGATGGTCGCCGCGGTGCTGGCCACGGCGGCCGGGCAGGGGCTGGCCAATGTGGGCGGCGCCGTCGCTCCGGCCGAAGCCCTGCCTTTTGCCGCCGACAGCTTCGACTTCCTCGCCTGCCGGATGACCGCCCACCACTGGCGGGACTGGGAGGCCGGCCTGCGCGAGGCGTGCCGGGTCTTGCGGCCGGGCAGCGAAGCCCTGTTCATCGACGTGGTGGCCCCCGACGAGGTGCTCGCCGATACGCACCTCCAGGCGATCGAACTGCTGCGTGACCCATCGCACGTGCGCGATTACCGCGCGGACGAATGGCTTGCCGCGCTGGGCCGGGCGGGCTTTACCGTCCGGCGGACCGTCACGCACCGCCTGCGGATGGACTTCGCCGAATGGATCGCCCGCATGGCCCCGCCCGCGTCGCACGTCGCCGCCATCCGCTCGCTGCTGGAGGGCGCAAGCGATGGCGTGAAGCGCGCGCTCACGGTGGAGCCGGACGGCTCGTTCAGCTTCGACGTGCTGACCATCGAAGCGTCTCGCGCCTAGGCCCCCGTACTCGATCATCGGACCTTCGAGGTTTGCTCGGAATGGCCCGGCGCAACGAAAGGTGCGCCCGGGAATATGTCGATAGTCAAGACATCTCGACGCCGCGATGGGCCATTTTGGCCAGGTCCCGCAGGGACGGGCCCCGATGCCGCCGTAACGGGTCCGTGCCCCGGGGGCGATTGCCACGCCGCAGGCGCCTTGCTATCCGCGAGGGCAGCGGGGCACAGCAACCTCCCGATCAGGCCGGAAGGCCCAAGCGTTGCCTCATTGTCCGCCCCCGGGTGCCGGTCCCGGGCGGATGGTAAGGCGTGACCCGTGATCGACAGCTCGCAAACGACCCCTCCCGTTCCCACCTTGCGCGAACTCGTCCGCGTCTCCGCGCGTATCGGGTGCCTCAGCTTCGGCGGCCCGGTGGGGCAGATCGCGCTGATGCACCGCGAACTGGTCGAGGAGCGGCAGTGGGTTACGGAGGACCAGTACCTCCATGCCCTCAACTTCTGCCATCTCCTCCCCGGCCCCGAAGCGCAGCAGCTGGCGATCTGGATCGGGTGGAAGCTCCACGGCGTGAAGGGCGGCCTTGCCTCGGGCCTGCTGTTCGTCCTGCCCGGCGCGGCCATCATGCTGGGCCTGTCGATCCTTTATGGAATGGCGGCACAATTCGCGTGGTTTGCGGCCCTGTTCCTGGGGATCAAGGCCGCGGTGCTGGCGATCATCGTCCAGGCGCTGCTGCGCGTCGCCAGCCGCGCGCTCAACGCCCCGTTCAAGCGCATCGTCGCCGGCCTGTCGCTGCTGGCGCTGTTCGTCTTCGCCCTGCCTTTCCCGGCGGTGGTAATCGGCGCCCTGCTGGTCGGCACGCTCGTCGCCGGCCTGCGACCGGGGTGGCTGAAACTGGCCGCGCCCGCCGCGCCTCCCAGCGTGGCGCCGCGGCCATGGGCCGCTTCGGCTCGGGCCATCGCAATCGGCGCCATCTGCTGGGCGACGCCGCTGGCGGTCGTTTTCCTGACCCTTGGCCCCGATCACGTCCTCGCGCACATCGGCAGCTTCTTTTCGCGCCTCGCCGTGGTCAGCTTCGGCGGGGCCTATGCGGTGCTCGCCTACATGGCGCAGGCGGCGGTCCAGCACTACGGCTGGCTGGGCGCGGGCGAGATGGCCGACGGGCTGGGCCTGGCCGAAACCACGCCCGGGCCGCTGATCATGGTCACCCAGTTCGTCGGCTATCTGGCGGCCCTGCGGGCGCCGGCGCCGTTCTCGCCGCTGGTGGCCGGAGTGCTCGGCGCGCTCCTCACCACCTGGGTAACCTTCGCGCCGTGCTTTCTGTGGGTGTTCGCGCTGGCCCCGTGGATCGAGCGGCTGGAGGCGGCGCAGCGCCTCAAGGGGGGCCTCGCCACGCTGACGGCGGCCATCGTCGGAGTAATCGCCAACCTGTCGCTGTGGTTCGCGCTTCACGTCCTGTTCGCCCGGGTGGAAACCGTCCGCCTCGGGCCGGCGCAGGTGCTGGTGCCCGCGCCGCTGTCACTGGACTGGCGCGCGCTGGTCCTTGCCGCCGCCGCCGCCGTCCTCATCTTCCGGTTGAAATGGCCGGTCCCGCGCGTGCTGGCCGCAACGGCGCTGGGCGGGTTGCTGCTCGGCCAGCTCGGCTGACGCGGCGCCCTCAGCGTCCGTGCGCCGAATCTTCCGCCAGGAACCGGCGCGAGCGGACGATCAGGTCCACCCAGTCGGCAAAGGCGGCGGCCAGGCCCATGACGAGGTCCTTCAGCGGCCCGTCCTTAAGGCAGCCGCCCTCGTCGAACTTGTCGTCGGTGACATGGCCGAGATAGGCCTCGGGCTGCTGCATCATCGGCATGTTGAGGAAGACGCAGGCCTGCCGCAGCTGGTGGTTGGCGCCGAACCCGCCGATCGCCCCGGGCGAGGCGCTGACGATGGCGGCCGGCTTCTTGTCCCACACGCTCTGGCCATAGGGGCGCGAACCCACATCGATCGCGTTCTTCAGCACACCAGGCACGCCGCGGTTGTATTCGGGCGTGCAGAACAGCACGCCGTCGGCCGCCTTCACCGCCTCGCGGAAGCGCACATAGGGTTCGGGCGAATTCTCGTCATATTCCTGGTTGTAGAGCGCCAGATCGGCGATCTCGACGATCCGGCAATCGAGCTTGTCGGCCGCGAAGGCGCAGATCGAGCGGGCGATCTTGCGGTTGATGCTGGCGACTCTCAGGCTGCCGACGATGATTGCGATCCGGTGACCGGCCATGAACCAACTCCTTGCCCTGCAAAGCGAACCACCCGGGCGGCGGATCGACCCGGGCAACCAATGACCACGGCCGGCAATGGTTGCACCGGGCCCGAGCAAATCTCTCGCGCCTATACGTCGTCCTGCGGCTTCCAACCGCTTGTTCGTCGTGGTTTCCCTGCTAAGGGACCGGGCGAACCACTCTCTCCCCGGGAAGGACGGCAATGGCCAAGATCAAGGTAGCGAATCCCATCGTCGAGATGGACGGCGATGAAATGACCCGCATCATCTGGCAGTGGATCCGCGAAAAGCTGATCCTGCCCTACCTTGATATCGACCTGAAATACTACGATCTCTCGGTGGAAAAGCGTGACGAAACCGAGGATCGGATCACGGTCGACGCGGCCAATGCCACCAGGCAGTACGGCGTTGCGGTCAAGTGCGCGACGATCACCCCGGACGAGGCGCGGGTCGAGGAATTCAGCCTCAAGAAGATGTGGAAGTCGCCCAACGGCACGATCCGCAACATCCTGGGCGGCGTGGTCTTCCGCGAACCCATCGTCATCTCCAACGTGCCCCGGCTGGTCCCGGGCTGGACCGATCCGATCGTGGTCGGCCGCCATGCTTTCGGCGACCAGTACCGCGCGACCGACACCCTGATCCCCGGCCCGGGCAAGCTGCGCCTGGTGTGGGACGGCGAAAATGGCGAGAAGATCGATCTCGACGTGTTCGACTTCCCCAGCGCGGGCGTCGCCATGGCGATGTACAACCTCGACGATTCGATCCGCGATTTCGCCCGCGCCTCGTTCAACTACGGCCTGTCACTCGGCTGGCCGGTCTACCTGTCCACCAAGAACACGATCCTGAAAGCCTATGACGGGCGCTTCAAGGACCTGTTCCAGGAGGTGTTCGACAACGAGGGCTTCAAGGAGAAGTTCGCCGAAAAGCGCATGGTCTATGAGCATCGCCTGATCGACGACATGGTCGCCTCGGCGCTCAAGTGGTCGGGCAAGTTCGTCTGGGCCTGCAAGAACTACGATGGCGACGTCCAGTCCGACACCGTGGCGCAGGGGTTCGGCTCGCTCGGCCTGATGACCTCGGTGCTGATGGCGCCCGACGGCAAGACCGTGGAGGCCGAGGCCGCCCACGGCACCGTCACCCGCCACTACCGCCAGCACCAGCAGGGCAAGGCGACCAGCACCAACCCGATCGCCTCGATCTTCGCCTGGACGCGCGGCCTGGCATATCGCGGCAAGTTCGACAACACGCCCGACGTGGTGAAGTTTGCCGAGACCCTGGAGGCTGTGTGTATCGAAACGGTCGAGAGTGGGAAGATGACCAAGGACCTCGCCCTGCTGATCGGCCCCGATCAGAACTGGCTGACGACGGAGGGCTTCTTCCAGGCCATCGTCGACAACCTCGAGGCCAAGATGGCCAACTGGGCCTGATGCCCGGCTGGCGACGGCTGCGTTGGCTTCTGCCCGCTGCCGTCGCCGTTGCGCTTGCGCCGGTGCATGTGCCGGCCCTGCTCCTGTTTCCCTACAAGGCTGAGGCCGCGGGCTTCACCGTCCACTCGGAAGCGCCGCTTCCGCCTGACCAGCTTCGCGCGATCCTCGAAGATGCCGCGAAGCGCCTGTCGCGCTCGCCGCTGACGGCCGGGCAGCACGGGGATCTCTACCTCACGCAGGGCGGCTGGCGGTGGCGCTGGCTGGCGCTCAATGCCGCCGGTTCCTTCGCGGTGACCCGCTCGCTGACCGGCGTCAGCGTCTTCAACCGCAGCGACCTCGCCCGCGGGGTGGTTCAAGCCCCGCGCAAGGTCGGCCCGGAACGCGGCCTCGCCAGCGACATCGCCCATGAGGCCACGCACACCGCGCTTTACCGCCACTTCGGCCTGTGGCGCATCTTCAACGCCCCGACCTGGGCCGTCGAAGGCTATTGCGACCACGTGGCGGGCGAGAGCACGCTCGCCCAGGCCGCCGTCGCGCGCCTCGAGGCGCTCGGCATCCAGCACCCGGCGATCGACAACTACTATGGCCGGCTTAGGGTCGAGCGGACCCTCGCCGCCAATGGCGGCTCGGTCGACAGGCTGTTCGTCGAAGCGCGCGACTGAGCGCCACCCACCGCCGCGTCGATTTCCGCCAGCTCCTCATCGAGCGAGAGGTAGCGCAGCAGGGCATCGAGCTTGCGCTCGAGCCGCTCGGCATCCCGGCGGGCCGCCCCGGCCGCGCGCCGGCACCAGGCCCAGTGCAGGCCGATGGCCGCAGCAATTATCGCGAGGGTGGCCCCCGCGTAGACATATTCCGGCATTTTGCGACCCTACGTGTTTCCCCGGGGATGCCATCGATCCGACCGCATTACATCATAAATATTTGCTTACCGGGACGCCGTGACATCCGGGTCCCCCTTCCCTACCCTGCCGCCGATGTCTGCCGATCTCCACTCCCCCGCCCTGTCCGATGCCCTCGTGATCCTCGGCGCGGCGGGCATCGTCATCCCCGTCTTCGCGCGGTTCCGGATCACCCCGGTGATCGGCTTCATCCTCGTCGGCCTGCTGGTCGGCCCGCACGGCCTCGGCGCGCGGGTGGCCGAGCATCCGTGGCTCTACCATGTCACCATCACCGACCCGGCGGGCCTTGCGCCCTTCGCCGAGTTCGGGATCATCCTCCTGCTGTTCTCGGTCGGGCTCGAGCTCTCGTTCCGGCGGCTCTGGGCCATGCGGCGAGCGGTATTCGGCGTCGGCGCGGCCGAACTGCTTGGCAGCGCCGCGGTGATCGGCATGGGGCTGGCGGTGAGCGGCGAGGCCTGGGCGACTGCCCTCGCCCTGGGGCTGGCGCTGGCGCTGTCCTCCACCGCGCTGGTCCTGCGCATCACCGATACCCAGACGCCGGTGGGCCGCGCGGCGCTTTCAATGCTGCTGTTCGAGGACATCGCCCTCGTCCCGATCATCTTCCTGCTCGGGGCGCTCGGCGGACAGGGCGGCCAGGGCACGCCCGGGGCCCTGCTCACCACGCTGGGCCTCGGCACCGTGGCGGTCGTCGCCCTGCTCGTCGCCGGGCGCTGGGGCCTGCCGGTCCTGTTCGCCCAGGCCGCGCGCACCAAGAGCCCGGAGCTGTTCCTCTCGGCCAGCCTGCTGGTGGTAATCATCGCCGCGCTGGTCACCGCGGCGGCGGGCCTTTCGCCCATCGTCGGCGCGCTGATCGCCGGGCTGCTGATCGCCGAGACCGAATACCACGGCGAGGTCGAAGGCATGACCGAGCCGTTCAAGGGCCTTGCCCTCGGGGTCTTCCTGATCACGGTCGGCATGCAGCTCGACCTCGCCCGGATCTGGGACGACCTCGGCGCGATCCTCGGCTCGCTGGCTATGGTGTTCCTCGGCAAGGCGGTGGTGACGGCGGTGATGCTGCGGCTCTCCGGCGCCCGGCGCGGCACCTCGACCGAGGCCGGCCTGCTCCTCGCCAGCCCGTCCGAGACCACGCTGATCGTGCTCTCCGCCGGCCTCACCGCCGGGCTGATCAGCGCCGACGTCGCGCAGTTCTGGCAGACGGTCACCGCGCTCGGCCTCACCATCACGCCGATCATGGCGCTGGTCGGCCGCTGGGCAGCGCGGCGGGTGGACCGGGCGGGGCACCGGCAGGTGGCGGAGGACGACGGCGGCCGGCGCGCGCTGATCATCGGCTTCGGCCGCGTCGGCCGGCTGGTGGCGGATATGCTCGACGAGCACGACCAGCCCTGGCGCGGGATCGATGCCGACGCCGACCTGATCAGTGCAGCCCAGCGCGACGGCTACAGCGTGGAATATGGCGATGCCGCGCGCCCGGCCATGCTGGAACGGCTCGGGCTGGACCGGGCCAGCGCGGTGATCCTGACGATGGACGACCCGCAGGGCCAGCTGCGGCTCGTTCGCCGGATCCGCAAGGACAATGGCGAGGTCCCGATCATCGCCCGCGCCCGCGACGCCGGCCATGCCGGCCAGCTCTATCGCGCCGGGGCCAGCCACGCTGTGCCCGAAACGCTCGAAAGCTCGCTCCAGTTGTCGGAGGCGGTACTGGTCGATCTGGGCGTGCCGATGGGCTTCGTGATCGCCTCGATCCACGAAAAGCGTGACCAATTCCGCCAGCAGATCATGGACGAAGGGGAACTGGCCGAGAAACCGAAGCTGAGGAGCGCCACGCTGAGGGAACGCGCGGCGGGCTGAACCCGTTCACCGGGCGAGGAGGACCGCGATCATGTCCGACAAGTCCGGCGAACACGACCCGCACAAGCGCGATGCCACCAAGAACCCCGCCCGCCAGACCGGCGAGGACAAGGGCAAGATCAAGCGCCCGCAGCGCACCGATGCGACGATGCAGGAAAAGGACCTGCCGCGCGGCAGCGAATCCGAGCACCAGGGCGGGCCCCGCACTCGGTTCTAGGGCTGGTCTGTTAGGTTCAAGCCGAAAGCCCTTCCCCGGTGGGGAAGGATTGGGATGGGGGTTCGACGCCTCGATGGCAGAACCCCCTCCCCGACCCCTCCCCACAGGGGAGGGGCTATTTGAGATGCGCCCGCCGAGCTCAGCCGGCGATGCGGGCCTTGACCGCGGCGATGGCCTCGGCGGCCTTGCTGCCGTCGGGGCCGCCGCCTTGCGCCATGTCCGGGCGGCCGCCGCCGCCCTTGCCGCCGAGCGCCTCGACGCCGGCGCGGACCAGATCGACCGCGCTGATCCTGCCGGTGAGGTCGTCGGTCACGGCTGCGGCGATGGCGCCCTTGCCTTCGTTGACCGCGACGATCACGGCGACGCCCGAGCCGAGCCGCTGCTTGGCCTGGTCGAGCAGGCCGCGCAGGTCCTTGGGATCGAGGCCTTCGAGCACCTGGCCGGAGAACTTGACCCCGCCGACGTCCTCGTCCGCCGCCGGGGCGCTGCCGGCCCCGCCGCCGCCGAGGGCCAGCGCCTTCTTCGCCTCGGCCAGTTCGCGTTCGAGCTTGCGGCGCTCGTCGAGCAGGGCGGCGACGCGGGCCTCGACATCGTCGGGCGTGGTGCGCAGCAGGCCAGCGGTCTGCTTGAGCGCGTCCTCGCGGGCGACCAGCCACTGGCGCGCGCCCTCGCCGGTCAGCGCCTCGATGCGGCGGACGCCGGAGGAGACGGCGCTTTCCGAGACGATCCGGAACAGTCCGATGTCGCCGGTGGCGCGCACGTGGGTGCCGCCGCACAGTTCGACCGAATAGTTGCGCCCGCCCGTGGCCCGGCCCATCGAGAGGACGCGGACCTCGTCGCCATACTTCTCGCCGAACAGCGCCATGGCCCCGGCGGCGATCGCCTCGTCCGGAGTCATCAGGCGGGTGGTGACCGCCTCGTTGGCGCGGATCTCGGCATTCACTTCGGCCTCGATCGCCGCAATGTCCTCCGCCGTGAGCGCGGTCGGCTGCGAGAAGTCGAAGCGCAGGCGGTCGGCGGCGACGAGCGAACCCTTCTGGGTGACGTGGGCGCCGAGCCGGTCGCGCAGCGCGGCGTGGAGGAGGTGGGTGGCCGAGTGGTTGGCGCGGATCGCATCGCGCCGCGCGACGTCGATGTCCAGCTTCACGACGTCGCCGACCTTCACGTTGCCGCTCTCCACCTTGCCGATGTGGGCATGGAGCCGGCCGAGCGGCTTGGCGGTATCGGACACGGCCAGGGCGAAGCCATTGGCGCCGGTGATCGTCCCGGCATCGCCGCTCTGGCCGCCGCTCTCGCCGTAGAACGGGGTCTGGTTGACGATGATCGTCACCGCATCGCCGGCCGCGGCGCTGTCGACCTCGGCGCCGTCCTTGACCAGGGCGACGACCTGGGCCTCGCCGGTGGTGGCGGTGTAACCGGTGAACTCGGTCGCGCCGACGCGCTCGGCGATGTCGAACCAGACCTCACCGGCCGCGGCCTCACCCGAGCCCTTCCACGCCGCGCGGGCGGCGGCCTTCTGGCGGGCCATGGCTTCGTCGAACCCGGCGCGGTCGACGCCAATGCCGCGGGCGCGCAGGGCGTCTTCGGTGAGGTCGTAGGGAAAGCCGTAGGTGTCGTAGAGCTTGAAGGCGGTTTCGCCGGGGAGCTCATTGCCGGAATCGAGCCCGCTGGTCGCCTCGTCGAGCAGCTTGAGGCCGTTCGCCAGGGTGCGGCGGAACTGGATCTCCTCGCGCTGGAGGGTTTCCTCGATCAGCGGCTGGGCGCGGCCGAGCTCGGGATAGGCCTGGCCCATCTCGGTGACCAGTGCGCCGACCAGCCGGTACATCAGGGGCTCCTTGGCCCCGAGCAGATGGGCATGGCGCATGGCGCGGCGCATGATCCGGCGCAGGACATAGCCGCGGCCTTCGTTCGAGGGCAGGACGCCGTCGGCCAGCAGGAACGAGGTCGAGCGCAGGTGATCGGCGATGACCCGGTGGCTCGCCGTATGCTCGCCCTCGGCCTTGACGCCAGTC
>Ga0207667_10008859_pt1 | contig 11909 bp, 13 predicted proteins | sample KBSCornC52_FD_184301 | JGI IMG/M metagenome (GOLD analysis project Ga0207667, IMG submission 184301) | Corn rhizosphere microbial communities from Kellogg Biological Station, Michigan, USA - KBS Corn C5-2 (SPAdes) (version 2) | ecosystem: Host-associated > Plants > Roots > Rhizosphere > Soil ...
GCTTGGCATTCCCGGCGAAGACCTGCCCGGCGTCATCGGCTCGGGCGAGTTCGTCGGCTGGTACAACGGCCACCCCGAGTTCGCCGATCTCGACCCCTTCCTTCACGGCTCACATGCGGTGGTCGTTGGCGCCGGGAATGTCGCGCTCGATTGCGCGCGGATCCTGTCCAAGACGAGGGCCGAGTTCGAGGGCTCCGACATCGTCGGCCATGCGCTCGACGCGCTCGACAGCTCCGCCATCCGCACCGTCACCATCCTCGGCCGCCGCGGCCCGCACCAGGTCGCCATGACCCCCAAGGAGCTGGGCGAGCTCGGCCATCTCGAAGCCGCGGTGCCGGAAGTCGATTTGGGCGACTTCCCGCCGGTCGAAGCCGATGAGCCGCTCGAACCGGGCCTCCGGAAGTCCGTCACCATCCTCCGCAGCTTCGCCGACCTGCCTCACGACAAGCCCAAGCGCATGGTCTTCGACTTCTTCGCCAAGCCGCTCCGCATCGAAGGCGACGGGAATGTCGAACGCGTCATCGTCGAGCGCACCGAACTCGACGAGAAAGGCGGCGCCCGCGGCACCGGCGAGAGCTATGAGGTCCCCGCGTCGCTGGTGATCACCGCGATCGGCTATTCGACCTCACCGATCCCGGACGTGCCGTTCGAAGGCGGCAAGTTCGTCAACGAAGGCGGACGGATTGCCGACCGGCTCTACGCTGTCGGGTGGGCACGCCGGGGACCGACAGGCACCATCGGCACCAACCGCCCCGACGGCTACGAAGTCGCCGACCAGATCGCGGCCGCGATCCCCGCCGGAAGCAGTGGCGCGCGCGAAGGCTCCGCGGGCCTCAAGCGCCTGGTCGAAAGCCGCGGCGTCATGCCCACTGACTATGACGACTGGCGCATGATCGAAGAAACGGAAAATGCCCGCGCGAGGCCGGGCTCCCCGCGCGAAAAGTTCGTGCGCCCGCACGAATGGATGAGCGTGCTGGGCCGCTAATTCCTCCCTGCGCCGCAGGCGTGGGGAGGGGAACCGCTCGGCGCAGCTGAGTGGTGGAGGGGCCGGCCGTCGGTGCGAGGCCCCTGCGTCAGTCCTCCGGACTGCCACCTCGCCATTGCTTCGCAACAGGGAGGAACGGCTTGCGCTCGCTCCCACCCCCTTCTATCTAGCCGCGGCCTTGGCTCCCGCCGCGACCGACAAGTCGCATCTCAAGCGGGTTCCGGTCGGGGAGTAGCTCAGCCTGGTAGAGCACTGTCTTCGGGAGGCAGGGGCCGGAGGTTCGAATCCTCTCTCCCCGACCATCGATTTTGCGGAGTGTCCGGGGGACACTCGAAGCAAAATCGATCTTCACCGCGACTAGCTTACGCAGCCTCCGCGCTCGGATGATAGCGCTTCACGAGGTGCAGGGTGTTCTTGTCGGTGTGGTGCATCTCCTCGCCCGTGGCGGCGAGCTTCAGCACCAGGTCGGAGGTGTAGCTCATCGTCCCGTCGTCGTGGAACGTGAACTGGCTCTTGAAGTCGCGAAGCTCCGCGCGCTCGAGCAGATACTTGTTCTGCAGAATGCCATAGCAGGGCTCGCCCGGCTTGGCGTCGAACCGAAGCGTCTTGTCGTGCGGTTCGGCCGTGCTTCCCGCGAGGATCGCGATTCCGCGCCCGAACACGACGTTGCGCATGACCTGCTTGTGCGCCTTGTCCCACAGGAGGAATCCGACCTCGTCGTGGAACGGGTCCATCGCTTCCTCGCCATGCCGCCACGCGGTCATCCCGTAGAGCAGGCCCCACAGCACCTGCTGGCCATTCTCCTGGACCGGGATCGGCTTGAAATGGGCCTTCTCGAAATAAGTCGTCTCGGTCGTCCAGTCGTCCTTGTTATGATAGGAGCGGTCGACCCCCGAATTGCCTTCCCATTCGCCGACGAATGGCGTCAAAGGTCCAAGCTTCCGCGAATAGGGCATGTCGTTCGGCATCGTGAAGTTCTCCTCGTCGGTGTCGTGAAAGCCGCACGCTAGCATCATCAGCGCGATGAACGCTAATGAAGCGTGGCAATAACCGGGATTGAAAAAAATCGTTGAGAGTCCGGTCCGGCCGGGCAGCCGGATGGGTCAGATCTTCGTCAACGCCGACCCCTTGTGCGCGGCAATGTGATCACTCTTGTCGCTCTTGATCTCGTATTGCGGGTCGGCCGCGCTCGCGCGATGCGTGTGGCCCTTGTAATCGAAGTCGGCCGTGTGGACCTTGATGATCCGGCCGCTGACATGCCCCGCTTCGGAATTCCAGCGGACATGGTCGCCGACCTTGAATCGCTTACTCACTGCACCATTCCGCTCAGAATCTCGCTGTCGATCTCCGAAACGCTCGTGCAGCCGGTTAGCGCCATGGCGACGCGCATCTCCGCCTCGATCAGCCTGAGCACTTGCGCGACACCTGCGCCGCCGCCTCCCGCGAGTGCATAGGCCCAGGCGCGGCCGAGCAGAACGAAATCGGCGCCGAGTGCAAGCATCCGCACGACGTCGAGGCCCGACCGGACTCCGCCGTCGGCGAGGACCGGGAGCCGCCCGCCAACCGCATCGGCGATCGGCGGCAGCGCCCTTGCGCTCGACAGCACGCCGTCGAGCTGGCGTCCGCCGTGGTTGGAAACGACGATCGCGTCCGCACCGCTCACCGCGGCCCTTTTGGCGTCTTCGGGGTCGAGAATCCCCTTGATCACCAGCGGCCCCGTCCAGCGCTTGCGCACCCACTCGACGTCCTTCCAGTTGACCGAAGGATCGAAATTGGCCTGGATCCACGCCTGGAAGTCGCTCAGCGGCGCGCGCTTGCCGACCACCGGCTCCAGGTTGCCGAGGCTGATCGGCCGGCCGCGAATGCCCACGTCCCACAGCCATTCCGGCCGCGCCAGCAGCTGCGCCATCCGCCGAAGCCCGCCGCCCGCGGCGCGATAGTCGCGATAGCGCGATCCCGGCACCGCCAGGTCGACCGTCAGTATGAGCGCCCCGCTTCCGACCTCCTTAGCGGTCTCGATCATCTGCGCGACGAAGCCGCGGTCCTTGACGAAATAGAGCTGGAACCAGGGCGCGTGGCCGGATGCGGCGACCTCGCGGAGCGAACATCCGCTGACGGTAGAAAGCGCCATCGGCACGTTGGCGGCGGCAGCGGCGCGCATGGCCTGGACTTCGCCGCGCCGCGCATAGAGTCCCGACAGCCCGACCGGCCCGAGGCCCACCGGCATCGCCCACTGATGCCCGAACAGCAACGCCTTGAGATCGATGTCGGACACGTCGCGAAGCACGCGCTGCCTGAGCGCGACATTCCGCAGATCCTCGACGTTCCGCCGAAGCGTGACCTCGTCGTAGGAACCGCCGTCGAGATATTCGAACAGGAAATGCGGCAGCCGCGCCTTGGCCAATGCGCGATAGTCCTCTGCATTTACGGCTCGACGGCTCAATTCAGCCCGTCTGCCGGTCCGGATGCGCGGCTGCGAACGCCTCCAGCTTGTTGGCATTTTCCTCTGCCCGAAGCAGCGTCGGCCAGTCGCCGATCGGCACGTTGAAACGGCGCGCGTTGTAGAGCTGCGGCACCAGGCAGATGTCGGCGGCGGTGGGCGCGTCCCCGAACAGGAACGCCCCCGCCTGCGGCTTCGCCAGCGCCTCGAGCGCGGGCAATCCCTCGAGAATCCAGTGCGCGTACCAGCGGTCGACCTCTTCCTGCGACCGGCCGAGCTCGCCCTTCAGATATTTGAGCACACGCAGATTGTTGAGCGGGTGGATGTCGGCGACGATGGTCAGCGACATCGCGATCACATGCGCCCGGATCTCAGCCGCGGCCGGGACGATCGGCTGGTTGGGGAATTTCTGGTCGAGATAGCCGATGATCGCCATGGTCTGAGTCATACGATGGCCATCGATCTCGAGCATGGGCACGAGGCCCTGCGGATTGAGGCTTTTGTACTCGGCCGATTGCTGCTCGCCCTCGAGCAGGTTCACGGGCCGCTGCTCATAATCGATCTGCTTGAGGTTGAGCGCGATGCGGAGCCGGTACGCGGCGGACGAACGATAATAATCGTAAAGGACGATCCGGCTCATGGCGGCTACTTACCCTGCTGTAAGGAACGGCGCTACCACTTCCGGCGGCACGCGGATCGGCCGCCCCGAACCCTTGTCGATGATCGCCCACCGGGTCCTTGCCCGGGCGCAGAGCTTGCCGTCCGGCCCGGTGAATTCGACGAAGCGGTCGAACCGTGCCCCCTGCGGCGCATCGCCGACCCAGGTGCGCGCCGTGATCCGATCGCCCTCGTGGGCTGGGCGGAGATAGTCGATCTCGTGTCGCACCACGACCCAGTAGTGAAGTTCGCGATGCTCGCGCGGCGCGACCGAATCCCAATGCGCCACCGCCACCTGCTGCACCCACTGCACCCACACCGCATTGTTGACATGCCCCAGCTCGTCAATGTGCTCGGGGCCCGCGGTGAGCGCCAGTTCGAAGATCGGCTTAGCCATCCACCTCAGTCAGCATGAACGCGTAGGTTTCTGCCACTTCGTGAAGCCGGTCCCAGCGGCCCGATTTGCCGCCGTGGCCCGCGCCCATGTTGATCTTCAGGAGCAACAGCTTGTCGTCGGTCTTGTTCGCCCGCAGCTTGGCAGCCCATTTCGCCGGCTCCCAGTAAGTCACGCGCGGGTCGGTGAGGCCGCCGGTGATCAGCATCGGCGGATAATCCTGCGCCGTCACCTGGTCGTAGGGCGAATAGCTTAGGATGGTCTCGAATGCTTGCTTGTCGGTGATCGGATTGCCCCATTCCGGCCATTCGCCGGGCGTCAGCGGAAGGCTGTCGTCGAGCATCGTGTTGAGCACGTCGACGAACGGCACGTCGGCGACCACCGCGCCCCACAGTTCGGGGTCCGAATTGACCACCGCGCCCATCAGCTCGCCGCCTGCGGACCCGCCGTTGATCGCGATCCGGCCTGCCTTCGTGAACTTCGCTGCGATCAGCGCCTTCGCCACGTCGACGAAGTCGTTGAACGTATTCGTCCGCTTGGCCAGCTTCCCGTCGAGGAACCATTTGTAGCCGAGGTCGTCGCCGCCGCGGATGTGGGCGATCGCGCAGGCCCAGCCGCGGTCGAGCAGGCTGATCCGGTTGGAATTGAACACCGGCGGGATCGCGTGGCCGTAGGCCCCGTAGGCGTAGAGGAACAGCTTGCCCTCGCCGTTCTTTTCGAAACCCTTCCGATAGACGACCGACACCGGCACCTTCACCCCGTCGCGCGCGTCGATCATCAGCCGCTCGGTCGCATATTGCGACGCGTCGTAGCCCGAGGGGATTTCCTGGACCTTGCGCACCTCGAGCTCGCCGCTGTCCGGGTGATAATCGTAGGTGGTCATCGGCGTGACCATCGACGAATAGCCGAGGCGGTAGCTCTCAGGAGCAAACTCCGGATTCCCTAAGAAGAAGGCGCTGTAGCTCGCCTCGGCGAACGGAATGCGTGTCTCCTCGCCCGCGTAGGTGCGCAACAACAGCTGATCGAGCCCCTCGACGCGGCTGCTGATCGCCAGATGGTCGCGGTATGCCGTGACTCCGGTCAGATAGACCCGGTCCGACCCCTCGATCACCGTTCGCCATTCCCCGGGATTGGCGACGTCGGCTTCGGCGAGCCGGAAGTTCACATGCGTGTCGTTGGTGTGGATCCACAGTTTTCCGTGCGCCGCGTCGACATGATATTCGCGGCCCTGGCTGCGCCGCGAGATGAGCGTCAGCGGCTGCGAGGGATCGTCCGCGCTGACGAACCGCACCTCCGTCGTGGTGTTGTCGCCGGTCGAGATCAGGATGAGCGTCCGGTCTTGCGAGCGTCCGACGCCGACCGAGAAGCCCAGCTCCTCGGTCTCCTCGTAAAGAGTGACGGCTTCTTCAGGGGGTCGCCCGAGCCTATGATAGCGCGCGCGATAGCTGCGCCAGTTGTCGTTGACCTCGGTGAAGACGATTCCGGCGCTGTCGCTGGTCCACACCGGCTGGCCGATCCCGACCTTCGTCACCGTCTCCACGTCTTTGCCCGTCGAAAGGTCGCGGATTCGAAGCTCGAACCGCTCCGACCCGTCATAGTCGGCGAGCGTCGCGAGCAGCTTGCCGTCCGGGCTCACCTCCAGCGCGCCCAGCCGGAAATATTCGCGCCCCTCGGCTTCGACCGGCTCGTCGAAGATGATTTGCGCAGTGGCATCCTCAACCTCGCTCGTCCTGAGCGAAGTCGAAGGGCGCTGCTCTTCCGTTTGGGCAAGGCGCCCTTCGACTGCGATCGCCTGCGGCTCACTCCGCTCAGGACGAGCGGTGGGGTTTTCGCCGACGGGCCGCCGGTACCAGCTGCGGTACTGTGCGCCCGGCTTGAATGCCCACCAGTAGAGATACTCGCCGTCGCGGACCGGGACCGAGCTGTCGTCCTCCTTGATCCGCCCCTTCATCTCCCCGAACAGCTGGTCGAGAAGCTCCTGGTGCTGCGTCTTCCAGCCGTCGAAATAGGCGTTCTCGGCCCGGAGATAGGCGAGCACGTCCGGATCATCGACCTCCGGATATTTGGGATCGCGCAGCCAGTGCCATGGGTCTTCGATCGTGACGCCATGGCGCTCGTAGCTGTACGGGCGTCGCTCGGCTGAAGGCGGTGCGGGAAGGCTCGCGGGCTTGTCCATTTGAGCGCTCTTAGCGCCGCGCTCGCCAACGGAAAGGGAGAAGCGTCGACGTGAATGGCTGCTTCAGGCGGAAAAATGCCGTTAGCCTGGAACAGATCAAAGGCCGTTGCTTTCCTGCGCGCTCGATAGACATAGCGATTCAATCGCAGCGGCCGTGAGCGGAGTTCCTTTGACGGGGGCTGGCTTGATCCCGAGCCTCTCGCCATCGGCAACAATGCTCGGCAGATAGGCGTTCATCTTATCAGCGGCGACTTGCGCACGCGAGCGCGCCTGCCTGATGGCGGCAATATCTTGGGACCCCAATGCGCCGGGGTCATCGAGCTCGCCGAGAACACTCCATGCGTCCGTTTCGTCGTCCGCTTTCTGAGCATACCACTGAAGCTCGCCATAAAGGTTGGCGTACCCAAGCTGCGTCCCAAGCGGCATGTGTTCGGCAACTTGACCGGCCATTGTGGCTTGCCAAACATTTGTTCGCGGGCGCCAGAGTTGTGGCTGGCCGAGCGGAGAGCGTGGCGCTGAACCAAGGCCAGAGCTGCTCCCGGAAAGCAATGCTCGTATTTGTTGGAGACGATGGTCGATGCACGGTCGTTCCTGCTCACGCTTCACAACCGCCCCAAGGTCATACGCAAGCTCCTGGTTCAGGGCTCGCCGTGCGCCCGCAACTTCGTTGCGCCAATGCAGCCACTCGACTGCCTGCTCTGCCCCAAGAGCGATGAGCACGCCGAATACGATAATTCCGACTTCGCCAACAAGCGCGCGCCAGCCGTGCAGCGGTTTGGGAATGTGGAAGTGCATGCGGTCGGCCCCAGCGGTTACGTCACCGTAACAGAAGGTCGTAATGGCAGGAATGGGTCGAAAGCAGACATAAGAAATTGCTGTCCTACAGACGCTCGTTTGTGGTCCAAGCTCGCGGATGGCGCGGGGCCGATTCGCTTTCGAAATTCGCAAAGTCACATCCAGCGGGTGGATCGCGCGCGGGTACGCGTGTGGCACTGCCAACTTTGGCAACTTTCGGCGGCCGCGGAAAAAGGCTGCAAAACTGTCCAGCTTGTCCACTTCCCGAGAGGGCGAATCCTATTTTCATCCGTCCCGCCGGGTCGCGACGGCTCTTTAACAATGACGCTCTTGAGACTAGCTGAGGCGCGAGGGAGTTAGTCCATGTCGACCTACGCAGACCGTCTCGCCGCCCTTCGCGAGCAATTGAAGGCCGAGAAGCTCGACGGCTTCGTCGTTCCGCTCACCGACGAGCATATGAGCGAATATGTCGGGAGCTACGCCCAGCGCCTCGCATGGCTGACCGGTTTCCAGGGCTCGGCCGGCTCGGCGGTCGTCCTGCCCGAGCAAGCGGCGATCTTCGTCGACGGGCGCTACACGCTCCAGGTCCGCCAGCAGGTCTCGCCGACCGAATGGAGCTACCAATCGGTGCCCGAGACGAGCGCCACCCAGTGGCTCGAGCAGCATGCGCCCGAGGGCGCGCGGATCGGCTACGACCCCTGGCTGCACACCCGCGACTGGGTGAAGAAAGCGAAGGAAGCGCTCGCCAGCCGCGGCGCCGAGCTGGTGCCGGTGGACCGCAACCCGATCGACGAGATCTGGAGCGACCGGCCCGAAGCCTCGAAGGCGCACCTCGTCGTCCAATCCGACCAGTATGCGGGCAAGTCCGCCGCCGAGAAACGCACCGAGATCGGCGACTGGCTGGTCAAGCACCACGCCGACGCGGCGGTGCTCTCCGCGCTCGATTCGATCGCCTGGGCGTTCAACATCCGCGGCCAGGACGTGACCCACACGCCCGTCGCCTTGGCCTATGCCCTGGTCCACGCCGACGGCACCGCCGACCTGTTCGTGGCTGGCGAGAAGATCGGCCCAGACGTGCGCCAGCATCTCGGCAATGGAGTCCGCCTCCACGAGCGGTCCGAGTTCGAATGCGCGCTGTCCGACCTCAACGGCAAGACCGTCGTCGTCGACCCCGAGCGCGCGGTCGCCGCCATCTTCGAGGCGCTCGAAAAGGCGGGCGGCAAGGTGCTTCCGCTGCGCGATCCGACCGTTCTTCCCAAGGCGCTCAAGAACCCGGCCGAGATCGCCGGCCAGAAAGCCGCCCAGACCCGCGACGGCGCCGCCATCGTCCGCTTCCTCCACTGGGTCGACGAAGAAGCGCCCAAGGGCGAAGTCGACGAGCTGATTGCGTCCGACAAGCTCGAGTCATTGCGGCGCGAGAACCCCGAGTTTCGCGACCTCTCGTTCGACAGCATCTCGGGCGCGGGGCCGAACGGCGCCATCGTCCACTACAAGTCGAGCGAGAAGACCAACCGCAAGCTGGAGAAGGGCCAGCTCTACCTGATCGATTCCGGCGGCCAGTATGTGGACGGCACCACCGACATCACGCGCACCGTGCCGATCGGCGAGCCGACCGACGAGATGCGCGACCGCTTCACCCGCGTGCTCAAGGGCCATATCGCGATCGCGACCGCCGTCTTCCCCAAGGGGACGCGCGGGTCGCAGCTCGACAGTTTCGCCCGGCGGCCTTTGTGGGAGGCGGGGCTCGATTACGCCCACGGCACCGGCCACGGCGTCGGCAGCTTCCTCGCGGTCCACGAGGGGCCGCAGCGGATTTCACCGGTGGGAAGCGCCCAGCCCGGCGGCGACGAGCCGCTCCAGGCGGGAATGATCATCTCCAACGAGCCCGGCTATTACAAGACCGGCGAGTACGGCATCCGGATCGAGAATCTGGTGCTGGTCGTGCCGCGCTACATCGAGGGCGCGGAAAAGGAGATGCTCGGTTTCGAGACCCTGACCTTCGCGCCGATCGACCGCCGGCTGGTCGACGTCCAGATGCTCGATCCGGAAGAGCTGATCTGGCTTAATTGCTATCACGCCCATGTGCTGGCGAAGATCGGCCCGACGCTGTCGGGAAGCGACCTCGAATGGCTCCAGCACGCCTGCGCGCCGATCGAGGCCTGATGCCCGCCGGAAAGTCGCTGTACGACTTCCCGATCCACCTCGGGCTGGGCGCAACGGCGGTTTCGGAGCCGCGGTTCACCGGCTTCGACTGGTACGAAGCCTATGGCGAGCGCCACGCCGACGATCTCGACGAGGGGCGCATCGTCAGCCTGTTCCGCTTCGAGGAAAGCTGGACCAGCTGGGAAATGCATCCTCACGGCGAGGAAGTAGTCTGCTGTCTCCAGGGCCACATGGTTCTTCACCAGGAATTGCCCGGCGGCGGCAAGCAGAGCTGGGAGCTCGGGCCTGGAGACTATGCGATCAATCCGCGCGGTACGTGGCACACCGCCCATGCGGACGAACCGGTGGTCGCACTGTTCATTACTGCGGGGAAGGGCACGACGAATCGCCCGCGATGAACGGCGGAACGATGAAAGAAGAGTCACGCGGATTTAATTTCGGGTTTAATGCGCTGTCGATAAAGCAGAAATCCGGAGTCGAATCGTGATCAGCGCACTACAGCTCGTTTCTGCAATCCTGCTCTTGGGCGGTTTCGTCTGGGTCGGCGACGCGCTTGCCCGCGGGATGGACAGCGCCTTGGGCGAAAAGCCGCTTCGCGACCGCGACGCCTAGCTTTCGCCTTCCCCGGCACTGTCGGGTGCGGAAATGGTGCTGCCGGTGAGGATTGAACTCACGACCTCAGCCTTACCAAGGATGCGCTCTACCACTGAGCTACGGCAGCACGTTGTCCGGAGTGGCGCGGCTATGACGGCGCGGCCCTTCGCCTGTCAACCCGTTGCAGATGGAGTTCGGGAAGGCCATGTCCCTGGCCCGATGGCCAAAGATCGTGAGCGCGAGGAACGGCTTGCTGCTGCGCTGCGGGAGAACCTTCGGCGCAGGAAAGCGCAGATGCGGGAACTGTCTTCGCGGGAACCCAAGGACGGCGACCAGAAATAATCGCGGCTTGCGTTGTAGGAATGCTTCGGCTTCACGGCGCCATGCGCTTTTTCTCCGACAACGCTGCGGCGGCGCACCCCAAGGTGCTCGAAGCCATCGCCGAGGCGAACCGGATCGACACCGCCTATGACGGGGACGAGTGGAGCAATCGGCTCGATGGCGCCTTCTCCGACCTGTTCGGGACCGAAGTCCGCGCCTTCTGGGTGACGACCGGCACGGCGGCCAACTGCCTCGCGCTGGCCGCCCTGTGCCCGCCCTACCGGGCGATCCTGTGCCACCGCGACGCCCATATCGAGGTCGACGAAGCGGGCGCTCCGGCCTTCTATACCGGCGGGGCCAAGCTGGTACTCCTCGACGGCGAAGGCGCGAAGCTCACGCCCGCCGGCATCACTGCCGCCTGCGACCGCATCCGCGACGACGTCCACCAGGTCCAGCCCGCAGCCATCTCGATCACCAACGCCACCGAATACGGGCTCGTCTACCGCGCCGATGAAGTCGCCGCGATCGGCAAGCTGGCCAAGGCGCGGGGCCTCGCACTGCACATGGACGGCGCACGCCTCGCCAATGCGGTGGCGTCGAGCGGCGACAGCCTCGCGGACCTGACCTGGCGCGCGGGCGTCGATGCCTTGTCCTTTGGATTCGTCAAGAACGGCGGCCTCAACGCCGAAGCGCTGATCCTTTTCCGTACCGAGCTCGCTGACGAGATCGCGGTACGCCGCAAGCGCGCGGGCCATCTCCTGTCGAAAGGCCGCTACCTTGCAGCCCAGCTGCTGGCGATGCTCGATGGCGACCTGTGGCTCGACAATGCCCGCGCCGCGAACGCTGCGGCGCAGGCGCTCACGAAGGCCGTGTCGCCGCGGCGCCTGGCCTACCCGGTGGAGGCGAACGAGCTATTCCTCAAGGTCAGCGACGAGGAAGCGGCGCGGCTGCGCGCCATGGGCTTCGACTTCTACGAGTGGGGGCCGGGCGAGATCCGGTTCGTGACCAGCTGGGACCAGCAGGCGGCGTCGGTCGAAAAGCTCGCCGCCGCGATCGCGAGCCTGTGAGCCAGGGCCGCGCGTCCGAATTCCGGGCCGTCGTCCTCCCATTCATCACCTTCACCGCCATCTGGGGTTCGACCTGGATCGTGATCCGCGGCCAGCTCGGCGTGGTTCCGCCGGAATGGTCGGTCGCCTACCGCTTCGTCATCGCCGCCGTGGCGATGGCCGTGGTTGCAGCGTTCAAGGGCGAAAGCCTGCGCCTGGGCCGCAAAGGGCTGGTCGCCGCCGTCGTGCTCGGTTTCACCCAATTCTGCGTGAACTTCGACGCAGTCTATCTTGCCGAGCGGCACATTACCTCGGGCGTGGTGGCCACCGTCTTTGCC
>Ga0207667_10008860_pt1 | contig 11908 bp, 10 predicted proteins | sample KBSCornC52_FD_184301 | JGI IMG/M metagenome (GOLD analysis project Ga0207667, IMG submission 184301) | Corn rhizosphere microbial communities from Kellogg Biological Station, Michigan, USA - KBS Corn C5-2 (SPAdes) (version 2) | ecosystem: Host-associated > Plants > Roots > Rhizosphere > Soil ...
CGAGGTCCGGGATCAGCAGTTTCGAGACGATGAACGTCAGTGCGATGGAGATTACGGACGTGATCCATACCAGCGACGTGAGCGGCTTCTCGGCGTTGAACTCCACCATGTCGGCGTACTTGCCGCGCGCAAGCGCATCGTTGATGAAGTAGGCCGCCGCCGAGGCGATGACCATCACGATGCGCATCACGAATATCCAGACGAGAAGCTGGACCTGAATGGCGGGATTGGAGATTGCCAGCAGGATGAACGCGATGAGCGCGACACCCGTAACGCCGTAGGTCTCGAATCCATCGGCGGAGGGACCGACCGAGTCGCCCGCGTTGTCGCCCGTACAGTCCGCAATCACGCCGGGGTTGCGCGCGTCGTCTTCCTTTATCTTGAAGACGATCTTCATCAGGTCGGACCCGATGTCGGCGATCTTGGTGAAGATGCCTCCCGCGATTCGGAGGGCGGACGCACCGAGCGATTCCCCGATCGCGAATCCGATAAAGCAGGAACCTGCCAGGTTTCCGGGAAGTACCAGCAGGATGAAGAGCATGATCATCAGCTCGACGGAGATGAGCAGCATCCCGATCGACATGCCGGCCTGGAGCGGAATCGCGTAGCCGGGCCACGCCTTGCCCTTCAGGGCCGCGAAGGCCGTCCGCGAGTTCGCGAACGTGTTGACCCGGATGCCGAACCATGCCACGGCGGTCGACCCGACGATTCCCACGATGGAGAAGAGCAGGATCACCAGCACTTCATATGGACGATGTCCGTCCCGGTTGGAGAAGTACCCCTGGAGGAACCCGAAGTAGATCACCATCACGAACGCGATGAACGCCCAGAGGAGCGCCAGGAATTTCATCTGAGTCAGCAGATACGTCTTGCAGGTCTCGTAGATGAGATCGCTGATCTCAAGCATGGAGCGATGGACCGGAGCATCGCGCAGCTGCCTGGACACCCAGAGCCCGAAGAGCATCGCCAGGATGCAGACGATGAATCCGAACGCGAGCAGCGTCTTGCCAGACATGCCGCCAAAGAACGTCGCGGTCGAGAGATCCGGAACCGCGAGGCTGGCTTCGCCGCCGTGATGCGCGGGTGCGGCTGCGCCTGTCTCCTGCGCAAGGGTGCGTTCGGTAAGAAGCAGTGATAGAATGGTGGTGAGGACGGCCGCGGCGAACCGCTGCCAGCCGGGTTTGAAGCTGGTGATTAAGGTGACGAGGCCTGCCGGAGAGGCGCCGGTTGGCGCTCGCCGTGCTCCCTCGAGAGGCCCGATGGGTGGAGGGGAGACGTGATTCTTCCCTGTGGAACACATGGTGGGGATGATCCTCTCTGCACAATATGCCCGTGACGTGTCGGAACTCGAACTGACGGCGCCAATCGCGAGGCGGGTATGTGGGGATCATAGCCGATCCACCCCTTTGAAGTCAAGAAAAACCGCTCCCCGGCAGGTCCTCGGAACGGCGTATTAAGCAACAAAAGTCGATATGAATGCGGGCGCATGCCTCCCTCCGGCAGATGCCCTCTCCATGTGAGGTACAAGATTTGAAGCGAAAGTTGATCACGGCCCGACTCATCGTCATGCTGGTAGCTGTAGCATCCCTGGCGATACCTGCCGCCGTCCGCGCGATGGGCGCTCCGGACGAGCCGGCCGTCGCCATCGTGGCAGATTTTGCGAACACGTCCAGGGACCGGCACATGATCGTGGCGCAGGCCGCCACCGATGCCGTCGCGACCGAATTGAAGAAGCGGGGAGTCTACGACGTGGTGTCCCGCCGAGAGGTGGACAAGACGGCGGCGAAGCTCGGCATTCGCCAGCCCTATGCGCCGGAGGACTACACGCGGATTGCGAAGGAGCTCGGAGCGACGCTCATTGTCTCCGGCGAGGTGCGCGAGATCAATGCGTCGATCCGCGGAACTGAGCGGCAGGTCGAGGTCGCGCTGGTCGTGCGCGCGAGGGAGGCGGAAACCGGAGACATGCTGAATGGGGCCGCCGTGAAGGCCATCGCGTCCGCGCCCGGCGGAGCGAAATCGGAAGGCGAGCTCGGCATCGACGCGGCCGCCCTCGCGGCGAATCGCGCGGCATCCCAGATGGAGGCGTACCAGCCGATCACGGGGACGATCATGAACAGCGTCGGGAACGGGCCGATCATGCTGAACCGCGGCGTCAGTCACGGGGTGAAAGCGAAGCAGGAGTTCATCGTTCTGCGCGCGGGAAAGCGGGTCGGGCGCGTGCAGGCGAGACGGCCCTCCTCCTCCTACACCGAGCTCGACGTGCTGGAGAACGGCGGCGGAATCCAGCCTCAGGACCGCGTCATCTCCCTCTTCCCCGAGCCGCGATTCGGCAGATAGCGACTCCACTCCATGCGCCTGGCGTTCGACCCGCCATTCATGCCGCTCCAGACCGGGGCAGTCGCTGCCATCGCTTCGCTCGCCCTCCTGTGGCTGTACGCGCGTCGAGCACGGCAACCTCAGGGCATGGCTCGGCTGACCCTCCTGTCACTTCGCGGCGTGCTGTCAGCCGGGCTGTGCGCCATCCTCCTGAATCCGGTGATGGTCGCGGACAGTGCGAAGCGGCAGGGCAGGCCCCCGTTCCTTCTCCTCGTCGATACCTCGCGCTCGATGCAGGTTCTCGACGGGGGCGGCGGGAAAACGCGATTCGAGGAAGCGGTCTCGCTGACGTTTGGTGACCCGGCGTTTCTCGACCGCCTCCGACGCAAGTACGACGTGCGAACCTATGGCTTCTCGGATCGGCCAGAAGCCCGTGATGCCGATTCCCTTGCCCGGATGCGAACTCCTGACGGAAAGACGACGAGCCTCGGAGCGGCGCTGGCAGCGGAGGCGAATCAGGCCGCGGGCGGACGCGTGCTCCTCGTGTCCGACGGAAGAGATACCGCCGAATCGTTCCCGCTCGATGCCGCCCGCGCTCTGCGTGTGCGCGGCGCGGCGGTCGATACCCTCTGCATTGGCCTGAAGACCGAGCAGAAGGACCTCGAGGTCGTCGCCAGCAAATCGCAGGTCTACGGGTCGCCCGGCCAGACCGTCCAGATCGGCGCGGAGGTGCGTTCGACAGGCGCGACGAGTGCCGCGATTCGCGTAAATCTACTCGAATCCGGCCGCGTGATCGGAACGAAGTCGGTCCTCGCACACGCCGGCCGAAACGTAGTGAGCTTTCCGGTCGTCCGACAGAAGAAGGGGGCTTACAGGCTGGCCGTGCAGGCCGAGTCGCTCCCCGGCGAGCGCAGCGCGGCCAACAACCTTGCGCATGTCGATTTGAGGGTTGCCGATACGAAAGCGCGCGTGCTCTTCCTCGAGGGCCGCCCGTCGTGGGATTCGAAGTTCCTGGCGCAGGCGCTGCGCGAGGACCCCTCCATCGCGCTGGACGTTATCTACAAGCTGACGGAATCGAAGTTCTTCGCGGTGCTCGCGGCCGGCGGAACTCAGAACGGAATCGAGCTTCCGCGGACCGTGGACCAGCTCAGCCGCTACGACGTGGTAATCTTCGGCAAGGGCTTCGAGGAGTTCTATGACGACCGCGCGATTCCCGCGCTGAAGGAGTGGGTTTCGGAGCGCGGCGGCAACATCCTCTTCCTCCGTGGCCGCGCGGACGAGCGGAGCCCGTCGCTCCGCGAGCTGGAGCCGGTCAACTGGTCGCCGCGGGAGCTCGACCAGTTCCGCATGAAGCTGACCGAGGAGGGCCAGTCGCATCCCGGATTTGCCTTCGACACGCGTGACAATGCGCAGACCGTGATTCAGCGGATGCCGCCGCTCATAACGGCGAGCCGGGTTCAGGGCGAGAAGACTCTGGCGGTAGTGCTCGCGCGGGCGGAGGGCGCGCCGGACGATTCGGCGAAGGAGATGGCGACGCTCGCGTATCTTCGATTCGGCCGCGGCAAGTCGCTCGCGATCGCCGGGCAGGGGATGTGGCGCTGGGCGTTTCTCCCGCCCGACCTGGAGAAGTACGGCAGGGTTTATCAGGAGCTATGGTCGCAGCTCGTCCGCTGGATGGTGAGCGATTCGGACTTCCTTCCCGGCCAGGCGCTTGCGCTCCACACAGACCGTTCGACGTACGGTCCCGGAGGCACCGTGAACCTGCTGGGCTACGTTCGCGCTAAGGGAACGGGTATACCAGCCAGCTTGGCAATCACGCAGCCGGATGGGAGCCGCGCAACGGTGTCCGCCGCCCGCTCCGACGGCCGAATCGCTGACTTCACCGCGTCATTCAAACCGCGGCAGACTGGTGAGTACCGCATAACCGTTCCGGGAGGAAGTGAAGAATCCGCGCCTGGCTGCTCCTTCGTGGTGAACGATTCATCGGAAGAAGACGTGAACACGTCGGCGGATCCCGACCTGATGCGCCAAATTGCCTCCGTCGGCGGCGGCAAGGCGCTTTCGCCGCGTGACCTGTCGTCGCTGCCGGACCGATTGAGCCGGCCCGTAAACGTTAATTCGGCCCGACAGGAACCCCACACGGCGTGGGACCGCCCGTGGGTATTGGCATCGCTGCTCGGCGCGGCGTGCCTCGAATGGTGGCTGCGGCGCAGGTGTGGGCTGGCCTGACACTGCTGGAAGGGAGCAACCGAGATGGCGAAGAGAGACGGTGAAGAGGACGAAGAGGGACTGGCGGGAGTGCTCTTTGGCGACGGCAAGCCGAAGCTGAAGGATCTCGCCGACCCCCGCAAGCGGAAGCAGGCGATGCGCGTCGCGAAGATGATGGGCATCGACATCCGCCGCGAGCAGATTGTCCGAATCGGCATTGGCGTGGCAGTGGTTCTCGTGGTGCTGCTCATCGGGCTCTGGGCCATCGCCAAAGTGCTCGGCCTGCTCTTCTGGGCAATCCTCGCGATGGCCGCCGTTGCGGTAGTCGTGAAGCTGACCAGTGCAAAGGGAGTGCCGGAGAAGCGAATCGAGCCCCAGGTACCGCGCACTCTCGACGTGGACCGCAAAGAGTTGGAAGCGCGTGAGCGCGCCGCCGACCGAAAAGCGGATCAAGCGCTCGAGGAGCTCGAGAAACGCCTGAAGGGCTAATGCAGGCATATCGCCTTTATTGAGGCCGTGGGAGGCAGACCGTGGGCGCAACCGGATGGCAATACGTGATTCCATATCAGCCAGACCTCAATGCGGCGGTTCAGGAGCTGCGCCGCACAGTCTTCGAGAACCGGGAATATGAGGCCGAGCCCACGGAAGCGGACGGGGCGGCAGCTTTCGAGCAGCTCGCGATAATGCAGGGCAAGGATCCCGCGCAGGCGCGAAAGGTCTATGCTGACCTCATGCGGATGGCCCGCGACCTGGAGAAACTTCAGAAGAGCCGTCGGCGCCGCAAGGGAGGCGAGCCGAAGACAATCGAGGAGCTTCTGGAGCAGAGAGCAGAGAGCGGCACGGGAACCATCCTCGACATTCACGGGATCAGCCCGACGCCCGCTTCGGGCATGCTCCACCCGCTCGACGACTCCACGCTTCGGCAGATATTCGGCACGACGGAGCCTTCGCGCGAAGCCCTTCAGCAGTGGCGCGCCCGGGTGCCGACCGTTGACGAGCCCGTCCTCTACAAGCGCGGCCAGGGAATCTACGTCGCGGTCTACGAGCACGGCGAGCCCGTGGAGATATACATCGAGGGCGCGTCAGGCGATTGACTCCCGGAGCCGCCTCCGAAAGCCAATTCGTCAACCAATCTCCACCCGATCCGGTCGCTGGCCCGCAGCCCGAACGCATCCTTCTGCCCAAAGCCCCCCAACCGAACCCGATCCGCCCCTGCTAGGCCCAAAAAGCCCCCTCTCCCGTTTTTGGGAGAGGGGGTTGGGGGTGAGGGGCCGTTGGGGCCCGCCGTCACCGCGCCTCTCCTTCGTAGTACACCCATCGCGCGGACGACTTGAACACGACCAGCGTTGCGAGCAGGGTAAGGACGAACAGCACCCACGCCATCGCCGCCGCATAGCCCATCCGGAAGTAGTTGAAGGCGTTCTGGTAGAGGTAGAGCGCATAGAAGAGCGTCGAGTTCGCGGGACCACCCACCGGTGAAGTGATCAGGAATGATTGCGTGAAGTACTGGAACGTTCCGATGATCCCCAGCACCGCGTTGAAGAATATGACCGGCGAAATCGAGGGAAGCGTGATGTGCCACGTCTTCCGCCACGCCGAAGCGCCATCGAGATCGGCGGCCTCATAAAGATGGCGCGGAACGCCCTGGAGCGCCGCGAGATAGATGACCATCCCTCCGCCTATCGTCCACAGGTCCAGAAGAATAAACGCGGGCTTGGACCAGATGGGGCTCTGGAGCCAGGGCGTCGTCGGGATGTGGAGCATCTCCAGCGTCTTGTTGACCAAGCCGTACTGCGGGTTCAGCAGCCAGAGCCAGAGGATCGACGAGGCGACGGTCGGCACCACGGAGGGCAGGTAGTAGAGTGTCCGGAAGAGCGCCATCCCGCGCAGCTTCTGGTTCAGGAGCAGCGCGAGCGCAATGGAGAGAACGAGGGAGATCGGGAGCTCGATGAAGAGGAACGCCGTGTTCTTCAGCGAGGGCAGGAAGTAGTCCTGGTCGGTGAAGAGCTCGACGTAGTTCCTGATTCCCACCCAGTGCGGCGGCGCGGTGACCTTATAATCGCAGAAGCTGTAGTAGAGTGACGCGCAGATGGGATAGAGTGTCAGGACGAGGAACCCGATGATCCAGGGTGAGATGAATCCGAGTCCCTTCAGCAGGTTTCGGCGCTCGCTCGCCGTGGACCGCACTTTTCGTGCGCGCGCCGTCAATTCAGGGGCCTCCCGCTCACGTGCGTGGACAGGGCCAACCGTCGGTCGGTCGGGCTTGCCGCCACCTTATAGCGGTCGAGCTCGCGCTGGACCCGGATTCTCACGTCCCTCAGCGCCTTCTCAGGTGTCTTCTCGCCGTTCAGCACGAGGTCGCGCGCCGTGTTGAGCTCCGCGCTGTAGAGATTCGATACCGGAATCGCCGGGAAGCAGCCTGCATTCGGGGTGTCCGCCAGGTCGAGGAAGATGGCGTACTTCTTCTTGTAGTCGCCTCCCTGCCGCAACACCGGCGACCGGAGAGCGCTCCGCAGATTCGGCACGTTGTTCATCATGCCCGCGAAGAGAATCTGCGCCTCCTCGCTCTGCATCCAGACCAGCAGGTCCCACGCCTCCTTCGGATGCTTCCCGCCGCGCGCGATGCAGAACATGTTTCCGCCGAGCCAGGTGGATCGCGCCAGCTCGGGATGCGCGGCAGGGTAGGGGAGGGGCGCGACGCCGTATTCCAGCTTTGGCGCGTACTTGTGGCACCACCACGGGTTCCACTCGCCATTGATCATCATCGCTACCTTGCCCACGAAGAACGGATTGTTCGCGCTCTGCGCCTGACCAAAACCGCTGTTGAACTCGTTCACCTTCTGGTAGCCGCCCATCTTCTCCATCAGCGAGGCGTACCACTTCAGCGCGGCAAGGTTGCCCGGATCGTCGGGAGTCACCTGGTCGGTGTCGTCGCGGTAGAGGACGCCGCCGAATACCTGGGTGAAAACGTTCTCGTCCGCCATCGGCATCAGGCCGAGCCGCACGATTCTGTCACCATCCCGCTTCGTCAGCCTGACCGCGGCCTCTTCCAGCTCCTCCACCGTCTTCGGCGGCTTCTCGGGGTCCAGCCCGGCGTCGCGGAAGGCCTGCTTGTTCCACATCAGCGCGTTACAGTCGATGAGGAAAGGCATCGCGTACAGCCGATTCCTGAACCTGCACTGCCGGAGCGAGGCGGGGATGAAATCCGACTCCTTCAACCCCGACGCGCGAAACCGGTCATCCAGCGGAACGAGAGCGCCATTCGCGGCGAGCGGGCCGAGGTAGAGCGGATCGCTGAGGGAGAAGAGGTCCGGCGGTACGCCTGCGACAATGGCGCGGACTGTCTTGGTGTCGTCGTTGACCGCGCCGAGATTCTCGACCACGACCTCCGGATGGAGCTGCTGATAGCGGGCGAGCACCTTCAGAAAGTTCTGCTCCTCCGCGCCGCTCCACATCGACCAGACCGTCAGGTGGACCCTGCCGTCACGGGCGTGCATCGAGCAGGAGCTCCCACAAAGTAATAGCAGGGACGCTGCTGCCCCCAATAGCCGTGGCAAAGGAGGAAGGCAGTGGAGTTGCTCCACTGCCTTCCCGGTGCGGGGAGTTGAGACCGGCGAATCAGTCGAGCGCAAAGAACTCCACCGTGCGGCCCTTGCCGCCGTCGCCGGTCGCCATAAGCACGAAGATACCAATCTGCTTCGGGTTGCGCGGATCGGCGCCGACGGTGGCATCGAGCACCTTGCCTGCCAGCTTCGGGCTCGTCCAGATCGGCTTGAACGCGCCGTTCCCGCCGTCGTGTCCGAGCGCATCCATGCCGGTCACCTGAAGCGTGTACTCGTCCTTGTCGGCCCACGGAATCCACGCATAGAGCTTTCCCTCATTGCGCGGGTCGAACATGCCCAGGAGGCCGGCCTTCTGCCCCTGCTCCGGGACGCCCAGTCCGCCCAGCATCTCGCTGGGAAGGTGCGCCACGACGCTCGAATAGACGCCGCCGCCCGACGAGGGCTCGACCATCTCACGGCCGGCCACGAGCGGCTTGTCCGCGCCGAGGTCGACACCGTAGACGTCCGGCTGACCGCCGCCGAAGAAGAAGAGGTTCTCCGTCCCGTCGGTGAATTTGACGGTTCCGGTGATGTCCGCGAGATCGGCGACGGCCTTCTTCTTCACCGAGTCGCCCTCGCGATAGAAGATGGCGCCCGGCACGACGACGACGGCCGGCTTGCCCTTCGCGAACGCGCCGACCACGAACTTCGCGCCCTGATCGCCCAGATCGGCGGAGGCTTCCTCTTTTGGCGTCGCAGTAGCCACGTTGAGAACGGTCAGCTTGTTGTGGTCGTCCAGCACGAGCAGGCGCGAAACCTTGTCGCCGACCACGTCCCCGACTCCGATGCGCTTCGTCGCGGCCGGCACTTCCACTTTCCATGCGGACTTGAAAGCAGGCGGGCCGCCCTTCTTCGGCGTTTCCGCCGCGGCGCCCATCACCTTCGCTTCGTCATATCCATCGAACGTATGGTTGTGCATTCCGTAGAAGACGCCGCGCGGGTTCCGCGCGCCGCCGCCGTTTGGATTGACGTGGCAGTAGGCGCACGCCTTTTTCTCCTTGCGCGCATATTCCGGCTTGGCCTGGCTGGCCGCCGCCAGCGTCAGCAGCCCTCCGGCAATTGCGAGCAATGCAGCTCGTGACAGCGTAGACATGTAAGTCCTCCGGTAAGTCGAACGGGGAAAGGGATTCACGCGGACGAATCGGCACGAAATCGCGCCGCCGGACGCTACCCAACCAGACGAGAGCAGCCCCCGCCGGTTTCACAGGTTTGTTGAGCCAATCTTCGCATGCGAAGCCTCGGATTCCTGCACGAGATCATCTTATCGCAGTTATCGCGGGCCATCCGCCGGAGCAATATCGGGGTGGAACACCTTGCGCGGATGTGCCGTCCTTTCAGCGGACATTTACCGGGGACCGCGGCACATTCGGGTCGCCGCGCAGGAAAGGATGCACCGAGATGCTACACACCACTCGTTCGTTCACACGTCGGCCGCTGGCTTCGCGGTGGATAGCCGCAGCGGTCGCCCTGAGCCTGCTGGGGCCGCTCGCGGGGTGCAGCACCCCGCAGAACACCTATGCCGGCTCGCCGGCTCCCTACAACGCCCCGCGGCCGCAAAACTCGAATCCGATAAGCCGGATGTCCACGGGCCAGAAGCTCGCCGTGCTCGCGGGAGCGGCCGCGCTGTACTACATGTACAAGAAGCACCAGAATGCGCAGGGCAGCGGGCCCACGGGGCAATACTATCGTTCAAAGAACGGTGGCGTCTACTACCGCGATCAGAATGGGAAGCCCGTCTGGGTGCAGCCGCCCGCCGGTGGGATTCAGGTTCCCGCATCCGAGGCGGCGCGCTATGAGAGCGAGGCCAGCCAAAATGGATTCCGCGACACGGCCCCGACAGGCTCGCCATACTAAACGGCCGCATAACACGGATGCATAACGATGAATCAGACCGGCCGGCGATATGGAGGTCGCCGGCCGGGTCCATCCATCGCAATCCCTAATCCTTCCGGTTCGCCGCTTCGTTGCGGTAATCTTCCCAGACCTTCTCGAGCTGTGGCACCAGCGATTCTCCCGTGACCGGCTTTACGATGTACCCGCGGGCTCCTGCCTCCCGCGCCTTCTGCTCATACTCCTCATCCGAAAAGGCCGTGAGCATCACGATGCAGGTCTTGAACTCACCCATGATCCGTTTAGACGCCTCGATGCCGTCCATAACCGGCATACGGATGTCCATGAGGATGAGGTCCGGGCGGTCCTGAAGGGCGAGCGCAACGGCCACCTGTCCGTTCGGCGCCGTGCCGGTCACGACCATTCCCGCGCGGAGGAGCGCGCGTCGAAGCTGCATCTGGCTGATGCCCTCGTCCTCGCAGATCAGCACGCGCTTGCCGGCGAGCGTGGAAGCCCGGGCGTCCGGCACGTCCCTGTCCGTTACTGGTTCCTCGGTCGCGTCGGATTGTAAGACAATTGGGGCGACCGGGACGGCGAGACGCCTGCCGAAAAGGAACCTGAGCGCGCTGGCCACGTGCACAAGAACGACCGACAACGGTTGCTGCAACAGAGCGGTATCACCGGAAGACTTTGGCATGGCAGGGGTGCTCCTGATAATTGCTGGCAATCATTTTACACCATTTGTTTGCCACGGTTACGAATCCTACGGACATTCCGTTCTTCCTCGCCGGTTTTCTCCTCGACGCCATCGCGAATATGGAATACCGAAATCTCCGGCGGACAGTGATATCGACGCGCGAAGAGGGGCGGTCCGGTCACGCCGATGCCGCGATTCACGTAGAGGCGGGCCGCGCCGCGCCGATACCATCCGTGCACGTAGGGCGTCCGTAGATGGAATTCGCAGATCATCCACGGCGTTGGGAAGGGAAGAACAATCTGGCCGCCGTGGGTGTGGCCGGAGAGCATCAGTGATTCACGCGGCTCGCGCACGCGGTCGAATGTCGATGGATTGTGAGCGAGGAACACGAGAGCGGCATCATGCGGCACGCCCGACAGCGCGGCGTCGATGTCGGGCTCGCCCTCCAAAAGGTCGTCCACACCCGCGAACCAGAGCCCCGGCGCGACCTCCGCCGGCCGATTGTGCAGCACCGTGATTCCCGCCGCATCGAGCGCGCTCGTCAGCAGCAAAGGGTCGCCGCGCTGGTCATGATTCCCGAGGCAGGCAAATACGCCGCGTTTCGCCCGAATCCCCGACACCATCTTCACGACCGGAAGGATGTCCTGCTTCTCCTCGTCCACGAAGTCGCCGGTAATCGCCACGAAATCCGCGTCAAGCTCGTTGACCCGCGCAATCGCCTCGCAAATGAGCGAATCCGTGCCTCCGCAACCGCGGTGAAGGTCACTGATCTGAACGATACTCTGGCCCCGCAGCTCGGGCGGGAGCTTCGGCAGCGCAACATCGTGGGTCGTAATCTCAATCGAGCCGGATGCGCCGGATTCTCCGCGCATGTCTCGCGCTGCTTTGTCGGGGAATGTCATATTGCTGTGTTGCTCACAAATGGCTCAGAATCGCTCACGGATTATACCATCGGCCGGAACGCCCATTCACTGGAGGTGCGGTCGCTTCGCTGCCGGTGCGGGCGAATCAGGTAGGAATCCCGCGTCCCGGCAGCAAAGTAGTACGCATAGCGGTCGAGAGGAGAAATCATGAGCAGGACATTGCGCGTAGGCGTGATTGGCGTGGGCGGAATCGCGAAGACGCACTTTCCCGGCTGGCGGGAGAGCCCCGATGCCGAGATGATCGCGTTCGGGGACATCGCGCCCGACGTCTTGAAGCGGATCGGCGAGGAGCAGGGAATCGACCGCCTCTACGACACCGGCTACGACCTGAT
>Ga0207667_10008862_pt1 | contig 11907 bp, 9 predicted proteins | sample KBSCornC52_FD_184301 | JGI IMG/M metagenome (GOLD analysis project Ga0207667, IMG submission 184301) | Corn rhizosphere microbial communities from Kellogg Biological Station, Michigan, USA - KBS Corn C5-2 (SPAdes) (version 2) | ecosystem: Host-associated > Plants > Roots > Rhizosphere > Soil ...
TTCTATGTGCTCGAGGCCAAGACCGGCAAGCTGCTGAGCGCGGACCCGTTCACCGAGGTGAACTGGGCCACCGGGGTCGATATGAAAACGGGCCGCCCGCAAGTCGTGCCGGCCGCGCGATACAAGGATGCACCTTGGGATCTGGCACCCGGTGTGCAGGGTGGACATAGCTGGCACCCGAATGCGTACAGCCCGCTCACGGGCCTGGTGTACATCCCCGCGTGGGAAGCCTATTTCACCATGGCGGGCCCGGCCGCCGGCTCCAAGCCGTCGCCGGGATTCAGCCTCGGCATCAACATGGGAGCGCGGGTCGACCCGAGCAAGTTGCAGCCCTACGCCCGGCAGGGCGTCAGCGGTCGGCTGAAAGCCTGGGACCCCGTTGCTCGCAAAGTGGTGTGGGAGAGCGAGGCTTTCTCCAACGGCCGCCCGACGAGCGGGGTGCTTGCGACTGCAGGTAACCTGGTATTCATGGGCAACGGCGGTGGCAAGGTCCTCACCGCCTACGACGCGAAAACCGGGGCGAAGCTCTGGAGCTTCGACGCTCAGACAGCCGTGTATGCAGCGCCGATTACCTACACGCTGGACGGTACGCAGTACCTCGCAGCCAGCGTCGGTGGCGCCGCACAGGGCGGCTACTTCGCGCCGACGCACGCTCGGATGCTGGTATTCGCGCTCGGCGGCAAGGCCGTCTTGCCCACTCCCGAACCCTACACCCCGCCGCAACTGAACCCGCCGCCCTCGACGGCATCGGCGCAGGTCATCGCCCACGGCAGCGAGGTCTATTCGCAATACTGCTCGGTTTGCCACGGCGCCAACGGTGTGCAGGCACGCTCCAGTTTCCCGAACCTCACGGTCACCCCGCTGCTCTGGACGCAAGCGGGCTTCGATCAGGTCGTGCTGCTCGGCGGCCGCGCCGATAAGGGTATGGGGTCCTTCGCCAAGGACTTGAAGCCTGAGGACACCGCCGCGGTGCGCGACTACCTCATCGCACGCGCAAGCGCACTCAAGGCCGGTGGCCCCGGCACGGCGGGACCGCCGGGCTCGCGGCAGGAGACCGGGCACGCCGGGAACTAGGCCCGCACCCAACTTGGCCGGGCTTCGCCGCTCCGGCCAGCGTGGGTGTCAGTGTGGCGCGGCCATGAGAAGCCGGAACCTATATGGTCCGGCCGCGTGGGTCTCGGCGCGGCCACGAGCGGCCGGTGGGTATTCATTGTTTTTTCTCGCAGCGCTCGAAGCGCCCGTTGACTCTCTCGGCATACCACGCCGTCGTCAGCTTGCGGCTGATTTTGGGACCATGCAACTCGATGCGCGGCACGATGGCCCGCGGCAGGGAGGCGCGCCGGGTTCGATCGGCGAGGTCGAACACGGTTCGATACAGGCGAGTGTCTGCGAAGTCCTTGCTGCGCTCCTGCTCGAGCGCGTTGTGAATCTCCCGCTCGCTCAGACGCAGGCGCCCCGCTACGGCGCGCAGAGCTCGCTCCGTGCTGCCAGCATCCTTTGCCGTGCTGTCGCGCGGAAGCAGAGCGCCGTCGCGCGCCAATGGAACGCCGGTGATGACACTGACAGCCGCTTGAAATGCGGCGTTGCGACTGGAGTACTGCCCGGCGTTGAAATCAGCAAACCGATAGAGATAGCGGTCATACGGGGCGGGATAAGCCAGCAGATGGGCGATTCCAAAGTAGAGGCCGCCGCGGCGCGTGAACAACTCATCGGCGATGCTGACCTTGACCGGATACGGATACGGTCGCATCTGCGCATACTCAGTGGCGAAGGCGATGTTGACCTGCATGGGGCCACGGGTACGGATCGGATTGTGGTCTTCGAAGAGACGCTTCCCCAGCGGCACCGCGTCTATGAAGTCCTCGTAGATGTCGCTCAGGTCCTTTTCCGTCCTGGCCGAATCGATACGATCGCTGTAGGTGCGCCCCGTGCGCGAGCTCACCTGCAGGGCGGCATGAACCAGCACGCGCGGCACACCGGCATGCTCAGCCCGCGAGTCGATCTCCTTCCAGGCCATCTTCCCCAGTCCGGGTATGATGGGATTCTCGCGAAAGCCGGATTCCTGCTCGATGACGGCGACCACCGCGCAGACATTCTCGCGGCTGGCGTCGATGGACTGCACCGCAAAGCCGGCGTAGATGTCCCTCGTCCACCCGTCCCGATCGCGAACCGACTCCGGGAGCAGTGTTTTGATGAGCGCACGAGACTCTTCGGGGCTGGCCGCGGGGGCCGCTACCGTGGGCGGCTGGCTCATGCAACCTGACAGCGCCGCCGCAGAGCAGGCGATGATCGCGATGAAAACGCCAGGAAAGGGTGCGCATCGCGGGACGCCCATTGGATCTAAGCTTGCGATGGAGGGGACCTGTGTTCTACCAGCTTGCTCACTTCTCGTGCAACGTGGCGGCGATGCTCCCTCGCGCAGCACGGATAGCGGGCAGCAGACCTCCGGAAAGCCCGAGCGTAGCCGCAAGCGCGATCGCGATCACCACCAGACCGGGAGATACCCTCAACGAATACACGAGCTGAGAATCAAATAGTGCGCCCCCAAGCGTACTGATCGTGGCTCCATCAACCGCGGCGTATGAAATCGCCACCCCCACCGCGGCGCCGGCCAGCGCCAGCAACAGCGCCTCGGCCAGCAATGCGATGGCCACGGCGCTCGCGGCAAATCCCATTGCCCGCAGCGTCGCGGTCTCGACTGCGCGCGCGGCGACGGCCGAGTACATTGAATTCAGCGCCGCAAACAACGCCCCGAGCGCCATGATCGTGCCGATGACATACGCCACCAGGTGCAACATCCGGTTGACGGACCTGGATGAGCTCGCCAGATACTCAGGTTCCCCCCGGGTCGAGACGAACAGCCGCGCATCGCCGGCGAGAGCCTGTTCGAACCTCGGCAGTGCTGCCGCGGAATCGAGCTCGACCGTCATACTGTTGAAGCTGTCGAGCTTGTAAGCCGACATGACGGTACGCGCATCGGCGATCAACTCGGACTCCCGGGAGCCACGAGCCCCGGGTGCACCGGCGAACACGCCGACCACTTTCCAGTCACCGTCCTGCAGCCGAACCTGGTCGCCGATCTCGAGGCCCTCGAACTGTGAACGGGCGGCAGCGCCCACCATCAGCTGCTGATTGCCCGGCGTGAACATGCGGCCGGCCACCAGTTTCAGCTCGGGGCGCATCGCGAAGTATTGCCCGCTGACGCCGCGCAACGTCACATTGACGTCGGTGTGATCGCGCTTGCGAGCGACAGGCGCGGCTAGAACCACTTCTGCCGAGACGAGCGGATCCCCGTGCGCGTCGTGTCGCACGCCCGCTGCATCCATGATCACGGCGACGCTGTCACGTGAGAGGCCGCTGTCATACTCCGTCGTCGCCTCATGAGACAACACGATGGCACGATCGGGACGCCCGTCACCTCGGATGGTGTTCCCGAATCCCACGTACATCGCAAGCACGGGTATGAGAACGGCGACGACTCCCGCAATGCCCACGACGATGACCAGAGAGCTGCCCAGTCGCTGCGGGATGTGCCGCAGGCCGGTCGTGATGAGCGCTGCAGTCTGGGATCCCAGATTCACGCTTACCCTTTGCCGAGCGTGGTGGCGATCGGTGTCCTGACCAGCTTCGCAGCCGGTATCGCAATACCCACTAACGCGAGACAGGCGGCGCACATCAGGCCGGCAGCGGCGACACCGGGGGACACGAGGATGCTGCCGATCTCCTGCTCTGCGGCCAGCGGGGCCAGCAATCGGGCAATCAGCAGCCCGAAGAGCGCGGGAGGCAGATACAGCAGCAATGCCTCCGCGTACGCAAGACTCAGAATGCGGCCGCCCGAATATCCAACTGCCCCGAGCACCGCGAACTCGTGGGCACGGTCCTGAAGTGCCTGCCGCAGGGTATTGCCTGTCAGAAACGCCAGCGTGAACAGCACTGCCCCGATGATTGCGTGGGTAAAGAACTCGACATCGCCCATCTGCCTGGCCTGCTGCTCGGCGCGCGCCTGCCGCGAGCGCGTACGCGACTCGTGCGGGGAATTGGCGAAGATGTGGTCGATCGCCGCAGACATCGCGACAGCCTGGTTCGGGTCGGCGATGCGCACGTAGAAGATCTCCGCCGTGCCGCGATTCTCCACGCGATACTCATCGAAGTACGCGTAGTTGATCACACCGAAGTAGGCGGGGCCGGCCGCCTGCGGCGTATCGAAAATGCCGACGATGTGGAACGTCCAATCCGGACTGCCATCCGTCTTGGGTGTCGCCCCGTGAATGGTGATCGTCTGTCCGACCTTCCACCCCCACTGATCGAGCAGACCACGGGTGACCAACATGCCTTCGCGGTCCTTGTGCAAGGCCTCGAGACCGGCCGGGTCGACGCGCACATTCGGGAGCTGTCGAAAGAAAACGTCCGGCTGAGTCGCGATGGCGACCACCGAGCTCCTGATGCCCGGATCCCGATACGTCCCGATGAAATACGCGCGCGGCGCGACTTCCTTCACGCCCGGAAGGCTCTGTATCTTCCCCATGGCCGAGATGGGCATGGGTGCGCCACCGCGCACCCGCGTGTTGGTAATGAGGAACTCGCGACGCGCCTCAGCAATGGCGTGCGCAAACCCTGCGTTGACCCCTTCGAGCAGACCGAGCAGGACGAATGCAATCGTGATGCACAGTGCCGTCAGGATCGACCTGACGGGCCTGCGCCACAGACCGGCCCACACGAGCGGCAGGAACTTCACGACTCCTGCAGTCCCACACCGATCGCCTCCGCCAGCTCCTCGAGTGCCGCTTTCGCGGCGTCCTGAACCTTCCTGTGCTCGGCGATGAGAGCCTGCGTGGGCATCTCCGGCGAGGCTGGCGCGTCGGGCGTCTTCAGTCAAGGGTCGCGGGCATTGACCGCGTGGCGGTTCACAGTAACCAAGGGGAACCCGACTCGGTCGCCGCTGTTGCCGCCGGCATCCCGCACTTCTAGACTAGTTCGAGGTTGGAAAGGGGGGATCCGATGAGGACGGCTGGCAGGCTCTTCCTCGTTGCGGTGGGGACACTCATGGGCCTCACGCCGCCGATACTGCCTGCGCAGAGCTCTTCCGCCCACCCCGCTCCCCCGACCCCACACCCTGCAGGCCCCGCACCTCGTCTGCACAACGGCAAGCCTGATCTGAGCGGCCATTGGGCGAATCCCTACACGCCCAACATGGCGGAGAAGGGCACCGTGCTCGATCCCAACACCCGCCAGCCCCTGAAGCTCTCCGGCGCAGTCCTGCCGGACGCCAAGCCGGCGGTCGTCGGTGGCGGCCAGCGCACCTTCGACCTGCCCTACACCGCGTGGGGACTGAAGCACTGGAAGGCCTACGACCCGGTGCACGACGGGGACTACGCGGGGAGTTGCCTGCCCTTCGGCATGTCCCGCAACATCAATTCACCGCACGGGCTGCAGATCGTGCAGAATGACGACGCGGTCGCGCTGTTGTTCGAGCAGAACACCTGGTTTCACTGGATACCGACCAACGGGATGAAGTGGCCAGCCGACCTGCCGCCGTCCTGGAACGGCGTTTCGACCGGTCACTGGGAAGGCGACACACTGGTCATCGAGACCAGCGGCTTCAACGGCTACACCCGGCTGGACACCGCCGGCCATCCGCACAGCAAGCAGCTCGAGCTGATCAACACGTTCAAGCGAATCGATGCGCACACGATCGAGCACACCGTCACCGTGCACGATCCCAAGGCCTACACGCAGGACTGGATGAACGTTCGCACCTGGCACCTCAGGCCGGCCACGGATGTCATCATGGAGTACTCCTGTGAGGAGAACAATCTCGACAACATGATGAGCGGCGCCATCAAAGTGTGGCATCCGCCGCAGGATGAGGACGAGGACTGAACAGGAGCCGCCATGACCACCCGGATCTCTAGGGTTCTCGCCGTTGCCCTCGTGTGTATCGGCTTCTCGTGCGAGGCCTCCGCGCACCATTCGACTGCCGCCGAGTTCGATACGAGGAAACCCATCACGTTCACCGGCACCGTGAAGAAGGTGCAATGGATGAACCCGCACATCTACACCCACGTTGAGGTGAAGACCGCGGACGGCAACACCGTGGTCTACCGTGTCGAGGGAGGAGCTCCCAATTCGCTCTATCGTAACGGCTGGCGCATGGACTCTCTGAAGGTGGGCGACAAGGTCACAGTCAAGGGGTTCCGCGCGAAGAACGAAGAATCAATGCATATCGGCCAGGCCACCATCACCACCGCGGACGGCAAACGCGTATTTGCTGGATCGGGACCTAGCCGCATAGCGGCACAGCAGTGATGCTCCGCTGGCCGCCGGTCGTCACGGACGGCCCGGCGTCACGCACGGCAATGAGGTTCCGCTGGCCGAACGGCGCCAGGTGCGGCGCGCCACCGTGATTCTCCGCAGCCCACACGCGGATATCATCGTCCCTCCCGAGGACGTCTCTGGTTTCGTGCTCGGCGCAAAGCGTGGGCAGGCACAAAACGCTGCGCTCGTCGACGGCGTCACCGGGCGCGTCGTTACCTACGGTGAGCTTCGAGAGCAGGTGCGGCGCGTAGCGGCCGGCCTGGCCGGGCTCGGCATCGGCAAAGGCGACGTGGTTGCGTTGTGCTCGCCGAACTCCCCGGAGTTCGCGATCGTGTTTCACGCAGTCGCACGGTTGGGAGCCATCCTGACCCCGGCAAACCCGGCCAACACACCCCGGGAGCTGGCTCATCAGATCTCGGACGCTGGGGCCCGGATGCTCATCATCCCAACCTCGCTCCTGGACCAGGCACGTGCAGCAATCAATGAGGCAAGGCGCGCGATCGAGCTGATCACGACCGACGACGGTGGCGAGCTACCCTCCCTCGCCTCCATCGCACGCGACTTCGATCCTCCCGAGGTCACCATCGATCCGGCGACTGACGTCGTCGCGTTGCCCTACTCCTCGGGAACAACCGGGCTCCCCAAGGGAGTGATGCTCACTCATCGGAACCTGGTCGCCAATCTGGCGCAGACCGAGGCCGTCGAGCGATCCGAGCTGCGCGCCCTGATCGGTGCCCTCCCCTTCTTCCACATCTATGGCCTGGTCGTCGTCCTGAACTTCGGTCTGCGGATCGGCGCAACCATCGTCACGCTGCCGCGCTTCGACCCCGAGCTGTTCCTGAAAGCGCTGCAGGACTGGCGGGTGGAGCTGGCGCATATCGTGCCGCCGGTCGCGGTGCTGCTCGCCAAGCACCCGTCCGTAGACAAGTACGACCTGCGTCACCTGCAGGCGCTGTTCTGCGGAGCAGCGCCTCTGGGCCCCGAGCTCAGCGACGCCATTCTCAGGCGCCTGAATGTCACCGTCCGCCAAGGTTATGGCATGACCGAGGCGAGCCCCGTGACGCACTATTCGGACTGTCGGAGCGAGCCTCGACCCGGCACGGTGGGACGGCTCGCACCCTCGACGGAGGGTCGCCTCGTCAACGTAGAGTCGGGTAACGACGCTGCTGTCGGCGAACCCGGCGAGGTCTGGATACGCGGCCCGCAAGTGATGAAGGGCTACCTGAACAATGCCGAGGCGACCGCGCACACCGTCGACCAGGAGGGTTGGCTGCACACAGGCGACATCGGCACGGTCGACTCCGAGGGGTATCTCACGATCGTCGATCGCCTGAAGGAGCTGATCAAGGTCAAAGGGTACCAGGTAGCTCCCGCGGAGCTCGAGGGCCTGCTGTTGAAACACCCGCGCGTCGCGGATGCAGCCGTGATACCCGTTGCCGATGAAGAATGCGGTCAGCGCCCCAAGGCTCTGGTGGTGGCCCGAGGAGAGCTGACGACGCAGGAAGTCATCGAGTTCGTTCACGGGCAAGTCGCCCACTACAAGCGGCTGAAGTGCGTGGAGCTCGTCGATGCGATCCCCAAGTCCCCTTCCGGCAAGATCCTGCGCCGCGTACTGGTGGATCGAGAACGCGCCAGCGTCTCCTGAAGAAGCGTCAACCGCCGTTCCGTCGGCGCCGGCGCCGGCCTAGCATGGCCGCAGCTGGGAGAATGGGCGGACCGCGTGAGATACCTCCCCCTGGTCTGGGCTGCCTGGTGGCGCAATCGCACCGAGTCGCTGTTGACGCTGCTGGCGTTGACGGTCGGCTTCATGTTGTTCGGTGCGATGCTGACCCTCAACGCCGCTTTCGTGAAGTCCCTGGAGGATGTCAGGAAAGATGCGGCTTTCATGTTCTGCCGGTTCAACTGCGCTGACGGGCTCCCGCTGGGCTATCGGTCGCAGGTCGCCGCGATCGAGGGTGTCGTGGCCACCGGTCCGATGTTCGTTCTGCGCGGCTACCGCGGAAACCGCAACAACACCGTCGGCATCAATTTCCTGGACACGTTTTCGCCCTCCGGCTACCCAGTATTCACGCTCTCTCCCGCGCAGTGGCGCTCATTGCAGACTACGCCGGACGGCATCTACCTCACGAGGACCGCCGCCCTGCGCCAGCACGCGAAGGCCGGCGACACCTTCACGCTGGTGACCGATCCGGGATCGCGCGCCGACGGCAATACGGCCTGGTATTTCAAAGTCCTTGGGGTCGTTGACGATCTACCGGGCTGGGGACAGGGTCCGCGCGACCAGTTCTTTGGCAATTTCCGCTATCTCGAGGAATCCCGCCCGGTGAGCAAACGCGGCATTGCCGGGATGTTCTGGCTCGCGCTCGACCGTCCGCAGCACGCACGGCCTGTCTGTCGGCAAATCACGGCAACGTTCACCAACTCGCCGCTCCCCGTATTCTGTACCTCGGTGCACGAGGACGCGCAGGAGTTGGCCGACTCGGGCGTGAACATGCGTCAGCTGAGCTTAGGTATCGCCGGCGCCGGCCTGTTCATGATCCTGTTCCTGTGTGCCAACGGGATCGCCGAATCAGTGCGTGAACGGGTCGGGGAGCTCGCCACGCTGATGACGCTCGGGTACCCGAACAGAAAGATCTCGATGCTCGTGTTCCTGGAAGCGGCTGTGCCCACCGTACTGGCTGCGGCACTGGGCGTGTGCTTCGCGTGGCTGATCAGCGTCCAGGCGACCCGTCTCGCGCGCGAGGGCACGCTGAGGCTGCCGGATACCCCGCTGCCCCTAGCCATGTTCGGATACGCACTGGGCGTGGCTCTGCTGGTAGCCCTGGTGAGCTCGCTGGCACCGCTGCAACGGATTCGGCGCATGGATCTGGCCAGCGTGCTGGCGGGACGATGAAGCAGCTGCAGCAGACTCTCGCGGTCACCGCTATTGGCATGAGCACCCTGCCACAAAGACGCGAAACGACGCTTGTGATTTTCATCGGGATGCTGAGCGTGGTAGCCGTACTTGTGTCCATGCTCTCGATCACTGAGGGAGTCACGAGTGCGTATGTGCGGCCGTCCGACCCTGCGCTTGCGGTCGTTATGGACCGTGCGAGCCCATACGAGGGCACCACTGCTGTCTCCCGTGCCACCTACGACACGATCCTGGCCGCTCCGGGGATCGCGAAACGCGCGGACGGAACCCTTCTGGCCGACGGCCAGGTGCGGTTGTCCGTTCCCCCTGTGGAGGGATTCGTATCCGGCTCGCTGGCGATCCGCGCTATTGGACCGCTGGGACTGGCGCTGCAACCCCGGCTCGAGGTGGTGGAGGGCCGGATGTTTCGTGCCGGCGCCCAGGAGCTCGTGATCGGTCGCAACATCGCCCGAAAGTTCGCACTACCCCTGGGCAGCCGCATCAGCGCGCCCGGAGGGGAGTGGCCGATCGTCGGAGTCTTCGCCGACGGCGGCTCGCGGCTGGAGAACTTTCTCCTCGGCGATGCGGACACTGTCCTGTCCGCGGTACGCCAGGACAACTACGGCTGGGTGCTCGTCAAGCTGCAGAGCCCTAATGCGTTCCCCGCTTTCGAGCATTGGCTGCGAACCAACCCGACGATCAGTGTCTCGGTCGAGCGCCTGGCCGACCATGAGCAGCGCCTCGCTGGAGAGGATTTCAGCCTCTTTGTCAAAATGACCTACTTCATCGCGGCCATCATGGCCCTGGGAGCACTCTTCGGAACAGTGAAAAACATGTACGCGGCCGTGCGCGCGCGCACTCGCGACATCGGTACGTTGCGGGCTATTGGGTTTGGAGGTCTGCCGATCGCAACCTCCATCCTCATCGAGGCCATAGTGATTTCGGCTCTGGGCGCGCTCGCCGGCACGCTGCTCGCGTGGCTGGTGCTCGATGGCCGCGAGATCTACGTGTGGGGGGTGTTCAAGTTGCGGGTGACCGTAACCCTGGTCGGTGTCGGACTGGCCTGGTCGACGGTGGTCGCGCTGCTGGGCGGCCTCTTCCCCGCGCTGCGGGCCTCTCACATCTCAGCCGCGGCGGCATTGAGGGCGGCCTGACGGCTCGCCGCCGCGCGGCTCACTCCAAGCAACTCCTGGGCGTGAGGCGAGGCGAAACGGGTACTATCCACCTCCCCCGCCAGGAGCACCCGATGAGAGAAGAAACTCCGCCGCCGAAAGTCGTCCAGGACCTCGCCGTTGCGTATTGGGCCTCTCGCTGCCTGCACGTAGTAGCCGAGCTGGGTATTGCGGACGTGCTCGGCGACGAGGCGCAATCCGCGGTGACCCTCGCACACAGCACCGGAGTGAATCCGCAGGCTCTGCACCGAGTGCTTCGCTCGCTCGCCAATCACGGCATATTCACGCATGACGGCGAGCGCTTCGCTCACAATGCGGCGTCGCGCCTCCTGCGAAGCGACACCCCCGGCTCGATGCGCTCGCTCGCGCGCATGATGGGCTTGAAAGTGCACTGGGATGCCTATCGCGAGCTGGATACGGGGCTGCGGACCGGCAAACCGGCCATCTCGGCAGTCATGGAAGGAGGCTTGTTCGCCTATCTGCGCGCGCACCCCGAAGAAGGCCGGCTGTTTCACGAGGCCATGGCGGGGAAGTCATTTGCGCAGCTCGGACCGATCATCGAGGCCTATGACTTCAGTGCCTTCGGAACGATCGGCGACATCGGCGGCGGCCTCGGACACCTGCTGAACGCCGTGCTCGAGCGCGCGCCGCAAGCTCGCGGGGTCCTGTTCGACTTGCCGCAGGTCATCGAGCACTCGCGCCGCCAGGGAAATCCGCGCGTCAGCTATATCGGCGGAGACTTTTTCAAGGACCCGATTCCCTCGTGCGACGCCTACCTGATGATGACAGTCCTGCACGACTGGTCCGACGAGGAGTCGGTGGCCATCCTGAAGAACATCAAGGCCGGCGCTCCTCCGGCGGCCAAAGTGTTGATCCTCGAGGGCGTAGTGCAGCCCGAGGCGCACAACAACTTCCTCCTGGATCTGGACATCGAGATGCTCGTGATGACCACCGGGCGCGAGCGCACGCGTAAGGAATGGAGCGCAGTGGTCGCAGGCGCCGGTATGCGACTCACCCGCGTGATTCCAGCGAGCGGCTGGACTTCCATCGTGGAGGCGGAGGTGGGTTGAGTCCGATCGCCCTCAGCTCGCCCGCAGAGCCGTTGCGACCGGCACTTGCGCGGCGCGCAACGCGGGCAGCGATGCGCCGATCAAGCCGATGGCGACGGCCCAGACGACGCCGTTGATCACCAACGCCGAGGTGACGGTGAGCTTGAACACCAGCCCCTGCACGTCCACCGCATTGCCACTGAAGGCGAACCATGCGATGAGAGCGCCCAGCAGAGCGCCCGGCAACGCGAGTACGATGCCTTCCACCAGCACCGAGATGATGATCGGTCCGCCTCCGAAGCCTATCGCGCGCAGTGTCGCGATCTCGCGGCGCCGCGCGTCCACGGAGGCGTAGAGACTGTTCAAGGCGCCGAACACAGCGCCGCTTCCCATGACGGCACCGATGAAGTACGCGACGAAATCCACCAGCGTGGTGAGCTGGCCGAACTGGTCCTTGTTGTACTGTGCCCCGGTCTTC
>Ga0207667_10008864_pt1 | contig 11907 bp, 10 predicted proteins | sample KBSCornC52_FD_184301 | JGI IMG/M metagenome (GOLD analysis project Ga0207667, IMG submission 184301) | Corn rhizosphere microbial communities from Kellogg Biological Station, Michigan, USA - KBS Corn C5-2 (SPAdes) (version 2) | ecosystem: Host-associated > Plants > Roots > Rhizosphere > Soil ...
GGCGGGTCGCTCCGTTTTCCCCATTTCGATTCGCGCGCAATTCGACGCGAATCGAAATGGGGATGTCGAGGGTCCGGACCCGTCGCACGGCGGCGGTGGGGCCGCCGGGCGCATCCCCGGGCAGCGTCCGAGCGATGCTTCGCCGGTAGCCTGGGCGCATGGCCCACGATCACGCCGACCGAGCCCACGGCAACCGCCGTCGGCTCGGGTCCGCGCTCGCGATCGTCGTGGTCGTGCTGCTGATCGAGCTGCTCGGCGCCTGGCTGTCCGGCTCGCTGGCTCTGCTCGCGGATGCCGGTCACATGACCAGCGACGCGGTCGGACTGGTCGTCGCACTGGTCGCCAGCACGATCGCCGCACGGCCGGCCACCGATCGGCATACCTTCGGATTCCGGCGGGTCGAGGTGCTCGGCGCCCTCGTCAACGGTGCCCTGCTCACGGTCGTCGCCGTGACGGTCGCCATCGAGGCGATCCGGCGTCTGCTCGCCCCGGAAACCGACCACGTCAACGGCCTGCCGCTGCTCGTCGTCGCCGCGATCGGACTGATTGCGAACCTGGTCGCATTCGCGATCCTGCGCGGCGGCGACCGCGACTCGCTGAACCTGCGGGGTGCGTACCTCGAGGTGCTGGGCGATCTGCTCGGGTCGATCGCCGCGCTGGTGGCCGGCGCTGTCATCCTGACCACTGGATTCGCCCCGGCCGACGCCATTGCCTCCCTGCTGATCGCCGTGCTCATCGTGCCGCGGGCTGCCTCGCTGCTGCGCGATGTGGTGCGGGTGCTCACCGAGTCGGCGCCGCGGGGAACCGACGCCGACGAGATCCGCGCGCACCTGCTGCAGACGGCCGGCGTCGTCGATGTGCACGACGTGCACGTCTGGACCATCACGAGCGGCGATCCGGTCTTCACCGCCCACGTCGAGGTCGAGCCGAGCGTGTTCGAGCGGGGAGAGACCGACGGGATGCTCGACCGGCTCGGCGACTGCCTCAAGGGGCACTTCGATGTGGCGCACTCGACGTTCCAGCTGGAGCCCGCCGGGCACGCCGATCACGAAGGCGAATCCCATCGCTGACCGCACCACCTCGCGCGCCGGCCTGCGCGGCCTGCTGCCGCTGCTCGGCCCGGCCATGGTCGCCGGTGTCGCGTACCTCGATCCGGGCAATGTGGCGAGCAACGCCAGCGCCGGTGCCCGCTACGGCTACCTGCTGGTCTGGGTCGTGGTGGTTGCGAACACCATGGCGTGGCTGGTGCAGTACCTGTCGGCCAAGCTCGGCTTCTCGACCGGCCAGAGCCTGCCCGAATTGCTCGGGCAGAGCCTGAGCCGTCGGGGCGCCCGATACGCGTTCTGGGTGCAGGCCGAGCTCGTGGCGATGGCGACCGACATCGCCGAGGTGCTCGGCGGCGCGATCGCGCTGAACCTGCTGTTCCGGCTGCCGCTGATCGTCGGCGGAATCATCACCGGCGTGGTGTCCCTGCTGCTGCTCACGCTGGCCAACCGGCGCGGGTCGCGGGTGTTCGAGCGCGTGGTCACCGGGCTGGTGGTCATCATCGGGGTCGGATTCTGCGCGGGAATCCTGTTCGCCCCGGTTGACGGCGCGGCCGCGGCGGGCGGTCTGGTGCCGCGGTTCAGCGGGTCGGGATCGGTGCTGCTCGCGGCATCCATCCTCGGGGCGACGGTGATGCCGCACGCGATCTACGCCCACTCGGCGCTCACCCGCGACCGCTTCGGGTTGGTGGATGACGGCCCGGAACGCCGCCGCGTGCTGCGCGCCACCCGGCTCGATGTGACCGTCGCGCTGGCCGTGGCCGGCACGGTGAACGTGGTGATCCTGCTACTGGCCGCGTCGACGCTGCCGGGAGTGGATGGCGCGGGCACGCTCCCCGGGGCGCACGCGGCCATCTCGGCCGCCCTCGGGCCGGTGATCGCCACGCTGTTCGCGGTGGGGCTGCTGGCGTCTGGGCTGGCATCCACCTCGGTCGGAGCGTATGCGGGCGCCGAGATCATGCAGGGGCTACTGCGCGCCCGGATCCCGATGCTAGTGCGGCGGTTGGTGACGCTGATCCCCGCGCTGGTGATCCTGGTGATCGGCGTCGACCCGACCTTGGCGCTGGTGCTCAGCCAGGTGGTGCTGTCGTTCGGCATCCCGTTCGCGCTGATCCCGCTGGTGCGGTACACCGCGCGCCGCTCGCTGCTCGGCGGCGCGACCAATCGCTGGTGGACCACCGCGCTCGCAGCCCTGGCGGCCAGCCTGCTGATCGCGTTGAACGTCAGCCTGATCGTGCTGCTGCTCGGCGGCTGACCAGCGGCGCCCCCGGGGCGCTATTTCTTGGGCTTGTTCTCGAACACGCTCGGGTCGAGCAGCACGTCGTCTTCACTCATCGCGTCGGTCATGCCGGCGGCCCGGGCCTTGCGCGCAGCCAGGGTCGACCGGATGGTGTGGAACACGGTCGGGATCACGGCGATGCCCACCGCGCACAGCAGCAGCACGTCGATGTACGACACGATGAAGTCGCGCAGCGGCGGGATGTAGTTGAGCAGGAACCCGGCGAAGGTCAACCCTGATCCCCAGATGATCGCGCCGATCGCGTTGTAGAGCGAGTAGCGGCGGTACGGCATGTGCCCGACCCCGGCGGCCACCGGCGCGAAGGTGCGCACGATCGGCACGAAGCGCGCGGCGATCACCGCGAGTCCACCGAAGCGGGTGAAGAACGCGTTGGTGCGCTCGACGTTCTTGCGGCTGAAGAAACCGCTCTCTTTGCGTTCGAAGATGCGCGGGCCAGCCTTGCGGCCGATCAGATAGCCGACCTCACCACCGGCGAACGCGGCGGCCGAGATGGCCAGGCAGACCCACCAGATGTCGACGTGGATGACCTGCTTGGCTCCCGGGAAGGCGAGCACCCCCGAGATCACCAGCAGGGTGTCGCCCGGCAGCACAAAGCCGACCAGTAGGCCGGTCTCGGCGAAGACGAATGCGCACACGACCACCAGCGCCCACACCCCGAAGCCCTCGATGAGGTTCTTCGGATCGAGCCACGGGATCAGCCCCGCGACGGGGTGCACGACGAGCGGGTGCAACAGGGTGGGGAGCATCAGCACAGCGTACCGGGTGGCCCTGAACCGGCTAGGCGGCGTCTGTGAGAGTCTGCCGTTCGCCGCGCCGATCCAACCGCCAGGCCCGGATGCCGGCGACGATTGAGATTGCGATCACCACGCCGGCGATGATGTACGACGCCACCCGCACCTGCGGGTTGGAGGCGGCGAAGTATCCGATCACCGTGATCGCCACGGCCCAGGTCAGGGCCCCGACCACGTTGGCGGTAGCGAAGCGGGCGTACGACATCTTGCTGATGCCGGCGATCGGCGCGATGAATACGCGCCCCCACGGGATGTAGCGGCCGATCACGACCGACCACCATCCGAACAGCTGGTAGAACCGCTCGGTGCGCGCCACGGCCTTGCGCACCCACGGACCGCCCCGCCGGGTCAGCACCGGCTTGCCGAGCCGCCGGCCCATCCAGAAGCCCACCTGATCGCCCGCGAACGCGGCGACGCCGACGCCGCTGGCCAGGATCCAGATCGAGATGTGAGCGGATGCCGTGCCGGCGATGATCCCGGCCGCGAACAGCAGCGAGTCCCCAGTCAGGAACGGGATGATCAACCCGACGAACAGGGCGGTTCCGACGAAGACCAGCCCCCACACCGCCAGGTAGAACAGCACGGCTCCCGAACTCGCCAGAAAGTCGGCGAGTTGGCCGTCGATCGACGACATCGGAAGCACGTGCAGCACGCGCTCAGCCTAAGGGCGCCACGACATTCGAGGCTGGGTCGAACCGAACGGATCAGCTCGGCTTGCACTTGGCAGACGCCGTGCTTCTACATCTTGAAAACGGCCAGGTCACCGCCAGGAACGCTGACGATTTTCAGCGTCGTGGAGCTGAACTCCCAGGCTTCGTATTTCTGATGCGGTTCAACGGTTACTTGAATCTCGGAACCGAACTTCAGGTGCAGGGCGCCGTGTTCGTCGGCAAAAGCAGCGACCACCGATGTGTGTATCGCACCAAGAAGCGGGCCCGCGCCGCTCAAATCAGTCTCGGGATCAACCTCAGTGCTGACGCCGCCGATCGTGCAGGTAAACCTGGTTTGGATAAGAACGCCGCCGGCGTCACCAAATTCGAGCCTTACCGAATAGCCAACGCGAATTTCCTCCAGGCGGGCACCGACAAGAGGAATCGCGGTGGAAGCCAGGTCATCCGGGGCCCGGCTCGGTTGCTCGCTCATTTCGGCCATCCTCAGTGCGGTCCACCCGGTCAGTTTCGGCCGTCCGCGCTCGCTAGCAAGGCGTCGATGAACCCTTCCGGCGGGAGGTAGTTGTGCTCATCGATGTAGTGAAGGATCAAAGTGGGCGCGGAGTAGATCGTTCCGTCCTTGGCCTGCACGTGAAACTCACCCATTCCAATGGATGTCCACCCGCGCTCGTTGTAGGGAGTCTCGAGTCGAATGGGTGACTCGAGCTCACAGAACTCGCAATCGTGAACGCCTCGCATGAGGTTTTCTGCAGGCGCCTCGCTAGAGATGCGAAGCAACTCATCCCGGGCTCGTGCTGGCGTTGATCCCCTCGGGAAGCTGGAGCCAGCGCCGAGCCAGCCCACATTCTTCATGGGGCTCTCTGAAGGCTGGTAGCTGTATGGACTGAGGTCGTCGAAATGGGTCATGGCACTAAGGAACGTAAGTCGTGCAGGCGGCCCAGTGGCCAAACACCCCTATCGCAATGCTTGTCGCGACCCAAGCATCCGCCCAAGGGGCGCTAGGCACCGAAATCAAGTCGCAGTCGAGATCGGCCTCGCTCATCAGTCCAAGGAACGACAGCCAAGGCGTTCTTGGTCGGGTTGTCGTAGATTCCCGTGACGATGTCTCCGCTGTAGGTCATGGCGACAGCCGCTGGCAGTCGGAGCAGATGGCTGACATCCTCTGGCCCTCCCAGTGCTATGGCCGGAGCGTATGACCAGTTTTCGGCAGGCGAAATAGCCCCCAGGGTTTCGACGGCCTCGACGATAAGACGGTCGTACGGCTCTCGCATGTTTCTGATGAACTCGAGGTTGAGGAATTCCTCGAAAGACTCGGCGATGACTTGAGGCGTCAGGAGAGTGGCCTGCAGGAAGTACACCTCCGGCCCGAGCGACCTGGCCGATCCAGGCTTCAGGCGATAGGCATATTGGTCGCCGAGGGCGGTTTCGCCGAAGTATACGTAGCCTTCGGCGCGACCACCCCACGCGAAGCGCCAAGTTTCGACTGCATTCCAGTCGGCAATGTCAAGGTCACCGCCATTCCGAAATCCGAACAGGCGGAAGGCACCGTGGTATGCGGTCAGTCCATTGATCGCGGCAAGAAAGTCGATGTGGTCCGGCGGCAGATCGAAGTCCAATGACGCCAGTGGCCGGTCACCCATCCCCGGCCGCCCAAAATCGGCACCCAGGTTCTTCAGAAGGTCAAGAGTTGTCGCATTCACTTGGGGATCACGCCGTCAATTAGAAACCCTGCGATGTATTGCCCTACGCGAGAAGACAGAACGCCGCCGGCACTTCAAGGCCCGTCGGCAATAATGTCAGTGGCGAGTCGGGCCCGAAAGCGCCGACGATGGCTCACTCGAAGTTCAAGAAGTCCTCGATGGCCTGGCGAAACCAGTCATCAAACGACACAAACGTGGCTCGCCTCTCCCATCCCGAACTTGCGAAATCATGGATCACGTGTACCGCGGCATCGCTGGATGGGACGAAGCAAGCTACATCGTCGTTGTCCTGTCGTCGTGCGAACGGCAGGAGATTCCGCTCCGGAAATCGGTCACGGAGTCCCGCAAATCGCGTACGCAAGCGGTTGCCGGACAACAGGTGCCAGGGCTCTGGATCTGTTAGGTCCGCGTGAACGACCCTAAGAAACTGCGGAGGGTACCGGAACCCATGTGGGAGTTCTTCATCCGTTAGCAATCCGTCCATCAGTTGCCAGTCCATCCGGTCCACGGAGACCCATTTGGGTGAGCAGCTCGGTATCCAGAGTTTTGCCCACCGATTCGATCCAAGATTGCCTCTCCCCAGGTTGTTCTGTCTCCAAATCTGTCCTCTGAGCCCGGAGGGAGAGACTCAGTGGGGTCATGCACATTTGCGTTCACATTGATGTCAGCCCGTTTCGCGGCCAGTAGACGAGTGTTGTCCATCGAGGTTAGACCGCCGTCCGGCATTCGAACCACGTCGATGGGATCGCCGACCCAGCCGCTCGCGCGCATACTGTCCTCGATCGCTGCCGCATCATTGACCGAACTTTGGCTGAAACGAATCGCTGACGGCTCGATCAACTCGCTCGATCGCGCGACCGTTGACACTTCCGCCGCGCCACCGATTCCGGCGCCTAAACCTGCCGTCGCGATCGTCGACGCGATCAACCCGACGATCGAACCGCCAACGTACGCTCCAGTGCCGTCGATTTGGCAATCAACCTCTGGGACAAGTGCGTTGGTAAGCAGATGGGTTAGTCCAAAGCTCGCTCCATCTCCGAAACCGACCAGCGCGTTAGAAATCTGTCCTGTAATCCCTGTGGTCAGTAGCGGATAAAGGAAGTCATTGTTGAAATCCCACAGACCGATGGGGTCTGAACTCGCCAGAGGACTGTTCGAGACGTAGGCATATGGGTCATGAGTCAACAACAATGCAGGATCGACGGTCAGGAACTGAGAGGTCCTTGGGTCGTAGTCACGCGCCTGCATGTAGACGAGGCCAGTCGTCACATCCGTCCACGAACCGGCGAATCCAATCGAGCTGTCGGAGGTGCCCGTGTGGACCGTCCTTTTGCCAAAGGGATCAAACGTGTTCGCGCCGGCAGTGCTGCCGGTGGACGTTGTGAGGAGACGGACTGATCCGATCAGATCAGAGTGAAGGTAGACCGTCGTCCCCGAGGTGCGATCGATCTGCGCAAGTGGCGTCCGTTCAGCGCCATAGACGTACCATTGCGCGCCGTCCGACAGGAGCTGCGGGACCGAAGCATTGACGTTCCAGAGGAAGAACGATGTCGAACGGCTCTTTGTCCGCGTCTGACGAAGCCCGTTGCTTGCGGTTGTGTACGAGACCGTGGTCGCAGGCGATCCAGGCACCACTACCGATGCGAGCGAGCCGTTCGGCGAATAGGTCATCGTGGTCGTCGCTGCTGGCGTGCTTCCGTGAGCGGCAACGGTCGAGGAGGTGCGCGATCCATTGCCGTCATAGGCGAAACTGGTCGCCGCTCCGGAGGTCGGAGTCAGACTGCTCAGCTCCTGGTCACCGTTGTATGAATACACGTCCCCGTTGGAGGTCTTGGTGATCTCATGGCCGGGTGTTGCTGTGTACGTGAGCGTTGTACTGCCGGTCTTCGTCGACTTCAGCTGACTGACCGTGTCATACGTGTATGTGTGTGCAAGCGAAGTGGTGGTCGGGTCGACGGTCGTGTCGGTGATCAGTTGGCCCGCCACGTCGTAGGTGTAGCTGTATTTCGCGACCTGGGTTGTTCCCTTCTTCGACGTGATCGACGAGAGTTGACCATCGGCGTCGTAGAGGTGCGTCTCGACGATCGTGTCGGGGCCGGTTCGGGTCGACAGCTGGTTGTTCGGCGTCCACGTGTACGAAGTTGTCTTGCTATTCCAGTCGGTCGCCGATGTCATGTTGCCGCCGGCATCGTACGCGTAGGTCACTACTTTGCTGCCGGGGTAGGTCACCGTCGTCTCTTGCCCGGCATTGTCATACCCGTACGAAACCGCTCCTGACGCGTTCGTCGCGCTCAGCATCTGTCCGCGGGCCGAGTAGCCGTAGACCGTGGTGCCGGTGGCGTCGGTCACACCAGCCCGCTCGCCGACCGCGTTGTAGACAATCGTTGTGTCGACGCTTCCGGCGGCGCTCTCATGGACGTTGGTGACTTGCCCTGCATCATCGTAGGTGTTGGTGGACACGCTGCCGTCGGGCCTTGTTGTCGTGAGCAGGCGGTCTGCGTTGTCGTATGCATAGGACGTCGTCAGGCCGCCCGGCTCGACTCGGCTAGTCAGTCGTTTCGCGTCGTCATAGCTGTAGGTCGAGACGAGTCCATCGGCATTTGTGAACTGAGTTGTGTCGCCGCGACCGTCATAGACGTAGCTCTCCGTTGACGAGTTGGGGTACTGGACGAGCTTGAGTCTTCCGTCACCGTAATAGGTCTTGGAGGTGGATCGGTTGAGGGGGTCGACAATCTGAGTGACCTCGCCGTCCGCGTCGCGACCGTATTGAGTCACCTTCCCCAGGCTGTCCGTTGACGTGACGGCTTCGCCGTACGCGTTGTAGCTCAGCGAACTTGTCGCTCCGGATGGCAGGGTCGTTTGCAGGCGCTCGCTCTTGAGGTCGTATGTGTACGACGTGGTGTGAGAAAGCGCGTCCGTGACGGAGAGCAGGTTGCCGCGCACGTCATACGCGTTGGTTGTCGTGTGAGAGTTCGGGTCTGTGGTCGTCAGCAGTTGGCCGTCGGGGGAATATGTATAGCTCGTCGTCTTGCCGAGCGCATCGATGGTCGCGGTGAGTTCGTCGGCGAGGTTGAAGGTGCTCGAAACCGAGTTCGAGTTGGCATCTGTGATCGATGTCTTGTTGCCACGCGAGTCGTATGTGTAGGTGGTGGTGTGGTTGTTCGGGTCGGTGACGGTGAGGTCTCGTCCGTTCGCATCAACGGTGAAAGTCGTGGTCTTGCCTGCACCATCCGTGGAGGACAAAACCTGCCCGGCATCGTTGTAGGTGACCGAAGTCGAATGACCAAGTGGGTCGACCGTCGAGAGCAGTCGGCCGGCCGCGTCATAGGTGTACGACGTCACCTTGCCGTCGCCGTCAGTGGAGGTGGCGGCAGTTCCATCCGAGTTCCTCGTCCATGACTGCACGTTTCCGGCCGGATTTGTCACGCTCGTGAGGTTCTCTTTGCCGTCATAGGACAGGTACGTGATGCGCCCAAGGGGATCCTTGATGTAGGTCGGGTTGTTTGCAGAGTCAAAGGTTCGCGTTGTGGTCCGGACCGTGTCAGATTCGCCGGTGGCATTGCCCCGGGAGTCGTATGTGTAGGACTCGATGTGACCAAGAGGGTCTGTGATCCTACGAACATTGCCTTGATCGTCATAGCTGTAATAGGTCACTGCCGCTGCTGCCGTTCCATCACCCACCGTCTGCGTGACAAGGAACCCTTGGTAGTAGCGATCGGTCGTCTGAGCGCCGCTCGGCGACGTCACCGTCGACGAGTCGCTCGAGTAGGAAAACCCGGTTACCCGACCGATCGGATCCGTCTGACTCGTCACCCGATAGCTGGCGTCGTAGGTATTGGTTGTGGTCGCGCCGCCCGGTTTCGTGACCGTAGTGATGTGGTGGCCCGTGTCGTATCCATAGGAAACGACGGTCGAGTCGATGCCCGTAACCGAGGTCAGCTCGCCGGATCCGTTGTAGGCATAGTCGACACCTCTTAGCGCGGAATCCTCGATGTGACTGACGTGCCCTCCGCTCCACGTCAAGTCGATCTGCCTCCCGCCTGGAGCCGTGAGGGAGGTGATGTCGGTTCCGGTGTAGCTGGCGGCGACCAGGTTGTTGTTGAGGTCGCTGATCGAAAGGAATAGGCCATTGGAGTCGAACGTGAAGATCTGGCTGCCCCTGCGAGTGAACGTCCACGTCGACCCGTTCCAAGCCAGTTGAGCGATTGCTCGCGCGCTATCGGGAATGTAGTTGCCCGTGCCGTCGTCGGTGAACTGAACGGTCGATCCGTTCTCTTGATAGACGGCGACGGTGAGAGGCTGCGTAGACCCGGGCGGCCCCGGATCCACGACTGCTACATGTGCGTCGATCAACGATGTCCAGCCGAACCCGAACGCGCCGGCGGTGCCTGCGATCGATGACGAATAGTTTCGCGTGATGCTGAATTCGGGCCCCACGCCAGGAATTGAGACGTCAGTCATCGAGTCATAGAACTCGCCAGTCGCGGAGTTCACAGGCTCACCATGCCCGCACTGGCAGGCCGTCTCAGACGGGTTCTGAACGCTGACAACCTCGTAGTTCCACCGTGGCACCGAAGGAGGGAGCGAGAAGCCGAAGCCCATCGTTGCTGAAACGCCCGTGATGGGCGAAAGCAGGCCGGTCGTTGGTGACACCCAAACGTCCAGGTCCGCCCCCAGGCTGTAGGTGGGTTGGTTGACGTACCACTGAGACACGAATCCGGTCGATATTCCGAGCGCACCCGTGCTCGGGTTGAAAGGAGCAGGCCCGGCCACAAATCCAACCCGGTACGTTCCTTCGACTGCGTGGAGCAGGGTGTAGGTGCCGTCCGCTCGCGTCTCGACACTGTTGGCAACGTTCGTCAGTTTCGCGGACGTTCCCGTTGCGTCCCACATCGTGACGAACCCATGGACTGGGTTCCCACTGCCGTCAGTCATTCGGCCAGAGACGGTCGTGTCGGGCATGACATTGAAGTCGGTCGGAAGGGTCGTGACAACCCCGTCGGTCACTTGAAAATAGGCTGCGCTGGCCGGGCTGACCCCGCCTCCCCAGAATTGGTGGCTGGTGACTCCATCGGGGTAAGTAAACCTGAAATCCACAGAAAAGAAGTCCGAGCCAAGTCCGGTGACCGTGAAGTTCCCGCTTGAGTTGATCGGCGCCGAGATGTATGTGTCAAAGGTTCCCAAGCTTGCGCTGTGCTCCCAGACCTCCGCACTCGCAGTCGTCGGAACCGGCATCGACCCGTATGCAACATGCCCCGTGATAGAACCCGACCCGGTGACCATCTTCAATTCGGGCACGGCGGATACATGGCCCCGGTCAGAGTGTGTTCCGTCGGTTGTCGCGCTCCGAAGCCCGGCCGCATCGGGAGTGGTGCCACTCGAGACGGGGATTACGCGGTTCGCCTGAACGGCCGTGGCCTGGGCCGGAGGCGAAAATACAAGTGCCGACCCCAGGGTGATGGACACGACTGCCACGATCGAAAGCGCGCGCACAACAGGAGACACGATTCGTCCCAACTTCGAAGGAAATTCAAGAAAGAGCCCCGCGCGGAGCAATCTACGGTCGGGCTGGGGCCCAGGGCAAGACCGAAAAGGAACTTGATGTCTTCTGCGTTTACCTCCTTGCTGTAAAGGTAGACAAACCGGTATGTTTACCCGCTGACCTTGTGACCTACTTCCAAATCGACACCCGCTGCTGGTCGATGACCATTGCCACCGCAAGCCGGTGCGCTGAGGCGCGAAAGGCGATCTCAAGGGAGAATAGATGCCGTGCCCAAGCTCCCAGCCCTCGCCCTCGCGGCCGCTCTTAGCGTCGTGTTGGGCGCGGCACTGGTCGGCTGCGGCACCGGCGGACAGCCGACCGGAGCTGGGACGCATACCGCGACCGCGACACCGACCCCCACGCCGACACCGACGCCTGTCGCCACCCCGCTCAGCCTGAGCGTTCGCGAGCCGACGTTGCGCGACACCATCACGGTCTCGGGGATCGTGCGCAACTTTCCGATCGACGGGGTGAAGAACAAGGACGAGATCGTCCTGGTGCAGGTGACGGTCACGACCGGCGGCCAGTACTGGTCCGGGTGGGACACCACCCGGCTGCTCCTGATGGATTCGGCCGGCCACGAGTATCCGCCCAAGATGCTGGACAACATCACCGCCGCGATGACCAAGTGGGGTTTCACGCCCTTCCAGGTGGCCAACAACGGCACCAGCATCCCGTACTCTCACACCAGCGCCCCGGGCTGGGTCGCGTTCGACGTCTACAGCGTCACGCCACCGCTGCTGTTCGCCGATCGGCTGGTGCCGGTCGAGGGCGGGGCGCCGAGCACGTACACGGTGGCGCTGCCGCCCGCGCCGCCGACCGGGTGAGTGCGGAAGGTGGGACTCGAACCCACACGCCTT
>Ga0207667_10008869_pt1 | contig 11904 bp, 7 predicted proteins | sample KBSCornC52_FD_184301 | JGI IMG/M metagenome (GOLD analysis project Ga0207667, IMG submission 184301) | Corn rhizosphere microbial communities from Kellogg Biological Station, Michigan, USA - KBS Corn C5-2 (SPAdes) (version 2) | ecosystem: Host-associated > Plants > Roots > Rhizosphere > Soil ...
TTGACCTCGGTGCGAGATCAGCTCTTCGCGTAGCGGTCCTTGAGGATCTGCCGCCGCTTGCTGCCTTCCTTGTTCTCGCCTTTCTGGATGAAGACGAGGTTGTGGTAGAAGAACACGCCCGTGACGTGGGTGTCGGTGTAGGTCGGTTCGTACGGCTCGTCGACGAACTCCTCGTAGTTGAGGCCGTCGGCCAGCTGCTTGCACAGCCCCATCGACGTCTCGGTGCTGTTGCGGTCCTCGCTGCCGCCCCACTCCGGCCAGTACGACGACTGGATGTCCTCGATGACGTAGATGCCGTCGTCCTTCAGCAACGGGAACAACGTCTGGAAGGACGGCAGGACGTGCCACACGCGGTGGCTGCCGTCGTCGATGATCACGTCGAACGGCCCGCTCTCCTCGTGGATGCGGCGCAGCAGTTCGGGGTCGGACTGGTCGCCTTGGTAGACCTTGATCCGGTCCTCCTCGACGAAGGACTTGTCCTCGATGTCGAGGCCGACGATCTGACTCTTCGGGAAGAAGTGCTTCCACATCCGAAGGGACGCGCCGCCGTCCTTCGCCCGGGCGTAACCGCCGATGCCGATCTCCAGCAGCCGGATCGGCTGCTCCCGCAGGTGCTCGAGGTGCCGCTGGTAGTGCGGCGTGTAGTAGTGGTTCCCCCACTTGTCGGTCTTGAAGTGCTTGGCCAGTGCGGTGAGGTCCTTGGTCGTCTCGGCCCAGCGGCGGGCCTCGTCCTCCGCGAGCAGCCGCCGGGCGCGCTCGCGGCGCACCTGCCGCACCTTGCGCTCGACCTTGCGCAGGGCGCGCAGCCCCCGGTTCCCGACGATCGGTTGGACGGCACGGCGTGCGGTCGAGCGCGGGGTCATCGGGGTCCTCCTGGCGGTGGTGGGGGTCGGGGCGGGTTCGGGTTTGGGTGCGGACGCGGCGCGGGTCGTCACGCTCACGCGCCCGCCGGAACGAACGAGTTCGGCGCCGATCGGCACGGGGGCCGTCCACCAGTCCGCACCAGCAAGCAGGCTGAGGGGGAAGCGCCCGTCCGGGCCGTCGGGAAGCGCGCCGCGCAGGCTCGAGCCGCTCGCCGTCAGCGGGACGGTGGCGCCGTCGAACACGAGGCGCAGCTCGGCCGGCGGCTCGCCGACGAAGTCCAGCCGCACGTCCAGACGGCCGTCGTCGACCGAGACCGACGGGCGCGCGGCCCGCACGAAGGCGGTGGCGCCGGCCCGGACGTCGAGGCTGAGGTTGTCGTACGTCTCGGTCCAGTACGGCACGAAGGCCAGCCCGTCCAGCACCGCCGGCCGCGCCACCACGTCGTCGGCGCGCAGCGACCCGAGGCGGGCCTCCTTCGACCAGCCGGTCTGGCCGACCTTCGCGTAGAGGTCCCACACACCGGGCGTGAGCAACCGGCCCCCACCGAGCGTGCGCGGATCGAACCGGCCCGTGCCCCGGTACGACGCCGAAACGAGAGCACCGCTCTCGTCCTGCGCTTGCGTCGAGCGAACGGGGACGGGCCACTCCTCGCTGTCGGCCCGGCGGCGCAGGACGAGCTGCAGCGAGCCCGATCGCAGCGGTGACGTGCCGGTGTCGACGCGTACCCCGACCGGCGCGCCCCCGGCGTAGGACGGCTCGGTGAGCCGCAGCTCGGCATCGGAGCGCACGTAGGTGACCGGCCCGTCGCCGTCGCGCAACGACCCCTCGAGCGCGAGCTCCAGCTCACCGTCGGCCGTCCAGGACAGGCCGGTCAGCCGGACCCGCGCCTTGATCCGGGCCTGGTGCTCGACGTACGCGAGCAGGTCGTCCAGCCGGCCGGCCCGCAGCAGCGTGGCCCGCACCCGTTGCGGCGGCGAGAGCCCGGCGTCCAGCGAGGCGGGCAGCAGCTCGTCGGCGATCGTCTTGCACTCGGCGAAGACGGCCTCGGTGTGCTCGCGCGGTCGGGTGAGCAGGCCGGCGCCGTCGAGGCGGCCGAGCAGCTCCTGCCGCAACGGCCGGCGCAGCACGCGGTCGCGCAGCGGGCCGGGTGACGTGTGCCGGTACACGATGTCGATGACCTCGCGCACGTAGCCGTAGTAGCTCGGCGGGTCGATGCGGTTGAACGCGGCGTTGCCGGCATCCGGCCGCCCGACGTGGAAGTAGCAGTGGTAGTCGGCCAGCACCGAGATGATCCCGGCGCGGAAGTAGGCCTCGACGACGAAGACGTGGTCCTCGAGGCGCCGGCGCCCCTCGGGGAAGCGCAGCCCGATCTCGCGCAGGAACTCCAGGCGGAACAGCTTGTGCGGCGTGAGGGAGTCCATCAGCGGCGTCGACTCGAGCGTCGCCGCCGGCTGCGAACGGCCGAACATCGCCTTGGCCACGCCGCGGTGGTGGCCGGCGTACCGCGGCACGAGGACGTCCGAGCCGCAGGCGTCGGCGTAGTCGGCCATCCGCTCGAGCGCCTCGATGCCGAACCAGTCGTCGTGGTCGGCGAAGAAGACGTACTTGCCGCGGGCGGCGTCCATGCCGACGTTGCGCGGGCGCCCGGGCCAGCCACTGTTGGGTTCGTGCCGGACGATCACGTTGGCCCGCTCGGCCGCCTCGCGATCGATGCGGGCGATCGTCCACTCGTCGGACGAGCCGTCGTCGACGAGGATGACCTCGTACTCGTCGTCGGGCAGGCTCTGCCGGCGCAGGGTGTCGAGCAGGGGCTCGAGGTACTCCCCCGTGTTGAACACGGCGACGATCACGCTGATCCGGACGGCCACGTCTCAGCCCTCCTGCCCTGCGGTCTCGACGTTCGACTCCGCCTCCGACTCGGCCAGCTCCTCCAGGGCGGCGTCGGCGTCGGCCTGCGTGGTGCGCGGCCGCTCGTGCTCGGCCCGCAGCGCCAGCGCGTCGACCGCGTGCCGGAACCGGGTCATCGCGTCGACGGACGGGTCGCCGATGAGGTACTCGCGCACCCGAGAGCGGTGCTCTCGCATGGGATCGGCGCCCTGCGCGGCCGCCAGCCCCTCGATCAGCCCGGCGCCGTCCGAGCCGATCAGGTACGCGGCGCCGGCCGACGGGTTCTGGTCGCGGAACTGCGCGTCGGGCACGTCGGCCAGGTTCGCCACGAAGTAGGGCTTGCCCGACTTCAAGTAGTCGGAGACGACGCTCGAGATGTCACTGACCAGGGCGTCCGACTCGTTGAACAGCTCGTACAGGTGCCGCGCGTTGTCCAGCACCGCCTCGTGCCCGTTGCCGGCCGCGGCGATGAGCGCGACGATCTCGTCGCTGGCCACGCGGGCGGCCTTGTTCACCGTTCCGGTCAGCGGGTGCGGCTTGTAGATCACCCGGACCCCGGGCGTGCCCAGCAGGGTGCGCACGATCGCCGGCCCAAGGGTGAGGACGGACGTCGCGTACGGGTCGTCCACCCAGCTCTCCCAGGTGGGCGCGTACAGCACGGTGAACGGCCCGCCGGCGGGCCGCGGGACGGCCTCCTCGATCGGGTCGAGCTGCGGGCGTCCCACGAGCACGATGTCCTCGTCCCGGACGCCGACGCGGGCGCGCAGGTAGCGCTGCCGTCCGGCTTCGCCGGCGACCCACACCTCGTCGTAGACCTTCGTCGCCGGGTTGAACGACGCGGTCTTGTCGCTGTCGCCGTGGCCGATGAAGGCGCTCATCAGGCCGGGCTCGCGCAGCAGGTGGATGTTGCGCCCGACGTTGGCCACGTACAGCGCCACTCGCGCGGTGGGCATCGGGAAGTTCATCAGGTCGGCCGAGAAGGGCAGGCACAGGACGGGCACCGTCGTCGGTGCGACCAGGTCGAGGTAGCGGCGCTCGCGCAGCAGCACGAGGACGGGCCGGTCGAGGCGCTCCATCGTCTCCAGCCAGGTGTTGACCTGGTAGACGGAGGCGAGGCCGCCGGAGAAGTGCAGGATCACCACCGGCGCGAGCCGGTCGACGGCGGCGTGCGCGGCCAGCAGCCGTCCCTCGTCGTCGGGCAGGCGGCGCAGCGCGAGCAGCGGGGGGACGAGCGCGAGGCCGAACGGCAGCGCCAGCAACGCCATGACCACCGCCGCCGGCGCGGTGAGCGACCAGTGCCCGCCCCAGCCGGCGGCCAGCGCCGCGATGAGCAAGAGGTCGGTGCGCAGCAGGACGGCCGCGCCGTGCCGCAACAGCCGGTCGGGCGGCGGGGGTGGCAGCTGCTCGCCGGGTACGTCGAGGTTGCGGGTCTCGAGCCGGCGCAGCCGCCGGCGCCGGACCATGCCGCGCAGGCCGGCGAAGAACCCGAAGAACAGGTGATGGGCCAGCACCGCCACGACGACCAGGCCGATCGCCCGATCGGAGAGCACCCCGGCCCGCAGCAGGTACACGACCACGAGCGCCTGGCGCAGGAACGTCCGCCAGGCCATCCCCGCCCCGAGCTGGTTCAAGGCGTTGTCCAGCCGCTCGGTCGTGATGGCGGCGAACGCGAGGTCCAGCAGCCACGTCGCGAGGGCACAGCCGAACACCCACCCGGCGCTCGGCGCGAGCGCGGCGGCGGCCAGGCCGGCGAACAGCAGGCCGAGCAGGCCGCCGCACGCGGCGCGCAACGCTCCGATCACAGCCTCACTCCGTTCGGCTGGCAAAGCCCTGCGCCAATTGGTTCGCTCGCAAGCTCGCTCACTGCACGTCGGCCGACGGCGGGACGCCGGCCTCGGCGACCGCGTCGGCGACGGCCTCCGCGACGGCGTCGGGCTCGGGCTCGGGCTCCGGCTGGCGCCGCACGTCGACGACCTGCCCGGTCATGTCGGAGACGAGGAGGTCGACGACGGTGGCGGCGACCGTCTCGCTCTTGAGCAGCGTGTGCTCGGGCTCCTCGCCGAACGCCTGCTCGCGCATGGGGGTGCGGGTGCGCTCGGGGTTGACGACGTTCACGCGGATGCCGGCGTCGGACCACTCGTCGGCCAGCGCCTGGGCGAGATTCACCACGGCCGCCTTCGTGGCCGAGTACAGGGCGTACTCGGCCCGGCCCCGCGTGTACGAGCTCGAGGTGAACAGGACGAGGTGGCCCTGCGTCTCGCGCAGGTACTTCTCGCTGGCCCGGGCCACGGTCACCGGTCCGAGCAGGTTCACGTCGAGCTGGCGGCGGACGTCCTCGTCGGCGAACTCGGCCAACCGGCCGGTCGCGAGCTGCGCGGCGCTGAGCACCACCGCGTCGATCCGGCCGCTCTCGGAGTACGCCTCGGCCAGCGCCTGGACGACGGTGTCCGGCTGCTCGACGTACGTGCCGGTCGCCGACCGGCTGTAGGCGAAGACCCGGCAGCCGGCCCGTTCGGCCAGCCGGGCGACGTCGGCCCCGATGCCGTAGCTGCCGCCGAAGACCACGACCGTGCGTCCCTGCAGCGCTTCGTGCAACTCGGCCGCGGTGTGTTCGTCGGCCAGGTGCGAGCCCAGCTGGAACAGCTTGTCGACCAGGAACAGATCGATCGGGTAGGTCACCTTCATGTTGAGCTCGTCGCCCGGCACGACGTAGATCGGCACCTCGGGCAGGTAGCGCAGCACGACGCCGCAGTCGTCCGTGGCGTGGAAGTCGGGGTCGGCGCCCGCCAGCTCGTAGGCGCGGCGGATGGTCGAGAGCCGGAACCCCTGCGGGGTCTGGCCACGGCGCAGGTAGCTGCGGTCGGGGATCTCGACGATGCACCCCGCGTCGTCCACCCGCACGATCGTGTCGGCCGACGGGATGGCGACGTCCACCGCCTCGTACTCGCGCAGCGCCTCGACGCAGGCCTGGACGACCCCGGTCGGCAGCAGCGGCCGGACGGCGTCGTGGAACAGGACGTTGCACTCCTGCTCGCCGAGCGCGGCCAGCGCGCGGCGGGTCGACTCGTTGCGGTCGCTACCGCCCGACATCACCCGGGTGAGCTTCGGAAACTCGCGCCGGCCCAGCAGCAGCTGCTCGGCCTCGGCCACGTAGTCGCTGGCCATCATGATCATGATCTCGTCGATCTCGGGGCAGTCCGAGAGCGCGGCCACGGTGTGCTCGATCACGGTGCTGCCGGCGACCTTGAGCAGCTGCTTGGGTCGATCCAGCCCGACGCGGGAGCCGGTGCCACCGGCCAGGACGACGGCGACGGTCGGCAGCGTCTCCAACGACTTGATATCGACCTGAGTCATCGAGCCGCCCATCGGCCCGTCGACGGGCGTAATTGGATAGCGTTAGCCGCCGTACAGCGAACGGCGACACCCCGGTGCGAGCCCACGGCCTTCATGATGCCGCAACGGCGCTCCGGTGCCTTCCGGGGTCTCATGCGCCACCAAGCGCAGGGGAGCGTCCCGCCCGCCTCACCGCAGGAGCAGCCATGGCGATGACGCAGGCCCCCGAGGCCTCGGCGCCGCGAAGGCGCATCCCGGTGCCGGCGGTCGGCTCCCGCGGCCGGTTCGTCAAGGGGCAGCTGTTCATCGCCGCCGCCTACGTGGCCCTGTTCCTCTGCGCGGCGATCCCGTCCTGGCAGGGGACGGTCGCCGCGGCGGCCGCGGTCACCGCCGTCGAGTTCGCGATCCTGCGGCCGGGGACGTTCGCCGCCTGGGCCCTGGAGGAGATCGGCCTGGGGCCGGTCGGCCGCGGCCTGCTGCGCGGCGCCGCGCTGGTCATGCTGGCCGGCCGGTCGGCGTCCTCGAACATCACCGTCATCACCGCGGCGGCCGTGACCCTGCTCGCGGCCGGCCGGGCCCTGCACCTGGCCGCGATGCGCGTCGTCGGGCACCTGCGCAAGCCACCGATGGCGGCTCGGGGCTGGGATCTCGAGCTGCCACCGCTGCCCAAGGCCCCGGCCCGCTGGCTCACCTACCTGCACGGGACGACCGCGATCGTCGACTGGCTGGGCGCCAGCTCGCTCTCGCTGGCCCTGGCCGTCGACCGCCCGTTCGTGTCGACCGCGGCCGGGTGGACGGTGCTGGTGACGCTGACCGGCGTGGGGCCGGCCGTCCTGTCGTGGCAGGCGTGGCGGCTGTGGAAGGTCAACCCGCGGCGCCGGCTGCCCGACACGATCGAGCGGCTGATCGGCCAGCTGCAGCCGGAGGTCGTGGCCTACCTGGGCAACGGCGCCGAGTGGCGCTACCAGCTCGAGATGTGGCTGCGCACGCTCGAGGCGATGCCGCAGCGCGTGCTGCTGCTGGTTCGCGAGCACGAGGTGCTGCGGCTGCTGGCCCCGACCAGCCTGCCGGTCGTGAGCATCCCGAACGGCAGCACGCTGATGACGCTGGAGCTGCCGGGGCTGCGGGCCGCGCTCTACGTCGGCAACACCGCCAACAACCTGCACCTGCTGCGCCGGCCGGGCGTCCGCAGCGTGTTCATCGGGCACGGCGACAGCGACAAGAGCGCCAGCGCCAACCCGTTCGCGCGGGCATACCACGAGATCTGGGTGGCCGGCCCGGCCGGACGCGACCGCTACGCCGCGGCCGGGGTCGAGCTGCCGGCCTCGGCGTTCGTGGAGGTGGGGCGTCCTCAGCTGGGTGAGATCGGTCGCCGCCCGGAGCCCGACCAGCGGGTGACCGTGCTGTACGCCCCGACGTGGGAGGGCTGGGGCGAGGACGGGTTCCACAGTTCGCTGGCGCAGGCCGGTCCGCAGATCGTGCACGCCCTGCTGGCCCGCGGCGACGTGCGGGTGATGTACCGGCCGCACCCGCGCACCGGCCACCGCGACCGCGCGACCCGCCAGGCCCACCTCGAGGTGCTGCGGCTGTTGCAGGAGGCCGGCGCGCAGCTACCGGCCGAGACCGGGCTCGGGCCGCCGCCGGAAGCCCCCGGGCAGTTCGCCGCGGACGTGCTCGACCGCGTCGCCGAGCCGCCTCAGGCGTGGTCGCTGGCCGAGCACGAGGCCGCGCTCAGCGCGTGGACGGACGCGTTCTGGGCCGCGCACCCCGGACACCGGATCCTCACTCCCCCGGCGCCGGAGCTGCACGCCTGTTTCGAGCTGGCCGACGCGCTGATCGCCGACATCTCGAGCGTGCCCAACGACTTCCTGGCGACGAACCGGCCGTACGCGATCGTGAACTGCACCGGCGAGCCGGCCGGGCAGTTCCAGCAGCGCTCGGCCACCGCCCGGGGCGGGTTCGTGCTCGACCCCGATCTGGGCGAGCTGGACGAGCTGGTGCGGGCGGCCGGCGGCGCGCCGGACCCGACCGCGGTCGCGCGCAAGGAGGCCCGCGACTACCTGCTCGGGCCGCGGACGGCCGACCCGGCGGCGCGGTTCCGGGCCGAGCTCGAGCGGATCTGCCGGGCGTAGCGGGCGCCGACTCCGGTCGGGCCGAATCCGGCGGCGAGCAGGGCCAGGCCGGCGAGCGGCGCGACGGCCAGATGCAGTGGCGGAACGGCCCAGACCAGGTACGCGAGTGCCAGCGCGGCGCCGCCGGCGCGGGTTCGCAGGTGGGGCACGGTGATGAGCAGGGCGAGCGCTCCGGCGCCGGCCGGCAGCCAGTAATAGGCGAAGCCGAGCGGGTCGGTGGCAACGCGCAGCAGGCCGGCGGCGGTGACCAGCAGCGGCGCGCGCCACGGTGCGGCGGCCGGCACGCGTTGCGCGAGGACGGCCAGCACGGTCAGGACGAGCACGCCCTGGACGAGCCGCACGCCCCAGCCGACGCCGTGTACCTGCGGCAGCACGAGGTGCCAGAGCGAGCGCCGGTCGACCGGCCAGACGTGCCTCAGCGCCGACCCGTGCCCGACCAGCACGAGCGGTGCGTAGATCGCAGCGGTCAGCCCGCCGGCGATGCCCACTGTGCGGGCGGCGGACCGTCCGCCGCCCCGACGCAGGACGACCGGCCAGCCGAGCAGGCCCCAGGGCGCCACCGCGGCGGCGCCGGCGAGGGCGAGCGCGGTCGTGCGCCCGTCGCGCCGCGCGGCGACCAGCCAGCACGCCGGAATCAGCACCTCGAGCGGGTGGCCGCCCCAGAAGGCCGGCGAGGCCAACCACAGGGCGGCGTAACCGAGCGCGAGCGCGGCGCGGCGCGACCCGGCCGCGCGGTGGGCAAGGACGGCGACGAGGGCGGCCAGCAGGGCGTCCACCGCGACGAGGACGGGCCGGGCCGGGCCGCCGTCGGAGCCCAGCACCAGCAACCGGCTCAGGACCGCCTGCAGCGGACCGCCCTGGTTGCTCGCGGTGCCGTAGACGGCGGCGAAGTGGCCGGTGAGGACGTCCTGCCCGGCGCGGGCGAACAGCGTGACGTCGGCCGGCCGGTCGGTGGTGACCGTCCCGATCGCCGCGCCGACCACGGCCCCGGCGGCCGCCGGCGGCACCCAGCCGCGCATCACGCGGGCGTCCGGGGCCGGGCGAGCAGGCCGGCGAGCAGCAGCGCCTCGGCCACGACGTACCAGGTCTGGACGCCGACCGGCGCCGCGTCGCGAAGGGCGACCGGTGCGAGCAACAGCGCGAGGCCGGGCGCGAGCATGCGGGCGCGACGCGCGTCCCGGCCGGCGACGATCAGCGCGAGCGCGCCCAGCGTGAGCAGGTAGTGCACCTCGGCGATCGCGCCGGCCAACAGGGTCGCGGCGAGTACGCCGGCGGCCAGCCGGGCCGGATCGGCGCCGGCGCGTGGTCCCGCGATCAGCGTGATGGCCACGACCGCCAGCGAGCCGGCCACGCCAGCGACCGCGCTGACGTGGTGGAACTCGGCCCACCCGCGCAGCGACAGGTTGTTGGCCGCGTTGGCACCGTGCAGGTTCGTCCCCCGCAGCAGGTAGCCGAGGACGTGCCCGAACCGCGTCCCGCCGGGCAGCGCGAACGTGGCGGCACCAAGCCCGGCGATGCCGCCGGCGAGGGCGGCGCCGAGCGGTCGCCACTGGCGGCGCAGCGCCGGCACGAGCAACAAGGTGACCAGCAACGGCTTGACCAGCAGGGACGCGACGAGCACCGCGCACCCCCATCCCCACCGCTCGCGCCGGAAGGCGAGCACCGCCGTCACCGCGAGCGGGACGACCAGGACGCTGGCGTTGCCGAGCCAGAGGGAATCGGTGGCGACGCAGCCGCCGCCGAGCAGCATGATCGTCGCCGCGGCAAGCTGGCCGCGGTCGACGCTCGCGCTCGTGACGATGCGGTGGCCGGCGACGACGAGCGCGGCCGTCCCGAGCAGCAACCACAGCGCGAACCCGACCTCCGGGGCGGGCAGCGCGAACGGTACGCAGAGCAGCGCCGCCGGGGGCGGGTAGACGAAGGCCGGGTCGCCGTAGATCGAGTGCCCGTGCAGCAGGGCGGCGCCGGCGTTGCGCAGGGGCGGGAAGTCGAGGCCGACCGCGAGCGGCCAGCTGAGCGCCTCGATCTGGAGCGCGCAGAACCCCAGCGCCGCGACCAGGGCCACCGTGGTCAGCGGTGCCCGCAGCCGGGGGGCAAGCAGGGTCACGCGATCACATCGGCCGGGCGGGGCCGGAGTTGAGGCTCAGGCGTCAGGTGCCGCGGCTCAGGCGCCTACGCCGGCGATGAAGGCGGTGCCGGCGCCGTCGAGGGTGACGGCCGTGCCGGCGCTGACGAACGCGGCGTGCCCGGGCGTCAGGGCGAGCTCGCCGACGCGCACCGTGCCGTCGGTGCACAGGACGATGGACGGCCCGGGGTCGTCCAGTCCGGCGGGTTCGTCGAGCGCGAGCCGGGTGAGCCGGAAGTCGGGCACCGGGACGGCGAAGCTGCCGCCGACCGCCGGCCACCGCGGGTCGGGCAGCTCGGCGAACTCGGTGATGCGCAACAGCTCCGGGACGTCCACGTGCTTGCCGGTGAGTCCGCAGCGCAACACGTTGTCGCTGTTCGCCATGATCTCGACGCCGGTGCCGCGCAGGTACGCGTGCACGTTGCCGGCGCCGAGGTAGATGGCCTCGCCCGGCTCGAGGCGCAGGTAGTTCAGCAGCAGGGCGACGAGGACGCCCGGGTCGCCGGGGAAGTCCTCGGCGGCGAGGCGGACGCCGGTCAGCCGTTCGTCGTCGCTGCCGGCGACGCGGGCCGCCAGGGCGGTGGCGATGGCTTCGTCCGCGGTCAAGGCGGCGGTGAACGCGGCGCGCAGCGGGTCCGGGCCGGCGAGCGCGTCGGCGAGCCCGCGCAGGGCGGGGACGTCCAGCTCGGCGAGCAGCCGGCGGGTCTGGTCCACCGGCCGGAAGCCGCACAGCGCGTCGAACGGGGTGAGCGCGCAGATCAGCTCCGGCTTGTGGTTGGGGTCGCGGTAGTTGCGCTCCGGCGCTGCGCGATCGATGCCGGCGGCGTCCTCGGCGGCGAAGCCGGCGCGGGCCTGCTCGAGGTTTGGGTGCACCTGGATCGACAGCGCCTGCCGGGCCGCGAGGATCTTGAGCAGGAACGGGAGCCGGGGGCCGAAAGCCTCAGCCGTTTCTTTGCCCAGGACGCGTTCGGGGTCGGTCGCGATGAGGTGGTCGAGGGTCTGCTCGCCAGCTGGGGACGGGTCGTCCGGGTGGGCGCCGAACCACAGTTCCGCCGCCGGGCGGCCGTCGGGCTCCACGCCGAGCAGCTCGGGGATCGCCGTCGGCGAGCCCCACTCGTAGCGGCGCAGCACGCCGGCTATCGGGAATACCGGTCGGTGGCTCGGCATGGGGTGATCGTATGGGGGTGGGTGTCTCCTCCTCTTGCGGTGCGTTGGCTTGCAGTTTCGCTGTGCTTGAAAGGCGCATCGACGAGGGCGGATTCGCTTGTTGTTGTTCTTCGCTGTCGGCTCGCTCTTCGCTGGTTCCTCACGTCGATTTTCTCCGGAATTGCTGGGGTTCGTGCTCGACATGCTCGAACAACTGAGCTATTATCGAATGTATGAGCAGCCGGTTCAGTTCGCTCCGCACGGGGCCCAAACTGGCCCGGCGGCTCGCGCAGGTCGAGCTCGGATCCCTGCCCAACGAAGCGCTGCTGGACTACGCCCACGCCGAGTTCCGGCAACTGTCTTCCCAGCAGGCGCGGGTCTGGGCGGCGTTCGCCGAGATCGCCCGCCGCGCCCCCC
>Ga0207667_10008872_pt1 | contig 11902 bp, 9 predicted proteins | sample KBSCornC52_FD_184301 | JGI IMG/M metagenome (GOLD analysis project Ga0207667, IMG submission 184301) | Corn rhizosphere microbial communities from Kellogg Biological Station, Michigan, USA - KBS Corn C5-2 (SPAdes) (version 2) | ecosystem: Host-associated > Plants > Roots > Rhizosphere > Soil ...
GGCGATGCGCCGCATCCGGCGGGGGATCGCCTGGCGCAGATCGCGCGCCTGGCCGAGCAATGCAGCGAGCTCGCGCGCATGGACTATGCGCTGCTCTACGACAAGGCGCGCCACCTCCTCGTCATCGGCTACAACGTGGCCGAGCGCAGGCGCGATGCGAGCCACTATGACCTCCTCGCCTCGGAGGCGCGGCTCGCGACGTTCGTGGCGATCGCACAAGGCGAGATCCCGCAGGAAAGCTGGTTCGCATTCGGGCGCCTGCTCACGATCGCGGCAGGCCGCTCCGTGCTCCTGTCGTGGAGCGGCTCGATGTTCGAGTACCTGATGCCGCTCCTCGTGATGCCCACGTACCGCGGAACCCTGCTCGACCAGACGTATCGTGCGACGGTGGAGACGCAGATCGCCTACGGCAAGCAGCGCGGCGTGCCGTGGGGCGTCTCGGAATGCGGCTACAACTCGATCGATGCGAGCCTCAACTACCAGTACCGCGCCTTCGGCGTGCCGGGGCTGGGATTGAAGCGCGGGCTCGCCGACGATCTCGTGATCGCCCCCTACGCGTCGGCGCTCGCGCTGATGGTGGCGCCCGTCGAGGCGTGCCGCAACCTGCAGCGGCTCGCCGCCGAACGGCTCGCAGGACGTTTCGGCCTGTACGAGGCGATCGACTACACCCCTGCGCGGGTTCCGCGCGGCCAGTCGAGCGTGATCGTGAATTCGTTCATGGCGCACCACCAGGGCATGATCCTCCTCTCGCTCGACTACCTCCTGCACGAACGGCCCATGCAGAGGCGCTTCGAGTCCGATCCGGTGATCAAGGCGACGCTTCTCCTGCTGCAGGAGCGCGTCCCGCGAGCGGCCGCGCGCGATTCGCAGCGCGCGGCGCTCTCCGTTCGCGCGGCTTCGGCGGGACCCGAGGCGGCGGTGCGCGTCGTCGCCGGCCCCGATACGCCGATGCCGGAAGTGCAGCTCCTGTCGAACGGCAGGTATCACGTCATGGTGACGAACGCGGGAGGAGGCAGCAGCCGGTGGAAGGACCTCGCCGTCACGCGCTGGCGCGAGGATCCCACGGGCGACAGCTGGGGAACGTTCTGCTATATCCAGGACGTGGCGAGCGGCGAGTTCTGGTCGAACGCGTACCAGCCCACCGTCGCGCCCGCGGCGCATTACGAGGCGATCTTCACCGAGGCGCGCGCGGAATTCCGCCGGCTCGACGGCGATTTCGAATGCCACACCGAGATCGTGGTCTCGCCCGAGGACGACATCGAGCTGCGCCGTGTGCACATCACCAACCGCTCGCGCGTGCGGCGCACGATCGAGGTCACGAGCTACGCCGAAGTGGTGCTCGCGCCGGCGGCCGCGGACGCGCTGCACCCCGCGTTCTCGAATCTCTTCGTGACGACGCAGATCCTGCCCGGGCGCAAGGCGATCCTGTGCACGCGCCGCGCGCGCTCGCCGGAGGAAGAGCCGCCGTGGATGTTCCACCTCGTGGCCGTCCACGGAGTGGATGCGCCGGAAGCCTCCTGCGAAACGGATCGCAGGGCGTTCATCGGCCGCGGGCGCACCGCCGCCGCCCCGCTCGCGATGATGAGCCCGGGGCCGCTCCACGGCGGCGCCGGCGCGGTCCTCGACCCGATCGTCGCGATCCGGCATCGGCTGGTCCTGGAGGCGAAGCAGACCGCGACGATCGACATCGTGTCGGGCGTGGCGGATTCGCGCGACGGCGCGGCGAGCCTCGCGGCCCGCTACCAGGACCGGCATCTCGCCGACCGCGTCTTCGACCTCGCGCAGACGCACAGCTCGGTGACGCTGCGCCAGATCAATGCGACGGAGTCCGACGCGCAGCTCTATGCGCGGCTCGCCAACTCGGTCATCTACGCCAATGCGTCGCTGCGGGCGGATGCGAGCGTGATCCTGGCGAACCGCCGCGGGCAGTCGGGACTGTGGAGCCACGCGATCTCCGGGGACCTGCCGATCGTCCTGCTGCGCATCGCCGATGCGGACAACATCGACCTCGTCCGGCGCATGGTCCAGGCGCACGCGTACTGGCGCCTGAAGGGCCTCGCGGTGGACCTCGTCATCTGGAACGACGACCACGGCGGCTACCGCCAGGCGCTGCAGGACCAGATCATGGGACTCATCGCCATCGGCATCGGGGCGCACGCGATCGACCGTCCCGGCGGAATCTTCGTGCGGCGCGCGGAGCAGATGTCGGAGGAGGATCGCATCCTCCTGCAATCGGCGGCGCGCGTGATCGTGAGCGATCGCAAAGGCAGCCTCATGGACCAGGTGACGCGCCGCCCTCCGATCGAGCCGCGCCTCGCGCGCCTTGCGACGACGCGGGATGCGGCGAGCGCGGCGCCCGCGACGCGAGCGCCGGCACGGGAATTGATGCTCGACAACGGCATGGGAGGCTTCGCGGCCGACGCAACCGAGTACGTCGTCACGATGCGGGCCGGGGAAACGACGCCCGCCCCCTGGGCGAACGTGCTCGCCAATGCGAGCTTCGGGACGGTGATTTCCGAGAGCGGATCCGCATACACCTGGGGCGAGAACGCCCACGAATTCCGGCTCACGCCATGGCAAAACGATCCGGTCTCGGACACGTGCGGCGAGGCGTTCTACCTGCGCGACGAGGATTCGGGCCATTTCTGGTCGCCTTGCGCCCTGCCCCGGCGCGGCGCCGGGAGCTATGTCACGCGCCATGGGTTCGGCTACAGCGTCTTCGAGCACGACGAGGACGGGATCCGCTCGGAGCTCACGGTATACGTCGCGACCGACGCGTCCGTGAAGTTCTCGGTGCTGAAGGTGCGCAACGCCTCGGCTCGCGCACGGCGCCTGTCGGCCACCGGATACGTCGAATGGGTGCTGGGCGACCTGCGGCCGAAGACCGCGATGCACGTGATCACGGAGCTCGACGCCCGCAGCGGCACGCTCTTCGCCCGCAACGCCTACAACACCGAGTTTGCGGACCGCGTCGGCTTCTTCGACGTGGACGATGCGCCGCGCAGCGTCACCGGCGATCGCGCCGAATTCCTCGGACGCAACGGCGCGCTCGCCCATCCCGCCGCGATGGGACGCGCGCGGCTGTCGGGGAAAGTCGGAGCGAGCCTCGATCCCTGCGCCGCGATGCAAGTCCCGTTCGATCTCGCGCAGGGCGAGGAGCGCACCATCGTGTTCCGGCTCGGCGTGGGGCGCGATGCCGCCGAGGCGGCGATCCTCGCGCGCCGCTTTCGCGGCCCGGCGGCCGCGCGCGGCGCGCTCGATTCGGTGCATGCGCAATGGAAGCGCACGCTCGGCACGGTGCAGGTGAAGACGCCCGATGCCTCGCTCGATGTGATGGCGAACGGCTGGCTCGTCTACCAGGCGCTCGCCTGCCGCCTGTGGGCGCGCAGCGGCTATTTCCAGTCGGGCGGGGCGTTCGGGTTCCGCGACCAGCTGCAGGACGGGATGGCGCTCGTGCACGCGCAGCCGGCGCTCGTGCGCGAGCACCTGCTGCGTTGCGCGGGCCGCCAGTTCACGCAAGGCGACGTGCAGCACTGGTGGCATCCGCCTTCGGGACGGGGCGTGCGCACGCGCTGCTCCGACGATCTCCTGTGGCTGCCGCTGGCGGCCGCGCACTACGTGAAGGTGACCGGAGACCTCGCGGTCCTCGACGAATCGATGCCGTTCCTCGAGGGCCGTGCCGTGAACGCCGGCGACGATTCGTATTACGACCTTCCCGCGCAATCGGCCGAATCGGCGAGCCTTTACCGGCACTGCGTGCGTTCGATCGAGCACGCCCTGCGCTTCGGAGCGCACGGCCTGCCGCTCATGGGCTCGGGCGACTGGAACGACGGCATGAACCGGGTCGGCATCGGCGGCACGGGCGAGAGCGTGTGGCTGGGATTCTTCCTCCATGCCGTGCTCGAGCGGTTCGAGGAAGTGGCCCGGGCGCGAGGCGACTCCGCGTTCGTGCAGCGTTGCCAGGCGGAACGCACGCAGCTTCGCGGCAACCTCGAGCGCCATGGATGGGACGGCGAGTGGTACCGCCGCGCCTACTTCGACGACGGTGCGCCGCTGGGATCGGCGAGCAACGTCGAATGCCGGATCGACTCCATCGCGCAGAGCTGGTCGGTTCTCTCCGGCGCGGCCGACGAGGCGCGTTCGCGCATGGCGATGCAGGCCGTGGACGAGAAGCTCGTGCAGCGCGACCACGGCCTCATCCGGCTGCTGGAGCCCGCGTTCGATCGCGCGAACCTCGATCCCGGCTACATCCGCGGATACGCGCCCGGCGTGCGCGAGAACGGCGGCCACTACACGCACGGCGCGATCTGGGTGGCCATGGCCTTCGCCGCCCTGGGCGAGCGCGAGCGCGCCTGGGAGCTCGCCGCGATGCTGAATCCGGTGCACCGCACGCGCACGCCCGAGGGCATGCAGGCCTATGGGGCGGAACCGTACGTGGTCGCCGCCGACATCTACGCGTTGGATCCGAATGCGGGGCGCGGCGGCTGGACCTGGTACACCGGGTCGGCGGGCTGGCTCTACCGGCTCATCCTCGAATCGCTGCTCGGCCTCGTGCGCGAGGACGATCGCCTGCGATTCACGCCCTGCCTGCCCGCGGACTGGCGGGGGTACTCGATCCGCTACACCTACGGCGCCACGGTCTACGAGATCGATCTGCGGCAGCTGCCTCGCGGCGACGACGCCGGTGCGCGCGCGATCCGCGTGATCGTGGACGGCGTCGTGCGGCCCGACGGCTCGGTGGCGCTCATCGACGATCGGGCGCAGCACCGGGTGCTGGTGGAAGTTCCCGAAGGCTACCGAGCTGGAGCGCGTACTGCCGCGTGAACTCCGCGCCCAGGAAGAACACCTGCGCCGAGTAATAGACCCATAGCAGCAGCGCCACGACGGAGCCGGCCGCGCCGAAGCTCGACGCGACGGCTCCCCGGCCCAGGTACAGCCCGATCAGGGACTTTCCGAGGGTGAAGAGGACCGCGGTGAAGAGCGCGCCGATCCAGACGTCGCGCCAGGAGAGCGGCGCTTCGGGAAGCATCTTGTAGATCATCGCGAATAACGACGCGATGGCCGCGAACGTGATCGCCGAGGAGGACATCGCGAAGATCTCGTAGGAGCCGCTCCAGATCCCGCCCGCGTAGCGTCCCAGCACGGCGAACGCCGCGCTCACGACGAGGGAAACGAGCAGCAGGAATGCGAGGACGAGCACCATGCCGAAGGAATACAGCCGCGCGCGCAGGAATGCGATGACCGCCCGGCCCTTCGGCGGCTCGATCCCCCAGATCTCGTCGAGGCTCGCCTTCAACTCCACGAAGACGCTCGCGGCGCCGAACAGCAGCAGCACCGCCGCGATGAGCGTCGCCGCCAGGCCCGAGCCCGGATCCCGCGCGCCGGCGAGCAGCGCCTGGATCGCGCGTGCGCCGTTCGGCCCGACCAGCCCTTCGACTTGCGCGATGATCTCGCCCTGCGCGGCCACCGCGCCGAAGAAGTGTCCGGCGACGGCGATCGCGAGGATCAGGATCGGCGTCATGGAAAAGAGCGTGTAGAACGCGAGCGCCGCGCCCTTGCTGCCGGCGCGATGGGCGATCCAGCCCTTCAACGACTCGAGCAGGAGCTCGCGCAATCGTCGCGGCCAGCGCGAGAGCGCATCCGCGTGCCGGCGCACGAGGCTAATGTCCAAGCGGCTCACCCGCCGGCCGCAGCCCCTCCACGCTCAGGTAGCGCTGGAGCTTACGCCGGAAATGCTCGCCGGACGCGAGGAGGAAGTAGGCGAGCAGCAGCATGATTCTCTCCTCGCACGCGCAGCGGGCAACGGTACACGACGACAATATCGGCGGGCGCGGCCGACGTCTGTTCGCCCACGCACATAGCGCTATGTTCGATCCCGCACCGACGCGGCGCGAAGATTGCCGCACATTGCGGTTCTCTTCAGAGGAGATGTCCATGAATTACGCATTGAGAATCGCGATGGGAGCGGCGGGTCTCGCGCTCGCCACGCAAGCGGCCGCGCAGGTCACGTTCTACGAGGGCCAGGATTTCGAGGGACGGTCGTTCACGACCCGCAAGCAGATCGACAACCTCGAGCGCTTCGGCTTCAACGATCGCGCATCCTCGGTCATCGTGGCCCGCGATCGCTGGGAGGTATGCGAGGACGCGCGGTTCGGGGGCACTTGCGTCGTCCTGCGTCCTGGGAGGTATCCGTCGCTCGCCGCCATGGGCCTGGGCGACCGCGTCTCGTCGCTGCGCATGGTGAAGCGCAGCGCGCGCGTCGAAGGCGACCGCTACGCGCCCGCGCCGGTCCCGGCGCCGGATTTTCGCCGCCGCGACCACGAGCGCCTCTACGAAGCGAACGTCACGTCCGTGCACGCGGTGGTCGCGACGCCCGAGCGACGCTGCTGGGTCGAGCATGACGAGCTTTCGCAGGAGCGAAGCGGTGCGAACGTTCCCGGTGCGGTCGTCGGCGGCGTGCTGGGCGGCATCCTCGGACACCAGATCGGCAGCGGTCGCGGCAACGATGTGGCCACCGTCGCCGGCGCCGTGGGCGGCGCGGCGGTCGGCGCCAATGTCGGACGCGATCGCGAGGGACGGTCCGGCTATGGCCAGGACGTGCAGCACTGCGAGACCGTCCCGAACGAGGCCCGGACGGAATACTGGGACGTCACCTACGACTTCCGCGGCCAGGAGCATCGCGTGCAGATGAGCGCTCCTCCCGGACGGACGCTCACCGTCAACGAGCAGGGCGAGCCGCAGGGCTGACTTTCGCAGAGCCGTGCAGCGCGAAGAAGAGCGCGAGCAGCAGGCATAGGCCGACGCTCCATCCTTCCGAGAGGAAGGACGCGCCGAACGCCACCAGATAGAGGGGCGGGCCGAACCGGTATTGCCGGGTGACCTGCGCGGCCTCTCCCCTCTTCTCGCCGGTCGCGTGCGGCGAAAGCAGGCGCGTCGAGGCATGCCGCCACAGCGCGTCGAAGGCGAGCGAGATCGCGAGGAACGTGCCCGTGTACAGGTTCGCCGCGATCCGGCCATCGGCATTGAGCAGGTATTCCGCGAGCAACGCCGTCGGAAACGGCACGAACGTGACGAAGAGCAGCAGCAGGCCGTTCCAGTAGAGGAACGGATGGTCGTTCCTCGTGATCAACGCGAACACCCAGTGGTGGTGGACCCAGATCACGAGGATGGTCACGAAGCTCGTGAGGAACGCGAGATAGCTCGGCCAGAGCGCCACCAACGCGTGCGCGAGCCCCTGCGCCGCGACCTGCTCGTGGCCCGGCACCTTGATCTCGATCACGAGAAGCGTCATCGCGATGCCGAAGACGCCGTCGCTGAACGCTTCGACTCGTGCGGTCTGGCTTTCCTCGGGCATCTCGGCGCGGTTCGGCGTCCTCAGTAGTGCATGTCGATCGTGAGATCGAGGGTGCGACCGTTGTACTTGAAGCTCGCCGCTTCGAACGAAGGCGCTCCGAACCAGCCGGTCGCATCGTTCGAAAAGCCGTAACCTTCCTTCGGGATCCCCAGGGCGTTGACGTCGAGCTTCCCGTTCATGTTCTCGTCGTGGATGACGCCGAGCGCGTAAGTTCCGGGCGGAATGTCTTCGAAGTCGCACCGCGCATGCGTCTGGCGCACCTTGATCACCATGATGTTCGTCGCCGAGCGCAGGAACTCGATGGGGAAGCCCTCGGCCGATTCGAAGAGCGCGCAGGCGACGGTCCCGGTGCTGTTGCGGATGTCCAGGACCTTCACATGGATTCCCGGGCAGGGAGACTGGGCCAGGGCGGCGCCGGGAAGATGCGCAAATGCGAGTGCCGCGAAAATGGCCGCGCGCCGAACGTTCATCGGATTCTCCTCATGGCAATGGGGCATGGCAGCGCGTTCCGCGCGCGCGCAAGCCAGGGTGCCGGAAGACGCTTCGGGCCGTACCCCGCCATCCAATCTAACGTGTCGACCGTCGTGCCGTTTGATCTGGCTTAAAGCGCGGCGGGCTGCAGCAGCGAGGACAGGTCCTCGGCCTCGCGTTCGCCGGCGCAGCCCGGCGTGACGGCGCCCTGCTCGATGTGCTGGCGGGCGCGCGCACGCAGGGTCTGGACATCCAGCAGCGGCGCCGGGACTTCGGATCCATCTTTCGCAAGTGCGGTATCCAACGGCTATTCCTTTCGGACTTTGCCGCGGCCGCGGCTCACAGGGCGCTGCGCCCGCTGATGAGCCGCACGACGATGACGATGACGGCGATCACGAGCAGGACATGGACCAGCCCGCCCATGGTGGTCGACGTGACCATTCCGAGGAGCCAGAGGATGAGGAGGATGACGGCGATGGTGTAGAGCATGATCGTTTGCTTCCCGCTGGTTGTAAGTACCACGTACCATCGTGTTCCGATCGGCGAGGCCGATCTGTGCGATACCGCGCATAAGGCGCTCGCCGCAGCGCGCCCGGCTGGACGGCGCTAAGTTCGCTACCGCACGGACCCCCCCACCGCCCGGGCGCATCCTGTCGTCGGGACGTTTCAGTGGTTCGAACCGTGCATATCCGGGGACGCAAGATGAAGAGCAGCTCCTGTCGCAGCAATCCATTGCGCAGCTCGCGCGTCATGCGCCGCCTGCTCGTCGCGTTGTCGATCGCGCTTTTCCCGATCGTTGCCGCGCAGGCGCAGGTGAGCATCGAATTCGGATCTCGCGGCGTGAGCATCGGGATCGACGTGACGGTGTATCCGCGCCTGGTCCGCGTGCCGGGCTATCCCGTCTACTACGATCCGCAGGCGAGTTCGAATTATTTCTTCTATGACGGACTCTTCTGGGTGTACCAGTCGGATGAGTGGTATGCGAGCAACTGGTACAACGGGCCATGGGAGCTCGTGGGACCCGAAGACGTGCCGCTCTACCTGCTGCGCGTTCCGGTGCGCTACTACCGGCACCCACCGTCGTATTTCCGCGGCTGGCGGGCCGATGCGCCGCCCCGGTGGGACGAGCACTGGGGCCGCGAGTGGGAACAGCGTCGATCGGGATGGGACCACTGGGACCGCCGCTCCGTGCCCGCTCCGGCGCCGCTGCCGACCTATCAGCGGCAGTATTCGGGAGCTCGCTATCCAGGCGCGCTCGACCAGCAGGCCACGATTCGCGAGCAGCATTACCGCTACCAGCCGCGCGAGGCCGTGACTCGGCAACATTTTCAACAGCCGGGTCCACGGCAAACGTCCCCCGGCAGCTCGCAAGCGGAACCATCTCGGCAAGCGCCGATCCAGCAGAGATCGCAGCCGAGTCAACCCCGGCAACAGACGCAGGCGCCGCAGCCGAGAACCGAGCAACCCGTGCAACGGACCCAACCCACGCAACAGGCGCAACCGGAGCAGCCGAGGCAATCCGTGCAGCGCGAGCCGCCCAGGCAGTCGGTGCAGCAGTCACAACAACCCGCGTCGCCGGCGCAGGTTCACAGGGCGCCGCAAGGCAAGGGCCAGGAGACCGACAAGCACGCGCCGCAAGGCCAAGGCGGGGAGAGCAAGCCTTCGCCGCAAGGCAAGGGCAAGGGCCAGGAGAACGCACCCCAAGGCAAGGGCCAGGAGAACAAGGCGGCAGCGCACGGCAAGGGCGAGGAAAGCAAGAAGGACGAGCGCGACCAGGGCCGCCAGTAGGAGGTCGGGAACAGCCGGAATGAGCGTACCTCTCGCCGCCGCACAGGATGCGTCCCGCCTGGATCAATTGTGCATCGATACCTTGCGCTTTCTTTCGGTCGATGCCGTGCAGAAAGCGAACAGCGGCCATCCGGGCTTGCCGTTGGGTGCCGCGCCCATGGCCTATGTGCTCTGGACGCGCCTCCTCAAGCACAACCCGTCGAATCCGGCCTGGGTCGACCGCGATCGTTTCGTCCTGTCGGCCGGGCACGGATCGATGCTGCTGTATGCGTTGCTCCATCTCACCGGTTACGACCTTTCACTCGAGCAGATCGAGCAGTTCCGCCAATGGGGCAGCCTCACGCCGGGTCACCCCGAACGCACCCTCACGCCCGGCGTGGAACTGACGACGGGGCCGCTGGGCCAGGGCTTCGCGAATGGGGTGGGCCTCGCGATGGCCGAGGCGTATCTCGCGGCGCGCTACAACCGGGAGGGCTTCGGGATCATCGACCATTTCACGTACGCGATCGTAAGCGATGGCGACCTGATGGAAGGTGTCGCGTCGGAAGCCGCCTCCCTGGCCGGCCACCTGCAACTGGGCAAGCTCATCTATCTTTACGACGACAATCGCGTCACGCTTTCCGCCGGCACCGACATCGCCTTCACCGAAGATCGGGCGCGACGCTTCCAGGCGTACGGCTGGCATACGGAATCGATCGCCGACGGCAACGACCTGGCGGCGATCGGGCAAGCGCTCGCGAACGCTCGCGCCGAAGCGCGACGTCCGTCGCTCCTCCTGATCCGCACCCATCTCGGGTATGGTTCGCCCGAGAAGCAGGACACGTACAAGGCGCACGGCTCGCCGCTCGGCGAAGACGAAGTGCGCCGGACCAAGAGGAACCTCGGCTGGCCCACCGAGCCTTCGTTCCACATTCCCGGGGAGGCGCGCAGTCATTTTCGCGAGGCCCTCGCACGCGGTGAGCGTGCAGAGTCCGAATGGAACGCGAGGTTCTCTGCCTATGCACGAGCCTTTCCCGAGCTCGCCGCCGAGCTGGACCAGGTCATGCGCGGCGAATTGTCCGCGGGCTGGGACGCGGACATTCCGGTGTTTCCCGCTGACGCCAAAGGCATGGCCACGCGGGCCGCTTCCGGCCACGTGTTGAACGCCATCGCGCCGCATGTCCCAGCCCTTATCGGCGGCTCGGCGGACCTCGATCCGTCGACGAACACCGGGCTGCAGGGGTTGGGAGACTTCGAAGCGCCCGGTGCCAGCGCCCGCGACCGGCAAGGCTCCGAAGGCGGCGGATGGAGCCGCGCAGGCCGCAACCTGCACTTCGGCGTGCGCGAGCACGCGATGGGCGCGATCCTGAACGGCCTCGCGGCGCACGGCGGGACGGTGCCCTACGGCGCGACATTCCTCGTGTTCTCCGATTACATGCGCCCGCCGATGCGCCTCGCCGCGATGATGGGCCTGCACGTGATCTACGTGTTCACCCACGACAGCATCGCGCTCGGCGAGGACGGCTCGACCCATCAACCCGTCGAGCAGCTTGCCGGGCTGCGCGCGGTTCCTCGCCTGCACGTCATTCGCCCCGCCGACGCCAACGAGACCGCCGTGGCCTGGCGCGTCGCGCTGGAAACGCGCGATCGCCCGGTGGCGCTGATCCTCACGCGACAGGACGTGCCGACGCTCGATCGCGGCGAGCTCGCCGCCGCCGACGGATTGCGTCGCGGGGGTTATGTGCTCGCCGATGCGCCCGGCGCAAGACCGAAGCTGATCCTGATCGCCACGGGTTCGGAAGTCGCGCTGGTCCTCGCCGCCGCGGAGAAATTGCGGACGCGCGAAATCGCGGTGCGCATCGTCTCGCTGCCGAGCTGGGAGTTGTTCGACGCCCAACCGCGGGAATATCGCGACGCGGTGTTGCCGCCTTCGGTCGAAGCGCGCCTCGCCGTCGAAGCCGGCGTGCCGCAAGGCTGGCATCGCTACGTCGGCGATCGCGGCGACGTGCTGGGCGTGGAGCGCTTCGGCGCCTCCGCCCCGGGCAAGGTGGTGTTGCGCGAGTACGGATTCACGGTCGACAATGTCTGCGCACGCGCGCTGGAGCTGCTGCGCGGAGGATCGCGGCAAGGAGACGGATTGCCCGATGTAGCGCACCGTACAGACGGGGATGCTCCTGGCGGGCATTGATGATCCGCGTCGAAGCCTCGTTCCTTTGCAGTCAACCCATAGGGAGATGAAGACGATGAACACCGGCAAATATCTGGCGGCCGCGACCGCGGCGGCGGCTCTGGCCGTGTTCCTGACCGCGT
>Ga0207667_10008873_pt1 | contig 11902 bp, 9 predicted proteins | sample KBSCornC52_FD_184301 | JGI IMG/M metagenome (GOLD analysis project Ga0207667, IMG submission 184301) | Corn rhizosphere microbial communities from Kellogg Biological Station, Michigan, USA - KBS Corn C5-2 (SPAdes) (version 2) | ecosystem: Host-associated > Plants > Roots > Rhizosphere > Soil ...
AGCGGGTTTATTTGCCTTCTTTCATCATCTTCTACAATTTATTTTTCCTCACCGATGAAGAAAATAATTTTATTACTCATTTTCGGGCTTATCACTATATCTCTTTTTGCCCAAATGCCCACCAATGGCCTGGATGTCCAGCATTACGGTTTTTACATTCGTTTAAATGACAGTAACAATGTAATGCAAGGCAAAGCAGTTATCACAACATCTTTTGTAACACCTGTAAATACGGTGATTTTTGATTTGGTAAAAAAGAAAAGCGATGGAAAAGGCATGGTAGTGACCTCTGTAATTAAAGACGGAATAAGATTGAGCTTTAGCCAGGATACTGATCACCTGGTGATAAAAGACAAGGGTGTGCCTGGAAGTAAAAATATTTACACAATCGGATACTATGGAATTCCTGCAGATGGATTAGTGATAAGCAACAACAGATACGGAGAGCGGACTTTTTTTGGCGACAACTGGCCAAACCGCGCTCACAACTGGATTCCGTGCAACGATCATCTTTCAGATAAGGCACTGGTTGATTTTTATGTCACGGCTCCCGACCATTACCAGGTAATTTCAAATGGAAAAAAGATTGAAGAAACCAATCTGCCCAATCAGCTTAAATTGACCCATTGGCGCGAAACAGCACCCTTGCCTGTAAAAGTTATGGTCATTGGAGTAGCGAAATTTGCAGTGGATAATTTTGCACAAGTGGATTGCACACCTATTTCTACCTGGGTTTATCCAAATGACCGCGATAGCGGATTTGCGCATTTTTCTATTGCGTCTCATATTCTGCGATGGTTTATAAATCATATCGGCCCGTATCCTTTTGAAAAACTGGCAAACGTACAATCCACTACGATATTCGGAGGAATGGAAAACGCAGGATGCATTTTTTATTTTGAGAAATCGGTATACTCAAAAAGTCTTGAAAGCCTGATGGCTCATGAGATAGCGCATCAATGGTTTGGTGATTACATCACTGAAATGGATTGGCCGCATTTATGGCTCAGCGAAGGTTTTGCTACGTACATGACCGATCTTTACCTCGAAGATAAATATGGCAAAGATTCATTGAAAAATTTAGTGCGAACTCAAAGAGCTGAGGTGATTGAGTATTCGAAAGATCATGCAACACCGGTAGTAGATACTTCCGCCAGCCATCATTTGATGAATTTACTGAATGATAATAGTTATCAAAAGGGCGCCTGGGTGCTTCACATGTTGAGAAGGAAAACAGGGGATAGCTTATTTTGGAAAGCAATCCGGCTTTATTATAAAACCTACGCCGCAGGCAACACATCGACTGCCGATCTGAGAAAAATTTTTGAAGAAGTTAGTCATCAAAATCTTGAAACGTTTTTCAGGCAATGGCTTTACGAACCGGGCCAGCCGGAATTAAAATTCAACTGGAATTATAACCAACTTCATAAAGAGGTGGAAGTAAGCATTACGCAAAACCAAAATAATTTGTTTGATTTTCCTTTGGCAGTACGCTTTTCTGATGAGAAAAATACAGTTACAAAAACAATCGAAGTGAAAGACAGGAAGACTCAAAAAAAACTTTCATTAAATTTCGAACCAACACAGGCAATGGTTGATCCGGATGTAGATTTGCTTTTTGACTTAGAGTAAATGAATGAATTATAGTTTTTTTATTTTCCTGAAGCCGCCGGCGTTCAGACGGATTTGTAATTTTTATTTTGTGCAGAAATTAATTTAAATCCTGAAAGAAAGCCCTACAAAAAAAGTTTTGGATGATATTTTTTTCAGGCCATAATATACTCCTGTATCAAAATTTACGTTTTTCCCGAGGTTATATACGAAACCTCCATTTAAAAAATATTCAAATGTTTTTATACCGTTGTTTCGTAAAGCCAATCCTTCAAAAAAGAAGTCCAGGTTTTTTGTAATCGGATGAGAGGTAGTAGCTGAAATTGAATAGTCAATATGATAGTCGCTTTGCACTTCGCCATTTGCCAAATCTGTTTCAATTTGGCCGCCGAAATTCCATCCGTTGGCAAACGAAGCCGCGAATGGAAAAATAATTCCGCCGGATACTTTTCCTGAAGGATCTACAGGCAAATTAATGAAAGGCAATAAGCTAAGCGCAGTTTTTCCGCTATCGTTGCCCCAAAGATTTTTCTTTACTCTTACTGACAAACCGCCAAAGTCGGATGTTGACGTTCGCCCGCTAGCGGTCTTTATCGCAGTAGTAGTAAACGTTTCCGCTGTCAACTGCAAATCAAGTGAATGGGTGATGCCTAATTTTATATTTGCCGCATTGTAAAAATTCCTGATAGTTTTTATTCCATCTCTTTTTATCTTTTCACTTTTAAACAAATCGGTTTCGTATTGAAGATTCCCTGCATCCAGCGTGATAGGGCTCTCCGTTGCATCTGGACGATCCGTTTCAAATTTCCGCATCTGATGGCACGGAGTAGGGTTGAAAAGATGATAAGAATTTTTAGCCGTATCTTTTCGCGGTTGCGAAGAAGCGCTGTAACAACTGAAAAGGCTGAGAATAATAATACAATATTTCACAGGTTCTTTTTAATTTACTATCATCACCGGAATTTTGATTTTATGTCTTAAAGCATCTACTGTAGTTCCGAGAATAAGATCTTTAAATCCCCGATGGCCATGGGCGCCCATCACCAGTAAATCGATATTTTCATTTCTTATTATTTTTGACATTTCCAAAGCAGGCGTTCCAAATCCGATTTGGGCATGCGCATGATAACTCATTTGAGTTAATCGCTGCTGATATTTTTCAAGATTTCTTTTATCGGATTCTGTTTCATAATCGTGGGCGTTTTTCCCAAGATAGCGCGCTGCGGCGCTTTCCACCACATGAATAAAAGTATAGCTTGCAGATTTGCCTCCAATCATCAACGCATTTTGAATAATCTTTTCATCTTTTCCCGTAAAGTCGATAGCTATCCCAATATGATTATATTTAATGACTGCGCCTTCCGTAATTATTTCTGCAATTCCATGTGGTACCTGTTTCCGCTCCTTTACGATCCTCGAAATTCTTGACATTCTCAACATAAACGGATGCGCAAAAACGTAAATCAATAAGAGCATGCACGCAATTGCAATCGGAATCACAATGGAATAAATCAACACGGTATTTCCTGCAGCGTTGGTTATCCATGTTTGTATTTCCTGTACCACCAATTGGACATTCAGGTAAACAATGATGGAGGCGCTCAGCCATGCTAATATTTTCATCCAGGCTTTTATAGTAAATTCTTTCATTAATTTTCTGTCTGAGTTGAAATGTATCAGTGGAATAACCGCAAAGCCTAATTGTAAACTCAGAACTACCTGGCTTAAAACAAGCAAATCGCCAAGTGCGTCAGCGCCAAAATAAAGTATGGTGAATAAGGCTGGGATTATTGCCAGGAGTCTTGTGATGAGCCTTCTCAGCCAGGGACGTATTCTGAGGTTTAAATGTCCTTCCATAACAATCTGACCCGCCAATGTGCCCGTCACTGTTGAACTCTGGCCCGCTGCTATGAGTGCGATAGCGAAAAATGTGGGGGCGGTTTTACCAAATAATTGTTCAAGTAATACTGAGGCATCCTGTATTTCCGCGATATGAAAATACCCGTTGACGTAAAAAGCGGCGGCTGCCAAAACCAAAATCGCAGCATTTACGAAAAAAGCAAGGTTGAGCGCGATAATGGTATCCAATAAATTAAAACGGATGGCTTTTCTCATTCCTGCAGAAGTATGCTCAAATTTCCGCGTTTGCACCAGCGATGAATGCAGGTACAAATTATGAGGCATCACTGTAGCCCCGATGATTCCAATGGCAATGTATAGGGATTCTCCTTCCAGCTTACCGGGTACAAATCCGCTTAATACATCAGTATAAACCGGCGACACGATAAACATCTCAATTAAAAATGAGATGCCGATGATGGCCACCAGCGAAATAATAAAAGCTTCTAACACTCGCATTCCTTTGTGCAGCAAAAGCAACAACAGCAAAGTATCCAGCGCGGTAAGGCAGATTCCCCAAATTAATGGCAGGCCAAATAATAAGTTCAGGCCGATGGCCATGCCCACTATTTCTGCGAGGTCGCACGCGGCGATAGCTATTTCAGCAAGAATATAAAGCGGAATATTGGCCCATCGCGGATAAGCGTTTTTTGATGCCTGCGCCAGATCCATCCCTCTTACAATCCCTAACCTCGCGCTTAAAGATTGCAAAAGAACCGCAATCAGGTTCGACATCAGCAGCACCCAGATAAGTTTGTAACCGAATGCCGAGCCACCGGCAATATCTGTTGCCCAGTTGCCCGGATCCATATATCCCACGCTTACCAGGTAGGCCGGGCCAATAAATGCTAATATGCCTCTCCATCCTCTTTTTTGTGTTGCTACCGTGGCGTGAACTTCATGCAGGGAATGCGAATTATTATTTTTCATACTTACAAAGCCTCTTTTAAACTTTTATTTTCATATAGAAAATTTCTATAGCAAAAGTATAAAGTTAGGCGAATCTAATAAAATTTATTTCATTAACTAACTTTGTATTTATCTAATTAATAATAATTGTTAGTTTTGCCTTATGAACTCATTGACGGAAGAAAATTATCTGAAAGCGCTGTTTAATATCGCCAATAAAGATGGCGAGGTCAATGTGGCTGACTTATCCAAGAGTCTTGATTTAAAAATGCCCACGGTGACGAGCATGGTAAAAAAGCTGGCGAAAAAGAAACTGGTTCATTATGAAAGTTATAAGCCGCTGCGCCTTACTGAAAAAGGAAAAAGAGAAGCGGGGCTTATCATTCGTAAGCATCGGCTTACCGAAATGTTTCTTGTTAATAAGATGAAATTAGGCTGGGAGGATGTACACGACATTGCTGAGCAAATCGAACACATCCAGTCGCCGGTTTTTTTTGAAAAGATGGATGAGATGCTGGGCTTCCCAAAATTAGACCCTCATGGCTCACCAATCCCCGACAGGGAAGGAAAAGTGATTTGGAAAAAATATAATAAGTTGAGTGACTGCAAGCCAGGCCAAACTGTAAAGCTGGCGGCTGTTATCAACACATCTACCGAGTTTTTAAAATTTCTTACTGCCCGCGAAATGAGATTGGGATTGAAAATTAAAATAAAATCCATTGAGCCGTTCGACAAATCCATGATGATAAGCTATGCAAAAAAGCAATCCGAAACATTGAGCAATGTGGCGTGTGAAAGAATAATGGTGGAAATGGTTTATTGATTGCATGCAAGGCAGTTTAAATATTGATTTTTTTCTTTTTAGAAGCTTTTGCCTTGTCATTAAACATTAGGCAAAGATCAACCCAAAACTCTAAATTCTTTTGGGATGAATAACCTGCGTTGTTCACATAACAATAACCTGCCAATTGCCTGCCTTTCATTATCATAGGTTCATAACCCGGTTTAGCGGCTACCTCATTGGTGCGGGCCGGATCAAACCTGCACATCAGTTTTTCATTACTGATATTAATGCACATTTTATTATTGACAATAAATGCCAGTCCGCTGAACATTTTCTTTTCTTTAATAATTAAGCTGGTTGATTTTGCAAGATATTCTCTTACCCTTTCAGCCAGAATCGTGTTATAGGCCATGGCTTTATTTTGTGAATGGAGTAAAGCAATAAATAAAGTTATTTCTTGTTTTATAAAATTGCTGCGGTTATCGATTGACATTCGCCCAGGCAAGGCCGTCAGGATTTTTACCTACATCGATGTGATCAAGCACTTTCAGCGTTTTTAAATCAACTACAGCGATATAATTATCCGGCGAGCATGCTATATACGCTTTTGAGCCATCGGGCGGCATCATGATTCCTGCCGCGCCGGTTCCCACTTTTACCTGCGCGATTTCTTTGCGGGTTTTGGCATCATAAATAAATACACTTCCTGCGCGGAGGCTTGTGATGAGCACTCTTTTACCATCAGGCGTAAATTGCAGCCGGTTGGCACCTCCAATTTTGGCATCAATAGTTTCATTGATTTTTTTTGTTCCAGGGTTAAGAATATAAATTTTTCCGTTGTCACTTGCAACGGTCCATAATTCGTGGTTCGTTGGCGACACATCAAATCCCTCAACGCCTCTTGATAAGGGAATGACAGTTTGCTCCCAGTTTTCCCTTTGTCCTGAGGTGGTTTTTTCCAGAATACTTACTGTTCCTGACGAAACGTTTGTGGCATATATGTTATCCGCATTCTTGTCTACATAAATCATGTGAGTCCTGTCCTGGCCGGTGCCCATGCTCCATTCTACTTTACCGCTTGAGGTATTATAACAGCCTACCGCTTTGGAACCTTCGGCGGTAAACCACACCTTGCCATCTGCAAAAGCCAACCCATGCGGACCGAACAAAGGCCGTGTATCGATTGTTTTCAATGGTTTCATTGAAATGAGATCAATAATATCCAATTCATGAAAACTGCCTCCTCCGTAAATCGAAACATAAGCCGTTTTCCCATCTGCAGCAGCAATCACTTCATGAGGATCATTACCCACAGGTACACGCGCCAGCACGCTGTTGGTAGCCGGATCGATAATAGCTAATGTATGATCCAATTTCGAAAGAGCCAATAGTCTCGGTTGTGCAGCGCAACCGGTTGAAGCAAAAAGGAGAATTAGAAAAAGATTTCTAATCAGCTTACCTTGTAAAGTGTTTCGTTTTTTCATGATGAAAAGATTTGGGGTGAAGCGCTTTATAAAATTAGGAATTTTTAAAAATGAATTGCTCCAAATATTTTTTAGCATCGGGTTTGAAAAAGTAAAACAATCTAAACTAAATTTCTATAGCAATGCTTATGCGAAAACAATCGTCTTGTTTTTAAATACAAAGACTTTTTCGTTGCACACCAATTCCAAGGCATTCGCAAGTACATTCCTTTCGATGCCTCTCCCTGCACTGGCCATCTCTTTCGCGTCAAGCGTATGATTCACGGGAATCACATTTTGAGCGATGATAGGCCCTTCATCCAGCAATTCATTTACGAAATGTGCCGTAGCGCCTATAATTTTCACCCCGCGTTCATACGCTTTTTGATAAGGATTGGCCCCGGCGAATGCGGGCAGAAAAGAATGATGAATATTGATAATGCGATTATTGTACGATTGCACAAACGCAGGAGAAAGTATGCGCATGTATTTTGCCAGTACAATAAAATCAGGGTTCAACTGGTGAAGCAGGCTCAGGATTTCCTGATCATGCGCTTCTCTTGACTTTTCTGTGTGGCTAATATAGAAATAGGGGATGTCAAATTTTGACGTAAGCTCCTGTAAGTATTCGTAATTGCTGATAACCGCCATGATATTAAAATTGCCTTCATCAAATTTATTCCTCAGCAACAGGTCGCTGAGGCAATGATATTCTTTGGTAGCAAGGATTACAATATTTTTCTTTGTATTGGCCGTAAGCCTTACTTCGGCTTCTTTTGGAAGCACGCCTTTCACTTCCGATAAAAAAACAGCTTCATTCACTACACCTGAAAATTCAGTGCGCATAAAAAACTGGTTGAATTTCCTTTCAACAAATTCTCCGTTGCTTACAATATTGAGCTTATGCTCATAAACCACATTGGAAACTCTGAAAATTAATCCGCTCTCATCGGGGCAGTTCACTAATAAAATATGCGTATCGGCCTGGCTCATGTTTGCGAAATTAATAGGATTCGTGGAAATAGGCATCCTGAATAAATTGCACAATTCTTTTACGAAAGAAGTGTTCTAAATTTTTAAAGTCAAAAAAAGGCTCGTAAATTATACGAGCTGGAAAATAGTAGTAAACAAACAAAAATGAAAAGCTTTTCTACAAACTATTTTTTACGGATTAATCATCACGTGTGACCGATAGGTTCCCGGGTCCATAATCCACGGCATGCCGGGCGCAGACGGTTTTGTTGGCAGGCCTGTGGATTCGGCGGTAGCGAACGGGATATAAATTACATAGCGCAGGTATCCGTTTTTTACTTCGCCTGTAGTTCGGTTTACGTCTTTTGAAGCAGCAGAATATACATACAACGTAGAAGGGCCGTCGGGCATTTTTAACTTTCCTTCTTTAACTTCTTTGGCCCGATCATCAAATAAGTCTTTTCCTTTTACGCCTTCCTTTCTCAGCGCGCGGCCGCTTGCCATCAGGGGTTCAAGATCTTTTTTGTAACACGCCACCGAGAAGCCGGTATCGCTGGGTTTACTGGCAAGGCAAATCATGTCATTCGTTCCTTTTCTTAAGATAACAAGCTCCTGGTTCGCATCATAGCCAAGCACGGTTGCACTGTCTCTCATTTCGGGTGGTGCAGCCAATGTGGCTAGCTTAATTTGAATGGCAGCATTAGGTGCATCTGGTTTATAAGACAGGTTTTCTGTTGAAGTGGTGGAAGGCATCTCGTGATTGGAGTGATTCATAGCTGAATCATGTGTGGCTTCGTGGGATGATTGATTTTTGGAATTACAACCCCAAAAAATTAATGCACTGGCTAAGGAAAATAAAATGAGTTTCATGTTGAATTGATTTACCGGATAAATAATAAAAGTCAATCCATAATACAATTAAAGATAGTAAGTTTATTCCATTGCCTTTTCAGGAAAATTCCGGTTTTTTTTGTAGCAATCTTACTCCTTGCTGTAATTTAATTTACCATTCATAATCTTTGCCGGCGCGGTATAGGGATGCTCTGTACTTTTGTTCACGCCCATTATATGCAGCACTGTCCATCCATTGTGTTTTAAATAATCAGACACCAACGACCGGTGACAACGCCACCAAACCGCTTCGGCGCACATGTAGGCTGCCCGCTTTTCTGAAGCAATTTGCTCCAATTCCTTAATGGCTTTTTTGAAACTTTCTGTTTCCATGTAATCTGCATAACCCCTGAATGCAGCCACGCGCCATCCTGTATTGCATGACTCAGGATTTACTTTTCTCCGTCCCCCAAGATTTTTTAAATGGATGTATTCTATATTATTTTCAGCCAACGATGCCGGAAGATTTTCTTTATTGAAATGAGGAAATTTCCTCGATCCCGGAAAACTTCTGATATCGGCCAGCAACTCTATATTGAACGATTTCAGCATCGCCACGAATTCCTCTAACGTATGCGTAGAGTGGCCGATTGTATAAATTATTTTTTCTTTCATCTTGAAGCTATTTCTGCCTTACGATATTTCACTTTCCAATAATAATGCCTGCTTCGCTGGATAATTTTCAGCTATGTTTTTGATAATTTTTTTACTTTAATTGAGATCTATTTTAAGCAACTGCCAATTTGAACATTTACGGGCGCCAGTAAACAAACAAATGCTTCCATTTTTTATTTTGAGCCATTGGTCGCCCATATTGAAGGAATGTATGAACATGGTTTGTTTGCAAATAACCGGCATTTAAATAAAAAAACCTTTGCCCTGTTTAAGAGCAAAGGTTTTTTAAAGAAGAAAATTTATAATTTAAAAGTGTTCACCTCCTCCATTGTAAGCTTCAATGCTTTTGCAACGCCCTCGCCATAAGCAGGGTCTGCTTTGGAGCAATTTCGGATGTGGCGCACCTGGATGAACTTTTGGGCATGTCCCAATTCGGCTGCCGTATTTTTAAACAATAATTCCTTTTTTTCATCTGTCATCAGGCGGAAAAGGTCGCCGGGCTGAGAAAAATAATCATCATCATCATCGCGGTAATCCCAGGCACTGGCATCGCCATGAAGCGCCAGTGGCGGTTCTTTGTATTGAGGTTGCTCCTGCCATTCGTTAAAGCTGTTGGGTTCATAATGTTTGGTGGCGCCGTAGTTGCCATCAACGCGCATTGAGCCATCGCGGTGGAAACTGTGATAAGGACATTTTGGGCTGTTGACCGGTATCTGCGCGCTGTTCACACCGAGCCGGTAACGCTGTGCATCCCCATAAGAGAATAATCTTCCCTGCAACATTCTATCGGGAGAAAAGCCAATTCCCGGAACAATATGAGCGGGATTGAAAGCCGCCTGCTCTACATCTGCAAAATAATTTTCAGGGTTACGGTTTAGCTCAAATTCGCCAACCGGTATCAAGGGATAATCGCCATGTTTCCATACTTTGGTAAGGTCGAAGGGGTTTTGAGGATGATTGTTTGCCTGCTCTTCCGTCATTATTTGCACAAACATTTTCCATTTTGGAAAATTGCCTTTTTCGATATTTTCGAAAAGATCTCTTTGATGTGATTCCCTGTCTGTACCGATAATTTTTACCGCTTCTTCATTGGTTAAATTTTCAATTCCCTGCTGTGTTTTAAAAGTAAATTTTACCCAATGCCGCTCATTATTTGAATTGATAAAGCTAAACGTGTGGCTGCCAAATCCGTGCATGTGGCGGTAAGATTTGGGAATGCCCCTGTCGCTCATTACAATGGTAACCTGGTGTAGCGCTTCCGGCAAAAGTGTCCAGAAATCCCAGTTGTTGTCAGCGCTTCTCAGGTTGGTTTTAGGATCTCTCTTCACGGCGTGGTTCAGGTCGGGAAATTTCAGCGGATCACGAAAGAAGAAAACCGGCGTATTGTTGCCTACCAAATCCCAGTTGCCTTGTTGGGTATAAAACTTCATTGCAAAACCTCTTATGTCGCGTTCGGCATCTGCTGCGCCGCGCTCACCGGCAACAGTGGAGAATCTTACGAACATGTCCGTTTTCTTTCCTATTTCAGAAAAAATATCCGCCATCGTATATCTCGTTATATCATGGGTTACAGTGAAAGTGCCAAAAGCGCCTGAGCCCTTGGCGTGCATGCGTCTTTCAGGAATGACTTCACGGTCGAAGTGAGCCATCTTTTCCAAAAACCAAAAATCCTGTAACAATGCAGGCCCGCGAACTCCTGCAGTCTGAATATTTTGATTATCCGGGACAGGCGTACCGGTGCGGGTGGTCAGCTTTTTGCCTGTTTCGTTTTCCTGGTTCATTGCTGTTATTTTTTAATGAAAAATAGTACTCAAATGTAACTGATTTATTGAGCAATGAAATTTGTAATTCGTTACTATAAAGTGAAATAAAATGGCCTATTTGCCCGTCTGCTGATTCCGCACAACACGTTCCGGTTATCTTCTTTAAAAAACTGTAGTGACTGCAAAGAGATAATTTTTAATTTTGACGATTGCCATCTTAAAAAAATAAAAAACAATTTTCCATGAAAAAATTGATTACCGTTATTACCTTACTAATTTGCGTGTTACAGTTGCCTGCGCAATCGCAGGAGCCGCCTGAGTTCTGGGAAAATGAAAAACTTAATGAGCATAACAGGGAACCCATGCACGCCACTTTTTTTGCTTATGAAAATAAAGAGCTGGCATTGAAAGATGAAAGATCGCAATCAAAAGATTTTCTGTCATTAGATGGCGATTGGAAATTCAATTGGGTTGATAAGCCTGCCGACAGGCCTTTTGGCTTTTGGAAAACAGATTTTAATGACAGTCATTGGCTTAATTTCCCCGTGCCGGCAACATGGGAAGTGAATGGTTATGGCATTCCGATCTATACCAACATTCGCTACGATTTTGATTACCTCATCAAGCCTGACCCACCGCATGTGCCGCATCAATACAATCCTGTCGGTTCTTATCGCAGGGAAATAATGGTGGATAAAGATTGGGCCGGAAAAGATATATATATCCAGTTTGGCGCCGTGCGATCCTGTTTTTATTTATGGATAAACGGCCAATGGGTGGGCTATAGCGAAGACAGCAAGCTTCCGGCAGAATTTAATATCACCAAATATTTGAAGCCGGGTCAAAAGAATTTAATCGCTTTCCAGGTGATTCGCTGGAGTGACGGAACCTACATTGAAGACCAGGATATGTGGCGACTTGCCGGAGTTGACCGCGATGTATTTATGTATGCCAGGAACCCGATTCACATCCGCGATGTACAAGTTATTCCTGAC
>Ga0207667_10008874_pt1 | contig 11901 bp, 6 predicted proteins | sample KBSCornC52_FD_184301 | JGI IMG/M metagenome (GOLD analysis project Ga0207667, IMG submission 184301) | Corn rhizosphere microbial communities from Kellogg Biological Station, Michigan, USA - KBS Corn C5-2 (SPAdes) (version 2) | ecosystem: Host-associated > Plants > Roots > Rhizosphere > Soil ...
CGCTTGATCGAGCAAAAACAGTGAATGGTTTGATCATTGAATATTTGGAAGCGATGCCACATAGTGGAACAACGGTATTGATTAATCAATATCCGGTTGAGATTGTGCAAGTAAAAACAAATCGAGTGAAAGTAGCGAAGATTATTCCAAAGTTGGCAAGATAAAGAAAATTCGGCTATTTGTCGCAAGGGTTTAAATCAATAAAATTTACACAATTAATGCCGCCACTACGTTTCTATCTTCAGCAGACAAGGCATTGAAAGTGCGGCAAGCGGCACTCGTATTCATTACCTCGACTCCAATGCCGTAGTTGATTAATGCGCCGTACATTTCAATAGGTAAAATAACCATTTTTTCACCAGTGCCAATTAGTAAAATATCTGGTTTGAAGGGGACCAGTAAGTTGAGATCAGTTGATGTCAGTTGATCAGCCGATTGTGGTGCCCAGTTTTTAATTAATTGGTTGGGCGAGATGACGATGCTTTTTCGTATTATTTCATCGTTAATTTGTATGCAACCTGGTTTATAAGCTTTAATTTGAAACAGAGAACGATTCTGATCGAGATCGAAAGTGGGCATATAAATAACCTATTTTGAATTGACACTCATTCTAACTCTGATTATGTTACCAGGTGTTATATTGTAGACACATAAGGATCATTATGACAGTCCATTATTCAAGGCTTCCCTATAAAAGCACAGCATTGGCTTTGATTTTTAGTATCTTTCTTGGGCCTATTGGTGTGTTATATGCCTCAGTTTGGGGTGGAATCATTATGATCGCATTAGGCATGATTATCATTAGTAGTTTATTATGGTTTCCTATCTTATTGCTCTGGATAATAGGATGCATTATCAGCGTGCGCACAGTTGAAATTTATAATCGAAGAATATTACAACTCATCACAATTAAAGAATAATGCCATGATTAAAAAAACAATAAGAAGAAGAGAATGCAAAGAGGAAACGCAGCAACTTTTTAATCAACAGCATCCATTATTGCGACGAATTTATGCCGCACGCAAAATATCATCTGAGCGCGAGTTAAAATTAGATTTTGATCACTTGCTTTCTTATGATTTATTGAAAGGTATTCATGAGGCAGCAGAATTATTAGCGCAGTCCATCATGCAAAATAAAAAAATTGTCATTGTGGGTGACTTTGATGCAGATGGGGCAACCAGTACGGCACTTGCTATTCGAGCATTAAAAAGTTTTGGAGCAGAACAAGTGGCTTATTTAGTACCGAATCGTTTTTCATTTGGATATGGTTTGACACCCGAATTAATTGAAGCAGGGCGTTCATTATCGCCTGATGTCATTGTGACAGTCGATAATGGTATTGCCAATCATGCTGGTGTTGATGCTGCAAAAGCGCTCGGCATCAAAGTTATTATCACGGATCATCATTTACCATCAGCAACATTACCTCTTGCTGATGCCATTGTGAATCCTAATCAACCTGATGATCATTTCCCTAGTAAAAATTTAGCCGGTGTCGGTGTTATTTTTTATGTCATGCTCGCTGTTAGGCGATGTTTAAAGCAACAAGCTTGGTTTGAAAAACAAAACAGAACAGAGCCCAATATGTCACGCTTGCTGGATTTAGTTGCATTGGGAACGGTTGCTGATGTGGTTGCATTGGATCACAATAATCGTATTTTAATTCACCATGGATTAAAACGAATTCGTGCTTTGCAATGTATTCCTGGGATTATTGCCTTGCTAGAATTATCTAATCGAGAATTGACTCGCGTCAGTGAATCTGATCTTGGATTTGTTGTCGCATCTCGTTTAAATGCGGCTGGGCGATTAGATGATATGTCACTTGGTATTGAATGCTTGCTAAGTGATGATTCAATTAAGGTAAGAGAAATAGCACGTACATTAAATCAACTGAATGATGAGCGGCGATACATAGAAAAAGAAATGCAAGCTCAAGCTTTGTCAGGATTGGCTCGGCTTCATATGGATCAGAAACAAGATATGCCAAGGGGTCTTTGTTTATATGACGAATCATGGCATCAAGGTGTTATTGGGATATTAGCATCGCGAATTAAAGATAAATTTAATCGTCCTGTGGTGGTGTTTGCAAAAGGAGGAGAGGGTGAATTAAAAGGTTCAGCACGATCCATTTCTTGTTTGCATATTCGTGATGCTTTAGCACGGATTTCGGCAATCCATCCTAATTTGATTTTGAAATTTGGCGGACATGCGATGGCTGCGGGACTGACCATTTCTGAAAATACATTTCCTAATTTTGTAAAAATATTTAATGAAGTTGTATCAGCACAAATTAGTGAACAAGAATTAGAGCACTGTTTGTTAAGTGATGGCGGATTGCATTCAGATGAATTAAATCTCGATATCGCCAACATGATTAAAGAAGCAGGACCCTGGGGCCAAGCTTTTCCTGAACCCTTGTTTGATGATGTATTTCAAATTCTTGAGCAACGAATTGTGGGCGATAAGCATTTAAAGTTGCGTCTTGCTAAGAATGATACCATATTAGATGCTATCGCATTTTTTATTGATATGAAGGATTGGCCTAATCATCGTTGCCAATTCGTGCGAGTTGGTTATCGATTAGATGTCAATGAATACAAAGGAAATCGAAAAGTCCAATTGATTGTAGAATATTTAGAGCCTGCTAATGTGAGTTCTGTATAAAAACTCGATCGATTGCGACCGAGTTTTTTTATGCTTATATGGCTCCACGCTAATTCAATCCACGCTCGCCCAATAAGCGTAAGGATTACCTATTTGCCCTTTAATTAATATGGCTTTGGATATTCATCTTCTATCTCTTTTGTCTCCTCATTATCTGCTGAAGGTTCATTCTCATCTTCATCCGTATTTTCATCATCAGGTAAATTGCAATCAACTTGATTTTGCTGAGCAACAGAGGGTAAACGTTCAGAAGAATAAGAAGAATTTTCTGGAAGGTTTGATGGGGTACTGTCCGTGATTTTTAATTGACCTAATTGATTCATAATCCGGTTAAAAGAACATATTTGATTGAATCCAAAGTATTTTTTTGAGATTTTAATTAAACTATTTTCTAGGAAGATGAATAGATTTTTATGGCGATTAAAAAAATCATTATCTTGCAGAGATGCTTTCCAATCGGCATAAATGATAGCAGGATGCTCTGAATTGCTATTTTCCATCTTAAAAAACAAGCGATACAATTCCTTGACTGAGTGATCAGAAAAAAGATGCAGAGCTATGTTAATATTTTGTTTAGCATGCTCTCTAAACGAATTATAGTTTTGATAAAATGCCAAAAAGCGCGGACTAATTATTTCTCTTAGCAAGAGTGACATAATATCCAAGTAAAACATGCTAGTGTGCACATACTTTGCATACTTATCGCGATAGGGCTGAATGTTATAATCAATATTTCCAGTTTCATCATTTATAGAATAAGAATAAAAGAAAGCTTTGTGATGATTTTTAAAACCATCCGTATAGGATATCAATAAAGATAATGGATTGCGAAATTCATGAAATTTTATATTTGTTGCTGTCATGACGTCAAAAAATAATTTTGGATCACCAAAAATGAGTGAGGCAAAGGTTAGGTTTACGCCTTCAGCACTAATAAAACCAGAAAAAGTCTTTTTCTCTTTATGCAATTTTTCTTTGTAAAAATTAAAAAAATGTAAAAATACATCTTTTGATCTGTTAAGGCATAAATGAATGAGAAAAATTTCAATTTCATCATAATATCCTGAAATGATTTCCATAATTGGTATCGCAATATTTTTGTTATGGCGTAATATTATATTAAACATTTTATTTTGAAGAATGGTCAATGTTTGATGAAATCCAGCCTCATTTTTTTCTTGGATTTTTTTTAAAAAATGTTTGAAAATTTCTATGCAATTGCTTGGGTTTGGGTTTTCTAACCGTTTGAAAAAAAACTTCATGATGAGAGAGAACATGGCTTGATTGAGAACCAACTGATTTGGGAAGTTTTTTTGTGATAAAATAATATCATACCCAACCAAGTTATCAGCATAGATGGCGGCTTGTAACGCAGATATGAATATATGTTGTTTTAGCATCAGATCACTTTCTGTTTCAGCAAGCAATACAAACCTTTCGAAAAGTAATTTCAGTAAATCATTATGACATTCTAATGCAGCAATAGAGAAAGCGCTTTCACAAGGTATAAATAGAAGAAGATTTGGGGCTGTTGAATAGATGATCTGATGATCATAAGGCATGCCGCCATTTAGAAATCTTGTAAATTGATGGGTATAAGGCGAATTAAGAGGATAATGGTCAGTAATATGCGTAATTTGATTTAATCGGACTGCATCGAAAAGCAGTGGTCTAGGCAATTGATCTCGGGATGGATTTTTAAATTTATAATTATTTTTTTTTGAAAAAAATAAATATAAATGAGTTTTTTGAAAAGCATTTAAATAAAATAATTCAAAAATAAAATTCATTGAATTTTGATCTTTATTCAAAATAAACCAATCAATTAATGTCATTCCAGATTGATCTTGTACAAACAAGTCGACTAATTTTTCAATCAATGGTGAGTGAATTATTAAAAAATAAGAATTGAATTCTTTTATTGTGAGTTCTTTTTTGATTTGAACAATGAATTCGTTTGAAAAAAACGTATCAGACTGATGCTCATTATCTGATATGATGGATGCTATTTTAGGGATTTCTTTTATTAATTTTTGTTTGATTTCTCGAGAGGATTCTCCATATTTTTCCTTCCAAAAAATAGCATTCATTTCATTATACTTAAGACCTTGCATGGCTAATCTAATCAACGTGGTATGAGCCATATCTCTCATGTTAGTGCCTGGGATGAGAAATTTTTTACTTAGTTTCTTAATAAAAGTATCAAAGTAAAATCGAGAATCAATAATTCTATAAGGAAAATGATGGTTTGATTTGGAAGAGGTAGGAAAAATTTTAATTTTTTCAGACCAAATTGAATTTTCTCTTGCAATTTTATTAAAAGTTCTATTAACTAAAATTATATTCGAAAGAATTTCTCCATAACGAAGAAATTTTAAAATCCGTTCTACAATTTCTTTGCTAAGAGAGGAAAATAAATTGCCTAACTCATCCTCACGGAAAAAGCTGTTTATTTTTGAAAAAAGTTTTTTGAAATGGTTTTTAAGCGGCAAAAAGTTGTATACTGGGCTCAATCCTTTTCCAAATAAATTTGAAAATCCTTTTTGTACTTCAGTAATTTCATTAAACAAAAGATCTAAAATCCCAGGGTGGTTTGCTAAAATTTCTTGTATTTTAGAATCGCTGTCAACCCAATGTTTCAAAGCGCGATATATATCAAGACAAGGCTCATCATTCAAAATGCTTCTAAGTTGGTATAATGCTATTGTTCTTGAGTCGAGAATGTAATCTGTTTCATATTCAGTGTCATCTGTCGATTTAAAACCATTTATAGTATGAACCAAATGGGTGATAACACAATAAATATCACTATTTATGCAGTAAGTAATTAAATCAGGATGCATTTTTCTAATTAAAATGGGATCGACGTGATGATATTCAATGAAAAGAATACGACTTTTTTTTCTATCTTCATTTGAATCTAAAATAGGTTCTCTGGCTCGGCAGACAAATCCATCAAATTGAAAATCCTCTTGATTGTATTTTTTACTGTTTGAAAAATAAGACAAGTCTGATTTTTTTTTTCTGTGATTTAATAATACATTAATCATTTCAATATGATTATTTAGGCAGGCCGACTCAAAATAATGATTAATTTTTTTTTGATATATTTCATCAGAAAATAAAGCATATATGTACGAAATTTTTTGATCTTTATTTTCAAATTTCATTTTTGAGGTAATTTCTATAAAAAAAATGATAAAATTATTGAGATTGAATATTGACTGATTATTTTCGTTAAAAAATAAACTTACTATTTCTTCATCGGAATCAGAATATTCAGCCTGCGTGATGATGGGATGTATTTTTAATAAAGAAAAAATCAAATGTGATTGAATGATATCTTTAAAAAGACGAAGAGTGAGTATTTTTTTCATGCTTGGTAAATCTAATAACGATTGAATAGCATTTGCATTTCGCCCGTAAATAGCTGATATAAGAGCACTGAAGCAGTTTATTTCATTTTCTTTTGTTAAATCTTCACAAGATTTTAAATGATTATTAAATAAATCATGGAGGTGTAATCGTGCTGCAATTGCAAAAGGAGAGTCTTGATAGATAAGGTGATCAATAGTTTTTCCGTCTTTATCTGGATATCGTAGACTGATGCTTGAATACTCAAATTTATTTCCATGAAAATTATTCAAAATGGCAGCGATATAGACCCCTTCATCTCTTGGATTTGATATAAAAATTGATACTTGATTGTTTGAGTATATTGCTTTGTTAATAGAAAAATAGTCGATATGTTGTTTTGTAGTATAAAATACTTTTTCTAAAAATTGCGTAAATGTTTTTCCTTTGTCTATCGCATCAAGTAATTTCAAATTTCTTTGATTTTTTAATTCATTGTAAATTTGCTTACAAATTTCAATATCTTTTGAATAAATAGCATAATCAGCTAAACCGATTGTTAATTCATCTGATTGTAGCATTTTTTCTACATCATTAAATTCAATATTATTTTTCATTTTCTTTAATTCTAAAATGGTATTGACCACTTGATACCGAGTTTCCCAATATAAAAAATTGGTTGGTTTCATCATTTGAAAGAAAAATGAGTATAATTCTGGAAAGTCTTTTTGAAATTTTATTTGATATAACATGTTATTGCGAACAAGATACCCATTATATTCGATTTGTGCATTTTGAATTGCTTCATATGTATTAGGATATTCTATTGCTAATTGTTCTTCTGAGAAAAAATCGCTAAAATTATTTGTCAGTGACTTATTGATTAAGAATGCAAATATTTTTAATTCATCGCTGGTTAGATAAGAAAAAAGGTTTAGACAGAGAAATGTATCATGAGTGAGATTGTCAAAAAAACTGCTAGCAATATCTTGATTATTTCGTGTATCCATCGTATTCCTCGTATTGTCATCATTTATTTTGACATGGATGTGCGTTTTTATAGCTAAATCATCAATTATAATATAGCAAAGAATATTTTTATGATAGAGAAAGGTGTCATGTTAATTCTGTTTAAGAAACGACGTTATGCTACTTGAGGGATATATCCGTAGCGAATCATTTTTAAGTGTGGCAAAATTAGCCATCATTATCCAGATCGAATCAGATCATCTCTATAACAAAAAATCAAAAGTTGTATTTTGGAAAACAGTATTTTCATTTTTCTCGTATTCTTCACTTAATTGATTGTAGCTTTGTTCTAATTTTGTCAATGAAAAATATCCTTGATACGATTTATTTTCTGGATTCAGTGATCGTAAACATTCTTGAATTTTGTATTTAAACCATAATTTATCAGCAAGATCGCGATTTTTTATCACATTATTCAAGATTTCATTGTCATCTAAACAATTCGTTAACAAAAAAATTTGCTTTGTAACATGAAATTCTTGAATGTAATTGCTGAAATCACTCCAATTTAAGCTACCAAAAAAAGTCAAAAAATGTTTGTGTTTATCTAATGATTTTGGATCATGCTCTAATGCTTCGATATAATTTACAAACGCAAATTTAGAATAATGAGATCGTACAGATGATTTTGGGTTGGCGTAAAATAATTCTGTCAAATAATACATATCAGCTAATGTTTTGTAGTACTTGGCATGACTGGCGCAAATTGGAATAACGTTAATAGTGTAATCATGAATTGCTTTGATTAATATAGGACCAAATTCCCCACTTAAATTTACATGAGAGTATTCTGTTAATAGATTTTCCATAATTGTTAACAATTCACAAACTTTATGGTGACAAATTTTTGCAATCCATAAATCATGAGTTGTTAATAAAGAAGAAGAGGCTGGCGATTTGATTTTTGCATTATAACTTTCTAAAAATTCATTTACTTTTTCATAGTCATTAATAGTTGAAATAGTTTTAAACGAGGATGTTGCTCGTGTAATAAAAATTTCAGCGTACTTGTGGTTTAATTCGTTCGAAGATTGGCTGCCCAAAATAGATTTTGCTTTCTTATAACACTGAATAGCTTCATTCAGCTTATTTTCAGAATTAAATCGATCTCCTAAATGTTCTTCAAATAAGGCATTTGAAATATTTTCCTTGTGTCTATATGATAAATAATCGTCCAATATCTTTTTATTTTTATCAAGTCGACCAAGTTGAATGTGTGCTTTTAATCGATTTAATTTTGCTTTATTTATTATTTCAAGATAACGATGCGGATCATGATCTATATTCGGTCTATACGATATTTTTTTTGAGTTCTCCCAGATAGCGAACACGTCATTATAATCATTAATTGCAAAAAGCCAGTCTTTATTTTGAAAATAAGCATTTCCTCTGGCAGAAACAATTTCTAAGAATGCGGTATAGGGTTGGTTAAGAGCGAAAAAGTTTGTCACAAAACTATAAGATAACTTTTGGGAAGGGAGTAATATGCGAAAGTTACAAAAAAAATCACTATAAATATTTTGATAAGATTGATTTAAATTATTCTCATCAATTATTTCATTAAAAACATTTTTTGCTTTTGTGTAACAATCAATGGCCTGTTCAATACGGTTATCCTGAGAATAGATTTTTCCATTCGCATAATATAGCTCTGCTAACATGGCGAGATTGAGAGCATGTGGACTTTGTTTCTCTTCATGAATTTTTTTAATGATGTGGCAATGCTCAATTGCTATCTCGTAATCTTGAATGGCCAGCATTCTTGACTCAGCCGTTTGTGTATCTTTTGTGTATCCGCGATCATGATGAGCTCTAGCGCTGTAGTGATGAAATAAATAGCTAATCGATGCATCAAAAGGGACTTGATTATATTTTTTGGAAAAATTATTTAAATCTTCTATAGCCGATTCAATGAATTCTTTCTGATATTGATTGAGATAAATTTGAGCTCGTAGTAAATAAGCATAGGAGGCCTTTTCTTTGATTTTTTTCGTACAATAAAGAATGGCATCATTGGTTTTTCCATTATCTATCAGCTCTGTGATAGCAACTATTAACTGTCTGATGTTATCTGGAATAAGGTCACGGTTATGCATATTGGGTTGGGCCTCGCTCTTTGTTCAAATATGAAAGTATTATGGTGAGTATTATACTTTTAGTATCGATACAAATCAAAAAGTGCCATAATTAAAATTATTTCTTTGATTTAAGATTACAATGCTATTACCTATACCTTATTTTTCGAATGAACTATTAACTCTTACGTTTTGGTTTTGGAACTTCATCTTCCATGTCTTCTGTATCGTCACTATCTTTCGAAAGTTCATGTTCATCATCGACAAGATTTTGTTGATGATTAGGTTCAGGCAGAGGCAAGAGGGCATTATTTTTACTGGGAAGGTCTAATTCCATGTCATTAACGGTTTCAAACCGCTTTAACCTATCCAGCATTCGATTAAAAGAACATATCTGACTGAAGCCAAAATATTGCTTTGATTTTTCAAGCAAGCTTTTTTCTAGGAATTCAAATAAGCCAAGAAATTGATTAAAGAAATTAAAATTTTGCATGGATTGCTTCCAATCAAAATAAACAACAGCAGGGTGCTCTGATTCTCTATTTTCAATCATAAAAAATAATCGAAATAATTCTTTAAAGGGATGGTTAGTATAAGAATCCAGAGTTTTGTTTAAATTTTGTCGGGCATTATTTCTAAATAAATTATAATTCCAATGAAATTGAATCGTCTTTGGGCTGACTATTTCTCGCAACAAAAATGACAATAAATCCAAATGAAGCATGACGGGATGCAGATACGTTGTACACGCACCGATATAATCCAATATAGTGTACCTGGTGTTGCCTGTTTTGTTATCGATAGAGAAAGAATAAAAAAATCCTTTATGCTTATTTTTAAAATCATTATGATTTGATAATAATAAGCCTACTGGATTGTGACATCCAGAAAAATTCCGAGCGGTTGATGCGGCCACACTATGAAATAATTTTGGATCGCCAAAAATAAGTGAAGCAGAAACCAGATTGATTTCTTTCACATTAATTAAATTAGAAAAAGTTTTCTTATCTTTATAAATATCAAAAAAATGTAAAAACAATTCTTTTGATCTATTGAGGCATAAGTAAATTAGGAAAGTTTCTTTCTCATAGTAGATGGAAATTTTCTCCATGATAGGCAATGAAATGTTTTTATCGTAACTCAACAAATTATGGAAGCATTTATCTTGAATGGTTGTTAGTATGGCATGAAATCGGTCTTCATATTTTTCAGATATTTTTTTCAAGAAATGTAAAAAAATATCGACACAGTTATTCGGATTTGGATTTTCTAATCGCTTGAAAAAAAACTTCATAATAAGAAGAAAAAGAGATTGGTCAAAAAACACTTGGCTTGGAAAATTATTATGCGAAATGATAATATCAAATCCTTCTAAATTATCAGCATAAATGGCTGCTTGCAGCATAGATAGGAAAACATAATTCTTAAAAATTTGGTCACTTCTAGTTGTATTAAGAAATATAAATATCTCAAAAAGTACCTTTAATAATTCATTATGACATTCTAGTGCTGCAATAGAAAAAACACTTTCATGAGGTATAAATATGAAATTATTGTTTCCTTGGAGATAAGTCAATTGATGATCATAAGGCATGCCTTGTAGACATCTTCCAAATTGAGATAGATAAGTCGTTCCGGTAGGATAATTATTTTTAATATAGACAATTTGGTTCAATTCGGCAGCAATGAACATAACATTTTTATGGAATTGATCTCGGGTTGGATTTTTAAATTTATAATTATTTTTTGTTAAAATTGGTTTAGTGAAAGCAATTCGTTCAAAAATATTTAAATGAAATAAATCAAAAATAAACCCCATTGATTCTTGATCTTTATTTAAAATAAACCAATCAATTAATGTCATACCTGATTGATCCTGCACGAATAAATTGATTAATTTTTCTATTAATGGAGAATGAATTATAAGGTGATAATTATCGAGTTCTTGAATCGTGAGTTCACTATGAATTTTATCTCTCGATTCACTGCTGAAAAAAATATCAGATTGATATTCTTCCTCTGATATCAGTGATCTTATTTTTGGAATTTTTTCTATTATTTTTTGTTTGATTACTTTGCAAGATTTTCCATATTTTAGTTTCCAAAAAATAATATTCATTTCACGATATTTAAGCCCTTGCATAGCCAGCCTGATGAGCGTTGTTTTCGCTATTATTGAGAGCGGAAATCGTTCACTTAGCTTTTCGGAAAACTGATCAAAATAAAATCGAGCATCAAAAAGTACAGTTTGAAAATAATTATCTGGCGAAGAAAAGATTTTATTTTTTTCAAACCAAATTGAATTTTCTCTTGCTATATTATTAAGAGTTTTATTAACTAAAAATATATTTGAAATAATCTCACCATATCTCAGATATTGTAAAATTTTACTAATAATTTCTTTGTTAAGAGAAGAAAAATGGGGGCCTATTTCATTTTGAGTAAATGAATTATCTATTTTAGAAAACAATTTCTTAAAATATTTTCCGAGTGGAGAGAAATCATATATTTCTTTTAACTCTCTTCCAAATAATTTAAAAATTCTTTTTTGTATTTGAATAATTTCATTAAACAGTAAATTTAAAATATGAGGGTGATTTGATAGAATTTTTTGTGTGTCACTATCAGTTTCAACCCAGCGTTTTATTAAGTGATATACATCAACACAAGGATGGGATTTCAAAATGTCTGTAAATTTATATAATGCTGTTACTCTTTGGTCAACAAGATAATTTGTTGCATATTCGAATTCGAAATCTTTGAAATTATTTAT
>Ga0207667_10008877_pt1 | contig 11898 bp, 13 predicted proteins | sample KBSCornC52_FD_184301 | JGI IMG/M metagenome (GOLD analysis project Ga0207667, IMG submission 184301) | Corn rhizosphere microbial communities from Kellogg Biological Station, Michigan, USA - KBS Corn C5-2 (SPAdes) (version 2) | ecosystem: Host-associated > Plants > Roots > Rhizosphere > Soil ...
TATGGACGCGAGCACCGAGCTGCTCAGGATCGAGCATCTTTCCAAGACGTTCGCGATCGGCGGCGGCATGTTCAAGAAGCCGCTGCAACTCAAGGCGTTGCAGGACATCTCGTTCTCGATCGAGGAGGGGGAGACCCTCGGAATCGTCGGTGAGAGCGGCTGCGGCAAGTCCACGCTGGGCCGCTGCATCCTGCAACTGCTGAGGCCAGACGGCGGCCGCGTGCTGTGGATGGGCAAGAACCTGCTCGATCTCGACGCGGAGTCGATGCGCAAGAAGCGCCGCGAGCTGCAGATCATCTTCCAGGACCCGCAGGCCTCGCTGAACCCGCGGATGACGGTCGGCGACATCATCGCCGATCCGCTGAAGACATTGCTGCCTGAACTCAATGCGGCGCAGCGGCGCGAGCGCGTCATGAAGATGATGGAGTCGGTCGGGCTGCAGCCGGAGATGATCAACCGCTACCCGCACGAGTTCTCGGGCGGGCAGGCGCAGCGCATCGGGATCGCGCGCGCGCTCATCACCGAGCCCAAGCTGATCGTCTGCGACGAGCCGGTGTCGGCGCTCGACGTTTCGATCCAGGCACAGATTCTCAACCTGCTGACCGAGCTCAAGGAACAATTCGGGCTCACCCTGATCTTCATTTCGCACAATCTGTCGGTGGTGCGGCACGTGTCCGATCGCATTCTCGTGCTCTATCTCGGCCGCATGGTCGAGCTGGCGCCGGGCGATGCGCTCTACGACGATCCCAAGCATCCCTATACGAAGGCGCTGCTGACGGCGGTGCCGGTGGCCGACCCCAAGCGGGCACGGCAGCGCAACATCGATGCGCTGCAGGGCGAAATCCCGTCGCCGATCAATCCGCCATCGGGGTGCGCGTTCCGCACGCGCTGCCGCTACGCGGTCGCCCGCTGTGCCGAAATCCTGCCGCCGCTCGAGAATGCGGGGCCCGGGCGGCTGGTGGCGTGCATCCGCTGGGAAGAGATCGACCACGCCGCCGGCATGGAGTCGGCGGCAGCGCGCGTCCAGGTTCTGAAGGAAACGCTCTAGGCGGAACGCTTTTCGTCCGACGAGCGCCGATGGGGCTTGCCGGGGCGCTCCTGCCGTCGGCGATCCGGTCCCATGTAGCTGTCGTCCGCGACAAAGGCTCGGGGGGCGTTGCGGATCGCGTCGAGCCGCATGGCGATATGCTGGGCCGAGAAGGGCTTGCGCAGGAATTCGGTGACACCGGCATCGCGCGCCGCGGCGATCATTGCGGAACTGGGCGCGGACGCGGTCATGATGATCGGCGAGAGCCGGTTCGGGTGGCCTTCCGATTGCCGGATGCGGCGAATGGCGGCGAAGCCGTCCGTCCCGGCCAGTTGCTCCTCGATCATGATGATCTCGTAGGGCCGCCGGCTCAGAAACATCTCCGTGCGGGCGATGCTGTCGGCCTCATCGACAGCGCGGATATTGAGCGAGTGCAGCATGAGCGTGATGAGCCCCGCCATGTGCGTAGAAGGGTCTGCGACAAAGGCTCGGAAGTCGGCGGTACCCTGGCCCATGCTCGAATCCTGCGCCCAACCCCTTGCGAGGGCGTTAACTTCCGGGAGTCAAGGCCAGCCTCGCAGCGCCCGGCGCGGCGCCATGTCAAACGGCCGCAAACGTTGACAGCGGGGGCGTTTGCCTCTATTCGTCCGGCCACTTCATGGGCGCCTGGCGCCTGTTTTTGTTTCGTCAAAAGGCTGCACGATGAAAGTCCGCAACTCCCTCAAGGCTCTGATGGGCCGTCATCGCGCCAACAAGCTGGTTCGCCGGCGCGGCCGCGTCTACATCATCAACAAGGTCGACAAGCGCTACAAGGCTCGCCAGGGCTGAGCAGTCTGCTGTCGCCGGATGAACGGGCCCGCTTCGGCGGGCCTTTTGTTTTTTTCGCAGTCAGTTGCATCGGCTGCGAAAGGCCGTACCATACCAGACGCTGGTATGGAGGTCTGGGAACCAATGCGCGCCTCGATGGTGATCAAGGTCGCGATCGAACGGCCCTTCGACGAGGTCTACGAGCTGCTCGCGGACCCTTTGTATTTCGGAAAATGGGCCGTCACTCCCGACACGGAGATGGAAGCGCTCGACAATGGCGACTGGCTGGTCGAATTGCCGCGGGGGCAATCCCTTATCCGGTTCACGCCGCCCAACGCGTACGGGGTTCTGGACTATGAGGTTTTCCCTCTAGGCGAGAGTCACGGATCGGTCAATCCGGTGCGGCTGGTCCGCAACGACGAAGGCTGCGAGCTGGTGCTGATCTGGTATCAGCGCGATGGCATGTCCGAGGACAAGTTCCGCTCCGACGCCGAATGGGTGGAGTCCGACCTGCAGCGACTCAAGACGCTGCTCGAGGGCGGCTAACGAGTCTTCTTTGCGCTGTGGCCGATCGATCCCGAGAGGGCTCGCTCGGTCAACCGCGCTTTATCTCGCTCTGTCCGACCGATCCTGAGAGGGCTCGCTCGGTCAACCGCTTTATGCCGCGAACGCGGCGAGGATGCGGATCCAGGAGCGGATGCCCTTCTGGAAGCTCTTGAGGTTGTATTTCTCGTTGGGCGAATGGATGCGGTCGTCGGCATTGGCAAAGCCGATGAGCAGTGTATCGAGCCCGAGGATACGCTTGAAATCGCCGGCCACCGGGATCGAGCCGCCGGAGGCGCGCAGGGCCGCCTGGCGTCCCCATTCGTCGGCGAGCGCGGCGCGCGCCTGTTGCAGGTATTTGCCCGTCGTCGGCACCGCGATCGCAGGGCTGCCGCCGTGCTCGTGGAACTCGACGGAGCAGTCGGCAGGGACCCGGGCGCGAACATGGGCGCGGAAGGCGGCCCGGATCTTGTCGGGGTCCATGTCGGCGACAAGACGGAAGGAAATCTTGGCGCTCGCCTTAGCCGGAATCACGGTCTTGAAGCCGTCGCCGGTGTAGCCGCCGGACATGCCGTTGATCTCGCAGGTCGGGCGCGACCAGGTCTGCTCGAGCACCGAGCGGTTCTTCTCGCCGGCGGGGATCGAGAGGCCGACGTCCTCGAGGAAGGCGGCGCCATCGAAGCCGAGAGTCTCCCAACTCGCTTTCGTGGTGGCGTCGACTTCCTTCACGTCGTCATAGAAGCCGGCGACGGCGACCGAGCCGTCAGGGTTACGCAGGCTCGCGATGATCTCGGCCAGCACCTGGTTGGGGTTGCGCGCGGCATTGCCGTAAATGCCCGAGTGCAGGTCCTTGTTGGCGCAGGTGATGACCACCTCCTCGCCGACGAGGCCGCGGAGCATCGTGGTGATCGAAGGCGTTTCCGGGTCGAGCAGGTCGGTGTCGCAGACCAGCGCGACATCGGCGGCGAGCTCGTCGCGGGCCGACTGCAGGAATGGCGGCAGGTTCTTGCCGCCGGATTCCTCCTCGCCCTCGAGGCAGAGGGTGACGTTGACCGGCAACTTGCCGGTTGCGGCGCGCAGGGCGCGGCAGGCTTCGACGAAGGTCAGAAGCTGACCCTTGTCGTCGGAGGTGCCGCGGCCCATCAGGTGGACTTCGCCATTGGGCTGCTTCGCCTCGGTGAGGATGAACGGATCGGTGTTCCACAGGGCGAGCGGATCGACCGGCTGGACATCGTAGTGGGCGTAGAACACGACCTTGGGACCGGCCACAGTGGGTGCGTGCGCGACCACGACCGGATGGCCCGGGGTGGGCCGGGCCGAGGCCGAGAAGCCTTCGCCGGCCAGTTGCGTGACCAGCCAGTCGGCGGCGCGCCGGCACTCGGCCTTGTAGGCCGGATCGGTCGAGATCGACTTGATGGCGACCAGCTCGCGCAGGCGATCGAGGCTTTCGCCCATGTGCATGTCGGCGTGGGCGAGGGCGGCATCGAGTTCGGTCTTGGAGACGGGCATGGGGGGACATCCTTTGCTGGATGCGAGTTATGCCGTCAGACCAGTCGATGCAAGCGGCCTTCGAGTCGAGCTTCACGCATCGACGACGACGTAATCTTCCTCGATGCGCACCGGGATGGTTTCGGCGCGGTAAGGGCCTTCGGCAACAGCGCTGCCGGGCTCGACGGTGACGGGATAGGGCCGGGCGCGGGCGTGGATGCCGGTGCAGAAGGAACGGCCGGTCTTGATGTCGAATTCCCAGCCGTGCCAGGGGCAGCGGATGATTTCGCCCTGACGGGTGTAGCTGTAATCGCCGGGCGTCGTGGATTGCAGCAGGCCGGTGACGACACCCTGGGCGAGGCTGCCACCATTGTGCGGGCATTTGTCGAGCAGCGCGAAATACTCGCCCTTGACGTTGAAGACGACGATGCCGCGGCCGTCGACGTCGATACGGCGGCGGGTGCCGGGGGCGAACTCGGACACCGGAGCGACGATGCGCCTGGCCATCAGCGCGTCCCGTACACGCCGCGGGCGTTGTCGACGAAGAACTGCCGGCGCTGCTCGTCCGTCGCGGGGAACATGATGACGCGGGTCGGGTCGTCGAAATCCCAGTGCGGGTAGTCGGACGAGAACATGATGCGGTCCCAGCCGAGCCAGGCGAAGATGTCGCCGAGCATCCGCTTGTTCTCGGGCTCGTCCATCGGCTGGCTGGTCCACCACACGTTGCGCCGGATGTAGTCGCTGGGCTTGAGCTTCAGGTGCGGCACCTCGGAGCGGAGGATGTCGAACTCGCGATCGAGCCGCCACAGCAGCGACGGCGCCCAGGTGAAGCCGGACTCGATGAGCACCAGCTTCAACTCCGGCCAGCGCTCGAACACGCCCTCGATGACGAGGCTGACGAGGCCGGACTGGCTGGTCTGCGCGTGGCCGACCATTTCGTCCATGTAAAAGCTCGGCCAGCCGGAGCTGGTGACGGGCCAGCCGGAATTGCCGAAGGCGTGGATGCCGACGGGCAGCCCGGCTTCGGCCGCGGCGGCATAGATGGGCCAGTAGCGCTTGTTGCCGGGCGGCATCGAGGTGCGCGACAGCAGCAGGACCTGGACGAACCGGCGGTCGCCGGCCCAGTGGCGGATCTCGTCGGCCGAAGTCTCGGGGTCCTCATAGGGCACGACGATCGAGGCGTGCAGCCGCGGTTCGCCGGCCACCCATTGTTCGGCCTGCCAGTGGTTGATGGCGCGGCAGAGCGCGGCGGAGTGCTCGAGATTGCGCACGCCCTGGCTCGATACCAGGGGATTGAGGATGCCGAAGCCAATGCCGTTCTGGTCGAGATGCTGGGTGCGCATGAACTCGAGGCTCGAGCCCTGCGGCCCGCCTTCGGGCGGCCAGGCGTCTCGGCGCGAGGCATTGGGCTGGCTCTTATGATAGGCGGCGCCCGACATGTAGTGCTGGTTGCGGATGGCGCCGTAGGTGCGGAAGTGCTCGATCCAGCGGCGCTCGAGCCACGGCTCGAGATCGGCCATCGAGCGCACCGCGGGATGGATGTCGCAATCGTAGATGCCGGGCAGCCGCTCGACGCTCATCTGGCGCCTCCGAGCCGCGGATAGGTGGCGAGCGGATTGGCCGCGCAGATGGCCTCCTGCAGCGCCGGATCGACGCCGGGCGGGAACACGTCGGTGCCGGCAAACTGCGCGTGCGGCCAGTCGGTCGAGAACAGCAGGAGCTGGTCGCTGCCCAGATGGTCGAACAGGCGCCTGAGCTGGTCGACATCGGGCGGCGCGTCGACCGGGGTCAGCGAGAAACGCACCTGGTCGCGCACCACTTCGGCGGGCGAGCGGTCGGCCCAGGGGATCTCGAAGCGCAGCCCCGCCCAGTACTTGGCCATGCGCCACAGCAGCGGCGGCAGCCAGGTCCAGCCGGATTCGAGCAGCACGACCTTGAGTGCCGGGAACCGGTTGAACACGCCTTCGGTGAACAGGCTGGTGAGCTGGTACTGGAAGCCCTGGGCGTTGGCGACGTAGTCCTCGAGATAGTAGCTGGGCCAGCCGAGCGCGGTGGGCGGGTTGCGCAGCTCGCTGCCGGCATGGATGCCGATGGGCAGATTGTGCTTCACCGCGGCCTTGTAGATGGGCCAGTAGAGGCGCTTGCCGAGCGGATGCGCGGTACCGGCTAGAACGAGAATCTGCACGAAGCGCGGGTCGGCCGCGCAGCGCTCGATCTCGTCGACGGCCATCTCGACATTTTCGAGGCTGATGACGATCGAGGCACGAAAGCGCGGGTCGCGGTCGAGAAATTCGGCTCGCAGCCAGTCGTTGACGGCGCGGACATAGGCGTAGGCCAGATCGTCGGCAAACAGCGTCTGCACGCCGAACAGGCAATTGAGGATGCCGATGTCGGAGCCGAACGGGTCGAGACATTGCCTGCCGATGGTGGCTGCATCCGGCCCGGGACGGCCCTTGTCGACGCGCCAGTCGGACCGGACGGTCAGCGGCGAGCGGTCGGGATAGTTGATCGAGGCGAGATCCTCGATGCCGCGGACCACGCTCAGTTCGCGCCAATGGTCGTTGAGCCAGGGGAACAGCGCCGCCGTGTTGCTGACGCCCGGGTGGATATCGCAGTCGATCCGCATAACGGGCGGAGTGTGGACTGGCCAGCGATTTGGCGCAAGCGGAGGCGCCCGGCCGCCATCGGCGCCGGGGTGCTGGCTTGCCGCGGGCAAAACGGGGCCCGCGGACGGAGAGCGCGGAGCGCCTCCGAAATGTTTTAGCGAAGCGAGACGCTCCGCGCTCCCGCCGGCAGGATTTTGGGACCAGTCGGGCGGGAGGGCGGACCAGAGGCTCCCCGGGCGAGCTCGGAGGCGATGCCTCCTGCTTTGTGCGCCCGGACCCGCCGCCCCGCGACCCGAAGGCTGGACCCGGGGCGGCGCGACCGCCACCCCGCCTGCCGCGCTCACCCGCGTCTCGTCAACGCGCGCGGTGAGTTGGTGAGCGCAAGGGCACTATAGCACAGGTCGAAACGAGCCCTGATAAGTCGGGGCGGAATCGCGTGAGAGGCCTGCGGAACAAGGCGACTCCGCACCTGCTAGAATGCCGGTTCATAGCTCAACGGTCGCGCTCGATCTCGGTCAGTTGCCGCTCGAGGGCGGCCATGGCACGGCCGACGAGGCGGGCGTTGCGCTCCTCGCGGGGCAGCGGAACCGCGTGAGCCCGCCCGCCGGTCTTCCAGCGGTAGGCGCCCAGTGCCGCGTCGTAGAGGTAGTAGCGCGCCTTGAACCAGCGCAGCCCGACCTGCGCCAAAGCGAGCTTGGCTTCGAGCTCGGACCACACGGGACGGGCGCGCAGGCCGAGCGGGGCGCGCCAGCCGGGCTCGCGGCTGAGGACAGTACGGGTGGCGGCGAGCAACACCGCCGCGTCGGCCTCGATGCCGGCGGGGACCGGACGCTCGACGCGGCGCGTGGCATGATTGGCGACGATTTCGCTCAAGGCCGCGAGGGCCGGCGCGGTGCGCTCGCAGAGCTCGACGATGCTGCGGGTGGTATAGGGCTCAGGCATCGCCATGCCCCGGAGAGCCGGCCGGCTTGTCGTTCGTACTCACTCAATGCGCCTCCGTGGCTGCCAGATCGACCGGTGAGTCTACGCCCAGCGGGGCCACCGGGCATAAGTTTTTGGCGAGGGATGGATTGTTGCGAGCGCGGAATGGCTTACGGCTCAGGGGTGCGGCCGGTACCGGCTCGATTTCGGACGGCAAAGAGCTGTGATAAAGCTGCGGCGATGGCCCCTGCCGCCCACAGCGATGAATTTGCCGCCGAGCGCGCCGCGACCGACCGGCGGCTGACGGCGGCGATGGCGGCGGCGCAGGGCGGAGACCGGGCCGCCTACGAGCTGGTGCTGCGCGACTGCGTGCCGATCGTGCGGCGCATTGCCCGGGCCCAGGGCGCCGACGCCAATTTCCTCGACGACGTGGTGCAGGACGTGCTGATCACGCTGCACGGGGCGCGCGCCAGCTACGATCCCAGCCGCTCGTTCGTCGCCTGGCTCACCGCCATCACGCAGCGGCGGACCATCGACATCTTGCGCAAGCAGGGCCGCCGTGGGGCGCGCGAGGTGTATGCGCCGCTGGCGGTCGAGACGCATGCCGGCGAGGGCAACCCGGAAGCCGATGCGGCGCTCCGCAGCGAGGCGCGCCAGCTTCGCGCCGCGGTGGCGACGCTGCCCGAGGGGCAGCGCGAAGCGGTGGAGACCCTGGCACTCGAGGAAAATTCGCTGGAGGATGCATCCAAACGCACCGGCCGGACGAAATCGGCATTGAAGGTCAATCTTCACCGCGCCATCAAGACGCTGCGAGCCCGCATGGGCGGCGGCGAAGCGGACGGAGAAACCCCATGAGCAGGCAAAGCCATGTCTGAGAGCGGCGACATCTCCCGGCTGATCGGCGACCTCAGCGCCGACCTCAAGCCGGTGCGGCGCCTCGCCCCGCCGTGGCTGCGCGCGCTTTATTGGCTCGCGGCCGTGCTCGGGCTCGCGCTGGTCCTCATCGCCATCCGCATCGTGTTCAACTGGAGCGGCGCGTCCGAGGTCGATCCGTACGTCATGCCGGGGGCCATCGCCTCCGGGGTCACGGCGGCGCTGGCGGCGTTCGCGGCGTTCGAGCTCAGCCTGCCGGACCGGTCGAACGCCTGGGCGCTGCTGCCGCTGCCGGCGTTCGCGGTGTGGGTGGCGATCAATGGGCTCGGGTGCGTGGCGAGCCTCGCCGATCCGGCGGCGCAGAGCGGGATGCCGCAGTTCTTCTCGTGCCTTGCGATCATCTTGGCGCTGTCGATCCCGCTGTCGGTGGCGACGATCGTCATGGTGCGCCGGGCCCGGCCGCTGCGGCCGCTGCCGGTCGCGATCCTGGGCGGGCTCGCCGCCTCGGCGGCCGGCGCGACGCTGCTGCTGCTGGTCCACCCGCACGATTCGGCGGTGCTCGATCTCTGCTCGCATGCGCTGGCGGTAATCGTCGTGGTCGGCATCAACGCGCTGATCGGCGGCCGCCTGTTCGTGCCCGCGAATAATTTTCGCCGCCGCGCGTAACCTTCCCCGACGTCATCGCGAAACCAGTGACATGGATGGCGGCAAGGGTCGCCGTTCCGGGACCTGAACCCTCATCGAAGGATATTTGCCATGACGCACACCCTGCGCCACACGACCGCTTTTGTCTCCGCCGCCGCGCTTTTCGCGCTGGCCGCGCCCACCCTCGCCGCCGACGCCATGTCGAGCAGCTCGATGATGGCCGGCGACGCCATGGGCGCCAGCAGCGCCATGTCCACCGACGCGATGGGGGCCAGCAGCGCGATGGCGACCGATGCGATGGCGAGCCCGATGGCGGCCGGCGGCATGCCGGACAGCGACATGGCGATGGCCAATGACGGCTCGGCCATGGGCGCGCCGATGATGGCGGGCGGCAAGACCATCAAGATCACCATCAAGGACGTGATCACCGGCCAGCCGTTTTCGCCGACCTATGCCGAGAGCCGCACCAGCGCTTCGGCGCCGCTGTTCAAGCTGGGCGACAAGGCTTCGGACGCGCTGGTGGCGGTCGCCGAGGGCGGCAATATCGGCATGTTCTCGGTGACGGCGGCGATGAACAAGGACTCGGCGATCGGCGATGCCGAACTCGCGATCCACACGCTGCCGGGCCAGACGCGCACCTTCTACGTGCATGTCGACGAAAAGCATCCGCTGATCGACGCGGTCTGGATGCTGGGCAACACCAATGACGGCTTCTCGGGCTTTGCCGGCTTCGACGGCTACCACCTCAAGGGCTCGGCGAGCCTCGATGTGCGCGGCTACGACGCCGGCTCGGAAAAGAACAACGAGAAGAAGGGCTATCTCGGGGCGCTCGGCGCCGGCAACGACCGCGACCCGGAGAACGGCGTGATCACCTACCACACCGGCATCCGCGGCGACGCCGATGCGCCGAAAGCGTGGAACTGGGACGTCAAGGGCCCGGTCGCGCACGTCACCTTCGAGGTGGTGAAATAAGCGAGCGGCCGGCCGGCCGCGATTGCCGCGGCCGGCCACCGAACGACCAGGAAGGCACAGCGATGGCCAGTTTCCAGGGAAGTATCCGCAAGCTCAGGCGCGGTGGCTGGCGGGCCCGGGCGCTGGTGATTTCAGCGCGGCACGGGCAGATCGTCGAGACGCAGATCGGGCCGATCGAGTTCGCCAGCGAGTGCCTCTGCGACGCGTGGCTGCGCGAGGCGGCGACCGGGTTCGATCCGGCCGATGTGCGGATCGTGACTAGCTCGGATCCGGCGGTTCCGGCGCCGGCGATGGCGGCGGCGGGCTGAGCCGCGCGGCGAGGGCGTGATAGATGCCCTCGCGGCTGACGAGGCGCGAGACCGCGCTGGCGCCGACCGCGCAGATCATGATGGGCAGAATGAGGCTGTGGTCGGCGGTCATTTCGGAGACGATGACCGCCGAGGTGAGCGGGGCCTGCACCACGCCGGCGAGATACGAGGCCATGCAGAGGATGGCGAGGGTATCGATCGGCACGCCCGGCAACAGCGCCGACAAATTGTAGCCGATCCCCGCGCCCACCGAGAGCGAGGGCGAGAAGATGCCACCGGGGATGCCGCTGACGGTCGACAGCGCGGTGGCGACGAGCTTGAGCGGGCCGAAGAGCCACGGCATCGGGTGCGCATCGAGGATCGCCTGCGCCTGGGCGTAGCCGGTACCGAAGGTGCTGTTGTCGCTCAACAGTCCGCAGATCGCCACGAGCAGACCGCACGCCGCGGCAAAGACGACGGGGTAGTTCCTGACCAGGGTTGCGAGGCCTTGCGGAACACCGCCATGGGCGATGGCGATGACGAAGCGGCTGAAGATGCCGCCGAGCAAGCCGCCGACCAGCAGGACGATGGGCACCGACAGCCATTGCCAGCCCGCCAGCATGGCGCCGTGGCCGGTGCCGAAATAGGTGTAGTTGCCCAGCAGCGTCAGCGAGGTGAGACCGGCGGCAATGACGGTGACGAGGACGAGCACGCTGGAGCGCTGCTCGAACGAGCGGCTCATCTCCTCGATGCCGAAGATGATCCCGGCCAGCGGCGCATTGAACGCCGCGGCGATCCCCGCGGCGGAGCCCGCCAGCAGCAATCCGGGCTGGCGGTGCGGCTCGAGCCGGCCGAGGACCGCCATCGTGGCCGCGCCGACCTGGACCGTCGGGCCCTCGCGGCCGGACGATGCGCCGCACAAAAGGCCCAGCATCAGCAGGCCGATCTTGGCGGCGGCGAGCCGCAGCGAGACCAGCCGGCTGCGGGCTTCGAGCCCATCGAGCTTGCGGGCGGCGATGACCTGCGGAATGCCGCTGCCTTGCGCGCCCGGAAAGAACCGGCGCGTCAGATAGGCCGAAACCGCAAAGCCGGCGGGGGTGACGAGAAACGGCGCCCAATGCCAATGCGCAACGAGCAGGGCGAAGGCCTGCTGGGCACGGTCGGCGACGACGGCCATCATCACGGCAAGACAGCCGACGACGACGCCGCCGACGAGAAACAGCGCCCGGCGTCGATAGGTGGCGGCATCGAGTGGCAGGCGCCTGAGATATCTTTGCAGCATGCACCGCAAGTAGCCCGGCCGGAGGAGAAAGCCAATCGGGCGGCGAGCCCAGCGTCGGCCGGGAGCGCCTTCAGCGCCTGTGCCCCGATCGTGCTCCTGCTGGCCGGGCTGCTGCGGCGCCCAGGCCTCCGGGCCGACATGGCGAAGGACTGCACGCCTCGCCGGGCAGCGGCGGCGATGCGGACCATACCGACCACGCGCCGGGCTTGCGGGACCGGACGGCCTGGCGAGAATGGTCAGGCTTCAGGACGGGCCCACCGCAAGGCTTTGCAGTTCCAGCTCGAGATGGTGCAGCGCTCGCCTGACGTCGCGGACGAGGCTGTGTGCCGCGGTCTTGGCGTCGGCTGCTTCGAGACGTTCCTCGAGCTCGATGCGCGCCGCGGTGACGACGGGGACCAGCGATCTGGCGCGTTCGCACAATGCCGCACCGTCCGTTGCGCGGATGGC
>Ga0207667_10008878_pt1 | contig 11896 bp, 11 predicted proteins | sample KBSCornC52_FD_184301 | JGI IMG/M metagenome (GOLD analysis project Ga0207667, IMG submission 184301) | Corn rhizosphere microbial communities from Kellogg Biological Station, Michigan, USA - KBS Corn C5-2 (SPAdes) (version 2) | ecosystem: Host-associated > Plants > Roots > Rhizosphere > Soil ...
GGATCACTATGTGGTGGAACGCACGGCCCCGCTTTTCGTCCGGCAATTTCCGGCAACGCGATGGGCAATTCTCACGCCATACTGCTCCGCTGCATGGGATGGCGAGCGGTTGATCTTTGGTGACGGTGCGCGGCGCGAAGATGCCCCCAGGGGTGCCGCGACGGAGGAGGTATGGCGCACCTACTTTGCCGCAGTCTTCAGCCCGGCTCGGCTCAAGGTTGCGACGATGGAAGCGGAAATGCCGGTCGAGGGCCGGCGCAACCTTCCGCAAGCAAGGCTCATTGACTCATCGATCGGGGAAACGGAGCAGGCGGAGGACAAGATGGTTGCCCATGCATCGACCGAACCTCCCGCACGACAGGCGCGAGCCGTGGTCCGCAAAGCGGAGCCGGAGGACGCCGAAGAGATCAAGTCGCTGGCGGACGCCCGTGCGGCGATCGAGGGCTGTCGCCGCTGTCCGCTCTACGAGTACGCGACGCAAGCGGTGTTCGGGGAAGGGCCGGGCCATGCCGAGGTCATGTTCGTCGGGGAGCAACCGGGCGACCAGGAAGATCTCGCCGGCAAGCCATTTGTCGGACCGGCCGGGCAAGTGCTCGACCGGGCTCTCAAGAAGGTCGGGATCGACCGCAGCCGCGTCTACGTGACGAACGCCGTCAAGCACTTCAAGTTCGAGCCGCGCGGCAAGAAGCGCATCCACCAGAAGCCGAACAGCGGCGAGATCACCGCGTGCCGGTTCTGGATCGAACTCGAGCGGGAGTTCGTGCGGCCCAGGCTGATCGTGGCGATGGGCGCGACAGCGGTGCAGAGCCTGGTGGGGAAGGCTGCTTCGATCAGCTCGCTGCGTGGGCGCAAGCTCGAGTTGCCGGACGGCAGCAACCTGCTGGTGACAGTCCATCCGTCCTACCTGCTGCGAATGCCCGACCGGGACAAGGCGGCCGCGGAACTGGAGCGCTTCGAGGGTGACTTGCGCGCGGTGCGGGCCTTCATCGACAAGCGCGGCGACGAGGCGCGGCATGGCGGCCCGGCCGCGGATGCAGCGTAGCTGCGACGCCGCAGGTTCAGATGGGCTCCTTGAACAGGACCTCCCGATCCTGCGTAAAATTGGCAAGCAGCGGCAAGGCCGCGCCGCCCATCGCCCGAGCGGCGTTGCCGATCGAGCCTTCCACCAGCTTGAATTCCGACAGGCCCTGCTGATTGACGCGGGCGAGTGCCCCACGGGTGTGCTCGATGATGCGATGCCGAACCTCGACGGGGAAAGCACCATCGATAATGACAGTCTCTACATCTACGACGGCGATTGCGGCGACGATTGAGAAGGCGATCGAGGTCGCGACCTCATTGATCCATTCGTCGAGCGCCGGCCCGAGATCTTCGCCCCAGTCGTCGGGAGATTGCCACAGGATAGTGGCGTCGCGGCCCTCAGCCACTAGCTTTCGCTCGAGCACGTAGATCGAAGCGACGTTCATGAGCTGCCGCGACCGGGAAGCCTTGGCCTGGGAGTCGGCAGGGGCCGGCATAGAGCCGAGGGCGCCGGCATTCTGCGTCCGGCCGGGAAAGAGATGCCCGTTGAGCACGAGGCCTCCGCCGATGAACGAGCCGATGAAAAGATAGAGATAGTCGATGAAGTCGCCACCAATGCCAAACATCAGCTCGGCTGCACAGGCTGCGGTAATGTCGTTGGCGAAATACACGGGCCATGGGCATAACGCCGCAATTTCGGAGCGGATATCAACGGTCCGCCAGAGGTCGAGCTCCTCGGGAGGGGCACCGATCTCCTCATGCCACGTCCACATTTCGTACGGTGCGCCGATGCCCAGGCCGGCGATCCGTGCGGCCAACTCAGGCTTCAGCTCCGAGAGAACGGCCTGAATGCCGTTGGCGGTGAAATGTCGAATCTCGGACAAAGTCGGATAGCGGTAGGTCTTATGCAGAGCCTTACGAATGTGCCCGGTGAAATCGATGAGATAGAGATCGACGCTGCGCCGGCCGATCTTGAGGCCGAAGGCGAGGGCACCTTCCGGGTTAAGTGAGTAGGGAACCGACGGCTGCCCGATACGCCCGCGGCGAGGCTCACCCTTAAGCAACAATCCGTCGCCAGAAAGCTGGTTGGTGATGATCGAGATGGTTTGGGGGCTGAGCCCGGTGAGGCGGGCAATGTCGGCCTTCGGCAGTTCGCGATGTAAACGGATGAGCGAGAGCACAAGGCGTTCGTTGTAGAGGCGCACTCCAGTCTGGTTGGTGCCGCGGTCGGAGACGCCCGGGCGTGCGCTTCGTCTCTGCTCTCCCGCGCCGTCTGCCACCATGCCCCCTGTCGCCGTGATGCCAAGCGCGGAGCGCCGACGCTGTCGCCATGTGCTCTCGGGCAGGCGAAAATGCAATCGTTTGCAAGGGATTGGGCGCTCCCTGCGGCACCAGACTGCCGATCGAACACCTTTCCTGTCAATTATTAAATCAAGTGGATTAATTTATTGACAGGCGGGCCGAGTTTGGGCTGAACTTCTGTCCGCGTGCGGGTGATGAGGGTTATCCGGCGCCGTCCGTCCAAGCGGCGACAAGCCGGGACAGACGCTTGCAACACGATGGGAGGAATTCAATGGGATTCAGTTTTCTGAAGACCGCGCTCGCCAGTGCGGTTGTTCTGGGCTCCATGGCCGCCACGGCGGCGCTGGCCCAGGATGTGACGGTGGGCCTCATTACCAAGACCGAAACCAACCCGTTCTTCGTGAAGATGCGTGAAGGCGCGCAGGCCGAGGCCCAGAAGCTCGGGGTCAAGCTGATCACCGCCGCCGGCAAGTATGACGGCGACAACGACAGCCAGGTCGCGGCGATCGAGAACCTGATCTCGGCGAAAGCCAAGGGCTTCGCGATCGTGCCGTCCGACTCCAAGGCTATCGTGCCGACCATCCAGAAGGCGCGCGACGCGGGCCTGATGGTGATCGACCTCGATACTCCGCTCGATCCGATGACGGCGGCGAACGCGACCTTCGCCACCGACAACTTCAAGGCGGGCCAACTGATCGGCAAGTGGGCCGCGGGGACCTTGGGCGATAAGGCCAAGGACGCGCACATCGTCTATCTCGATCTCGCTACGAACCAGCCAACCGTGGACTATCTGCGCCACCAGGGCTTCAACGACGGCTTCGGCATCAAGGTCGCCAACCCGACGCATTACGGCGACGAGAAAGATCCGCGCATCTGCGACTACGAGATCAGCCAGGGCGACCAGGAAAAGGGTCGCACGGCGATGGAGAATGCGTTGCAGAAGTGCCCGAACGTCAACCTGGTCTACACCATCAACGAGCCGGCGGCCGCCGGCGCGTACGAGGCGTTGAAGGCCGTGGGCAAGGACGACGGTTCGGTGATGATCGTATCGATCGACGGCGGTTGCCCGGGCGTCAAGAACGTGCAGGCCGGCGTGATCGGCGCTACCAGCCAGCAGTACCCGCTGAAGATGGCGTCCATGGCGATGGATTCGATCGCCTCGGGCAAGCTGCCTGACCTCGACAAGAACGGCTACTTCGATACCGGCGCCCAGCTCGTGACCGCCAAGCCGGTCGATGGCGTGCCGTCGATCTCGGTTGACGAAGGCTTGAAGCTCTGCTGGGGCTGAGGGCTTGAGCCCGGCGACCCGAAGGCTATGCTGACACCGACGAAGGGACGCCTTCGGGCGTCCCTTCTCTTTAGGTTCCGGGGAGGGGAGCCCGATGAGTGATGACGTGACGGGCTCGGCTACAGCCGAGCGCGGACTTCACGGTGCGACGGCCGCCGTCGCCAGTTTTGATGAAACCGATGCCGGCCTGGTCCGACGCATACAGGGTTTCCTGCACGACTTTCCCACCACCATCCCGTTCATCGTCCTGCTCATCGGCGTGGTGATCTTCAGTTTCGCCGCGCCGGGCAAGTTCCTGTCGCCGCTCAACCTGAGCGTGGTGCTGCAGCAGGTGACGATCATCGCCATCCTCGGCGTGGCACAGACGCTGGTGATCCTGACCGCCGGCATCGACCTTTCAGTCGGGGTGATCATGATCCTGTGCACCGTGGTGATGGGACGCACCGCGGTGGTTTATGGAGTGCCAGTCTATATTGCCTTTCCGCTGGGGCTTCTGGCTGGAACGGCGTGCGGCTTCGTCAACGGACTGATCGTCACGCGACTCAAGCTGCCGCCCTTCATCGTCACGCTCGGCACCTGGAGCATCTTCGGCGCACTCAACGTCTGGTACTCACAGTCCGAAACCATTCGCGCGCAGGACCTGGAACAGACGGCGCCGTTCCTGCAGGCGACGGGAACGCTGATCAAGCCGTTTCAGACGTTGCAATCCTGGGGGCTGCAGCTCGATTTCCTGCGTGGCTGGGTCCTGACCTGGGGCTCGATCCTGATGGTGCTGGTCGCCATCGTCATCTGGTACGTGCTGACGCAGACACCTTTTGGCCGCCACGTCTACGCCGTGGGCGACGATCCTGACGCGGCGCGCCTCTCGGGCATATCGAGCAACAAAACCCTGCTTGGCGTCTACAGCCTCGCGGGGTTCATCTGCGCCGTTGCAGCCTGGGCCTTCATCGGCCGCATCGGCGGCGTCAGCCCGCAGGCGGGGCAGACCTCCAACCTCGATTCCATCACCGCGGTGGTGATCGGCGGCACCTCGCTGTTCGGCGGCCGCGGCTCCATCGTGGGCACGATCATCGGCGCCTTGATCGTGGGCGTATTCCGTAACGGCCTGGCGCTCTCCGGCCTCGAGCTCCTGTGGCAGGATTTCGCGGTGGGCGTGCTGATCATCGTCGCGGTGACCATCGACCAGTGGATCAGGAAGATTTCGGCATGAGCGACAGCGACATCATTCTCGAAGGCCGTAGCCTCAACAAGCGGTTCGGGCGCGTGGTGGCGCTCGACAATGCAGACTTCGATTTGCGACGGAACGAGATCCTCGGCGTCATCGGCGACAACGGCGCCGGCAAATCAACGTTGATCAAGGCGCTCTCCGGCGCCGTCATTCCAGACAGCGGGGAAATCCTCCTCGAGGGAAGGCCGGTGAGGTTTCGCTCGCCGATGGAGGCCCGGCTTGCCGGCATCGAGACGGTGTACCAGAACCTCGCCCTGTCGCCGGCCCTGAGCATCGCCGACAATATGTTCCTCGGCCGGGAGATGCGACGGAAGGACCTTTTCGGCCGGCTGTTCCGGACACTCGACAAGACCTCCATGAACCGGATTTCGCGTGAGAAGCTCAGCGAGCTTGGCCTGATGACCATTCAGAACATCGGCCAGTCGGTCGAGACGCTGTCCGGTGGACAGCGCCAGGGGGTCGCGGTGGCCCGTGCGGCCGCTTTCGGATCGCGGGTGGTGATCATGGACGAGCCCACGGCTGCCCTTGGGGTCAAGGAAAGCAGGCGTGTGCTCGAACTGATGCTGGACGTGAAGCGGCGGGGCCTGCCGATCATTCTGATCTCACACAACATGCCGCATGTGTTCGAGGTTGCCGACCGCATTCACATCCATCGGCTCGGCAAGCGAATCGCCGTCATCAACCCGAAAGAGTTTTCGATGTCGGACGCAGTGGCGATCATGACGGGCGCGATGAAGCCGCCGGCCGACGGCGATGCGCCGCCGGCGCATCACTACAAGGTGGGTGAGGAAGTGGCGCAGCAGGCCAAATGACGCTGCACCGGGGGCGCAGATGGATCTTGGACTAAAGGGAAAGCTCGCCGTCATTACGGGCGGCAGCGTGGGTATCGGTCTTGCCGTCGCGGAGGCCTTCGCTGCGGAAGGCGCGAGTGTCCTGATCTCGGCGCGCAACGCCGAGCGAGTGATGCGCGAGGCGGATCGCATCGCTGCCAAATACAGGGTCAAGGCGCGCGGCGTGCCCGGGGACGTCGCGACGGCTGGCGGCTGTGAGGGCTTGACGGCGGCCGCCGTCTCGATGGGCGGCGCGCACATCCTCATCAACAATGCCGGCACCGGATCGAACGAGGTGATTGCCACGGCGCCCGACGAGAAGTGGCAGTATTATTGGGACCTGCATGTCATGGCAGCGGTGCGGCTGGCGCGCGGGCTGGTGCCGCAGATGAAGCAGCATGGCGGTGGCGCGATCATCCACAACGCTTCGATCTGTGCGGTGCAGCCGCTCTGGTACGAGCCGATCTACAACACGACCAAGGCCGCGCTGATGATGTTCTCCAAGACGCTCGCCAACGAGGTCGTCGGCGACAATATCCGCGTCAACACGATCAATCCCGGCCTGGTGCTCACCCCCGACTGGGTGAAGACGGCCAAGCAGATCGCCGGCGAGGACGGGTACCAGGCCCACCTGCAGTCGGTGGCCGACGAAGCCGGCGGCATGAAGCGCTTCGCGACCCCGGAAGAACTGGCGAATTTCTTCGTGTTTCTCGCCTCGGACAAGGCCAGCTACTCAACCGGCTCGACGTACTTCGTCGACGGCGGCTGGCTGCGAACCGTGTAGCTTCCTTCGGCCGTCACTGCTGCATCGCCATGACCTGGTTCATCGGCGGCATATTGTGGTTGAGGTGGTTCATGATCCACACCGACCCGCCGATCACCAGAAAGACGATCAATACACCGAAGGCCAGCGCCAGGGCGTTGTTGGTGTTGTCCGGACCGGTGGTGAGGTGAAGAAAGAAGACCAGATGGACGCCCATCTGCGCGATGGCGAAGACGATCAGCGCGGTGGGTACCGCCGGCGCCCAGACCAGATGCGTGCTGGGCAGCGCAAACGAAATGACGGTGAGCAGCACCGCGAGCCCGAGGCCGATGAGATAGGTCCTGAGCCCGCTTGCGATCGTGTGGCCGGTGGGTGCTTCATCGCCCGGGGCGGTGTCGCTGTCGAATTCCTGATCGGAATTTTGAGCGTCGGTGTCTGTCATGTGCCGGCTCCCAGCAGGTAGACCACGGTGAACAGGCCCACCCAGATGATGTCGAGGGCGTGCCAGAATAGTGCGAAGCAGAGGAAGCGCCGCTGCATGTCGGCGCGGAACCCCTTGGCGAAGATCTGCGCCATCATGGTCAGCAGCCAGAGCAGGCCGCCGGTGACGTGGAGCCCGTGGCAGCCGACCAGCGAGAAGAAGGCGGTGAGGAAAGCGCTGCGCTGCGGGCCGTTGCCTTCAGCCACGAGGCCCGCGAACTCGCGCAGCTCGAGCAGGAGGAAGGCGACGCCGAGCGCAAAGGTCAGTGCCATCGCGAGCTGGAACCACAATGCGCGCCGGGCCTCGAGCGCGAGGCTGGCGAGGCCGCATGCAAAGCTCGAGGCGAGCAGGCAAGCAGTTTCGATGCCGACATTGGTGAGGTCGAAAATGTCGCGTGGGCCGGGTCCGCCGGCGGTCGCATCCTTGAGCACCGCGTAGGTGGCAAAGAAAGCCGAGAACATCACGATGTCGCTTAGAAGGAAGATCCAGAAGCCGTAGCCGACAATGATGCGTTTGGAGGCGGGGCCGCCGTCGCCATGGCCGGGCGCGTGGTGACCATGCGCATGGTCGTGATGGCCCAGGCGGTAGGGATCGTCGGGATGCGAGATCGTGCCGTCGGCGATCGTCATGGGCGCGGCCCCGTGTAGCTCGCGAGCGCCTCGAGCCGCGTGCTGCGATTGGCGCGATCGATGCGTGCGACCTCGTGCGCGGGAATGACGTATTCGGGGATGTCGCGCCAGGCAAAGACGACAAAGGTGGCAAAGGCGCCAGCAGCGCCGGCGCCGGCAAGCCACCAGATGTGCCAGATCATCGAAAAGCCGACGATGGTCGAAAAGAAGGCGCAGATGAAGCCGGTGGGCGAATTGCGCGGCATCTCGAGCTCTTCATATTCGGGCTCGGGGCGGAGCTTGTTCTGCTCCCTGGCGCGCTGCTTGATGGTCCAGTAGGCCTCTTCGTTTTCGACATGCGGGAGCACGGCGAAATTGAAGGGCGGCGGCGGCGAGGGGGTTGCCCATTCGAGCGAGCGGCCGTCCCAGGGATCGCCCGTCGCATCGCGCAACTGATCGCGATGCCGGATGCTGACGACCAACTGAACGATCTGGGCGATCACCCCGAGGGTCACGACTACCATGCCGCCACCGGCGAGCAGCACCCAAGGTTGCCATTCGGGCACGTCGTAGCTCTGCATGCGCCGCGTCATGCCGAGCAGGCCGACCACGTAGAGAGGCGCGAAGGTGAGAATGAAGCCGACCAGGGTCAGCCAAAAGGCGATCTTGCCCCAGCATTCGTCCAGCCGGAAGCCGAAGGCCTTGGGGAACCAGTAAGTATAGCCCGCGAAGATCCCGAACACGACGCCGCTGATGATGACATTGTGGAAGTGTGCCACGAGGAACAGCGAGTTATGGAGGAGGAAATCGGCCGGCGGCACGGCGAGCAGCACGCCGGTCATGCCGCCGATGACGAAGGTGACAAGGAAACCGAGCGACCACAGCATTGGCGTGGTGAACCGCACCCGGCCGCCATACATGGTGAAAAGCCAGTTGTAGATCTTCACGCCCGTTCCGACCGCGATGATGCTGGTGGCAATGCCGAATACCGTGTTGACGTCACCCCCGGCGCCCATGGTGAAGAAGTGGTGCAGCCACACCGTGAAGGAGACAATGCAGATGAACATCGTCGCCATCACCATCGAGCGGTAGCCGAAGAGCGGCTTGCTCGAGAAGGTCGAGATCACTTCGGAGAAGATCCCGAACGCCGGTAGAACGAGGATATAGACCTCGGGATGGCCCCATGCCCAGATGAGGTTCATGAACATCATCACGTTGCCGCCGGCTTCGTTGGTGAAGAAATGAAAGCCGAAGTAGCGGTCGAGGGTCAGCATCGCGAGCGTCGCGGTGAGAATTGGGAATGCCGCGACGATCAGAAGACACGCCGCAAGGCAGGTCCAGGTGAACATCGGCATGCGCAGATAGCTCATGCCGGGCGCGCGAATCTTGAGAATGGTGGTGACGAAGTTGATGCCGGTCAGCAGCGTGCCGACGCCGGCGATCTGGACGGCCCAGAGATAGTAGTCGACGCCGACGCCGGGCGAATACGCGGTTTCGCTGAGCGGCGGGTAGGGCAGCCAGCCGGTGCGGGCGAATTCGCCGACGACCAGCGAGATATTGACGAGGAGAGCCCCCGTGGCGGTGAGCCAGAAGCTCACGGAGTTGAGGGTGGGAAAGGCCACGTCACGGATACCGAGCTGCAGCGGCACGACGAAATTCATGAGCCCGATGATCAACGGCATGGCCGCAAAGAAGATCATGATCGTGCCGTGAGCCGAGAACACCTGGTCGTAGTGTTCGGGTTGCAGATATCCGGGCGAATCGAAGGCCACCGCCTGCTGCGATCGCATCATCACGGCATCGGAGAAGCCGCGGAGGAGCATCACGATGCCCAGCGTCACGTACATGACGCCGATGCGCTTGTGGTCCACCGAGGTAATCCACTCCTGCCAGAGGTAGGGGAACCAGCCTTTGACGAAGACCCAGGCGAGGACGCCGATGACGACGATTGCCACGACGCCCGATGCGACCATCGGGATCGGCTGGTCGAGCGGGATGGCAGACCAGCTGAGCTTGCCGAACATGCTAGCCTCCGTTGGGTGGGGAATTGGGGATGGATCGGCCTTCGATCGGGCCGGGCGCGGGCGGCAGCTTCTGCGTGGTGATGGCGCTGAAGAGGTTGGGCGCCACGGCGCTGTAGGTGAACGGCTTGACGTTGGCGCTCTGCTTCGCGAGCTCGGTATAGGCGGCCGCGTCGAGGGTCGGGCCGCTCGATTTGGTTTGCTGCACGAAGCCCTGGAACGCGTCGGTGGGAACGGCGTGAACAGTGAACTCCATGCCGGGGAAGCCGTCGCCGCTGAAATGGGCCGAGCGGCCGTAGAAGTCGCCTGGATGGTCCGCCTGCAAATAGAGCTGCGTGGTCATGCCGTTCATGGTGTAGATCATGCTGCCGAGCTCGGGCACGAAGAAGACATTCATCACGCTGGCCGAGGTCAGCGAGAAGTGCAGCGGCGTTCCAGCCGGCACCGTCAAGGTATTGACCGTCGCGATGCCCTGGTCGGGATAGATGAAGAGCCACTTCCAATCGAGCGAGACCGCCTGGACCTCGAGCGGCTTGACGTTCGACTTCAGAGGCTGTGCCGGGTCGAGCTCATGCGCGCCGATCCAGATGACACCGCCGAGGAACAGGATCACCAGCGTGGGAATCGACCACACCACGAGCTCGATGCGCCCCGAATAGGTCCACTGCGGCAGATAGCGCGCGCGGGTGTTGGACGCGCGGAACCACCAGGCGAAGCCCAGAGTAGCGATGATGGTCGGGATCACGATTGCCAGCATGATGCCGAGCGCGTCGAGCATGATGGTGCGATCGGCCTCACCGACCGGACCCTGCGGTGTCAGGGGACCTGAACATGCGCCCAGCAAAGCCGGGACGAGCAGCGTGGCGATGGAACGAAAAAGCCACCTAAGGCGGTGTCGTGAACGCGCATCGGTGGCTTGCACCGCTGCTGCAATCGATTCAGAAGAGCACACCGCCCCACCTTCGCTGCCGCCCCCCGCCTTACGGAGGTGTTACGGCGCAAACGTGCAAAATCGCGGTTGTATCCGTGACGTTGGAGAAAATCTCCGCTTCGAAGTTTGCCGCGACGTAAGCTTCGAAAATCGCCGGGAGGGGTGATGTCCCCGTAGGTCTCACGAAACAGCTGAGCCACGAACTGGGCAAGCTTCAATGCGTCCGCGAAAAGTGCGCCCAGCGGATGCTGACACTCTTTGCGAGCTGGCCGGCTCATTCTATTCATCTTCAAGGAGGAACCGACAGTTCCGATGGAACGGACTGCGCGGAACGATTCGGCCTGTGAGATGCTGCTTCTAGCGTAAAGCAGAGCCGGTGGACGACTGCTTGCGCCAGGGGATTTGGTCAACGTCACGGCCGCCCGCTGACGTTATGAGCTCTTGTCAACCCGACCAGGCCTCAAACGACGGGGCCACAAGAAGTCTTGCCAGATCTGATCGGCATCAACGGTCGATATCCGAACGCCCTCTTGTGCCAAGACAATCTGCAGATCGTGAGCTGACGTGATCTCGCGCGGGCGCGCCAATGTACGCCGGCCAATCAGGCGCACGAACTGACCAAAATTGTCGGGCCAAACTTCTTCCAGGGTCAGTGCGTGGTCCCAGAAGCTGGACGCTGCCTTAGCTGGATCGCTGCTTCCATCCGTCAAGGTTCCTGTTGTGGCCGACAATGAGGAGCGTCGTTGTTCCGGCGCTTTCGATCTCATCGGCGACTACTCGAGGCCAGCGATGTTCGCATCGCGCTCTACCAAGATCGCTGCCGGAGCCCGGAGAGGGACGAGGAGACACAGCCCAACAGGAATGCCGCCGCTGTCGCAAAGAGATTGGCAAATACGTAGAAGGCAACGAAGCCGGCCAGCCCGAAGGCTGCAGCCAACACCTCCGGCCACCAGTCGCGCACCCGCTCCAAAACTAAGCGGATGTGATGAGCCCAAATCTGCGTGGCTGCGAACATCTCACCTCCGGCAATGCCGATCGGACCGAGGCCATGAATGCCGCGCTCGTCATGGTTGCCCCTGAGACCGAGTCGACATTTGCGTTCTGCGCGGTGACGACTTCTTGCGCCAAGATGGGCAGCGCACTGCGATTGATGGCGATCGAGGTGCCGGTATGGGAGGGTGCCTCTACCAGCCAAAAGCTCGTTATGGCGCCGCCCTTGATGACGACCTTCACCTGTACGTAGCCGTAGTAGGCATCGGCGCGTGCGCCGAGGTAGGTTCCATCAGGCCAGCGCGCTGCGGCCGCATGTGCGGGCAGAGTCGCGACGAGAAGCACCGAAGCAAGGCCGAGGGGCGAGTATCGCCAAAGTGTAGTCATGATTGCCTCCCAATCGTCGGTCTCCTACCGACACTTCCTGACGTGGA
>Ga0207667_10008879_pt1 | contig 11895 bp, 11 predicted proteins | sample KBSCornC52_FD_184301 | JGI IMG/M metagenome (GOLD analysis project Ga0207667, IMG submission 184301) | Corn rhizosphere microbial communities from Kellogg Biological Station, Michigan, USA - KBS Corn C5-2 (SPAdes) (version 2) | ecosystem: Host-associated > Plants > Roots > Rhizosphere > Soil ...
CCGCGTCGATCACTCCCCCGCTCGTCACAATCCCCTTAGCCGCCATACTGGAACGGTCGCGGATGAGCAGACCAAGTGGGGTAACGTCATCCCGATGGCTCATGTAATGGCCCCCGTCATCAATCTTCATCCCGGCCTGCACTCGTTTAACTTTGTACGCAGCAGCCGCAATCCCAGTGCGAACCTTCGTGACTACCCCAATTGGCAGCACAGTGTCTTCCAGCGCGTAGAGGTCATAGGCCAAGTCCTCTCCGGGGTGGGCTACCGTAGGTAGGATTGCATCAACGTGTAATTTCTGAATCTTAAGCAACGTCTTTCTCCTTTGTAAATCTAACTTTCATCCTGTGCAGCCTAGCCTTAACAGCAGCCTCACCCATGTGCAGCAACCCAGCAACCTGCTTCTGTGTATTACCGTCCATAATGAGTTGACAGATCCATTTATCCGTGCCGTCTACATTGGCTAGGATGTCATCAACCCGCCTGTGCCCGTTCCCTCCTGAACCGAACCTAGCAGACAACAAGGGGTTTTCTTCCACGAAACTAGACCCTTCCCCGTCGTCTCCTTTTTCCTCCAGGAAGATGGCTACCTTTTCCACCTTCTGCCTATGGAGTTCATTGAAGAGACCAGAGGCCGTCGTGTAGCAAATCTTGTGGACCCACGCATAAAACGACTCCGAGTTTCCCCTGAACTTCTTCAACCCCTTGAAGACCGCGATGGCCGATTCCTGCGCATAATCGTCTACCGTCCCCGCCGTACCTAGATTGAAAAACTCGTACTCGATGTAAGCAATCTTGAGTTTGGCGAACGCCAGGATTGCCTTGTAGAACTCGCCTTCGTATTTCTTGTTGTCCTTGGTGTACAACTTGTAGACTGCAATCAAAGCTGCTTTCGTTTTATCCCTGGACACACTCGCGGGATCTGGGATGACCTTCGGGGCGGGCTTTGCAACCTTCGGGATGCTCACTTGCACCCCTGTGCTGCTTCTGTAATCCGTTTGTGCGCGATTGCACAATAGGCAGAATCTTGCTCGATGCCTATGAATCTGCGATTGGTGTTCATGCAGGCTACGCCGGTCGTTCCAGATCCCATACAGTTATCCAGCACAGTCATACCCTCGTTGGTGTATGTCTTGATCAGATACTCCATAAGGGCCACAGGTTTCTGAGTTGGATGAACTTTGCCTGCACGGTCGCTCAAAATCTCGATGATGTTAGTTGGGTAATATTGATCGTTCTCGGTAACATGTCCCGGCTTTAGACCTGATTGAATTTCATTGCTCTTGGTACAGCCGCCCTTCTTTCGCATTACCCCTGTCCGCATCATCGGATGATAGTTCCCAGTCGTCTGCCCAAAGACCAAGACATCCTCAGTGATCTTCAAAGGATGGTACTTAGCCGTGGCAAATCCCCCGGACTGCTTTTTGTTCCACACCCAGCTTGTCTTGTACCCCTTGACGTTACTCATTACTAGGGCAGAAGTAAAAGGCTGTGCGGCGGTCAGAACGATAGCGCCAGTGCAAATCCGTTTATACTCAGCCCAAAGGGGTTCAAAGGGAATCACCGTGTCCCATTTACAATCGGTCGTGCCATAGGGAAGGTCGCACATCACCATGTCTATCGACCCATCCTCCAAATCCTGCATTACCTCAAGGCAGTCGCCCTGGTACAACTCGAATCTATCTTCCAACTATATCACACTTTCTGTATGCGTATCAGTTAAGATATTGGAATAATTACCGCTCACTCTCCCTCCAGTGCCTTCTCCGATTCGTTCACAAGCGTGTCCATATCACAGGTATCCGCAGACTTGCTGAAGTAAGCGACCGGTACGTAAGGAGCGGGGGCAGATTGCTCCTGCTTTTCTTGGCAGTCGCGGCAGAGGGTTGCAGATGGCAGGGCTTTGAGCCGTGCATCTGAAATAGGCGTGTCACAAGTCGTACAGAGTTTCGATTTGATGGTAGTCTCCTTTATGTTGTATCGGTTAAGGTCGTTGTTAAGGTCGTTATTTACTCCAGGATTTAGCAATCTTGCCTTCGCTCTCCATCGGGACGACTGTAACCAACTCCGCGCCCGCCCTGATAATCGCATCGGATACCGCTGCTGAGACTGCTTCACTGTTTGGCTCTGGACTCTCTGTGACCAGTTCATCATATGGAAAATTCTCCAGCATCGCTCCAAACTCAGGCTCAAGGATATGCCACAGGTACGGGTTGCCTTCTTTATCGAATCCGCAGCCAATTGCACGTTTCATAAAGTCGGCGCTGGAGTTATGAGTAATCAACCCGTTCGCCATAAACTTGTGGCTCTCGCTGTCTACTACGTCGTACATTTCTACCCATTGGTCCGTTACTTCAACGCTCCGCACAGACACGGCATGACCGTAGATTACGGACAATCCACGCTTTGACCCCACCTGAATCAAGTCGCGCAACTTCTGTTGCTTCACCGGGTTCATAAAACCCACGCGCTCCTGGAACTTCAAAGCCTCTCGCTTAACCACCCGCACGACAGTGGCACCCGCGTTAATATGTACGTTTGCCTGAATGCCCAACGCCGCCAAACACGACTGAACTTGTCTCGCCCACCCTTCCTTTCTTTGTATCTGACCGAACGTCAACATAATCCCATCTCGGTAAACAGTGCCGTCCCCGTCGAACATCCCCCTCAGATAACCCCGCAACATATCAGACGACTGCATGATGAACTCAGGAACCTTTTGCTTGACTCCTGCCAACCATAGCTGATTAGCAAGCGTAGAGTCGGCCAATGTGTAGGAATGTACAGGCTGATATCGCTGCCCATTAAGAAAGTCACCCTTCTTTTGCTTTGACCGTTCTGCCCAGCGATCCCCGCCTAAGCACAACATGCCTTCCCTAAGCCTTGGCAAGATCGCCTTCTCATGTTCGGCAATGATCAGCGTAACGGCTTTGTTTGGGCCAATCGACCCATCTGATGCGATCCTGCCGACAAACTCTCCCAACAGCATGTGGTCACTTATCTGCTGGATTACTACACCCTTACCGTTTGATGCGCGGGCATTGTATATTTCAGGATACTTAATATCAGTTGCGCACCACTGTGGCATTTCTTCATTGAACTTAATCCACGTCTGCTTGCTGAACTCCTCAGACGTTTTCCAGAACCAGTTACCTCGCGTCCCAGAGACATTGAATTTATGGTCAGGACTGCATTCAAACACCTTGCGACCCGCCGCTGTAATCCTCACAAGGCGCTTTGGCCCGCTATGGACAACATGAGCAGAAACGAATCTTTCGCCATCCCAAATCCTGACGGAGCGCCCACAAAGGTCTTCAATCCTGCATAGTCCCCTTGTCTCCTCCAGGACTTGAGTCGCACCAACAACGCACCCTTGATAGGAAACATTCCCTCCCTCGCGCTTGACCGCAGCGACCAAGGATTTCATTGTCTTTGTGATCTTGCCTTGATCACACTGGTCTTTGTACTTGTCCTTTGCAAACGCCTTGGCTTGTTCATAACTAACCTGCTTCATCAAGCGGCGTCTACCGGCCAACGTGCGGGCTTCCCCACGGTCGTAAGACACCTTCTGATTCTCTTCAATAGCCCGTTTGTTGTGGGTGAACGTCTGCATCCAACTATCGATCTTTTCTTGCGCTTCCTCCGTCGAGATACCGAGTTGTACGCCCAATGAGAACGCAGCCAAGCCCATGATGATGCCGAGAGTCACGGCCTTGTAGTCATTCCTGAGTTTCTTGTGGCCGGGGCATGAGCACTTGGCCTTGTTCTTGTGCAGGAACGCACACGATGCCTCTACCGTTGCCGCCTTCCAGAGTTCGGGCGCAATCATTTGAGTAGACACAGAGTGAATGTCCTGCCCATGAGTAAATGCGTGGACCCAGGCCGGTTCTCTTGAATACTGCGTCAATACCCGGAGTTCCTGCCCAGAGCAATCCTTGGAAACCATGTCAAACTTCGGGCGGGACTCAAACGCTTCGCGGATGATGTCCTCATGGGGCAGGTTCAACAGGTTCGGATTGGAGCAAGACAGTCGCCCGGTGTCCGCTCCCAGTTGATTGAACCTTGCGTGGATGCGCCCGGTGTCGGGATCTACGAACCCCGGCTTGGGATTCCCAATCGTGCTCATTTCATCGCGTGTCTTAATCCAGCGGTCGCCATACATCTTCAGGGATTGCTTTACCCCGCGATGCTCACGGATGGCTGCAATGACCGGCAGCTTGGCATGGCGCTCCATTACCTTGTCGTTGGAAGCCGGGAAATTCTTGGCGTTCAACCCAAAGGGACCGGCGTGGAGAGCAGCTAGGAGTTGGTCGGGCGAATTGAAATTGATTGCAGACTGCCCTTCGTACTTGTCGAACTCATCTGTGTATTTCTTGGTACAGAACCCGGCTTCGATTGCATACTGTGCTTTGGCCGGTGCGATCAACGCTACGCGCATGGCCTCAACCTTGTCCCGCTCTGCAATCAACGCGGCTTTCTTCACAGGATCGCTCTTGGCCCCGCGAATCTCAGCAGAAAGTTCCGTCTCCCTCTGACTCTTGGCTTGCAGCCCCTTCCAAATTTCCTTGAGCCTTGCGGCTTCTTCGGGATTGGGCAGCCGCTTGGCTCCTACGATGGGCAGGAAGAATTTGTCGATCCCCTCTACAGCCGCAACCAGCCTGGCTTGGTTCCCGTCGATAATCTTCTGCCACTTGACGGGATTGACATACATTCCGTTCAAGTGGAGATCCCCGAATGCGGGGATTGCGTCGTTCTCAATCTGGGTGACCCACTGTAATCCCGCCTTCTTGAGCTTGACTTCCTGGGCAGCCTTGATTGCTAATGGGAGCCGAACATCCAATGCGCAGTAAATAATCTGCTTTTCAGTTAGCGGAGATTCGAGGTCGAAGGTCGTTTGGCTGGATTTGTCAATCTCAAACCCACAATACCGACGTACCAAGTCCCCAAGGCCGTAGAACCCTGCAAGCATGGCCGGGACTGCCCCATTGTGGATGATGCGCTCTGCGGTCAGTGTGCAGTAGAAATGCCATGCGCGAATCCCCAAGCACCACTTGCTGACAATGTACTCGAACTCCAACATGTGGCCGACTTTTAGCCATTCGTCAGAGTCCATGCTGGGTTGGATCACATCGATAACCGGCTGGAGAATCGTGGAATCAACCGGCACCCGCTCAACAATGGGAGTTAATGCTTCTGCCGGGACACGTTCTAGGTTCCCGTTGATAACCATTGTTCGCCTTTCAGGAACTAGCCGCTTATTGAGCAGAACCCCGTGCCTACGATACCCTCCCTGTGCCCTCCACAGCCTCTCAGGGGTCTCCGCGAAGGCCAGTAGGTCAATGATGTATTGTTCGTTTCTGTCGCCAATCTGGAGGGTTCTAGCCTTCCGCTGGTAGAAGGTGTCCACACACGTTGTCTCATAGTCCATCGTGTACGTGCGCGGGGTTGCGAGATACTTCTTGAGTCGATCCAGCCCCTTACCGTCCACGATCAAAATTGGATTTAGAGCAGGCACAAGACTATCGGGATTCAATACAGGCACTTCTTGAGATGTGTGCAATTTATCTTTCCTTGTGTATATCGTTTAAGACAACTTTAACTTCTCGTAGCCGATTCTGCCCCTACTGTATCCTGCTCAAAGCCACCGCCGTGACACAGAATAGCACCTTCCTGCAATAGTTAGGGTGTCAGGTAGGGAAACATACGTCCCTAACGTCCTGGAGCCGTTACAGCGGGTTGTAGAGTGTTCTACTTGACGGCTACGCCACTGCACTGATGGGAAAGTTCAGCAAAGCAAACTCACCGAACAAATCAATGGCCGCTGCATCGTACAACTTCGCCGCTTCCATCTCACAATCACAGCAGCCGAGTGGAAGTGTCCTTCCACTTTTGGTGATGTACGCACTCCATTTGCCTCGTAGTTTTGTCCATGACACGCCCTTGTACTGACTACTTGTTCCCGTCCTTGGGCGTTTGTTTTGATTATTTTGCTCCCTAGTGGCGATGCGGAGGTTTGAACGTCTGTTGTCAAGGGTGTCGTATGCGTCTTTATGATCTACGAGCAGCCCCTTCGGCGGGTCCATCAAGAAACGATGCAACAATAGCGTTTTTCGTTTTCCGTCTGACATAAGCAAGTTAGCACCAAAATATGTCAGAGTATTCTTCTTGCTCTTGAGCACACACCATTTATGAGTGGCTACTCGTGGGTAATCAGATGCATCGAGCAGAACTCGAAAAGCCCCGTACTTCTTGCTCACTACCGTTAAAATGGCCGCTCCCGTATCAATGTCTATTTCCATAACACCCTTTTTAGTTGACACGCCCGCCTAAGTGCTGTATCGTTCAAGAATAGCAGTACAGCAGTGGGCTGTGTTGCGATGTTTCTATCTTCACACATCTTTTGAATTATGTCAACATCTTTTTGGAGACTTTCTAAATGAGCAAGGCAACCAAAGCAAGCACAGCAACCCCGGAAATGGACTTCGACCCCGGCTTCAACAACATCGGCCCCTGGCTGAACGACAAGCTACAGGCCCGTGGGCTGAATATCAACAGCTTTTGCAAACGACTGAACTACGCCATCACAGCAGCCACCATTTGGCGGTGGTGCGCCGACAAGTACCGGCCCTACCCCGAGACCATGAAGCTGGTCTGCGATGCGTTGAGCGTGATGCCCTGCATAGCTGAAGATGGCAGCGAGTATTTTGAGGAAGTCCCGTGGTCGGAAGGGCTGGATCAGTATACGCCCAAGTTGAGAGCTTGGGTCGCACACTATGCCAATGGCGGGTAATGGGGTTAAAGCAACTTAGTTCATCATCGGCGTAAAGACGTTGACGATGTACTGTCTGCCCCCAACGGCTTCGCATGGGATCACATCTACCATCCAGGCAACGAACGGCCCGTAGCGGTCACAAATGGTGTGGGGCTTGAGGGGATGCTTGATGTAAGCAGACAGCGCGGCCATTGTAACCAACGCGCTGACTTCCCTTTCCCCCTGCCCCACGCGCATCAAGGGCACCATTTGCAGGCGCAGTAGCCGCCCGATCACGGGGACATTTGTGAACAACCCACAGGAGTCCTCCGTACAAAAGAGGAGTTCCCCCAAGTCGTCCGTAATTGCTGCCACCATACCTTCGCGGAATACCCTGGGCAACGCAGACAAACAAAGCATCACAATATCGGTTAACGTGGGTTCAGGCACACAAGGACAAGTGCAGTTGACACACAGGGTTGCACGGCAGTAAACACATTCTACCCAATCCGTAAACTCGGCAGGTTCGGCTATCTTGCAGACTGTGCAATTGTTGATGAGGGGTGGGAAGACAAAACGCAGTACAGGAAAACACTGTGATGCCATTTTAAAGGAATCTCCAAGGGCCGCCCTGGCTCGATCTTATAAAATGCTGTCAGGTCGCTGTCCGAACACTAGGCGTAAGCAACCATCCGCGCAATACAACTTAAGTAATGGTTACCTGCATAAAAGCGTGTAAGTTTTACACTAAGTTAGTCAAAACGTGACAGGCACGGGACTTATTTCAACTATTTTTAAGTTATTTCGGGGTGAAAGAATCCTTTTGGGCGGTTTTTGCCCACTATTAGTTACAGAGAGGGGTACAACCCCCTCCATCTGTCAGCCGACCAACTCACCGGACCCGGCTGCTTTGCCCTTTAGGAACCAGTCGTTATTCGGAACTGCCGGTAACGCCCGCGCAAGAGGCGACACACGGACAACCTAAAGACGCATTGAGATCCTGGGCTTGTATCACAGCCAGTCCAATCTAAATCAAGATTGATGAGTCGGTGTAGGCCGACGAGTTTGGAAACACTTTACGTTCCCGCCGTCTCTCAAAGGTTGGTTGACCTTCTACTACGGCGTTAGTCAGCAGAGCACGGACTGACATACCCAAGGGAATGACTACCCGCCACAGACGGGGACGCATTGGAGGGTCGGTAGAGGAGCAACTAGGTTACCGGGTTTTTAATTTTCCTACCGGCGATCTCCTACCCTAAGGAAAATTGCGTTTGTAGTTAAACGCTTTTGCTTTTCGTAAGTATAAACAATAAGTAAGTAACTTAGGTAACTCAAAAGCTGCACAAAGTGCGTTTTAAAATAAGTGCAGAAGTTCTAACTCCTTTAGAATCAGTTAGATAGGGCAGAAGTTCTTCATGGTTTGTATGTTCCGGGCGGTTCCGGCGGCTTTGCATACTGTGCAAGAATCTTAGATTATTTTACTTTTCTTTTGATGAAAAGAATCCTTTTGGTCACTTTTTCCATACTATTAGTTACAGAGAGGGGTACTACAAAGTGATTGACCGGCAGCAACCGATTCGCATTGACTCCGAAACCGGCGCGTACATCTTAATGGTCTCGAACGGTCGTACTGGCGAGACTTATAGAGTCCTCCTAGATCCCGAGGATTGGGAGCGCACAATTCAACACAGTTGGAGCGCGAGCATCACGAATCAGCAAATATATTTCACGGCCTACCGTAAACCATCGGGCGGCGAATCACGAACCATGAGTTTGCACAGGTTCATCACCGGTGCAAAGCCAGGGCAAATTGTTGACCACATAGATCCTACTAAGCCCCTCGATCATAGACGCGCAAATCTACGGTTTGCCACAAGTAGGCAGAATAGCCAGAACCAGCAGATCCACAGGGTTCCCAAAACGTCTCGATTTAAGGGAGTGAGTCTGAACAGTGCGACGGGCTTGTGGGTTGCACAAATCCGTGTAGATGGCAAACTCATTAAGTTGGGCACTTCCAAAAGCGAAAGACTGGCTGCGGCACTCTACGATGTTAATGCGATGTATTATTTCGGGGAGTTTGCAAGGCTGAACTTTGCTGAAGAAGACCTACCATTCCCGAGCCTACGCGATTGGGAAGGTTTCGAGAGCATAGAAGAAGATGCAGCATAGTTTAGTTACAAGTACAAGTACAAGTTTGCGTGACGGCGTCTCCTCAGCCTCCGCAAGAGGGTGGGCGACGTGATGTGATCGTTCCGGGGTGACTTTCTCCGACCGTTGCCCGCCCTCATTTAGATTCGAGTTTATTAAGTACAGTCGGTCCCGAGCATGGGTCGGGCAGACGTGGGAATGTGGGCCAGTAGGCTGACCACGACGGCGAAGTGACAATCTTTGCAGCTATTGACAGTTCCGTAGAGCCGGTACCAGCGACTACGGCGTTAAGGCTTCCACGTCAGGGTCGTGGCTGCATAGACCTCATGGGTTTGTGTGCGTCTCACACGAAGCTAAAGTCCTCCACCACTACGGGTGCTCTGGGGGCAAACATTCGCGCCATATCTTACACCAACGTTCCGTAGTTCCCAAACATAAGGGAAGCACCCCAAGAATCGAGCACAACTTGCCCACGAGATCCAAGAGGCCGTGCAGTGTTCGCGGTTGTCCCAACCTGTCCGATTCCCGTTGGTGCTCCGAGCATTCCAAAGACCGCAAGGTAACGCAGAGTTATGACTTCAGGCGCGGGAGCAGACAGTCTCGCGGATATGATGCGCAGTGGCTTGCGTTCAGGCCCACGATTTTAGAACGTGACTCCCATCTCTGTCAGGAATGTGCCCGCCAAGGCATCATCAAGGCAGGAAACGAAGTTGACCACATTATCCCTATCATAGAAGCGCCCGAACGCAGGTTAGATCCGACCAACACTGAAACGCTCTGCAAACCACATCATAGTCAGAAGACCTACAGGGAAAATCACGCATTCGGGCGTGAGTACGACGTTAAGGTTCCAATTCAACCCATATAGACATTGACTTTGTGCAAACCGGCATAGAAATGCATCCCGTACAGACGTAGACGCTTGCGCATAAATCGGACTAAACGGGAAGCGCACAAACATACTTGGCGACTAATTACCGCCAATAGGTAACCGGCACCTTGAACCTTCTCCTAAGAGGTTTCTAAAGCCGGTATTTCATTTTAGGAGAATGATAGATGCCAGTACCAAAGGTGTTTAGACCTACTTGTTCTGTAGATGGCTGCGCAGCACAGAGCGTCCATATTGGTTATTGCAGTGCGCACTACTACAGGATGCGGAGAACCGGATTACCCGATTTACAACCGAGGGCTTTGATTCCGCGCCGTAAAGCACAATTATGTGGGTGCGGCTGTGGCGCGTTTGCGCCGGTCACGAGAAACATACCCAAGCGGTATATTTTCGGTCACCAACTTCGGGGCAGGAGTAAACCGAATCCATACACGATTGACTCCAATGGTTGTCATGTGTGGAACCATTGCTTAAACGAGTGGGGCTACGGGGAGACAAACGTCAACGGAGTACAGACACGGGCACATGTAGCTGCGTATGTCGCAAAGTACGGCCCGGTTCCCGATGGTATGATATTGGATCACCTTTGCCGCGTCCGTAAGTGTGTAAATCCAGATCATTTAGAGCCTGTTACACACGCTGTTAACACTCAGCGTGGGTTGAATGCTAAGTTGTGCCCCGAAAGTGTCGTAGAGATTCGGAAGTTGTATGCCGCAGGTGGGATTACCCAACGGGCGTTAGGGCACAAGTTTGGTGTAACAGGGAGTGTCATTAGTGATGCCGTGAATAGAGTCTCATGGTTCAACATAGCGTAGGGAAAGGAGCACTCGGATGGGGTTGCGTAAAAGTATCAAAGTCCTTCAGATGAACGGCTCTGTCGCTCATGATCCTGGTCGTTACGCCGGTCGTACAGACGGCCCCGAGTGCCCCGAATCTATCGGGAACGCACCACGGCACCTTTCTGCGCGGGTACGGGCCATCTGGGACGAGATCATAAGCCAGATACCCGAAGGCATGTTGCGCAGCCCAGACCGGATGCTCCTTGAAATTACCTGCAAACTCATGGACAAGTACCGCAGCCCCCGCCGTTACAAACGGACGATCACCAAGGGTGACGTGACAACTGTGGAGTGGGCAGTCGATGAAATGCAGACAAGCGAGATTACCCTGCTGACTAACTCGTTGGGTAAACTCGGCCTGAATCCAATTGACCGCAGCAAGGTCAAGGTAGACGCAAAGAAACCGGACGTTAAGAGTCCGTGGGATGAACTCTAAGGAATAGAGTGTGGGGGCAGATGGCGAGCAAGTCGAAGCAAGTTAAGAATCCTGCCCCGTCCCCTAAATCCCATTCTCAAGACGCTCTCAAGTATGCACAGGATGTTGTCGCGGGGGTAATCCCTGCTTGTCGTTGGGTTGTTCTTGCGACACAGCGGCACATTGACGACCTTGAAGCGTCCACGTCCCCAGACTTCCCATTCCGGTTCGACGAAGACAAGGCTAACAAGCCCTGCAAATTCATCGAACTCCTGCCCCACGTCGCTGGCAAGTGGGCGGCAATGCGCCAACTCATCAAACTAGAGCCGTGGCAGAAGTTCATTGTGTGCTCTTTGTTCGGGTGGGTTAAGAAGACGGATGGTAATAGGCGCTTCAGAAAAGCGTACATCTGCTTGGGCAGAAAGAACGCGAAGTCAACTCTCGCGGCGGGGATTGCGCTTTATTGCCTAATCCTTGATGGTGAGTTCGGCGCACAGGTATACGCGGGTGCAACCACAGAGAAGCAGGCAGCGTTCGTATTTGATCCGGCCAAGAAGATGGCAGCAGCGGTACCGGCACTCCTAGAGAAGTTTGGGGTTGAGGTAAATGCGCAGACGATCACAGTTCTCGAAACAAACTCCAAGTTTGAGAGATTGATTGGTAATCCTGGCGACGGGGGAAGTCCTTCGTGCTACGTCTGCGATGAGTACCACGAGCATGATGATTCGCGGCTCTACGACACGATGAACACAGGCACGGTAGCGCGTGAGCAGCCCTTGGGGTTGGTCATTACAACCGCAGGATCTAATACGGGCGGTCCATGCTATGCGATGCAGCGCGACGTTGAGCGCATCCT
>Ga0207667_10008881_pt1 | contig 11894 bp, 13 predicted proteins | sample KBSCornC52_FD_184301 | JGI IMG/M metagenome (GOLD analysis project Ga0207667, IMG submission 184301) | Corn rhizosphere microbial communities from Kellogg Biological Station, Michigan, USA - KBS Corn C5-2 (SPAdes) (version 2) | ecosystem: Host-associated > Plants > Roots > Rhizosphere > Soil ...
GCGTGGTATATGCAAGATATCCGCCATCCGGAGAGATGGCGGCGAATTCAACATTGCCGGTGGCGGTCACTTGCTCCGGAGGCGCAAACTGGATCCATCCGGGCGCAAGCAACTTATCGCGGCCGCGCATGAACCACCATGTGATAGCCCCGGCCACTAGCGCGCTTGCCGCGGCCAGAGAAAGCAACATTCGCCAGCGCCGCTTGCGAGGTCCGGCGAATTCCCTCCAATCGACCGGCTGGCGCGATGGCTGCCGCAGCGCTTCGAGATCCGCGAGCACGTCACGCGCGGACTGAAAGCGTTTGCTGCGATCTTTGCTGAGAGCGCGCCCCACCACAGCGGCCGCACCGCGCGGGTAAGAGCCGGTCTGCGGAAGCGGCGGCGCCGCCCGGTCGAGGATCGCCACGATCACATGGCTGTCCGTCTCGCCCGAAAATGGCAGCTTGCCGGCCAGCATCTCGTAAAGAATGATTCCCAGGCTCCAGATATCGGTCCGGCTATCGACGGCATCGCCGCGGGCTTGCTCCGGCGACATATAGTCGATGCTGCCCGCGATGCCTCCAGGCTCGGAGAGTTGACCCGCCGGATGCGCCGCGTCCAGCTTCGCCAGCCCGAAGTCGATCACCTTGACGAAGCCGTCTGGCCGCAGCATTACGTTGCCGGGCTTCAGGTCGCGATGCACCACCCCCGCGGCATGCGCCGAAATGAGTGCCGAAGCTATTTGCATGGCGATTTCGATGGCGTTCGAGGGCTCGATCAGCCGCCGGTCCATGGCCGCGCGCAGCGTAACCCCGTCGACAAATTCGCTGGCGATGAAGTGCTCCTCATGGTCCTGGCCAATGTCGTAGATGGTCAGAATGTTGGGGTGGTTCAGACTGGACGCTGTCCGCGCCTCCTGCTGCAGACGGAGAAATGAGGAAGGATCGGCAGTGAGTTCCGAAGATAAGAATTTGAGTGCCGCATGGCGCCCGAGACGGGTGTCGAGCGCGAGATACACATGCCCCATACCTCCGGCGCCGAGACGCCGCAGGATGCGATAGGAGCCATATTGCTTTCCTTGGCGCGGATCGGTAGCAAGCAGGGTGTCCTCGAGCGGCGGGGCCGAAGATGATGGAGTGCGCCGGCTCAAGCGCCGGAAGGTTTTAGTGATCCCCTCTCGCAAACTGGGCATGGCGTAGGCACGGGCCAGCTCGGTTCAATTTTGATTGAAGGCTGTATTTCGATTGTCGCGCAAGCGCAACTCGCGCTCAGAGCACTTTGAACAGTCGCCGCCAGCGTATCGTGCGCCTCCGGCCGCCAGCTGCTGCCGGCGCGGACGAATCATAGATAAGAACGGGCCTACCAACGATTTCGGAAGCGTCGAGGAAGCCCCAGTAGCGGCTGTCGAGTGAATTGTCGCGGCTGTCTCCTAGTACGAAATATTTTCCTCCTGGAACTATCACTTCGCCATTGATAACGTGATTCCGCAGCATATCTTCTAAGGCGCTGGTCAGTCGCGAATCGGGCAGCAGTGGAACGGAGACGGGGTCCGGAAAGTTGTCGCGATGCCTGCCCGGCGAATCGAATTTGTAAGTGGTATATGGCTCGGCGAGGGCGGCACCGTTGCGATAGACAGTTTTCGACACGATCCGGATGCGGTCGCCGGGCAATCCGATGACGCGTTTCACCAATGTTTGGCGTGGGTCGATGGGGTAGTGAAACACCACGATGTCACCGCGCGCGGGCTGGACCCGAGGGAACACGCGCGTCAGCATGTGGTCTCCAATCAGAAGGGTGTCCTCCATTGAGCCGCTCGGCATCACGAGCGCTCGAAAAAAGAATAGAGGGAGAGTGAACACGCAACAGACAGTAATCCAGAGAAGCCGGGAGCCCTGCTGGGCTCCCGACGCGGCAAGCTTCCTGCCTGCCAGGAAAAATAGAAGGGTAAAAACCAGATTTACCCCGACCGTGAGGGCAAGCTGAGACTTGGGCACGGTGCCCGCGCGCGAAGAGACAAGCAGCGGGACCCCAAGCTGAGCCAGCTCGAAAAGAGCGAAACCGTAGGCGCTCCAGACGCGCCTTCGCAGAATTCCGATGCCAGCGAACAACGGGACTAGCGCGAAGAGGGCAAGAACCGGCTGCTCGAGGGCGGCAAGTAGTCCGATCGTCGCCAGGAGGAAAGCGGCGACCGCGGTCACGAGCGGTAGGTTCTTCAATATGCGATTATTTCATCGCATGGTAGATTGGGTGCCTGCTCATGCCGCTCCCGCTCCTGAATGCGGACACGGTTGCACGCTATTTGCGCGACCGTGGTCTCGCGGAATTGCACCGCGGTGAGCGGATTCAAGTCCGGAATCTTTCGCGGCGCAATCACAATCTGGCCGTAGAAATCGATGGCCGCGCGGTTTGGCTCGTCAAGCAAATACAACACAACACGCCCGAAGTGGTAGCAAGTCTCGCGCGTGAAGCGTATTGCTACTATGCGGCCGAGAATGACGGCCCACTGGCACCGCTCCAGGCATTGATGCCGCGATGCGCGTATTTCGATTCGGAGCATTCCATCCTGGTGATCGGCTTCCTCGAAGGCGTGAGTGCGGCCGACGCGCATAGGCGCGTGGGTCCATTCGATGAGCGTCTGGCCGGGAAACTCGGCTGCGTCCTCGCTCAGGTACATCGCACGCCGCCACCCGGCTCGTTTCCGCGAGAACTGCCGTGGGTTCTGCAACCACTCGACTCCCGATGGCGCATGAGCGCACGTTCGCGATTTCTGGCATTTTTTCATGCCGACAGCCTGGCCGGGCGGGCTCTGCAAAATCTGCGCGATAGCTGGCAGGCGAATACTGTAATACACGGTGATGCTCGGCCGGAAAACTTCGTTTTCTCTCCGCCGTTTGAAGTCAGGCTTGTGGATTGGGAATTGGCGAACGTGGGAGATGCCGACTGGGATTCTGCCAACGTGATGCAACATTATTGGACCCAATGGGCATCGATGGGCTGGCCGGCTCCCGAAGGGTGGAACGCACTCACTCGCGCCTTACAAAGTTTCTGGGCAGCGTACGACGAAGACGCGCGGCCGCCATTTGATCGGGTCACTCAGTTCACTGGCGCGCGCCTGATCCAGACGGCCTACGAGTATTCCGCTAGCGAGGGCGGGTTTACGCCCTTGGTCGAGCGGCTTGTGCGGCTCGCCAGTCTCCTGCTCGTCCAAACCGATCAGGCACTGCAGGGATTTGAGGCATACCGTGCCGAAGGTTGACGACCGCGTTCTCGAAATCTTTCGGCAAGTTCGTATCACGTCACCGGACACCGTGCGTATCGGCGAGCGCGAGTCCAACGGTCTCCAAAACCATCTCGTGCCGTGGCTTCAATGCGAGATCTACAAGAATTTCTTCAGTCACATGCGGCCAGTGAGCACGCCGGCGTCCGTCCCGCTGCTGGCGAGGGCCCTTGCCGCGGCAAACGCAGGTTTCGGAACCGTGCAACCCGGATGGTACATGGCACACGGACAGCCCGAGCCTGCGCGTACGAAATGGCTGCGGCTGTACTGGCATGTAAACTCGCATGGAGCTCTCGTTCTAATGGGCCTCGCGACCGGCATATTGAATCGCCTTTTAATTCCTTTCCGGCTTAAGGTCCTAATGGACACCTCGATCGATCGCCGGGACGCCGCGGTGCTCTATTTGCCGCGTAGCCACTGGACGATCGCGCGTGACCTTGTTGGTCCTGTTTCAAGCCAGCTTGAGGACGTAGGCGCACTCGATCCCGCAACCCCGTTGTTTGCGAAAGCCGTGCGGCGGGGCGTTGGATTGGCCGAGGATCCCCAAACCGGTTTGAGCTTTGGCATGCACCGCTCGGGGCTGGTGGCGCGTGCGCTGGCACGGAGTTATCTCGCCGGCCATGCGGAGGAAGAGCAACAATGGTCCGGCGTCACCGCAGAGTTCGCGCGCGAGGGCTTGTCTATCGATCGACCTTACTTGAATCCAGCCTCACGCGATGTTTACGAATTCTGACAGGCGCTTGCCAGGAGCCGGGCGATCGCTTCGTCAATTGGCTGTCCGGAATGCTTCTGGTAATACATGAACCCCGGCGAAGGATTAACTTCAAAGCAGTACCAGGTTCCATTCTCCCAGCGCAAGTCGACACCGGCAATCACGAATTGCATTTCCCTAACTACAGCGCGACACTTTGCCGCACAATCCGGCGGTAGGTCAAACGGGCGGATCTCGAGCGAATCACCGCTCAAAGACGCATAGCGGTAATCATCCGCCTTCGTAACGATCTCACAAGCGAACACCTCGTCGCCGATCACGTGAGCACGCACTTCCGGGCCTACAATCCGTTGCTGGAATTGCGTCGGGCACCAGGAGACGCCATCGAGGCGCTCTTCGTCTTCTGGCCGCAATTGGGAAACAATACTACGCATCGCACTGACCGATTTGTAAATGACTGCGCCATGGGCTTGCCGAAAATCTCGCACTGCAGCAGGGTCGGTGGTCAATAGGGTCTCCGGAATGGCGAAGCCGGAAGCCTCAATTCTGGCCGCTTGATACGGCTTAGAGTAATTGAGCGCCATTTCCTTCGGTCGATTGAGGACCAATGCGGGAGTCAAATCGAGCCAGATCGAGAGCGCCTGCTGAATCGCATTGGCATGCTGGAACGCCGGGCTCTGCGGCCCCGCATCGGCCACCGGCTTGATCAGATTCCAGTCGTAAGGACGTGGATAAACCGCCTTCACCTCTTCGAGGCGGAGTTCCTCACCCGCCACTCGCAGCGTGCCCCCAATCGTTTCGCCGCCGTTCAGGGTCAACTCCGTATCGAGTATGGCTCGCTGATCGAGATACGAGTGGGGAATGCGGTCCCGCTTCAGGATTTGCTCCACGGCGGCCATAGGTGGGTCGGAAGGGATGCCCCAGAGAAGGACCATATCAGCCGAAGTAGTCGAACACGGCGCGTTCCACCCGCGAATCGTCCAGCGATGGGCACAAATCCGCCTGGAGGAAACATGCATCGTCATTAGCGCCATCAAATCGGAATTTCACCAGATCGACATTGGCGCTCTTGGCCAACGCAAGCGCTTTTTCAGCCAAGCCAGGTGCCACATCGCCAAAACAGGAACTGCCGACAACCGTAAGTTCGGCAAAGGGCCCCGAGTGTTCCGGCCATGCAGGCTGGTCGATGGATGTTAGTTTGAGGGAACGGCTGAGCGACCGAACGCGTATGCCCGCCCGTGCGGCGTAGTAGATCCAATGTTCCGGAAACCATCCCGGTCCGGATAAACTGCGCGGCGTGGGCCGATTGAGAACTGGTTTGCCCAACGCGTTCAGCCAGTAGACCAGGAACGCGGTCATTTCGGATGCAACATAATCCCGATCGGAAACAGCGATGTGGGGCAGATCCGCGGCCAGGACGGCCGGCAGACGGATCAAAATTCCCTGGATTTCAGATGAATCGTAGTGAGCGCCTTCGATCACGCACTGCGAACACGCTGGATTTCGCGAGACACAAGACCATCCGGCGCGGGAGAGATCCGCAGGAACCATCAAGCGGGCTCCCCGATCTTTCCACCGCCGGACTAGACTTCTGGCGTTTTCATCGTGCTCCTGAGCGAACACGATAATCATTTGGCCAGGTTAGACTTTTGCCGCTTCTTTTGCCTTGGGAAGGCGGGCTTCCAGATCGTCGAGGCGCTGCCCGAGCTTGCGCAACTCATCGGATGCACCCGCCGTTTCGAGACCAGCTTGCGGCGCCTGACGCGTGAACGCCTGGCCGGCGACAACCTGAGTTAACTGGTTTACCGTAGCAGTTAACTGGGCGATTTGGCTGGAAATAGTGACCAGTTGAGTGGGATCCGCTTTCGTCTCAACAGGAGTGTGGTTGGGAATTTGAAATTGAGGAATCTGCTGAAACACTTCCGTTTCAAACTTGATATTTTGTAGACCCATAAGATTGGCTTTCCCTTTCGATTACTAGATAGAGTCAAGTCGCGCGGAGCGACTTTTGTTACCCGCCTCCTCTAGTGAGTGTTCAGTGTACATCGTTTCACCGGTCAGTGCCAGAGAATAAGGTGAGCCGCCGGAAAGGTCGTTCCTATGCGTCGACGTGAGTGCTGAAGAATCGATCGAGCTCTGCCTTCTTGGTAGCAAGCGAGCCGGAAATCTGCTGCATTTCGATTTTCGAAAGCTGCTGGAAATTCCTGGCCGAGTCGACGTTCGCCGCAATGTGCTCGAGCTTGGGCATTCCTACCACCGCGGTCGTCACCGGCAACGAAAGCGAGTAGTGCAGCAGCTTCTCTGGCGAGGCACCGCTCAGCAGGGCATCCTGGGCGAATACCTTCATCGCGATCACACCCATCTTTTTGCGGTTTGCCACCGGCAGCGCAAGTGTTTCGAAACTAGTTACCATCTCCGGATTCGGGATCATCCCTCCGGTCCCGTTCTTCATTCCGGTACGCGCGCCGTTCAACGCCATTTGCGTGCAGTCGAAATCATGCCGCTCGAGCGCCGTGCGAAGCACCGTCGGATCATAGTGGCTGGTGATGCCCACGAAACGCATCAGCTTTTCGTCGCGCATTTTGAGAAGCTGTTCGAGTGGTCCGCCTTTTGCCTCCACCTCTGCCAAGTCGTCTTCGGTCGTCAGCGCGTGGATGTGGATAAGATCGATTTGATCCACCTGTAACGCCCGCAGGCTCTCTTCCACAATGCGCCGGCTCTCCGCCCCGTTTCGATTCGTCAGCTTGGTTGCCAGAAAAATACCAGAGCGGCGGCCTTTTAGCACTTTTCCGAGACGGTGCTCGCTGAGATGGTCGCGGCCATAGTCATCCGCCGAGTCGATATAAGTGATGCCCAAGTCCAGCGCCTTCGTCGCCGCCTCGAGCGCCGCGTCTTCGTCCTTGTACATCAGGTAGCGGCTGCCTCCGCCCATAGCGAGGATTGAGACCCGCGCCCCGGTCTTGCCGAGCACCCGAGTGGGAAGTGCCTTGGTCTCGCCTTCCAGTTTTGCTACGCCCGGCCAGGCAGCGCCAGTGGCGGCCACGCCCTCCAGGAATCTTCGCCGAGTAATACCCATACGGCCTCCTAGACTCCCAAGCTATCAATGTTCGAACATGGACAGCATGTATTCTCGAACTTTTCGGGTTTTCAGTTTCCTGGCCCTATTTTGTGCCCCATTCTCGGTTGCGCCGGCATACGGGCAGAGTGACGGCTCGGCGGACGAAGCCGCCATCCGCCAGGTCGTACGCAACTATCTGGTCGCGCGCGAACGCCGTGATCCGAAAGCGGTGGCAAATGTTTTCACCCCGGATGCCGACCAGCTCGTTTCAACCGGTGAGTGGCGCCGGGGACGTGAGGAGTTAGTCCGCGGAACCTTGGCAAGTTCAGAGTCGACGGGCGGTCACCGCACGATTGCTATTCAGAAAATCCGTTTGCTCGCACCTAGCGTTGCGATCGCGGACGGCCCTTACGACCTTACGGGATTGGCAGGGGGACAAAGTCGCAGAATGTGGACTACCTTCGTGCTTACGCGCGGATCCGAAGGCTGGCGCATCGCCGCGATTCGGAATATGCGGCCTTCCACTCCTGTACCAACAAAGTGAGTGGAATCGCCAGAAGCGCGTCAAACCTTCATGTGCAAACTGTTGTGAATGGCGTAGAGAGCGAGTTCAAGGCGGTCTGACACGCCTAGCTTGTCAAAAACGTTGTGAAGATGGTTCTTGACCGTCTGCTCGGTGATGAACATTTTCTCGGCGATTTCTTTGTTTTTATAGCCTTGCGCAATCAGGACAATGATTTCGCGTTCGCGCTGGCTAAGCTGGGCTCGTTCGCGTGAGGATTTTCCGTTACCGCCACCACCATGAATGGCCGGGAATTCGGCGGGAGATGCAAACTGCCGAATCACGGCAGCGGTTGTATTGGAGTCGAGCCAGATTTCGCCAGCATGGACTTTGTTCACGCTCTTTTCGATGAGACTGGTCGGCGCATCCTTAGAAAGAATGCCGGCACAACCGAGCTTCATCGCTTCCACGAACTCTTCTTTATTCTCTGAGGAGGAAAAGAGAATGACCTTCGAACGGGGAGCCCGGGCCTGAATGCTGCGCAGCACAGTGAGCCCATCTACGCGCGGCAACTTGAGCTCCATGAGAACGACGTCCGGGTCCAAGGTCACCGTTTTTTCAATCGCTTCGACACCGTCCGAAGCTTCGCCCACCAGCTCGATTTCCATGTGGTGCGCCAGCACCGTGCGAAGTCCTTCGAGCACGATGGGGTGGCCATCGACAATTAAGACGCGGATTGGTGTAGATGACATCGAAATTCCCTAATGCTTCCGCCTCTAGTACTCTCGTACCATAAGACCTAGAACCTAGATACTCGCACCTAACGGGATTATAGTTGCTAAACCATCTTCGTCTAGCAAGTTTACGCCCCCGGTGCGCCCGTAATCTCTCTTCCTAAAGTACTATTCGGACTACGGCGCTGAAATCTTCAGTTTTTTGCAAAGGGTTTCCTAACTTCAAAACTCTGAACCCCGGAACTCTTAAAATAGCTTCATGCCTAAATTGTCGATCAAAGATCTGGATTTGAAAGATAAAACTACGTTCATACGGGTGGACTACAACGTCCCCCTATCGCCGGACGGGAAAGAGATCACGAGCGACAAGCGGATACGAGCGTCCCTGGCCACCATTCAATATGCTCTCGAACACGGTTCAGGGGTGATTCTTGCCAGCCACCTGGGGCGGCCTAAGGGTAAGCCGCGGCCTGGAATGAGCCTGAAGCCGGTGGCGGTGCGCCTGAAAGAACTGCTCGGGCGGCCGGTCGCCATGGCCCCGGACAGTGTCGGGCCGGAAACGGCCGCCATGCGGCCCAAAGCGGGTGAGGTGCTGCTCCTCGAGAATCTGCGTTTTCACCCTGAGGAGGAGGCCAACGACCCGGAGTTCTCCAAACACCTTGCGAGCCTCGCCGATGTTTATGTGAATGACGCCTTCGGCTCGGCGCACCGCGCACATGCTTCGACCGTGGGAATGGTTTCCTACGTGCCACTGGCTGCGGCGGGTTTGCTGATGGACAAGGAACTGGAGTGGCTGACCCGGGCGACCAGGAATCCCGAACGGCCTTGTGTGGCTCTGCTCGGAGGGGCAAAGGTCTCGGACAAAATCGAGGTGATCCAGAATCTGCTGCGGGTCGTCGACAAACTGCTTGTCGGCGGTGCGATGGCCTATACCTTCCTCCGCGCCCAAAGCAAACAGAGCGGGCGCTCGCTGGTTGAAGAGGACAAGATTTCTCTCGCCGCGCGGCTACTCGAGACGGCTGGCGGGAAATTGGAGTTTCCTTTGGACCACGTCGTGGTGCGGGAAATTCGGCCCGGCGCAGACCATGAGGTAGTTACCGAAATCGGCGCAGATCAGATCGGCGTAGATATTGGCCCGAAAACCATCGATGCCTATGCTCGAATCATCGCCAACGCGAAGACCATTATCTGGAACGGGCCAATGGGGATTTTCGAGATGCCGCCCTTTGACAAAGGGACGGTGGCGCTGGCCAAAGCCGTGGCCGAATCCGGCGCAGTCTCGGTCGTCGGTGGTGGCGACTCGGAAAAGGCAATCAAGACCGCCGGAGTAGCAGATAAGATCACACATATTTCCACAGGCGGGGGCGCCTCGCTCGAATTTCTCGCGGGAATCGAACTGCCAGGTGTGGCTGTATTGACGGACAAAGCCGCGGCGGCCCAATAGCAAAAGCGCCGGGACAAAATCCCGGCGCCTCCTGTCTCGCGGTTACGCCAGCCCGCGAAACGTGTTCATTTTCTCCTGGGCGCTGGCCAGTTCCAGGAACACGCCGACAGACTCTTTCATCTCGTCGGCATGCCCGGCAATTGCCTCGAGATGGTCTGTATAGTCAGGCACAAACAACTTGCCCTGATTCTCGTTCAGGTAGTTGATCGCCGCCTCCGTACGCGCGGCAAGTTGCACCGCGACCGGCACGATGGAATCGATGGCTTCCTGCTGCCAGGGCGCGACCGAACTCTGCATGGCCTGAAGACTCTCAAGCCGCTCACCAATGGCATTGATCTGTTCTCTAGCCAGCCCAAGCCTATAGGCATGACCCTGCCAACTGATCCCTTTGAGCCGGTAAGAATCGAGCGTTGCGGCATCCCGGTCGAGCGAATGCGCGAGCGTTCGGACCTCCCGCAAAAGTCGCGAGGCTTCGGCCGGACTGTGCGAAGCGGATGATGCTGCGAACAAAGGCATTCTTGAAACGAGCAATCCGGTGACTGCTAAATACGACATTGTTTTCATTGTTGTTCTCCTCGCTTCCAGAAATAGCGCAAGATAAACCATTTAAAAAATAGAAAGTTTAGAAAAGATGGTTCGCTTTTTTAAAAGTATGACGCGCCGATTCAGAGATGGCAGCTATCGCCGGGTGCTTGATCTTGCGTTCGACGGAAATAGCGTAGAATTCCTCTTTGGCGGTATCAAGTTTGCCCACAAGTGCCACTCGATAGTATTTCCGCACCTCCTCTTCCACCGCCATCGGAGAGGCGAATATTCCGATCCCGGCCTGGCCGAATACGTTTAACAGAGCTCGGTCCTGAAATTCACCCACTACTAACGGGCGAATGCCGCGCGCGTCGAACCACTGATCGAGAGTGCGGCGCGAAGGCGAGTTTTCGAGGGGCATTAGAAACGGAGCGCCGTCGAGCCGCGTTGGAAAATCCTTGCGATAGCGAACGGCCAAAGCGGGCGCCGCGAACAGCGCCAATCCGCTCGATCCCAGTAAGTGACTGAACAGCCGCCCCCGGACCGCCGAATGCGCGGGCGAGTCCGTCAACACAAGATCCAGCTCGTGCGCCGACAGGCTGAGGAGTAAGCGTTCGGGCTGATCTTCATAGCAGACGAGGTGGACCGGTGCATTCCCGGCGAGGGCGGGCTGCAGAATTCGATACGCGACCAATTTCGGCATCAAATCGGAAACACCAACCAGTAGGCGAGCAGGACGGCCGCGCGGTCTTCCCTTGAGCACATCGGTCAGTTCGCGGCCCAACGAAAAGATTTCGTCCGCATAGCGATAGACCATCTGGCCGACTTCGGTAAGCACCAGCCGCCGGCCCGCTCGAGTGAACAGCTTTTCCCCAAGACTTTCCTCAAGCGCGCGAAGCTGGCTGCTGATCGTCGGCTGCGCCAACCGCAGTTCCTGACAAGCGCGCGCAATGCTGCCGGTTCGCGCGACCATCCAGAAATACAAAAGGTGGTGGTAGTTCAGCCAATCCATACGCATCCATCCATATAACCGATGGAGTGAATTCAGTTTATCTACATATCCAATGTTTGGCGAACACGTCTATCGCGCAGGAGCCAAAAAAACTTCATGAGCGCACGCGAGCTGAACTTGGATGCATACAGAAGCGAATTGACGGTCAGAGCCGGCGATCTGAAAAAGACACTAAGTGAGCCGGCGGACACCGGCGACAGGAAACGCTTTCTTCGTTTGTTACGGCAGATTGAATACGCCCTATGGCGCCTCGAACGCGGCCGCTATGGCGAATGTGTGAAATGCGAAGGAAGCGTGGAACAGCACATACTCGATATGGCGCCCTGGGCCATTTTTTGTAATAACTGTCAGCGGGTGGTCGATCTCCTGCAGGCGGAGGCGGAAAGCCGGCGGAATGTATTGACCCCGGCGGCATGAGGAATGTCGATTTTTGCCAATCTCAACCGTCTATGCCACGGGAACCCGAAAGCAAAGGCCTTCCCGCTGAAAAGGACCAAAATCATGGCAAACCCGTTCGTACACATTGAGTTGAGCAGCACGGATGTCGGCAAAGCAAAAGCGTTTTATAGCAAGCTGTTCGACTGGAAACTCGAAGACACAGATATGGGAGGCGGGATGATCTATACGATGATCAAGCCCGGCGACGGACCT
>Ga0207667_10008883_pt1 | contig 11893 bp, 9 predicted proteins | sample KBSCornC52_FD_184301 | JGI IMG/M metagenome (GOLD analysis project Ga0207667, IMG submission 184301) | Corn rhizosphere microbial communities from Kellogg Biological Station, Michigan, USA - KBS Corn C5-2 (SPAdes) (version 2) | ecosystem: Host-associated > Plants > Roots > Rhizosphere > Soil ...
CCCATGCTCGGCGCGTGGTGCGTGTCATCTACGCCGAGCATGGGGGTTCGACGTGGGGTCAGCTCGGAACCCGACTGCTGGAGGCCCTGATTTTGGCGCCCGCGAAGGCGAGCCCATGACCGGCGGCCAGTACTAGGCACGGGAGCGGCAGCACGCCGAGGGGCGGCGAATCACCGGCCTTACTCGTCAAGAGTGCGAGCGACAGAATGACGAGAAGCGCAGCGCTCAGCGCACTGACCACACCACCGGCGGAGAGCAGCAGCAAGCCGAGGCTCCGCCGAACGACGTTGTCCGTCGGCGAAGGCGCCGGAGTCGTGTAGCGGCGCGCTCGCCAGGTCGCGAAAGCAATCACCGTGCTAACCACCACTGACAAGGATGCAACAGGGTAAACGTCACCGAGTACTCCCACGTTGATCCCCACCACGGCGCCCAACACGAGCACCGCCACGTCAACGGTCAACACCATGTCCCAGGCGGTGAGGTTGATGCTGGTCGCCCCCGTCTTTCCAGCAGTCATGCCCTCAGCCTATCAGCGTGAATGCATGGGACAAGATTCGTCGCCCATTCGAGTCCTGCATCGACCCAGCTCAGGCCCCGCGCGCGCTCGCTGCCCAGGCTGTGAAATGCTATGTGCCTCCCATGCTCATCCGCCTGCGTCTGCGCCATCTCGCGCCCCTGGCGCTGGCCTCCCTGGCCTCGGTCGTCGGCTGCAGCTCCGATGGGCACACGACCTTCGGTGCAGCGGGGACCAGCGGCGTCGCCGGCAGTACGAACGGGGGCAGCGGTTCCAACACCGCCGGCAGCGCGAGCGCGAGCGCGGGCTCGGCCACGGCGGGTAGCTCGGCCACGGCGGGTAGCGACAGCGTCGCCGCCGGCGCGGGTGGCGGAGGCGCTGGTAATGTTGCGGGCGGTGGAGGGACGAGTGGCGGAGGCGTTGGCAACGGCGGTGCTGGTGGTAGCGCGGTTGGTGGCGGAGGTGGCACTGGCATGAGTGGCAGTGGCGGCATGGGCGGCGGCGGCGCCTTCGCGCTGACGAGCCCCGCGTGGACGAGTGATGCCACGTGCTCCGCTGCCCAGACCACCGGTTGCGGCGTGTTCCCGAAAGCGAACATCGGCACGGGCATCGGTGGCGAGAACAAGTCGCCGCAGCTCGACTGGACCGCTGGGCCGAGCGGAACCATGAGCTACGCCATCGTGCTGCACGACCTGACGAACCTACAGGGTGGCAAGCCCTTCGTGCATTGGGTGTTGTGGAACATCCCCGTGACGACGCTCTCATTGCCTGCGGGCCTCGAGTCGACCGCGATGCCATCGGTGCCCGCTGGCTCTTCACAGCGCTCGTATGCCGGGAACGGCTATCAGGGCTCTGGAAAGTGCGGCAACGTCTACGAGTTCGTGCTCTACGCGCTCCCCACGCCCAGCTTCACGCCGAGCGGCGCCAACCAGACGGCCGTCGCCGACGGGCTCGAGGCCACGGGCGCCCCCACCGCCAGCCTACGCGCGCGCAGCGGCCCGCCAGGTTGTACGCCCTAGCGTCGCCTTCGCTCGGCACTTCGAGTCCTGCGTCGTGTGCACGGGGAGCGACGCGACGCCCATCTCTTCCAGCTTCTGCAGCAACGCGCCGGTCGCAAGCTCGCCGCTAGCGACGGCTGCGAAGTCTTTGAAGGGCAACAGCTTGTGCTCACCGCTGCGCAGCGAGATGGGCCTGCCAACCTTGTTGTGAACGGACCAGGCCGCGTGCGCGAGCGTCGCCGCCACCGCGCACGCGCAGATGTTTGCGCCCATCTGCGCCGCCGCGATGGCCTCGTCGCTCAGGTCACGTTTGAGCAGCTGTGCCGCCAGCTTGCCGAGCTTGGCCCGCGGCAGGACCAAGTCACCCAGACAACGTGCCTTTGAGTCCATTTCTCGGTCGCACGGAACAGTACAGTGTCGACACCCGAGTCGAGGGGCGATTGCTCTTCAAGAGAGCTCACGGCACTGCGTACAATCCCAAGCATGCGGCCGCATCGGCGCCTTCGCTTTCGCGTCTTCTCGCGTCTTCGTGACATCCCTTTGGTCAAGTTGTCGCTAGCCTTGGTCGCTGCCGCCGGGGCCGCGGCGGGCTGTAGCGCTGGGCAGGATGGCAATGCCGGTTCTTCGGCGCGCGGTGGCGCTTCGGCCAATGGTGACGGTGTTGGCAGCGGGGGGACGCTCCAGTTGGGGGTTCCGACCGACCTGCCCAACGGTGGCGCGTGCGGCGACGCGATCATTCAGCGTGGAGAGGGATGCGACGACGGCGCTCGCGTCGATGCCGATGGTTGTAGTCGCATTTGTCAGCTCGAAGCCAACTGGAGCTGCACCGAAGCGGGCAAGCCGTGCGTGTACCTGGGCGTTTGCGGCAACGGCATTTTGACGACGAACAAGGTCTGCGACGACGGCAACCTGGAAGACGGGGACGGCTGCTCGAGCGACTGTCAGGAAGTCGAGCCCGGGTACATCTGTCGCGTGCCGGGCAAGCCGTGTGGTCCGTTGTGCGGCGACGGCGTCATGCGTGGTTACGAGACGTGCGACGACGGCAATGGGGTGAGCGGCGACGGCTGCTCGGCCACCTGCAAAGTCGAGCCAGGCTTCGATTGCTCGAGCGGCGCGTGCAAGCCCACCGTGTGCGGCAACGGCAAGCTCGAAGCCGGCGAAACGTGTGACGACGGCAACAAGTTGCCCTACGACGGCTGCTCGCCGACCTGCACCACCGAGCCCCAGTGTGGAACGGCGACGAGCGCCGTTGGTGCTTGCAAGACGGTGTGCGGCGACGGCATTCTGCTGCGCGGGACCGAGCAATGCGACGACGGCAACGTGCTCGACCACGACGGCTGCTCTCACGACTGCAAGACAGAGCCGGGTTACACTTGCACGTCCGCCTACGACGATCCGCCGAAGCAACTGACGCTACCGCTCGTGGCCCGCGACTTTGAGAATTTCACCGACGGCGCCACGCCCACGGGACACCCCGATTTCGGCCACTACTGCTGCAACGAAACGAAGGGGATCCTGGCCGCGACTCTCGATGCCAATCGCAAGCCGGTGTGGGCGGGGGCGAACGTGGTCGCCAATCCCAGCTCGACGATGTTCACGGGAAAGACTCAGTTCGATCAGTGGTATCGCGATGTCAGTGGCGTGAATCAGACGTTCCAACAAAGTCTCATCCTACTTCAGAGTGCCACCGACAAGAGCACCTACGCGATGAACAGCGACACGGACCCTCCTTGGGACATGCGCTGCGGCTTTTTCCCGCTCGATTCGAACGATCCGCTCGTCGACCAGAACACCGGTAACCCGGTGACGTATACGGACAGCGCGTTTGCCGGGCGCACGTGCCACGCCTACCAGGGGCTGGGGTTCGGCAACTCGTGGGCGAATCACAACTTTGGCTTCACCACCGAGCTTCGCTACTGGTTCCAGTATCAAGGTGGCGAAAACCTGAAGTTCACCGGCGACGATGACGTCTGGGTGTACATCAACGGCACGCTCGCCGTCGACCTCGGCGGTGTGCACAATCGGGCCGCGGCCTCGGTGATCCTCGATGCGTCGAAAGGCACCGGGCAGGTCGGCTACGGAGATGCCCCCGGGGCTTACACGAACGTCGACTTCAAGCTCGCGGTCGGGAGCGTGTACGAGGTCGTCGTGTTTCAGGCCGAGCGTTGGTGCTGTGGCTCGAACTACATGCTCACGCTCGCGAACTTCGTCGCCGGCGCGAGCCAGTGCGTCCCCGAGTGCGGTGACGGAGTCGCCGTGGGCGGCGAGGAATGCGATTGCGGCACCGGTGCCCAGCCTTTGCCCGCGTCGTGCCCCGGTCCTAACGACGACGCGACCTACGGCGGATGCACCAAAGCCTGCACCTGGGGCCCGTTTTGCGGTGACGCGATCGTGCAGAGCGCTCCGGCGGGCCCCGAGCAGTGCGACGCGGGGAAGAACGACGTCGACCCGGCGACCGGTGCGGGCCAATGCTCCGCCTCTTGCCAAAATGCCCGTGCTTGCGGCGACGGCATCGCCGATACGGACTTGGGTGAGGAGTGCGATCTCGGCGCCAACAACGGGGTCACGCTCGACGGCCAGAAGCAGCCGGCGACCCCCGGTCAGATCTACTGCACCACCGACTGCACCATTCCCGTGACCGTCAAGTAGCAGCTCGGCTGCTCATTCCAATGCGGGCGCCAACGCGTCTTCGGCGCAGCCGAAGCGTGGTTGCGCAGGGAAATCACCGACGCCGTTCAGGAGCAGCAGGCCGAATTCTCCGACGGCCTCTTGCATGATGGGGGCGGTGACGGCGCCGGTCACGGTGCCGCAGTAGAAGTCGGACACGCCGCAGATGGTGCCGTGCAGCGTGAGCTGAGAAGTGATTTCGAGGCCGGGCAGGATGGCGTCGGCTTCACCCGGCAGGGTGGACTCGGCCGTCTCAGCATCGAAGGTTCCGTCGTTGGCGATGGCGTAGGGGCCCACCACCAGCGGATCGCCAACTTGAGTGCGGCGGTCGCTCGCGTCCAAGGCTCGGTAGCTGTATTTCACCGCGGTGGCTCCGCCCAGCGCCGGGGTTTCGACCTCGCCGAAAAACAGAATGGCGGCCGAGGTGGTGGTCGAGGTGTGCAACGCCAAGAGCGCCGGGCCGTGAACCACGCCGGGCGCCGGCGGCCGGCAGCCGCCCTCGGCGCCGCCTTCCGCGGGGGCACCGCTCAGCCCCAAAGCAGCGTTGCCGGCGGTGCCTGCGCTGGCCTCGAGCGTGACACGGCGATCTTCGAACTGCTGAAAGCGGCCGCTGGCGTCGGCGCAGCCGGCAACGGCCACGGCAAACGTGAGCAGAAACCGCGCCGCCAGCGTGTCGAGCCGCATCGCTCCAAGATAGCGTTCCGAATGCGGGGAGGGTAAAGGTTTCGGCTTGCTCCGGATGCGTCCTGCCAGGATTGGGTGGCTCTCGGGTTTCGTGCTGACGTGCCTTTGGGCAGGAACCGCTGCGGCCAGCGGTTTTTCCGTGGCGCGCTTTTCGGGTGAGCATGGCCACCCCACCACCGACAACCCGACCGCCCTCTACTTCAATCCGGCTGCCTTGCGCACGCGCCGCTTCGAGCTGTTGGTCGACGGGCTGTTTGGCCTGCGCCGCGTGACCTATGCCCGCCGCGCTCAGCTGAGCGATGAGCCCGATACGCCGGGGGCCGAGGGCGCGAACGTGGGGCGGGCAACGCTCGACAACGCGCTGGCCAGCCCTTCGTTGTGGTTGGCGTTCCCGCTTTCTTCGCGGCTGTCGCTGGCGGCCGGGGTTTTTACGCCGTTCGGTGGGCCCATCAGCTGGGACAAGCGCGCTGACTTCGAGGGCTCGCCGTATCCCGGGCCGATCGACGGGGTCACCCGCTACCACGCCATCGAGGGGCTTTCGATCAGCAGCTACGCCTCGCTGGGCGGCTCGTACGCGCTCGGCGAGAGCGGCCTGCGCTTGGGCGCGGCTTTGAATGGCGTCTATTCGCGCATCGAGGACGTGCGAGCTTGGAGCGGCGGCGGCAACGGCGTCGCGGGCGAGGGGCGCTCGCTGCTGGAGGTCGACGGTTTTGCCTGGAGCTTCGGTGTCGGGGCCTTTTACGAAGACCAGCCCAAGCGCTGGCGGCTCGGTTTCTCGTACCAGTCGCGGCCCAACGTGTCGGGTGGCATCAAGCTCGGTGGAAGGCTGAACAACGACATCGGCGGGCCCAGCAGCGCCGACGTGGAGCTGCACGAGGATTTGCCCGACGTCGTGCGCCTGGGCGTGGCGTATCGAGCTTTCCCCAACCTGGAGCTGCGCGCTTTCGGCTCGTGGGAACGCTGGAGCGCGTTCGAGCGCCAGTGTGTCACCAACAGTGGCGCCGACTGCCAGCTGTTGGCGAACGGCGGGCAGCCGAACGGCGGCAAGGTGCTGCAAAACGTGCCGCGCGACTTCCACGACGCCTTCGAGGCGCGGCTGGGCGCCAGCGTGTGGACGTCTCCTGGTTTGGAGCTGTTCTCCGGTATTGGCGTGATGAGCACGGCCGTCCCCACCCAAACGCTGGAGGCCAGCTTGCCCGATTTCGTGGGCGTCACCTTTTCGCTCGGTGCGCTCGGGCGAGTGTCCGACGCTTTGAGCATCGGAGGCTCTTTGTCGCACATCGTGTCGCCGGCTCGCGACGCCAAGAGCCGGTTTCAAAACTACCAGCTGCCCAGCCAGTTGCCGGACGCGAGCGGCCACTACACGCAAAATATCAGCTACGCCGACTTGAACGTGCGGCTGCGCTTCTGAATTCGCGCGGCGGCTGCCTGACTCAAGCGCGCAACGAGCGGCGGGCGCGCGGGTGCTCGCCGCTGCCCCGGCCGTGACCATGCACCGAGCGCCAGCCGGCGCGCCCTTCCAAGATGCCGCCGTCGGCAGTCATAGCCACGACCATGCCGGCGTCGGCGATCATGCTGACGAAGGGCGCTTGCCAGCTCGGATCGTGCCAAACCGGGCGCCACGAGAGCTCGCGCACCGGATCGCGCACCCACAGTCGCCCGAGGCTGCACACCCATTCCCGATCGAGCACGTCCATGGCGGCCGTGGTCAAAGCCGGCGCGCCCTCGGCGATCGAGCTGACGGCTTCTTGTCCTTCGATACGCAACGCCACGCCGTCGCTGCCGACCACCACCGCCAAGCCTCGTTCCGGCTCCGACGCGCCGCTCACGAAAGCGCGCGTGCGCGGCGTGAGCAACACCGTCGTTTCCCACTGCGTCGGCGAGTAGATGGCGGCAAAGCCCGTACCTTGTTGCAGCCGCCCGCAGATCACCCAGCGCTCGTCGTCGAGCCGCAAGAGCGACGCCACGTACGCGACGCCTTCCAGCGGCAGCGGCTTCAGCCAACGCCGCGCGGCCATGGCCCACAGCTTGGGCGGCTCGCCCGGACGCTGTCCCACCGCGGCCAGCAAATCTTCGAAGCGACCGCTGGCGTGCGAAAACGTCACCTGGTGATCGGGCGCGCGCACTACTTCTCGCACGCCTTCGGTGGAGTAAACGGCCAGAGTGCCGCTTTCACCGCCGACCAGCCAACCGCCGGCTTCGAAGCGCCGCGCGAACGACATGCCGGCCGGCAAATCACGGGCGACATCGTGCGCCGGTATCCAATCTTGGCCGTTCCAAAACTCCGGCCCCTTCGAGGTGAAGGCGAAGCAGTGTCCGTCCACGTCCCAGGCCGCGCTCAAAATCACGCGGTCGCCGCCAGGGGGATGACGAATCGTCCAGCTCCAGTTCGAGACGTCGCCCGGCGCGGCCAGATTGAGCAGGCTGTTGACCAACCGACGGCTCGGCTTGGGCGGCTCGCGCGTCTCGGTCAGCCAGGGGCCGAGCGCGTTGGCCAGCTCTTGCGCGTCCTGATGCCGTTGGTCGGGCGAAAGCGCGGTGGCGCGAGCCAAGATCGAGTCGATGGCGCGGCACGCTTCGGGCCGTTGGCGCAGCTTCGGCGAAAGCGCGCGGCCCTCCAAGATGCTGCGGCGCTTCTTTTCGCGCATCAGCAGCATGGCTTGAATGGGTGTGTCGGCCGGAAAATATTCGTCGCCCGTCAGCACCAAGTAAACGACGCAAGCAAAGCTGAAGAGATCGGTGGTGATGCCGCTGGGGGTCGCCGAGTCCGGCATGCATTGCTCGGGCGCCGCGTAGCCGATGGTGCCTACCGGTACGCCGCCGAACGTCGCGTTCAGCCCCGACGGCCGCGCGATGCCGAAGTCCGAAATCTTGAAGATTTCGGCTTCGCCGAAGCCGCAACACAAGATGTTGCCGGGCGTCAGGTCGCGATGCACGACGCCCACGCCGTGGATGGCGGTGAGGCCGCTGGCCAAGCAACGCACCAAGTGCGCAACGCGCGCGCCATCGAAAGCCTCGCCGGTTTGCTCGATGTGATAGGTCACGCGTTCGAGCACGGTCGTGCCTTCGACGCCGCCGTGCACGTACTCGACCGCCAGCCAAGGCGTTGCCGCGTGTTGCGGGCCGTGCAGCTGCGCCGCGCCCGTGTCCACCAAACGCACCACGAACGGGCAGGGCGGAACGCGCTCGTTCAGGCGCCCGAGCGCCACCGCTTCCTTCTGCACCACGAGGGCCGCCGCGCGGTCGGAGTTGGCGCCGAAGGCGGGCCGCACCAGCTTGACCACCACCGGAGACAGGCCGTCGGGGGCTTGCCGAAGCGACAGGTAGGCCGAGCCCATGCCGCCCTCGCCGATCTGGCGCTCGAGCCGGTAGGTCACCCCCGGCTGCAGCTCCGACTGTATGACGCGTCCGCTGATGGAAACGGGAGAAGAGCTCGAAAGTCGGTCGGACATGAAGTCGGGTCCCCCGTACGCGCCAGGCGGCCCCACCCCGAGCCAACCAAGACGCTATCACGGTAACGCCAAGACTGGCGAACGTCGCGAAAGCCCCGACATTGCCGGGATTTTCGCGGCTTTGGCGGCGCCTCCAGGAAGTCACGATGCCAGGCCTTGACGCTACCGAGGTGCGAGGGCTTATAGCGGCGCATGGGCGCCGTACGCGACTTCATCACGCATCACTACCGTCACTTCAACGCCGCAGCTCTGATCGACGCGGCCAAGGCTTGGGAAGACCACTTGGCCAAGGGCGGCAAGATGCTGCTCACCATGGCCGGCGCCATGAGCACGGCCGAGATGGGCTTGGTGATTGCCGAGCTGATCCGCAAGGACAAGATCCACGGCATCTCGCTGACGGGCGCGAACCTGGAAGAAGACGTGTTCAACCTGGTGGCGCACAACAGCTACCGCCGCGTCCCCAACTACCGCGAGCTCCGCCCCGAAGACGAGAAGGCGCTGCTCGACAAGGGCCTGAACCGCGTCACCGATACCTGCATCCCCGAGCACGAGGCGATGCGCAAGATCGAGAAGAAGATGCTCGCGCTCTGGGAAAAGGCCCAGAAGAAGGGCGAACGCTACTTCCCCCACGAATATTTCTACCAGCTCTTGCGCAGCAAAGAGCTGGAGCCCGAGTACGAAATCGATCCGAAGGGCTCGTGGCTGCTGGCGGCGGCCGAAAAGGGCTTGCCCTTGTTCGTGCCCGGTTGGGAAGACTCCACCCTCGGCAACATGTTCGTCGCCGGCGTGGTGCGCGGCGAATACGGCTACCAGGTCATGAAAGCCGGCCCCGAATACATGGGCTCGCTCATCAGCTGGTACAAAGAGACCGACGCCAACCATTCGATTGGCTTCTTCCAAATCGGCGGCGGCATCGCCGGCGACTTCCCCATCTGCGTGGTTCCGCTGATGGACCAAGATCTGGAGTGGAAGGTGAAGACCTGGGGCTACTTCGCTCAGATCTCCGACTCCACCACGTCCTACGGCTCGTACAGCGGCGCGCCTCCCGGCGAAAAAATCACCTGGGGCAAGCTCGACGTCGACACACCGCGCTTCATCATCGAGTCGGACGCGACTATTGTATTTCCGCTCGTGGCGGCATTTCTGCTTGATATGTGATGGTGACGTGGGAGCGCGTGGTCTCAGGTCTCCTCCGCACGTTGCCCTTGCCCCACGCGACTCTCGCGACCTGACGCGAAGCGGGCGCTCGGCCTCGCCGAGTTTGGTTCACTCCGGTCTTCTGTCTCGATCGTGATCTGCCCTCGCCAAGGTATGGGTGAGGGCGATCCGGCTCGCGCGTTGCGCGAGCGCGCTTTGTAGCAGAGCGCTCCGCTTTGCTGGCTGCGAGAGCAACGAAGCGGTACGCTCGAACGAATCCTTATGCTCGTAAGCATCCGTACGCTCGAACGGAGCCGTACGCTCGAACGAAGCCGCGCACTCGAACGGAACCGCGCGGGTTGACGGAGCCGCACGGATTGACGGCGCCGTACGGGTTGATGGAGCCGCGCGGAATGACGGAGCCGCGCGGATTGGCGCGCCCGGCTGCTCCCAAGACTGCAAAGCGCAGCGCTCTGCTACAGCGCAAGCTCGCGCAAAGCGCGAGCTAGCACGCGGTCACCCGACCTTGGCGAAAGCAGATCACGATCCGCGATCGAGAGGAGGCCCACGAAAACTCGGCGAGACCGAGCGCCCGCCAGCATCCGTGCGTTCGAACGAAGCCGCTATCACGGAAGACTGCAAAGCGGAGCGCTCTGCTACGACGCGAGTTCGCGCAAAGCGCGAGCCAGCACGCGGTCACCCGACCTTGGCGAGAGCAGATCACGATCAGCGATCGAGAGGAGGCCCGAAACTAACTCGGCGAGGCCGAGCGCGAGCTTCGCCTCAAGTCGAAATGATCGCAGAGCACTCATGCGAAGCGCGGAGGAGAACAAAACCAATCCCTCCAGCCCTTAGTCGTTGGGAGCTCTCAGTCGGTAACCAATACCTGGCGTCGTTACTAGTAGCTGCGGCTTGTTTGGATTCGGCTCGAGCTTCTGGCGTAGCTGGCGCATGAAGACGCGCAAGTATTGGGTGTCGTCCACGTAGGCCGCGCCCCAAACCTCGCGCAATAGCTGGCGGTGGGTGACGACCCGACCCGCTTGCCGCGCCATCACGTGGAGCAGGCTGAATTCGGTCGGAGTGAGCGCTACTTCCTCTCCGTTGACGTAGACGCGCCGCTCCACGGGGTGGATGCGCAGCGGGCCGATCTGTAGCCGTTCTTCGTGCGGCGTGGCGTGGGCGGCGGCGCTGCGCAACGCCGCTCGCAGCCGCGCCAGCAGCTCGGCTTCGCGGAACGGCTTCGTGACGTAGTCGTTGGCGCCGCCGTCGAGCGCCAAGACCTGCATGCGCTCGTCACCACGGGCCGAAATCACCACGATTGGCACCTCCGAAAGCTCTCGCACGGCGGAGACCACGTCCAGCCCGTCGCCGTCGGGCAGGCCCAGGTCGAGCAAGATGGCTTGCGGCGCGCGCTTGTTGAAAGTCGAAAGACCCTCGCTCTTCGTGCCCGCTTCCCAAACGTAGTACCCCTCACCGCCCAACGCCGTGCGCAAGACGCGGCGCATCGGTAGCTCGTCTTCGATCACCAAAATAGCTGGGGTCATGCTTGGAGCCTCGTGCCAGTAGGTAGGAGGTCAGCCTGCACCATGCTCGGGCAGGGCAAGCTGAAACGAACGGTGCTGCCGCCGCCAGGGCGGGGCAGGATGCAGATGTCGCCGTCGTGCGCGCGCGCCACGGCGCGGCAAATGGTCAGGCCAAGCCCGGTGCCGCCGTCGTTGCGCTTGGCGGCTTGGCCTCGGTAAAATTTGTCGAACACCTTGTCGCGTTCGGCCGCCGCAACGCCGGGGCCGCGGTCGCTCACGTTCAGCACCATCACCCCGTGTTGGTAGGTGATTTGGATCTCGATCGGCGACGCGGCGGGCGTGTAACGCAGCACGTTCTCGAGCAAATTGACCAGCAGCTGGTCGACGAGGCCCGCATCTACCGGCACCATTGGCAGCGCATCGGGAATATCGAGCGTCACTTCTCGCCCCGAAAGCCGCCCCGAAAAGCGCGACAACACGCCGAAAACCAAGTCGTCCAGCCCCTCCAGCTCTCGATTCAACACGGCTCGGCCCGCTTCCAAGCGCGTTACGCTGAGCAGATTGGTGATGAGGCCGTTCATGCGCTCGGCTTCTTCGACGATGGTTTCCAACAGCTCGTGCCCGAGCTTGCTCGGTGAAAGTTGGCTCGCGCTGAGCAACGACGTGCCGGCGGTCAAGATCGAAGCCAGCGGCGTCTTCATGTCGTGGGAGACGGCGCTCAATAGCGCGTTGCGGTTGCGCTCCATTTCCGCGTCGACTTCGGCGCGTCGCGCGGCCTCGCCTAGCGCTAGACGCTTGAGCGCGTCGGCAACGCGGTCCGCGCACGCCGCTAAAAGCAGGCGCCGTTCGCCCGCGCCCGCTCGCTGCAGACGACGCCGATCGATCAGCACGTAGCCCAGGGGCTGGCCGGGCTCGCCC
>Ga0207667_10008885_pt1 | contig 11890 bp, 13 predicted proteins | sample KBSCornC52_FD_184301 | JGI IMG/M metagenome (GOLD analysis project Ga0207667, IMG submission 184301) | Corn rhizosphere microbial communities from Kellogg Biological Station, Michigan, USA - KBS Corn C5-2 (SPAdes) (version 2) | ecosystem: Host-associated > Plants > Roots > Rhizosphere > Soil ...
ATGCATCCCGGTCAGCGTCACCAGCCATTCGGCCAGTTCCACGATCACCCCGATCGCCCCGCGCACCGTGTGCTGCGGCTGGAGCGGGTGGACATCGGCAAAGCCCGGCAGCCGCGCCATCTTCTCGTTGAGCCGCGGGTTGTGCTTCATCGTGCAGGAGCCGAGCGGGAACGGCCCCAGGTCGATCGCATAGTTCTGGCGCGACAGGCGGGTATAGTGCCGCACCGCCTCAGGCTCGGTCAGCCCCGGCAGGGCCGGAGCCTCGGCGCGTAGGAACCTGGCGAGGCCCGCCACCGGCTCGCCCGCCGGTTCGTCCATGTCGACCCCACAGGTGCCGGGACGGCCCAGCTCGAAGATCAGCGCCTCTTCCAGCATCAGCCCGCGGTCGCCGCTGGCGGTCTGCGTCACCTCGGGCGCATCACCGCCCTCGCCCATCGCCGGACGCCAGCCCGCTTTATTGACCGCGCTCATGTCGGAGTTCCTTCGTGGGTATCGACCAGCAGCTCGCCAAGGATCGTGGCGAGGGCATGGATGTCGTCGTCGGTCGTGGTCTCGGTGGCAGTGACCAGCAGGCCGCGGTGCAGCCCTTCCGCCTCGGGATAGAGCCGCCCAAGCGAGACCCCGCCCAGCACGCCATATTCCGCCAACTCCCGCACCACCTCACGCGCATCGCGCGGCAGGAGAATGGTGAACTCGTTGACATAGGCGCTGTTCAGCACCTGCACGCCGGGCACCTTGGCCAGAGCCGCGGCCGTGGTGCGGGCCCGCTCGTGGTTGATCCGCGCGAGCCGCGACAGCCCTTCCCCGCCGAGCAAGGTCATGTGGATCGAGAAAGCAAGCGCACAAAGCCCTGAATTCGTGCAGATATTGCTCGTCGCCTTCTCGCGCCGGATATGCTGCTCGCGGGTCGAGAGCGTCAGCACAAAGCCACGCTTGCCATCGGCATCCACCGTCTGCCCGGCCAACCGCCCCGGCATCTGTCGCACGAACTTCTCACGGCACCCGAACAGGCCAAGATACGGCCCGCCGAAATTGAGCCCAACGCCCAGCGACTGCCCTTCCCCGACGACGATGTCCGCACCCAGCTTGCCCGGCGCCTCGATCAGCCCTAGCGCCACCGGCTCGGTCACCACGGTCACCAGCAGCGCCCCCTGCGCCTGTGCCGCTGCAGCGATGGCAGCCAGGTCGGGAATGCGCCCAAGCACGTCGGGATACTGGACCACCACACAGGAAGTTTCGCCGTCGATCGCGTCGATCAGCGCGGCATCGTCGGGCTCGGCCGAGAGTTCGGGCAGGCGCGCGTCGAGCAGGTCGCCTGTAAAGCGGGCCATGGTCGTTGCAGTGGCCTTGTAGTGCGGATGCAGTCCGCCCGAGAGCACGGCCTTTTTCCGCCGGGTGATCCGCCCCGCCATGGCGATCGCCTCCCAGCACGCGGTCGAGCCGTCGTACATCGAGGCATTGGCCACGTCGGTCCCGAAAAGGCGGGCGACTTGGGTCTGGAATTCGAACAGGACCTGCAAGGTTCCTTGAGCGATTTCAGGCTGATAGGGCGTGTAGGCGGTGAGGAACTCGCCCCGCTGGATCAGGTGATCCACCGAAGCCGGGATATGGTGCCGATAGGCCCCCGCCCCCAGAAAAAACGGCGCCGACGCGGCCGAAAGATTGTCCGCCGCCAGTCGCGCCATGTGCCGCTCCACCGCCATCTCGCTGGCATGGCCCGGCAGTCCGGCAATCGGCCCGTCAAGCCGCGCCTCGGGCGGAACGTCGACGAACAGCTCGTCGACCGAACCCGCGCCGATCGTACGGAGCATGTCCGCGCGTTCGCCGGGTGTAAGCGGCAGATAACGCATGGAAATCAGAGCCCCTTCACATATTCGTCGTAGGCCGCGCGATCCATCAGCCCGCCGAGCTGGCCGGCGTCCGCCAGGGTCACGCGGAACAGCCACCCGCCACTCTCGGCCTCGGTGTTGACCAGCTCCGGCGCATCGCCGAGCGCCTCATTCACGTCGGAAACTTCCCCGGAAACAGGGGCATAGACGTCGGAAGCGGCCTTGACGCTGTCGACCACGCAGGGCGCATCCCCCTGCTTCACCGCGCTGCCGACCTCGGGCAGTTCGACGAAAGTGATGTCCCCCAGCTGGCCCTGCGCATAGTCGGTGATGCCCACGGTGCCGGTGTCACCCTCGACGGCGATCCACTCGTGGTCCTTGGTGTAGTAGGTGGTCATGTGGATCTCCTCAGCGGAAGTAGCGGTGGGGAACGAAGGGCATGTGAACGACGCGCGCCGGCAGGCGCTTGCCGCGCACGTCGATGGTCAGCGCGGTGCCCTCGGCAGCATGGGCCGTGGCAACATAGGCCATGGCGATCGGGTGGTTCAGACTAGGTGAGAAACCACCTGAAGTAACGCGACCAACTTCCTGATCTTCGGCGAAGACGAGAGCGCCCTCGCGCGCCGCCTGTCGCCCTTCAAGAGCAAGGCCTACGCGCGTGGTCGCAGTGCCATTCGCCAATGCGGCGAGCACAGCTTCGGCCCCCAGGAACCCACCCTCAGCCCGGCGGCGCTTGCTGATGGCGAAGCCGAGACAGGCGCTGACCGGACCGGTTTCCGGCGAAAGATCATGGCCATAGAGCGGCAGGCCCGCGTCAAGCCGCAAGCTGTCCCGCGCACCCAGCCCGATCGGCTTGACGTGCGGCTGGGCACAAAGCGCATCCGCCAGCGCGGCAATGTCCTCACCCCGCACCGAAATCTCGTAACCGTCCTCCCCGGTATAGCCCGAGCGGCTGACACCGAGCGGAACCTCGCTCCAGTAATAGGCGGCGGCCTGCATGAACCGGAGGTCAGTCACCGGCGGCATACCTTCGAACGCCGGCCTGAGCCCAAGCGCCCCCAGGGCGGCGGCGGCGTCCGGCCCCTGCAGCGCCAATAAACCATGTTCGTCCAGCAGGTTAAGCGTGATTTCGTCGGGCAAATGCTCACGCAGGTGGGCGATGTCGTCCCACTTGGTCGCGCCGTTGACCACCAGGTAATAGTGGTCGCCCCGGTTGGTGACCATCAGGTCATCCAGTATGCCACCATTCTCGTCCAGCAGCAGCGAATAGCGCTGGCGGCCGGGCTTCAGCGCCGACACATCGCCCGGAAGCAAGGCCTCCAGCGCCTCGGCCGCCCCTTCCCCGCTGACGACCAGCTGGCCCATGTGCGAAACGTCGAACAGCCCCGCATGCTCGCGCGTCCACAGGTGCTCGGCGATGATCCCCTCGTACTGGACGGGCATCCAGTAGCCGGCGAATTCCACCATGCGGGCGCCACGGGCGCGGTGCCAGGCGTCGAGCGGAAGGACTTCCGGCTCGGGCGGCAGATCGTCAAAGTTGTCGTTGGCCTCGATCGAGGCATCATCAGCAGACACGGCGGCACTCCGCACAGAATTGGCACACGCTTCACGTGCCCCCTCTGTCACGGAAGCCTGAGAGCTTTCCCCCGTTCCCCCGCTGCGGCAGGGCGAGAACCGGGTTACCCCTTCGGCGGCCCCTTCCGGCTGGAAGAGACACTTTCCAGAGCGACGCTATCGACCCCACGCGGTCCCTGATGCCTGAGAGATTCCGGGGCGGTTGCTCCTTCGGCGCCGGTGCGGAATGCCAGCCCCGAATGGAAGGGCGGGCCCTTGCGCAACGGACTCTCCCGCGCGGTCAGCGTCGCGAATCGTGGTGGCTTTTCGCACCTGCGAAGTCAATCGCGCCGGGCGCGGCTTACCCAGACTATTCCACAGCCAGGGGTTCCCGCAGCGAGTCCTGGAAGGCGCGGCGCCTGAGCGCCCGCTCAAGCGAGGGCCATTCGTGGATAAACCGCCCGCGCGCCTTCTCGTGAGCCAGGGCCAGGATCGCTTCGGCGAGGACCTCCGCCCGGATGGAGCGGTAACGCGCCAAATTGCCGCCGAGCAGCGGATCGACCAGCGGGGCGACCAACTGGCCTAGCGCCTCCAGCGGACGCCGCTCGGCCCGCTTGCCCCGCAGCAACCCGGGCCGAACGATATCGAGACGGGGAATGCCGACCTTCACCAGCGCATCCTCCACCTCGCCCTTGACGCGCAGGTAGAGCCCCCGCGCCCGGGCATCGGCCCCGACCGACGACAGGGATATGAACTGTCGCGCCCCCGCCTCGACGCTCCAGCGCGCGCAGGCGAGCACCAGCTCCTGATCGACCGCCCGGAATGCCACCTCGTCCTTGCCCGACTTCGCCCACGTCGTGCCCAGCGCCGAAACCACGGTGTGCGGCCGGGCGGCGGCGATGGCATCGCCCCAGTTGGCCGGATCCGCCAGCAGGACTTCCATGCGGGCGCCGGGCGGCAGGTCCAGTTCGCGCCGGGCCACGGCGACGAGGCGCACATCCTCCCGCCCCACGCTGGCGCGGATCAGCGCCGAGCCGGTGAGGCCGCTGGCGCCGACCAGGCATATCCGCACCCGCTCAGACATTGCTCAGCCCTTCCGGGGTCACACCGGTGATCCGGGCATAGGCGGAAATGGCGAAGCGATCGGTCATGCCTGCAAGGTAATCCGCGATGTGGCGCGAGCGGTCCGGCTCGGACTCCTGCAGGCGCTCGGCCCAGCCCGGGCCCATCAGGTCCGGCTCCGAGGAATAGGCGGCGAACAGGGTATCTATGACCTCGCGCGCCTTCTGTGCCGTCGCCAGCTGCTCGGCGTGGAGGTAGACCTTGTCGTAGAGGAAGGCCTTTAGCCGACGCTCCCGCACCGCCAGCTCGGGCGAGAAGGCGGCCGTGGCACGGCCCGCGGCGCGGATATCCGCCGGGGAGGTCACGCCGACAAGGCGGCTGCGGGATTCGCCGATCAGGTCGTTGACCATCAGCCCGATCTGCCCGCGCACCAGTTCGCGCAGCTGCCTGTCGCGCGGGGCCTGGGAGAAGCGCCGCTCGACCGCGCGCCACTGCTCGGCGACGAAATCGAGCGCGAGCAGCTCGTCGAGATCGAGGAAGCCCGAGCGCAGGCCGTCGTCGATGTCGTGGTTGTCATAGGCGATGTCGTCAGCCAGCGAGGCCACCTGGGCCTCGAGGCAGGACCATTCGCCAAGATCCAGCGGCCATGCGGCATCAAGCTCGGCCAGGGCCCATTTGGGATTTGCTACCGGCCCGTTGTGCTTGGCCAGGCCCTCCAGCAGTTCCCAGGTGAGGTTGAGCCCGTCGAATTCGCAATAGGGGCTTTCGAGCCGCATCAGGGTGCGCAGGCAGTGGGCATTGTGATCCCACCCGCCGTGCTGCGCCAGGGCCGCATCGAGCGCCTCCTCGCCGGCATGGCCGAAGGGCGGATGGCCGATATCGTGGGCGAGGCAGAGCGCCTCGGTCAGGTCCTCGTCGAGCCCGAGGGTGCGGGCGATAACGCGGCCGATCTGGGCGACTTCGAGGCTGTGGGTCAGGCGGACGCGGTAGTGATCGCCGTCCGGCGCGATGAACACCTGGGTCTTGTGGCGCAGGCGGCGGAAGGCGATCGAATGGATGATCCGGTCGCGGTCGCGCTGATAGGCGGTGCGAGGGCCCCGCGGGACGGTATCGTCGGCCGGGAATTCGCGCCCCCGGCTCTGCGCGGGATCGCAGGCATAGGGGGCACGAAACTGGTTCATCAGTCGCCGAGGATCCAGTCCGCCGCGCATTCGGCGTGGATGCGGGTGCAGTCGTAGATCGGCAGGACATTGGCGTCGACGTCGACCACCATCTCCAGCTCGGTGCAGCCGAGGACGACCGCCTGGGCCCCGGCCCGATCGAGTTCGACCATCATGGTCTTGAGCTCGCGCTCGGCCTGGCGCGTCGCCTTGCCGAGCATCAGCTCGTCGTAGATGATCCGGTCCAGCGTCTCGACGAAGCGCATCTCCGGCGGGAGCAGCTCGATGTCCCGCTCGATCAGCTTCTGGCGATAGAACCCGTCAGCCATTACATTGCGCGTGCCGATCAGCGCCGCCTTGCGCACCCCGGCCTTGGCCATGCGCTCGGCCACGCATTCGGCGATGTGGAGCACGGGCACCGAAACCGCGCCGGCCACTTCGTCATAGACCTTGTGCATGGCGTTGGCGCCGATGATCAGGGCCGTGGCGCCGGCTGCCTCAAGCCGCCTGGCGCTGTCCGCCAGGATTTCGGCGGCACGGCCCCATTCCTCGGCGCTCTGGAGGCGATGGAGGTGGGTATAGTCGAGGCTCTCGATCAGCAGCGGCGCGGAAGCCTGCCGGCCCACCCGGGCCTGGACGATCCGGTTGAGGTGTTCGTAATAGGTGCGTGTCGACAGCCAGGACATGCCGCCGATGAGGCCAAGCTTGCGCAAGGTCGCTATCTCCCGGGTTGTGTGAGGACCCCTTGAGCGCTGGCCTTAGCAGGCGCGGCGCTGAGGTCCAGCACCCGCGCGCAGGGCAACGCTCGGCTCAGCCGAAACCGGTGGCGCAAAGTGCGGCAGAACTGGCGGTCACCTCCAGCACGTCGCGATCGCCGACCCGGCGCACGGCGATGACATAGTCCGCCACCGATCGCTTGGGTCCGCGGAGGGCCTCGAGCTTGCGGAGCTGGGAGATTGTCAGCCGGTCGACCATGCGCCGGGCCATGCAGGCGCTGGTCTGCTCGGACAGCCCGGATTCGACGAGGGCCGAGCGGACCCGGCTTTCCGCGATCCGTTCGACACAGCCGGACAGGGCCAGTCCTGCGGCGAGGAGGGCGACGGCCGAACGTGACGGCGAATTCATGAAACGAGCCATGGCGCGGCGGATTTCCATCGCATTGGTTCAACAGGAGTTCGTGACCGATGCAAGTCCGTAAATCGCTTCGCCTCGCCGCCGCCTGCGCGGCCCTGCTGCCGCTCGCCGCCATGGTGCCCACCACCGCCGAAGCCAAGGGCTGCCTGCGCGGCGCCGCCGCCGGCGCCGTCGCCGGGCACATGGCCCACCATCACGCCATCGCCGGCGCGATGATCGGCTGCGCTGCGGTCCATCACCATTATGCCAAGAAGGCTCACGCGCAGGCGGCGCAGGCCAACCACACCTGATGGGAAGTTACGCTCCGGCCGGCCAACGCCGGTCGGAGCGGCAACTCAGTGCGCCAGCGCTTTGACGATGTCCTCGACCATCTTCTTGGCGTCCGCCAGCAGCATCATGGTCTGGTCCATGTAGAACACGTCGTTGTCGACCCCGGCATAGCCGACGCCGCCCATCGAGCGCTTGATGAACATGATGGTCTTGGCCTTCTCCACGTCGAATACCGGCATGCCGTAAATCGGCGAGGACTTGTCGGTCTTCGCGGCGGGATTGACCACGTCGTTGGCGCCGATGACGAAGGCCACGTCGCACTGGGCGAACTCGCCCTGGATGTCCTCCAGCTCGAAGACCTCGTCATAGGGGACGTTGGCTTCGGCCAGCAGCACGTTCATGTGCCCCGGCATGCGGCCCGCCACCGGGTGGATGGCGTACTTGACGTTGACGCCTTCCTTCTTGAGCAGGTCGCCCATCTCGCGCAACACGTGCTGGGCCTGGGCCACGGCCATGCCGTAGCCGGGGATGATGATGACGTTCTCGGCTTCCTTGAGCAGGAAGGCGGCGTCCTCGGCCGAGCCGCGCTTCCACGGGCGCTGTTCCCTGGCCGCGCCGCGCCCGGCGCTGGCCTCCGCCCCGAAGCCGCCGGCGATGACCGAAATGAAGCTGCGGTTCATCGCCTTGCACATGATGTACGACAGGATCGCGCCCGAGGAGCCGACCAGCGCCCCGGTGATGATCATCGCCGTGTTGTGCAGGGTAAAGCCCATCGCCGCCGCGGCCCAGCCCGAATAGGAGTTGAGCATCGAGACGACCACGGGCATGTCGGCCCCGCCGATCGGGATGATCAGCAGGAAGCCGATCGCGAAGCTCAGCGCGGTGATCACGGCGATCACCCACAGGCTCTCGTCCTGGGTGAACCACGCGACGAGGCCGAGGATGGCCACCAGGGTGCCGAGATTGATCACGTGGCGCGCCGGCAGCAGGATCGGCGAACCGCTCATGTTGCCGTTGAGCTTGAGGAAGGCGATGACCGAGCCGGAAAAGGTGATCGCGCCGATGGCGAGGCCGAGGCCCATCTCTATCCGGCTGTCCGGATTGATCACGCCCGAGGGCAGGAGAATGCCGAAGGCGTGGGGATTGAGGTAGGCGGCAAGGCCCACCAGCACGGCGGCGAGGCCGACCAGCGAGTGGAATGCGGCGACGAGCTGCGGCATGGCCGTCATCTGGATGCGCCGGGCCGTGGTCAGCCCGATCACGGCACCGAGACCGATCGCGGCGGTGATCTTGGCGAGGATCACAAGGTCCTCGGGCGTGGGGCGCGGCCACCAGTCACCCGGCGGGATCGGCGCCTGGGTCGCCATGGTCGTGGCGATGGCGATGGCCATGCCGACAATACCGTAGCGGTTGCCCGCGCGGCTGGTCGCCGGCGAGGACAGCCCGCGCAGGGCGAGGATGAACAGGACGCCGGAAACGAGATAGGCCAACAGGGCCCAGGGCGGGAGGATCGCGTGTTCCATCGGGAGCCGCCTCAACCCTTCTTCTTCGACTTGTACATGGCGAGCATCCGCGCCGTCACCGCGAAACCGCCGAAGATGTTGATCGAAGCCAGCAAGACGGCCACCAGGCCGAGCCAGGAAGATGCAGCGGCCCGCACTCCCCCACCCTGGGTTGCCGCGGCAATCAGGGCACCCACGATGATTACCGACGAGATGGCATTCGTCACTGCCATCAGCGGTGTATGCAGCGCCGGAGTTACGGACCAGACAACGAAATAACCAACGAAACAGGCCAGAACGAAGATCGACAGAATCGCGATAAAATCCACGGAAACCCTCCGGCTGCGACGCGATGCAGCATAGGCTGCTCAGCGCCGTCGGGGAATGTCCGGGAATCGTTTTTCCGGCACTATCTTTCGTGCACTTAACTACGGCGGACGGTCACTCAGCGAGTTCCTGCAGCTCCTTGACGAGCTGTTCGGCGACCTTCTTGGCATCGCCGAAGAGCATGCTGGAATTGTCGTTGTAGTAGATCGGATTATCGATTCCCGCGAACCCGGCGTTCATGCTCCGCTTGATGATCATCACCTGTTTTGCTCTGTCCGCCTCGATGATCGGCATGCCGGCAATAGCGCTCGAAGGATCGTCGCGCGCCGAGGGATTGACCGTGTCGTTGGCGCCGATGACGACGACGACATCGGTCTGCGGCAGTTCGGGATTGATGTCCTCGAGCTCGACCAGCTTGTCGTAGGGAACGTCGGCCTCGGCGAGCAGCACGTTCATGTGGCCAGGCATCCGCCCGGCGACGGGATGGATGGCGAACTTGACCTCCACGCCCAGCTCTTCAAGGTGCTCGTAAAGTTCGGCCACCCTGTGCTGTGCCTGGGAGACGGCCATGCCATAGCCCGGTACGATCACCACCGAACTGGCGTTCTCAAGTGAGGGCGCGGCTTCCTCGGGTGTCATGGAGCGATAGGACCGCTGTTCTCCGCCACCGGTCGAGGTGGGCGCGACCTGCCCGAAGCCGCCGAACAGCACATTGGTGAAGCTGCGGTTCATCGCCTTGCACATGATCATGGCCAGAATGAAGCCCGATGTCCCGTCGAGCGCACCGACCACGATCAGCAACTTGTTGCCGAGCGCAAATCCCATCGCGCTGGCTGCAAGGCCCGCATAGGAATTGAGCAGCGCAATGACCGTGGGCATGTCCGCACCGCCAATCGGCAGGACCAGCAGTACCCCGAACACGAGCGCCAGCACGGCGAAGACCGGGAACAGTGTCTGGCTCGCGGGATTCATCGCCAAAGCGACGGCGATGCCAATCGAGGCGACAAACACCGCCAGGTTGAGAATCTGCTGGCTGGGCCACATGATTGGCCGGGTCGGCATGAGCTCCTGCAGCTTGGCAAAGGCAATGAGGCTGGCCGTACAGGTAAGCAGGCCCAGCAGGATCTCGAACATCAGCGCCCAGAGGGTGAAGCTACCTGCTGGCAAAACGGGAGCAAGCCGGAAATACTCGACACCGCCAATGAGACCCACGGCCAGGGCGCCGAACGCGTGGCTTATGGCGGTGCGCTGGGGGATCGCCGTCATCGGCATGAGGAAGGCCATCGGCACGCCGATGACCGCACCTATTACCACACCCGCGGCGATGGTATCGAAACGGACCACGTCATGATGAATGAGCGTGCCGATCACCGCGACCAGCATGCCCAGCTCACCGGCGCGCACCCCCCTGCGGGCCGTCTTCGGGCTGCTCATCCACATCAGCGCGAGGATGAACAAACCGGAGGCGATCAGGTAAGCCGCCTGAACGACACCCATTCGGGGCACGATCGTGAAGCTGTCCAAGAGGAGATTCATGACTATTCTCCCTTGCGCCTGAACATCTTGAGCATGCGGTCGGTGATCAGGAATCCGGAAACCGCGTTGATCGTCGCCGCGGTGACGGCAACGAACCCGACAGCTCGCGCCAGCGGCGAGGTCGCTTGCTCGCCTGTCACCATGATGGCACCTACGATCACCACCGCCGCGATCGCATTCGTCAGCGACATGAGCGGAGAATGCAACAACGGGGAAACCCGCTTGATCAGCTGAAAGCCGAGAAAGGCCGCGAGCATGAACACGAACAGCAGGTCTGTTGCGGTTTCTTGGCCGGGCATGACGGTTTTCTCCTGATCTTCTTATCGTTTTGGTTGTCGCGAGTACTGTCGGGACCCGCCGGAATTCAGGTGGTGAGCAGGCGCGGGTTGACGACCTTGCCACCTTGGGTGAGCCGGATGGCGTCGCCGATCTCAGCGTCGAGCACCGGCCGCCCCTCGTCCTTGTTCCAGAAGGCCGAGAGGAAATTATAGAGGTTGCGCGCGAATAGTGCGGAGGCATCGGCGGGCAGGCGCGCCGGCGTATTGCCCCAACCCATGATCCTGACCCCGTGCCGCTCGACGATCTGGTCGGGGACGGACCCTTCGACGTTACCGCCCTGCGCGACAGCTAGGTCGAAGATGACGCTCCCGGGCTTCATCGTGGCGATCTGGGCATCGGTGATCAGGCGCGGGGCCGCCCGTCCGGGGATCAGCGCCGTGGTGATCACGATGTCCTGCTTGGCGATGTGGCTTGACACCAGTTCGGCTTGCGCGCGCTGGTATTCCTCAGACATTTCGGTCGCATAGCCACCCGCGCCTTCGCCCTCTATCCCGGCGACGCTTTCAACGAAAATCGGCTTGGCGCCAAGCGACAGGATTTGCTCCTTCGTCGCCGAACGGACATCGGTCGCCGAAACTTGTGCGCCAAGGCGACGCGCGGTGGCGATCGCCTGCAGACCGGCGACACCCACGCCCATGATGAAGGCCTTGGCCGCAGCGATGGTACCGGCCGCGGTCATCATCATCGGGAAGGCCCGACCATAAGTGCCGGCCGCATCTATCACGGCCTTGTATCCGGCCAGATTCGATTGACTGGACAGAATGTCCATCGACTGCGCGCGAGTGATGCGCGGCATGAACTCCATGGCCAGAGCCTCGAGGCCGGCCGCAGCATAGGCATCAACGCGGTCCCGCCGCACGAACGGGTCGAGACCGGCGACGATCCACGCGCCCGGCGCAACTCCCGCCAACAAGTCAGCCTCCGGACCTTGCACGCCCAGTACGATTCCGGCTCCCACGGTCGGCTCCGGCATCAGTTCTGCACCTGCCGCCTGATAGTCCGCGTCGGCGATCGAGGCGCTTAGCCCTGCCCCGCATTCGACGGCAACGGCCGCACCAAGTGCGATGAATTTCTTCACCGTTTCGGGTGTGGCAGCAACGCGCGACTCTCCGGCCGCGCGCTCGCGCAGGACTGCTATCCGCATGTGAACCCCTGTTCGGGAGTGATCAGCGTGTGA
>Ga0207667_10008886_pt1 | contig 11890 bp, 12 predicted proteins | sample KBSCornC52_FD_184301 | JGI IMG/M metagenome (GOLD analysis project Ga0207667, IMG submission 184301) | Corn rhizosphere microbial communities from Kellogg Biological Station, Michigan, USA - KBS Corn C5-2 (SPAdes) (version 2) | ecosystem: Host-associated > Plants > Roots > Rhizosphere > Soil ...
GCTCGGCCAAGGCCATGTCCACCCGCAACGACGAGCCGACCAAGGCCAGCCGTCCGTGGGACAAGGACCGCGACGGCTTCGTGCTGTCCGACGGCGCCGGCGTGCTGGTGCTGGAAGAGTACGAACACGCCAAGGCGCGCGGCGCGAAGATCTACGCCGAACTCGTCGGCTTCGGCATGAGCGGCGACGCCTTCCACATCACCGCGCCCAGCGAGGGCGGCGAGGGTGCAGCGCGCTGCATGGACAACACGCTGAAGGACGCCGGCCTCAACCCCACCGACGTGCAGTACGTCAACGCGCACGGCACCTCGACGCCGCTGGGCGACCTGGGCGAAGTGCTGGCCGCCAAGAAGGTGTTCGGCGAGCACGCCTACAAGCTGGCGATGAGCTCGACCAAGTCGGTCACCGGCCATCTGCTGGGCGCCGCGGGCGGCGTGGAAGCGATCTTCTCGATCCTGGCGCTGCGCGACCAGGTGCTGCCGCCGACCGTCAACCTGGACGAGCCGGGCGAAGGCTGCGACCTGGACTTCGTGCCGAACACCGCGCGCGAAGCCAAGCTCGAGGTGGTGCTTTCCAACTCCTTCGGCTTCGGCGGCACCAACGGCACGCTGGCGTTCCGCCGCGTCTGACCGGCGCGTGAGCTGCATCAGCCGCACCTTGCACGGCCGGCGCGACCTGCTCGCGCCGGCCGCTGCATTTCCTGAGCGCTATCCCTGCCTGCTGCAGAGTGTGGTGCGCGGCACGCCGCAGGCGCGCTTCGACCTGCTGTTCGCGTTTCCGCGCGACAGCCTGACCCTGCATGGCGATGGCCGCCTGGTGGACGGGCAGGGCGTCGAACGACAAGGCGGATTCCTGCCGGCGCTCGATGCCGCATGGCAAGCCGAGCGCCTGCCGCGCGAAGCGGACGATGGCCTGCCGTTCCACGGCGGCTGGGTCCTGCTGCTGGCTTATGAACTGGCCGGCGAGATCGAGCCGCGCCTGCGCCTGGCGCAGGACGGGATCCTGCCGGTGGCGCTGGCCCTGCGCTGTCCGGCCGCGGTCATCGTCGACCATGAGCGCGAGCGCACCGTGCTGATCGCCGAGCCAGGTTGCGAAGACCTGCTCGAGCAGATGGCTGCCGATCTCGAAGCGCAACCGGCGATTGCGGCACTGCCCGAGCCGGCCACGCGCGAGGAAGACGATCCGCAGCTTTTCCTCGACGGCGTGGCGCGCATCCACGAACACCTGCATGCGGGCGATATCTTCCAGGTGAACCTGTCGCGCGCATGGCACGCGCAGTTCGCGCAGGCGCCTGCGCCTGCCGCGCTGTATGCCTCGCTGCGCCAGGCCAATCCGGCCCCGTTCGCCGGCCTGCTGCAGCAATCGGCCTGGGCGGTGGTGAGTTCCTCGCCCGAGCGCCTGGTCGAAGCGCGCGGCGGCGTGGCGCAGACGCGCCCGATCGCCGGCACCCGTCCGCGCACGCCGGCGGACGACGAGCTGGCGCGCATCCGCGAGCTGCGCACGCATCCGAAGGAGCGCGCCGAGCACGTCATGCTGATCGACCTGGAACGCAACGACCTGGGGCGCGTCTGCGTGCCGGGCACGGTGCAGGTGGACGAGCTGATGGTGGTGGAGAGCTATGCGCACGTGCACCACATCGTGTCGAACGTGCGCGGCAAGCTGCGTCCCGGCGTGACGCCGGGGCAGGTGATCGCCGCGACGTTCCCGGGCGGCACCATCACCGGCTGTCCGAAGGTGCGCTGCATGGAGATCATCGCCGCGCTGGAACATGCGCCGCGTGGTGCGTACACCGGTGCGCTGGGCTATCTCGACCGCAACGGCGATCTGGATCTCAATATCCTGATCCGCACGCTCACCCTCTCCGGCAACAAGGTCAGCCTGCGTGCCGGCGCCGGCATCGTGGCCGATTCGGTGGCGGAAAAAGAACTGGACGAAACGCGCGCCAAGGCACGCGGCCTGCTGCGCGCGCTGGGCGTGGCGGACTGATGCCGGCGCCGGTGCGCCTGCTGGTCGATGGCAAGGCGGAGGCGGCGCTGTCGCCGCTGGATCGCGGGGTGGCTTATGGCGATGGCCTGTTCGAGACCATCCGCTTCATCGCCGGCCGCGCGCCGTTGTGGCCACGGCATCTGCAGCGCCTGCGCGAAAGTTGCGCGCGGCTGCGCCTGCCGGCGCCGGATGAAGACCTGCTGGCTGGCGAAGCTGCCGAAGTATCGAACGGCATGGCCGACGCGGTGGTGCGCATCACCCTGACGCGCGGCGTGGGCGAACGCGGCTATGCCATGCCGGCCTCGCCGCAGCCGACCCGCATAGTCGCCGCATTCGCCGCACCCGTGCCCGCACCCGAGCTGTATCGCGACGGCGTGCGTCTGCGCCTGTGCCAGCTGCGTCTCGCCGAACAGCCGCTGCTGGCCGGCATCAAGCATCTCAATCGCCTGGAGCAGGTGCTGGCCCGCGCGGAATGGGACGATCCGTCGATCGCCGACGGCCTGCTGCTCGATGGCGCCGGCCGGGTGGTCTCGACCACCATGGCCAACCTGTTCGCGGTGATCGGCGGCGTGCTGGTCACGCCCGCGCTGGAGCGCTGCGGCGTTGCCGGCGTCGCGCGGGCCGAAGTGCTGGCGGCGCGCCAGGTGCAGGTGCGCGACCTGGCCCTGGGCGAGCTGCTGCATGCCGATGAGCTGTTCCTCAGTTCCAGTGTGCGCGGCATCGTGCCGGTGCAGAGCATGGCCGAGACCGTGTATGTTGCCGGACCGGTCACCCGCGCCTTGCAGGCGCACTGGCGCGGGCTGGGTTTTCCCATGGAGCACACATGAGTCGACGCACGAAAGGGCGCGCGCTGGGGCGCAGCCTGGTTTTCCTGCTGCTGCTGGCGCTCGCCGGCGCGCTGGCTTACGGCTGGCGCGATTTCTCGCGCTTCAGCGAGGCGCCGCTGAACGTGCCGGCGCAGAGCCAGAGCATCGACGTCGGCCGCGGCAGCAGCCTGAAGGAAATCGTCGCCCAGCTGCGCGCTCAAGGCGTCACCGCGGAGCATCCGCTGTACTGGCGCCTGCTGGCCGAACAGCTGCGCGTGGCCGGCCGCCTGCATGCCGGCGAATACGCGCTCAGCGCCGGCATGACGCCGCGCGACCTGCTGTCGAACATGGCCGCGGGCCGCGTGATGCAGCGCAATTTCACCATCGTCGACGGCTGGACCTTCCGCGATCTGCGCCAGGCGCTGGCCAAGGCCGACAAGCTGCGCCAGGACGGCGCCGCGCTGGATGACACGCAGCTGATGGACAAGCTCGGCGCAGCGGGCGAAATGCCGGAAGGGCGCTTCCTGCCGGAGACCTATGCCTACGTCAAAGGCGACAGCGACCTGGATATCCTCAAGCGCGCGCATGCGGCGATGAGCAAGACGCTCGATGCGCTGTGGGCGCAGCGCGACAAGGACGTGCCGCTGGCGTCGTCGTACGAAGCGCTGATCCTGGCCTCCATCGTGGAGAAGGAAACCGGCCGCGCCGACGAGCGCCCGCGCATCGCCGGCGTGTTCGTGCGCCGCCTGCGCACGCATATGCTGCTGCAGACCGACCCCACCGTGATCTACGGCATGGGCGAGAGCTACGCCGGCAATATCCATCGCAGCGATCTCACCACCGACACGCCGTACAACACCTATACCCGCGCCGGCCTGCCGCCGACGCCGATCGCGCTGCCGGGCAAGCCGGCGCTGGAAGCGGCGCTGCATCCGGCCAGCGGCAGCGAGCTGTATTTCGTCGCGCGCGGCGACGGCAGCCATGTGTTCTCCAGCACGCTGGAGGAACACAATCGCCATGTCGCCTGTTATCAGTTGAAGCGGTGCCAATGACTCACAAGCGCGGAAAATTCATCAGCCTCGAAGGCGGCGAAGGCGCGGGCAAGAGCACCTTGCTGGCCGGCCTGCGCGCCTGCATCGAAGCGCGCGGCGTCGACCTGGTGCTGACCCGCGAACCGGGCGGTACCAGCCTGGGCGAGGCGGTGCGCGGCATCGTGCTCGATCCTGCGCTGCGCGGCATGGCCGCCGAAACCGAATTGCTGCTGATGTTCGCCTCGCGCGCGCAACTGGTGCGCGAGCTGATCGAGCCGGCGCTTGCGGCCGGACGCTGGGTGCTGTGCGATCGCTTTACCGACGCCAGCTATGCCTACCAGGGCGGCGGGCGCGGCCAGCCGGTCGAACGCATCGAGACGCTGGAGCAGTGGGCCACCGGTGGCCTGGCGCCGGACGTCACCTTGCTGTTGGACTTGCCGGTCGCCACCGGCCGTGCGCGTGCCGCCGGGCGCGGCGAAGCCGACCGCATCGAGGTCGAGGCGGATGCCTTCTTCGAACGCGTGCGCGCTGCGTATCGCACGCGCGCCGCCGCGCAGCCGGGGCGCTTCCGCGTGATCGATGCCAACCATTCGCCGGAAGAAGTTCTGCGCGCCGCCGAGCAGGCCATCGCGCCTTTGTTCGAGGCCGCGCCATGAGCACGATGCCCTGGCATGCCGAACTGTGGGAACGCCTGCAGGCGCGCCGCCGCCGCGATGCCATGCCGCATGCGCTGCTGCTGTGCGGGCCGGCAGGCCTGGGCAAGCGCGACTTCATGCGCCGCTTCGTGCGCGGCCTGCTGTGCGAGCAGTCCGCCGACGGCGACGCCTGCGGCCGCTGCCGCAGCTGTCTGCTGCTGGAGGCCGGCACGCATCCGGACCTGGTCACGCTGAGCTTCGGCCTGCGCAAGGACGGCGTGCAGCGCAGCGATATCGTGGTCGACCAGATCCGCGACCTTTCCTCGCGCCTGGCCATGTCCAGCCAGTTCGGCGGCTGGCAGATCGCCACCATCGATCCGGCCGACGCGATGAATACCGCGGCGGCCAATGCGCTGCTGAAGACGCTGGAAGAACCGTCGCGCAATACCTTGCTGCTGCTGGTCGCCGATGCGCCGTGGCGCATGCCGCAGACCATCCGCAGCCGCTGCCAGCGCATCGAATTCCAGGTGCCGTCGCGCGATGAAGCGCTGGCCTGGCTGCAGGGCGAGGGCGTGAAGGATCCCGCCGCGGCGCTCGATGCCGCCGGCGGCAATCCCGGCCTGGCCAAGGCCTGGGCGGAGCAGGGCGCGCTCGCGCGCCGCCAGGAAGTGCGCAAGGACCTGGCCGCGCTGGCAGCCGGCCGCGGCGAGACGATGGAAGTGGTGCGCCGCTGGCTGGACAACGAACCGTCGCAGCGCCTGTGGTTCGCCGCGCAGGCGGCGGCGGACGAAGCGCGCGGCCGCGCGGGCGCAAGCAATGGTCCGCTGGCCAGCCATCTCGATGCCGAGTCGCTCGACGACTGGTATCGCGCCGCCAATCATGCGCGCGACGCCTTGCGCGGACCGCTGCGCGGCGATCTGCTGCTGCTGGAATTGTTGTCGCGCTGGCGCTGACTGCCGCCGACAGAAATTGCTCAGCGCCGCGATGCTCGTCATTCCAGCGAAAGCTGGAATCCAGCGACTTCAAGGCTCTGGACCCCAGCGTTCGCTGGGGAGACGCCCCGATGCGTTGCCGGTTAGAAGGGCTCAACGCGGAAAGCTCGTAGACAGCCCGTTTTTCTAAAATGGGCGGATGAGTTTTGCCAAGGAAAAACCTTTTACGATCCGCTGGCCATGGCTGGCCTTGGCGCTGCTCGCGACGCTGCGCCTGATGTGGTTGAACGCCTATCCGTTGAACTCCGACGAAGCGCAGCACGCGCATGTGGCCTGGGGCTGGACGCAAGGTCTGCGGCTGTATCGCGATGTGTTCGACAATCACGGTCCGCTGTTCAGCGGCCTGCATTCCTGGGTGCTGCGGCTGATCGGCGAACGCGCCGATGCGCTGACCTGGCTGCGCCTGTCGATGCAGGCCTGGTATGCGCTCGCATTATTCGCCGTGTGGCGCATGGGGCGCCGGTTGTATACGCCGAACATCGCTTTCTACGCGATGCTGATCGTGGCCCTGGTGCCGCGCTTCTTCCTGGTCAGCGGCCAGTTCCGCACCGACGATATGTGGATGGCGCTGTGGCTGGCGGCGCTGGCCGTGGTGGTCGGCGCGCGGCCGCGCGCGTGGCGCTGGTTCGTCGCCGGCGTGCTGGTGGGCGCGGCTCTGTCGGTATCGCAGAAGACGCTGGTGCTGCTGGGCGTGGCGGCCTTCGCCGGATTCGTGGTCACGCTGGCGCGGCCGCCCGGCAAGCGCGTGCCGAAGCTGCGTTCGATCATGTGCGCCCTCGCGGGCCTGCTGCTGGTGCCGGCGCTGTTCGCCTTGTGGCTGGCGTGGCGCGGCGATCTGGGGCCGGCCTGGTATGGGCTGGTCGGCTACAACGTCGGCGGCGCGCGCAAGGCGTATGCGCTGCCGAAGCTGGCGGTGTTCCTGCTGCTGTCGGGCGTGTGCGTGCGGCTGGCTTATGCGCATGTGCGCCGCGTGGCGCGCGAGGTGTTCGACTGGCCGGTGTTTCTCGCCTTGCAGGCGGGCCTGTTCCTGTTCCTGGTGTGGTTCGTGTGGCCGCTGATCACGGCGCAGGATTTCCTGCCGGCGATTCCGCCGCTGGTGCTGGTGCTGTCCGGCGCGATCGCGCGGCTGCCATGGTTGCGTGAGAGCGCGGCGCGCCGCCGCGCCGTGGGCAAGGCGGTGATCGGCATGGAGCTGATCGTGCTGGTCGCCACCGCGCCGCCCTGGCTGGACCGCGTCGCGCCGCAGCGCGCGGAGCTGGCGGCGGTGCTGCATTACACCGATCCGGGCGAGACGGTGATGGACCCCAAGGGCGACGCCATCTTTCGTCCGCGGCCGTATTTCCCGGTGATCGAAAGCATGGCAATGATCCGCCTGCGCCGCGGCCATATGGCCGACACCATCGCCGAAGAAATGGTGCGCGAGCGCACCATGCTGGTGCTGCGGCGGCGCCTGCCGCCGGCCAGCGACGAATTCGTGCAGCGCAATTACCTGCCGCTGCACGACGAGGTCTGGATGGCCGGCCAGTACCTGCCGCCTGCGCAGGGAACGCGTTTTGTCGACCTCGCCTTGGCGGGTGACTATGTATTGAGCGACGGCATGCACCTGGTGCAGGCATCGGTCGATGGCGCCGCCACCGGCACGGGCTGGACGCTGGGCGCGGGACGGCACCGTATCGACGTGGCCACGGATCGTGGCCTGGTGCTGGTATGGCGGCGGGCCTGGGAACGCGGCTGGCGGCCGGCCGCGCTGCCGCCGCCCGCGGAAGCAGAGGAAGCAGGAGCGGACGCATGCCAGTGACGATCGATGCGCGCACCCGCCTGCTGGTGGTCGCGCCGCATCCCGACGACGAAAGCATCGCCACCGGCGAATTGATCCAGCACGTGCGCGCCGCGGGCGGCGCGGTGGAGATCCTGCTGCTGACCGCCGGCGACAATAATCCGTGGCCGCAGCGCTGGCTGGAGCGCCGTATTCGTATCGGCAGCGAGGATCGCCGCCGCTGGGGCGCGCGCCGCCGGCAGGAAATCACCGGCGCGCTGGCGCGCCTGGGCCTGCCGCAGGAGGCGCTGCATCCGCTCGGTTTGCCTGATATGGGCCTCACCGCCTGCCTGCGTGAGGACTTGCAAGGCCAGGTGCGCGCCTGGGCCGGCTGGCTCGAGCGTTGCCGGCCCAGCCTGATCGCCTTGCCGGCGCTCGGCGACGGCCACCCGGACCACAGCGCCGCCCATGTGCTGATGCGCCTGGCCGTGGCCCAGGGGCAGGGCCCCGCGCCGACCATGCTGAGCTACCTGGTGCATGGCCGCGCCGCCGAGCGCGGCGAACTCGTCGCGCTGCCTTCCTCCGCACAGCTGCTGGCGACCAAGCTGGCCGCGCTGGACGAACACCGCAGCCAGGTGGCGCTCAGCGGCGGACGCATGCACGGGCTGGCCAGCCGGCCAGAGCAGTTCCGCACGGTGGAGTCCGCCGGCAGCGACGGCTGGCTGCCGTGGCAACCCTCGCCGGCGCAGCGTCCCTGGCTGAAGCTGATCGTGGCCGACCGCGATGGCGCGCGCAGCTGGCCCTGGGCACAGGCGCCGCTGGAGCGGCACGCCTGCGGACGCTGGCGCCTGGTTCACCGCTCGGCGGACTCCGCGGGCCCGCGCTTCGCCAAGCTGTATACCGATCTGCCTTCGTTATGGATCTTCGACCGCTGGGGCTGGTGCGAGCTGTAGCGGGAGGGAGGTTGTGAACCGGCTCCCACGCCGCGCCATGCCCGCTTTACGCCCGGGCAGGCCGCTCGCTACGATGGCCCGGTTATCGGGCCGACTCCGTCCACGGCCCGCGGGGACGCAGCATGAATCCGGCCATCGCGGCCCGCCAGGGCATCATCTCTTTGAAGATCAAGGACACGGCCGCGCTTTACAACGCGTACATGCCGTTCCTCAAGCACGGCGGCCTGTTCGCCTCCACCGCGCAAAGCTATGCGCTGGGCGACGAAGTGGTGCTGCTGGTCAACCTCGCCGACGAAGGCGAGCGCCTGTCGGTAGCCGGCAAGGTGGTATGGGTCACCCCGGTCGGCGCCCAGGGCAATCGCACGGCCGGGATCGGCGTGCAGTTCAATGACTCGTCCGACGGCGAAGTCGCGCGTACCCGCATCGAGGCCATCCTGGCCGGCATGAGCGGTTCGGAACGCCCCACCCACACCATGTAACGCCGCCGTCACGGCGGCAGGGGCGACACTGCGTCGCAGGTCGCCATCCAACGGGCGCCCGCCTGCCTGCGGCCCTGCCAGCAGGCCGATGAAATAGCCGTCAAGGCTTGTTGTTGTTAAGCGCACTGATACAATGTCCCGATTCCCGAATTCGATCGAGGAAAGTCGGACGCTCGCGCTTGCAACGTGCGCGATCGTGGCTCCCGAGCCCACGGCCCGAAGGGCCTGCCGACCCCAGTAGACCGGACCTGGTTTGACCCCTGACCGTTTCCCCCGACGGTCACTGATGCGCCCCGACGGCGCGGAGGTACGTGACATCGTGCTTGCCGAATACTGGCCCATCCTGCTGTTCATCGGCGTCGCGACGGGCTTAGGGCTCGTCCTGCTGGCCATCGGCCTCCTGGCCGGCCCCCGCCGTCCCGAATCGGAAAAGCTCTCGCCCTACGAGTGCGGCTTCGAGGCCTTCGAAGACGCCCGCATGCGCTTTGACGTGCGCTATTACCTGCTGGCGATCCTCTTCATCATCTTCGATCTGGAAATCGCCTTCCTGTTTCCGTGGGCGGTGGTGTTCGACAAGATCGGCCTGGTGGCCCTGGTCGAAATGGCCTTGTTCCTGCTGCTCCTGGTCGTCGGTTTCGCTTACGTGTGGAAGAAGGGAGCACTGGAATGGGAGTGATCTCCTCGCTTGACCGGGTGATGCACAACCCGCAGCCGCTGAACGTGGTCGACGACATCCTGCGTCCGGCCGGCGACAATCCCGTGATCCAGCGCGGCGCGGTCACCACCACGGTCGACGCGCTGATGAACTGGGCGCGCACCGGCTCGATGTGGCCGATGACCTTCGGCCTGGCCTGCTGCGCGGTCGAGATGATGCACGCCGGCGCCGCGCGCCTGGACCTGGACCGCTACGGCGTGATCTTCCGCCCGAGTCCGCGCCAGTCCGACGTGATGATCGTGGCCGGCACCCTGGTCAACAAGATGGCCCCGGCGCTGCGCAAGGTCTACGACCAGATGCCCGACCCCAAGTGGGTGATCTCGATGGGCAGCTGCGCCAACGGCGGCGGCTACTACCACTATTCGTATTCGGTGGTGCGCGGCTGCGATCGCATCGTGCCGGTGGACATCTACGTGCCGGGCTGCCCGCCGACGGCCGAAGCGCTGATCCACGGCATCCTGCAGTTGCAGAAGAAAATCCGCCGCACCAGCACCATCGCGCGGTCCTGAGGCAAAGCCATGAGCGAAACGCAAACGAACTCGCTGGCCGAGCGCCTGTCCGCGCGATTCGGCGACACGCTGAAGATCAGCGTCGCCCGCACTGAAGTCACCGCCGAAGTGGCCGCCGCCGACCTGATCGCGGTGGCCACGGCGCTGCGCGACGAAGCCGCTTTCAGCTTCGGCGAGCTGGTCGACCTGTGCGGCATCGATTACCTCGGCTACGGCCAGACCGAGTGGGATACCGAGACCGTCACCGGCACCGGCTTCTCGCGCGGCGTGGAAGGCGAGGCGATGGGCCGCTTCAAGTGGGCCGACCGTCCGCGCGACGTCAGCCAGCCGCGCCGCTTCGCGGCAGTCATCCACCTGCTGTCGGTGGAGCACAACCACCGCCTGCGCCTGCGCGTGTTCGGCGAGGACGACAGCTTGCCGGTGGTGCCCTCGGTCACCGGCGTGTGGGCCGGCTCCAACTGGTTCGAGCGCGAGGCGTTCGACCTGTACGGCATCATCTTCGAAGGCCATCCGGACCTGCGCCGCATCCTCACCGACTACGGTTTCGTGGGGCATCCGTTCCGCAAGGACTTCCCGCTGATCGGCAATGTCGAAGTGCGCTACGACCCCGAGCAGAAGCGCGTGGTCTACGAACCCGTGTCGATCGAGCCGCGCGTGCTGGTGCCGCGCGTGATCCGCGACGACGCCGACCTGTTGCAGGCCAAAGCCGAAGCCGCCGACCACTGGCGGGAGAATTGAGCATGCAGGAAATCCGCAACTACACGATGAACTTCGGCCCGCAGCATCCGGCCGCGCACGGCGTGCTGCGCCTGGTGCTGGAGATGGATGGCGAGACGATCGTCCGCGCCGATCCGCACGTGGGCCTGCTCCATCGCGGCACCGAGAAGCTGGCCGAGGCCAAGCCGTTCAACCAGTCGATCGGCTACATGGATCGCCTGGACTACGTGTCGATGATGTGCAACGAGCACGCCTACGTGCGCGCCATCGAAACCCTGCTGGGCATCGAGGCGCCGGAACGCGCGCAGTACATCCGCACCATGTTCGACGAGATCACCCGCATCCTGAATCACCTGATGTGGATCGGCTCGAACGCGCTCGACCTCGGCGCCATGGCGGTGTTCCTGTACGCCTTCCGCGAACGCGAAGAGCTGATGGACGTGTATGAGGCCGTCTCCGGCGCCCGCATGCACGCCACCTATTACCGCCCGGGCGGCGTCTACCGCGACCTGCCGGGCAAGATGTCGCAGTACCGCGAGTCGCCCTGGCACAAGGGCAAGGACCTCAAGCGCCTCAACAGCTGGCGTGAAGGTTCCATGCTCGATTACCTCGAGGCCTTCACCGCCGACTTCCCGTCGAAGGTGGACGAGTACGAGGAACTGCTGACCAATAACCGCATCTGGAAGCAGCGCACCGTCGGCATCGGTGTGATCTCGCCGGAACTGGCCCAGCAGTGGGGCATGACCGGTGTGATGATCCGCGGCTCCGGCGTGGCCTGGGACCTGCGCAAGAAGCAGCCGTACGCCAAGTACGCCGAGATGGATTTCGACATCCCGGTGGGCGTGGGCGGCGACTGCTACGACCGTTATCTGGTGCGCGTCGAGGAGATGCGCCAGTCCAACCGCATCATCCAGCAGTGCATCAAGTGGCTGAAGGCCAACCCCGGCCCGGTGATGGTGGAGAACTTCAAGGTCGCGCCGCCCAGGCGCGAGGCCATGAAGGAGGACATGGAAGCCCTGATCCATCACTTCAAGCTGTTCACCGAAGGCTACGGCGTGCCGGCCGGCGAGACCTACTGCGCGGTCGAGGCGCCGAAGGGCGAGTTCGGCTGCTACCTGGTCTCCGACGGCGCCAACAAGCCGTTCCGCGTGCATCTGCGCGCGCCGGGCTTTGCCCATCTGTCTTCGATCGATCCCATCGTGCGCGGCCACATGCTGGCCGACGTGGTGGCGATGATCGGCACCTATGACCTCGTGTTCGGCGAAGTCGATCGCTGAGCCGACGGGAGCATACGCATGAAAGCCACCGGAA
>Ga0207667_10008893_pt1 | contig 11887 bp, 10 predicted proteins | sample KBSCornC52_FD_184301 | JGI IMG/M metagenome (GOLD analysis project Ga0207667, IMG submission 184301) | Corn rhizosphere microbial communities from Kellogg Biological Station, Michigan, USA - KBS Corn C5-2 (SPAdes) (version 2) | ecosystem: Host-associated > Plants > Roots > Rhizosphere > Soil ...
ATCTGGCCGAGGTGCTCGAGAGCCTCAGGAATGCCACCCCCGGCATCGTCTTCGCCGAGGAATACGCAAAGCTCGGCTTCCGCTGCCAGGTGCACGGCGCGCCAAAACTCGATCCGTTCGAAGTGCTCGACCGCCGCACCACCCGCTTCATGGGCAAGGGCGCGGCGTGGAACTACATCGCCATGCAGCAGGCGATCGCCGATTCCGGCCTCGAGCAGCACGACATCCAGAATCCGCGCACCGGCCTGGTGATGGGCTCGGGCGGCCCCTCGACCCGCACCGTGGTCGAAGCCGCCGACATCACCCGCGAGAAGGGCCCCAAGCGCATCGGCCCGACGGCAGTCCCCAAGGCCATGAGCTCGACCGCCTCGGCGACGCTCGCCACGCCCTTCGGCATCAAGGGCGTCAACTACTCCATCACCTCGGCCTGCGCGACGTCCAAGCACTGCATCGGCAACGGCTACGAGCAGATCCAGATGGGCAAGCAGGACATCGTGTTTGCCGGCGGCCACGAGGATCTCGACTGGACCATGTCGAACCTGTTCGACGCCATGGGCGCCATGTCGACCGACTTCAACGCTACGCCGGCCAAGGCCAGCCGTGCCTACGATGCGGCGCGCGACGGTTTCGTCATCGCCGGCGGCGCCGGCGTGCTGGTGCTCGAAGAACTCGAGCATGCGCGGGCCCGCGGCGCCAGGATCCTTGCCGAGATCGTCGGCTACGGCGCCACGTCCGATGGCTACGACATGGTCGCCCCCTCGGGCGAGGGTGCGGCGCGCTGCATGAAGATGGCGCTCGAAACGGTCAAGGAAAAGATCGACTACATCAACCCGCATGCCACCTCGACGCCGATCGGCGACGCCAAGGAAATGGATGCCATTCGCCAGGTGTTCGGCACCGGCGAAGCGTGCCCGCCGATCTCGGCCACCAAGTCGCTCACCGGCCACTCGCTCGGCGCCACGGGGGTGCAGGAATCGATCTACTGCATCCTGATGATGCAGCACCGGTTCCTGTGCGAAAGCGCCAATATCGAAACCCTCGATCCGGCGTTCGCCGACATGCCGATCCTGCGCGCACGCCGCGACGACGTCGATATCGGCGTGGCGCTGAGCAACAGCTTCGGCTTCGGCGGCACCAACGCCACGCTGGTGTTCCGGCATCCGGATTTGATCTGAGGCAACATGGCCGGTGTAGCCGACCGCCCATAACGGAGCGGAAGGTTTCGCCGAACACCTATCCGACCGCGTAATAGATCAATATTCCAGTTCGGTGAACCGCGCCGACCGTCCGTCATAGAGCAGCAGCCGCCCCGCGAGCGGCTCGCCCGCGCCGGTGATGAGCTTGATCGCCTCCATCGCCATCAGCGTGCCGATGACGCCGGTGAGCGGCCCCATCACGCCGACCAGCTCGCAGCTCGGCAGATCTTCGGCATCCGGCGTCACCGGATAGAGATCGGCGAAGCGGCGTCCGCCGGGCAGGAACACCGTGACCTGCCCGTCCCACATGCTGACCGCTCCGGAGACCAGCGGCCTCCGCGCCCGCTCGGCGGCGTCCGCCACCACACGGCGGGTCTCGAAACTGTCGGTGCCGTCGAGCACCAGGTCATAGTCCGCCAGCAGCGCCTCGGCGTTGCCCGCCTCGAGTCGCACCGCATGTGGAACGACGGTCACATGCGGGTTGATCGCCGTGGCGAAGCTCTGCGCGCTGGCCGCCTTGCCGGCGCCGGTATCCGCCGTCCGATGGATGATCTGCCGCTGCAGGTTGGAAAGGCTCACCAGATCGTCGTCGACCACGCCCAGCGTGCCGATTCCGGCCGCGGCGAGATAGGCGATGGCAGGGCTGCCGAGCCCCCCGGCGCCGACGATCAGCACGCGCGCCGCCTTGAGCTTCTGCTGTCCCGCGCCGCCCACGTCCTTGAGCACCAGGTGCCGGGCGTAGCGGCGGGTTTCGTCTGCGGAGAGCGCCATGGACCCAGTCCTACCGCCGGAGCGTGCCGAGCAAAAGTGGATACCGCTTTTGCGCCCCCGGACTGGCTCCGGGAATCGGAAGCCCGGTCACTCAACGCGTCCCGTCATCGGCCCGTCGAGCCGAAGCCGCCGCTCCCGCGCGCCGTCCCTTCAAGCACCTCGACCTCGCGGAACTCCACCGCGCTGACCGGCGCCACCACCAGCTGCGCGATGCGGTCGCCGCGCCGGATCTCGAAGGTCTCGTCGCCGAGGTTGACGAGGATCACCTTCACCTCGCCGCGATAGTCTGCGTCGATCGTGCCGGGAGAGTTGAGCACGGTGACGCCGTGTTTGGCCGCCAGCCCCGAGCGGGGCCGGACCTGCGCCTCGAACCCTTCGGGCAGCGCGATGGCAAAGCCGCAGGGCACCATCGCGCGGCGGCCGGGACCGATGGTCAGCGTTTCGTCGGCGGGCAGCGCGGCGCACAGGTCCACGCCCGCCGCGCCGCTGCTGTGCTGTTGTGGCAGCGCCAGACCCCGGCCGTGATCGAACCAGGTGAGATGAATGTCGATCCGGCCGGGCAAAGCGTGGTCCTCAATGCGTTTCCGGCAGAGTGGATATCACTTTTGCTGCCGGAAACGCGACAGTCGACGCCTAGTTCGTCTGCACCACCGCGTAGAGCTCGTCGGGGAGCTTGGCGGTGCCGCTGATGAGGTCGAGGAACGGGATCTTGATCTCGGCCGCCGTCTTGTCGGGCGTGAGCGTCATGTTGGTGTCGCTGATCGCCTTGCCGCTGATGCGCAGCGTCACGAAATGGCCGTCGAACATCTGCTTCATCATCGCGGCGGTCTGCGGGTCGGAATTGTCCTTGCCGAGGTCGCCCGCCATGCCCTTGGTCGGGAACGCGACGCGCACCACGCCCGGCGAGACCGGCGTGAAGGTCGGTTTGCTGTCACCCTCGTCGAACTTGAGCTGGTCGAAGGTGCCTTCGCTGCTTGCCGTACAGGTGGCGCTGCCGTCCGAATTCTCGGCCAGCGTCTCGCCCTCCTTGGCGCAGAACTTCTCGCTCTTGCTGTCGGAGGCGTCGGCCGATTTCATCATGGCGTAGATGTCGGCACCCATCACCATCGTCATGGTGGCCTTGGCGGTGGTGTCCGATGTCACCGCCAGCTCTTCGGTCATGTCGACGCAGGCGGCAAGGCTCATCGTCAGCGCGACCACGCCGGCGATCTTGCCCAACAGGGAAAACTTCATTTCATTGCCCTCATGTTGCAGACGCTCCGCCGAAAGTGGCGCCAGTCTCTGGGCGGCCCCCAATAGCCGCAAGCGCGAGGGAAGGCGTAGGGGCCGCGCGATGAACGGCGGCTGAACCCCGGCCGGCAAATCAGCGGAACAACGCCTCATAGAGCAGGCAGAGCGCGATCACCACCAGCACCCAGAACGTGGCGGTCATCAGTCGCCGTGCGCTCCGGCGCCGCGGCGAATGCGTCTCGCGGGCGTAGTCGTCGAGCGCCGCCTCGGCCCGGCCGAACAGCCCGGGCAGCTTGCCGATGGTGTCGATCGCCACCTCGGCGCGGTCGCGCAAATCCTCGAGCCGGCCGATCGGCCCGGCCTCGCGGCGGACGAAATCGCCCACCACCGGCTCGGCCACCGTCCAGATATTGAGGTCGGGGTCGAGGCTGCGGCTCACGCCCTCGACCAGCACCATCGATTTTTGCAGCAGCACCAGTTCGGGCCGCGTCTGCATGTCGAACAGCTCGGTCGTGGCAAAGAGCTGCCCCAGCACCTTGGCCATCGAGATTTCGTTGGCGGTGCGACCCTGCAGCGGCTCGCCGATCGAGCGCAGCGCCAGCGCGAAATCGTCGACCGACTGATGTTTCGGCACATAGCCGATGTCGAAGTGCCGCTGCGCGATCATCCGGTAGTCGCGGGTGATGAAGCCGTAGAGGATGTCGGCGAGGAAGCGCCGCTCCTTGCGGCTGATCCGCCCCATGATGCCGAAATCCACCGCGACGATCGCCCCGGTCTTCGGATCGGCGAACAGATTGCCCGGATGCATGTCGGCATGGAAGAAGCCGTCGCGGATCGCGTGCTTGAGGAACGACTGGAGCAGCGTTCTGCTGAGCGCCCCGCGGTCCATGCCGGCGGCATCGAGCGCCGCAAGGTCGCGGATCGGGATGCCCTGCACCCAGCTCGTCGTCAGCACCGTCTCGGCCGTATGGTCCCAGTGCACTTTCGGGATCACGAAGCCCTGGTCGTCCTTGATGTTTTCGGCCATCTCCGAGATCGAGGCAGCTTCCAGCCGCAGATCGAGCTCGATGCGCGCCGAATGGTCGAGCGTCTTGACCACATCGGTAGGGCGCAGGCGCCTGAGCGGCGGCACCCAGCGCTCGGCCAGCGCCGCGCCGGCATAATAGCTCTCGAGGTCGCGGCGGAAGCGGTCCTGCACCCCCGGCCTCAGGATCTTGACCGCCACGTCATCGCGCCCGTTCCGGTCGACCAGCACGGCGCGATGCACCTGCGCGATCGAGGCCGCGGCGATCGGCGGCGAGATTTCGGTGAGGTCGGCGGCCTTCTCGTGCAACGCCTCGCTCAGCAGCACCGGCACCAGCGCCGGATCGAACGGCGCCATCTTGTCCTGGAGTTGCGCCAGGCTCGCTGCGACCTTGGGCCCGACGATGTCGGGGCGCGTGGCGAAGGTCTGCCCGAGCTTCACATAGGTCGGCCCGAGCTTGTCGAGCGCCACGCGGAAATTGTCCGCCGGCCCGCGCCGTTTCACCTCGCCGCGCTCGAGCAGCCGGCCGAAACCCACCGCCGTCTTCATCACCGGGGGCAGTGCCGCAGTATCGACGATCGAGAACGCCCCTTCACGCGCCAGAATGAAGCCCGCGCGCATCAGGCGGAAAGTGGCGGCAAGACCCATGCGTCAGAGCTTCCACGCGCCGTGCAGCGCCGCGATGTTGCCGCTCATCGCCGTATGCGTCACGCGCTTGAACCCGGCGCGTTCGATCATCGCGCTGAAGCGCCCCGGCGCGGGGAACTTGCGGATGGATTCGATCAGATACTGATAGGGCTGACCGTCGCCGGTCACGGCACGGCCGATCGGCGGAATGGCGCGATCGCTCCACTCCTTGTAGAGCCGGTCGAGCCCGGGCACGTCGACAGCCGAAAATTCGAGGCAGAGGAAGCGGCCGCCGCGCTTCAGCACGCGATAGGCTTCCTGCAGCGCCACCTCGATCCGCGGCACGTTGCGGATGCCGAAGGCGATTGTATAGGCATCGAAGCTCTCATCCTCGAACGGCAGCTCTTCGGCATTGGCCGTAACGAATTTCGCCTGCGATCCGAACCGCCAGTGCCTGGCGCGTTCCTCGCCCACCCGCAGCATATCGGTGTTGATGTCGCTGACCGTGACCTCGGCGTAGCCCACCGAAGCATTGAGGATGCGCTCGGCGATGTCGCCGGTGCCGCCCGCCATGTCGAGCACGCGATAGGGCAGGGTGCCCGACTTCGGCGGCGCCAGCCGGGCAACCAGCGCATCCTTCCAGAGCCGGTGCACGCCGCCGCTCATCAAATCGTTCATCAGGTCGTAGCGGTCGGCCACGCGGTGGAACACGTCGTTGACCAGGCCCTGCTTTTCCGTGAGCGGCACCGTGCGTTCGCCGAAATGCGTGGTTTCAGCCATCTGTGTCAGCCTTTCGCCTGTTGGCGGTGTCTATATAGAAGGTGTCTGCCGCTTGGAATTGGCCAATCCGGCACAGGGTTACATGTTTCTCGGCGATGCCTGAACTACCCGAAGTCGAAACTGTTCGCCGCGGCCTTGCGCCCTATCTGGAGGGCGCGCGTATCGACAAGGTCACGCTCAACCGCAAGGACCTGCGCTTTCCGTTCCCGAAAGGCTTCACCAAGGCGCTCGAAGGCCAGACCATCGCCTCGGTCGGCCGCCGCGCCAAATACCTGCTGTTCCGCCTGAGCTCAGGCAAGATCTGGCTCGGCCATCTGGGCATGACCGGCGCCTTCCGCTTTGCCGAGGGCAAATACAAGGAGCCGTCGCGCTACTACGAGCCGGGCGTGGATGAAAAGCACGACCACGTCGTCATGCACCTGACCCATCCCGGGCGCGGCAAGCTGACCCTCATCTATTCCGATGCCCGCCGCTTCGGCTTCATGGGCCTGTTCGACCACGAAGAGGACTCGCCCTATCTCGAGGGCCTTGGTCCCGAGCCGCTGGGCAACGAATTCAATGCCGGGGAAATGGCGGTGCGCTTCAAGGGCAAGGCCGCGCCGATAAAGGCCGCGCTGCTCGACCAGCGCGTCGTCGCGGGCCTCGGCAACATCTATGTCAGCGAGGCGCTCTGGCGGGCCCATATCCGCCCGACCGTGCCGGCCGGAAAGCTGGTGCTGAAGTCGGGAAAACCCTCCGCCCGGCTCGATCTTCTGGCCGGCGGCGTCCGCTCGGTCCTGACCGAGGCCATCGCGGCGGGCGGCTCGACGCTTCGCGACTTTCGCGCGGCCGATGGCGGTTCGGGCTACTTCCAGCACCGCTTCGACGTCTACGATCGCGAGGGCCAGCCCTGCCACACCCCCGGCTGCCCCGGCACGATCGAGCGTATCGTCCAGTCCGGCCGCTCGACCTTTTTTTGCCCGGTCTGCCAGAAACCCTGACGGCGCCCGCCACGCCGGATTCCGGTTGACTGCCACCGCTCGTCCCACTATACACCCGCCAGCTTTGGCGGCCCGGTGCCGCCGCTTTCATTTTCATGCCGTTTCCGAGCCGGTCCCAACGGGGTTTTGGCGCGGGCGGCCCAGAAGGACCTCAGATGGCCAATTCCGCCTCGGCAAAGAAGTCGGCCCGCAAGATCGTGGCACGCACCGAGATCAACAAGTCCCGGCGTTCGCGCATGCGCACCTTCATCCGCAAGGTCGAAGAGGCCATCGCCGGCGGCAAGCACGACGAAGCCGTGGCGGCGCTCAAGGCGGCCGAGCCTGAGATCGCACGCTCCTCGCAGAAGGGCATCGTTCATGCCAATGTCGCGGCCCGCAAGGTGAGCCGCCTCAATGCCCGCGTGAAGGCTCTCAAGGCCTGATCGCAAGTTCTGGCGACGTGACGAATGCGAGGGCCCCGTAAGGGGCCTTTTTCTTTGCCGGTCGGCTCCACCGGCAGCCTGTGTGGCAGTTCTGCGACACTATCTTCGATTCACGAAACGCCAGGAAAATCAGGCATCTGCGGCCGCAGCGTGGATGAATCTTTCCATTTGATGCCGTTCTTGGAAATCTAGAACGGCCCTCCGGAAATCCCTGTCTTCAAAGATTCGTCATTGAGTCACAGTCGCTTGCTTTGCGGCCCCGCGCTGGGGCGAGGAAAAACCATTTTCCGCGCTCGTCCACCCCGGCTCCTGTCAAGCCCAACTTTGCGAAAAGAGTCGGTTGCGGGCTGAAATGTGGCTGCGCTAAGGTGACCTCGTTGGACGGGAAACGGCGGTCCTCCTGCCGTACTTTTCAGAAGACAGACGTGCGTTGGTCGCCGAGAGAAGTCAGCTGCGAGGGTTGGGACCCGCGGAGGCCAGTTTCGGAAAGTCCATCCCGTTGCGGCGAGTTTGGGTGGTGACATTATCGTCTTGCGTATTGCGTGAGAGATAATAGCGAGCCGAGGCGCTAAGCCCTCGGTGTCAAGTAAAAGCGAGTACGGCCGGGCTGCAATACTTTGCGGCGGGTTGGGGATTTTGTCTGTCGTTCGGCAGGCAAGGATTAACGGACAGAGGGTCTGTAAAGGACCCCTATCGGCGGGCGAGGCAGGCAGGATGGCGGCGGGTGCGAGCGGTGCGCGCAATGAATTCGGCAAAAACGAAATCCCGGGGACGGCAGGGGGCAAGCCGGCGGCGGTGCGGCCAGTCGTGAGCGACCGCAGCGAGGCCGAGTTGTTCCAGCGCGTCCGCGCCCGGCTGCGGGCGGCCGTCGGCGAGGATGTCTTCAATTCCTGGTTCGCCCGTCTCGAGCTCGAAGAGATCGTCGAGGACAAGGCGCATCTGAGCGTGCCGACGCGCTTCCTCTGCTCGTGGATCCAGTCCAACTACGCTGAAAAGATCCTCGACACCTTCAAGACGGAGTCGCCGGACATCACGCGACTCCATTTCACCGTCCGGGTCAACGGCCAGGCCCGGCCTCGCCTCAATGCCCCGGTCGAGGCGCAGCCCGAGGCCGAAGCCGAGCCCACGCCGGCCACCAAGCCGCATCGCGAAATGACCCCGCCGCGCGGCGACGCGCTTTCGGGCTCGGCGCTCGATGCTAAAATGACGTTCGACACCTTCGTTCCCGGCGCCTCCAACGAAATCGCGCTCGGCATCGCCAAGCAGGTGGCGAGCGCCGCGCTCAACGGCACCGTCAGCTTCAATCCGGTCTATATCCATTCCACTGTGGGCCTGGGCAAGTCGCATCTGCTCAATGCCATCGCCTGGGCCGCCGGCGCGGCCGAGCCCGGCCGCAACATCGTCTACCTCACCGCCGATCACTTCATGTACCACTTCATCACGGCGGTGCAGCGGCAGTCGGCCATCGCGCTCAAGGACTGGCTCCGGCGCGTCGATCTCCTTCTCATCGACGACATGCAGTTCCTGCAGGGCAAGTCGGCGACCGAGTTCGGCCATACGCTGGGCACGCTGCTGACCGGCGCCAAGCAGGTGGTGGTGGCGGGGGACGCGCCGCCGCGCGATCTCGAAATGCTCGACGAGCGCGTGCGCTCGCGGCTTTCGGGCGGCCTCGTCGTGCCGATCGGCGGCTTCGATCTCGATCTGCGCCGCGCCATCGTCATCCGCCGCGCCGAACAGGCGCAGGCCCGCTTCGGCGTCCATTTCCCGCCGGCGGTGATCGACTACATCTCGCGCATCGTGATCAGCCATGGCCGCGATCTCGACGGCGCGGTCAACCGCCTCGTGGCGGCCAACCAGCTCACCCAGGAGCCGATCACGGTCACGCTGGCCGAGCGCACGCTGGCCGATCTGGTGCGGGCCCGCGAGGCGCGCCGCGTGCGCATCGAGGACATCCTGCGGATCGTCTCGCGCCACTACAAGGTGCCGCGCAACGAGCTGTTGAGCTCGCGCCGTTCGCGCGACGTGGTGCGGCCACGGCAGATCGCCATGTACCTCGCCAAGTCGCTGACCTCGCGCTCGCTGCCCGAGATCGGGCGCCGTTTCGGCGGCCGCGATCACACCACCGTGCTGCACTCGGTGCGCAAGGTCGAGCAGATGATGAAGGACGACGGCGATCTCTGCCAGGAGATCGAGCTCCTCAAGCGCATGCTTGAGGAGTGAGTGAACCGGCCATCGTGCGCGTCAGCGGGCGATGGCGAGTCTTGCCGGCCGCGGCGGGGCCGGTGCGTGTGAGTTGTTGTGGCGTTGCGTCTGGGGTTTGAAGTGCTGCCGCGTCTTGTGGTGCGTATGCGCCGCGCCGTCCGCCGTCTGAAGGCGCGGATGGATAGCGATCCGTCCGAGCTGTCCGGGGCCCACAACGAGGCGCACTGGCAGGATGTGCTGTCCGAAATCGAAGCCCGCGACCGAGCCGCCGAAGACCGCCTGGCGGCAGCCGAGCGCGCGTTGAACCGGCTGCGCCTGCACTAGCGGCAGAATTGCCGGCCGAGCCCGCACGCCGCTGGGGACTTCCGGGCGTCCGGCACCCCGTCGCGCTTGCCTTTTCGAGCCCGAATTGCCAAGGTCGCGGCCCGGAATTGCGGGGGTTTGGTCCCGCCGGAACGCCGGTCGGATCGGGGATACGCGTACCATGAAAGTCACTCTCGAGCGCAACGCTCTGCTCAAGTCGCTGGGCCACGTCCATCGCGTGGTCGAGCGCCGCAACACTTACCCCATCCTCGCCAACGTCCTGATCAAGGCCGCCGACGGCAAGCTCGATCTGCGCGCCACCGACCTCGACATCGAGGTGACCGAATCCGTGCCCGCGATGGTCGCGACCCCCGGCACCACGACCGTTCCGGCGCACACGCTCTACGAGATCGTCCGCAAGCTCGCCGACGGCGCCGAAGTGCGCCTCGAAACCGAAGGCGGCGAGCAGATGCTCATCACCTCCGGCCGCTCGCGCTTCCATCTCGCCTGCCTTGCGCCCGACAGCTTCCCCGATCTCAAATCGGGCGTCTTCAGCCATTCCTTCTCGCTGCCGGCGGCCACGCTGCGCGAGCTCATCGAGCGTACGCAGTTCGCCATCTCCAACGAGGAGACGCGCTACTACCTCAACGGCATCTACGTGCACACGCTCGAGGTCGACAAGGTGCCGATGCTGCGCGCCGTCGCCACCGACGGCCACCGCATGGCCCGCGCCGAAACCGAGGCGCCTGCGGGCAGCCGCGGCATGCCGGGCATCATCATTCCGAAAAAGACCGTCGGCGAGGTGCAAAAGCTCCTCGATGGCGCCGAGGGCGATGTCGGCATCGAAATCTCCGACACCAAGATCCGCTTCACCCTCGATGGCGTGGTGCTGCTCTCAAAGCTCATCGAGGGCACCTTCCCCGACTACGACCGCGTCACGCCCAAGAACAACGACAAGCAGTTGACCGTCGACCGCGGCGCCTTCGCCGTCGCCGTCGATCGCGTCTCGACCATCGCGTCGGATCGCGGCGGCAAGGCCGTGAAGCTTTCGGTCAAGGACGGCAACCTCGAGCTTTCCGTCACCAACCCCGACCACGGCACCGCCACCGAGGAGGTCGCGGTCGAGTTCGAGCCCGAGAGCTTCGAGATCGGCTTCAACGCGCGCTACCTGCTCGATATCATCGGCCAGATCAAATCCGACAACGCCGTGTTCCTCTTCAACGACGCCGGTTCCCCCACGCTGGTGAAGGAAGACGGCGACGCCAAGGCCCTCTATGTGCTGATGCCGATGCGGGTGTGAGCGAGCGAATAGCGAATAGTGAGCAGCGAATAGGGCGTTTGCCGTTTCTTCCCTACTCGCTATTCGCTATTCGCTACTCGCATGCCGGATAGATATCTCTCCCGCCTGCGCCTCAGCGCCTTCCGCAACTATGCCGCGGCCGCCCTCGACATGGACGGCCGGCATCTGGTGCTGACCGGGCCCAATGGTGCGGGCAAGACCAATCTGCTCGAGGCGGTCTCGCTGCTGAGCCCCGGCCGCGGCCTGCGCCGCGCCGCGTTCGATACGCTCGGCAACCAGGCGTCGGACCAGCCCTGGGCCGTAGCCGCGACGGTCGAAACGCCGGATGGTCCGGCCGACATCGGCACCGGCGCCGGCGATGATGGCGGCCGGCGCGTCCGCATCAACGGCGCCAATGCCCGCACCGTCGAGGAGATGAGCGACTATCTCCGCCTGCTCTGGCTGACCCCGGGCATGGATGGCCTGTTCACCGGCCCGGCGAGCGAGCGCCGCCGCTTCCTCGATCGCCTGGTGACGACGCTGATCCCGTCGCACTCGGCCGCGGCGGGCGACTACGAAAAGGCCATGCGCCAGCGCAACCGCCTGCTCGAGGAGGATGCCGATCCACTCTGGCTCAATGCGCTCGAAGCCGAGATGGCGGCGCATGCCGCGGCGCTGCATTTCGCCCGCGTCGATGCCGTCGCGCATTTGCAGGCCCGCATCGCCGAAAGCCTCGACGACCAGGCCTTTCCCGCCGCGCAACTGGCGCTGACGCCGCTCTTCGAGGATCGCCACGAGCCGGCCTCCTCGCCCGACCTCGAGGCCGAGCTGCGCCGGCTCTGGTCCGCCAGCCGCGCGCTCGACCGCGCCGCCGGCCGCACCATCGCCGGCCCGCACCGCGTCGATCTCGAGGTGCTTTATGCCCAAAAGCAGATGCCGGCGGCCCTCGGCTCGACCGGCGAGCAGAAGGCGCTGCTGGTCGGCCTGATCCTCGCCCATGCCCGGCTGGTCAAGGCGCAGGCGGGCATCGTGCCGTTCCTGCTGCTCGACGAGATCGCCGCCCACCTCGAGCC
>Ga0207667_10008895_pt1 | contig 11885 bp, 12 predicted proteins | sample KBSCornC52_FD_184301 | JGI IMG/M metagenome (GOLD analysis project Ga0207667, IMG submission 184301) | Corn rhizosphere microbial communities from Kellogg Biological Station, Michigan, USA - KBS Corn C5-2 (SPAdes) (version 2) | ecosystem: Host-associated > Plants > Roots > Rhizosphere > Soil ...
TTTCATACTGTGCTACTTCGTGCTTCACTGTTTCTCTGGCAAATACAAGACCTATGCTGGTGCGGTCAACAACTTCGTGCTGCAGTCTGTTGCTATAGTGCACCTGAAATTGCAGGTAGGAGCCGGCCGGTATACGCAGCGCAAAACCCGACGGCCGAACTTCGGCCAGATGTCCCGGAAGATAGATGGACGGAACGATGTTGACGTTCCCGCTGCTTGGATCTTTGATCTCGCCGTCGGGTGACGGAGCGCACCCGTCATTAGCGACCGGGGCGTCCGGTTTCATATGGTTCACCTTGCCGGTCCTAAAGTGATACTCATCTACCGTCTCTATTTCGCCGTGCTTGGCCTTCAGCTGAGGAACCTTGTCGGCACTCACGACGCTGACCGTGGCATGGTGCACCACTCTCCGGTCTCCTGGTACTACCTCCGCTGCTTCTATCCACTTGTCCTCGGTGAAATTTGTAGGCACATAGATGTATTCGTAGTCGTCTTGATCGCCCGCAGCGACCTTGGTCTCCGGTATGGTGATTACCACATCGGGTGTGATATGCCAGCTCGCATGAAATGCGGGAGCGGGCGGCATGTCTTTCGGATCGCCCTCGGGAGCGCCACTCTCCACCCAGGCTTCAATTGTGGCAATGTCCTGGTCCGATAGCCGCGAGTCGTTCATAAACTCTCCCACATGCGGGTCGGCATGCCACGGCGGCATGGTGCGTGTTACAACGGCTTGCCGGATAGCCGCTGCCCACGGCCGCGTTTCCTCATACGTAATAAGCGACATGGGCGCGATGTCGTTTGGGTGATGGCAGGCGGTGCAATGTTGATAGAGAATCGGCGCGACGTCCTTGCTGTACGTGATGCTACTGCCTTTGGGATTCGATTCAGCCCCGTTCACGATAGCGAACCCGAGCAGCATCAGACAGACTACTGATTTGGTCATACCCTCTGTCCAACACTCTATCGCGAGCTCAGATACCCCGGCGGCCGGGAATCGCCGGCTCGCAAACCCGATGGGCTCCCGGAATTGTTCTGGGGCCAAGCTGGTAACCGAAAAAATTCAGACCGAGCAACACGGGAAATAGATCCAATTACCTGCCCGAAATATGCTTGTGGGACTATCCAGGGCTTATCTCCCTAATACCCGCGACGTAAGGGACGGAAGTTCTGTACTCCCGACCGGCCGACCGGCAGTGTACATTGTCGTTAGGCCTTGATTTAATGTGAGTTGCCGGAGAAATACGGCTTGTGGTTTGAACTCACTAGGTTGAGGAACGATCTAGCATGTGCCCGCGCTGTAAGTCTCTCGAGGTGACGCGCTCGCGCACCCGAGTTCGTGACACCGTAATGATGTGGCTGGGAATGAAGCCATATCGCTGTCGCGAATGCAATAAACGATTTCATTTGCCCGCCAAGCAGGACCGTAATTTGAGGCTGGAAAGAGCCCGGCGAGCGGCGGAAAGGGAACGCAGTCGTGAAGTTCCCATTTCGGGCCGCCGCGTAGACTCCGTCAACTGAACCCCCCATCCCGGCAGGCCTTCTGGCTCCGTCATCGCTATAATTTCAACATGCTCGCTGCGACGGAGAAGATCTGGCACAATGGCCGCTTGATTGCGTGGGATGACGCGAAAATTCACGTTCTCTCGCACGTCGTCAGCTATGGCAGTTCGGTCTTCGAGGGGATTCGCTGCTACGAGCAGCCTCGTGGACTGGCGATGTTCCGCGCACAGGACCATGCTCGGCGGCTGCTGGATTCCGCCAAGATTTACCGTATGGACGTGCCGTACACGATTGAGCAGCTCACGGCGGCCATGGCTGAACTCGTTCGCGAAAACAAGCTCGGTGCCTGCTATATCCGCCCGATCGTTCTGCGCGGTTATGGCGGTATGGGCGTAATGCCCACCGACAATCCCATCGAGACCTATATGGCCTGTTTTCCCTGGGGACGCTACCTGGGAGAAGAGGGACTCAATGAGGGTGTGGACGTGTGCATTTCATCGTGGAATCGCATCGCCCCCAATACCCTGCCCGCGCTATCGAAAGCCGGGGCCAACTACATGAACTCGCAATTGATCCGGATGGAAGCGGCCATTAACGGATATGCGGAAGGTATCGCGCTCGATGAGGCCGGTTACGTGAGCGAGGGCTCGGGAGAGAACGTATTTGTCGTGCGCGATGGAAAAATTCTCACGCCTCCGCTCGGCGCCTCCGTCTTGCCGGGCATCACACGAGACACAGCCGTGAAGATCGCAGGCCAGTTGGGCATTTCCGTCGTCGAGACAATTATTCCGCGCGAGCTGCTTTATATCGCCGACGAAGTGTTCTTCACGGGCACCGCGGCTGAGGTAACGCCGGTCCGGTCTGTGGATCGCATTCCGGTTGGCACTGGCCGCCGCGGACCGATTACCGCACAAATTCAACGCCGCTTTTTCGATATTTTGGACGGCACGGGAAAAGACGAATTCGGCTGGCTCACGCCCGTAGTGCCGGTGCCAGAGCCGGTAGGAGCCTGATGTCTCCCGAATTAATCCACAAACGACACGCAGGGCAGAAGCCGCTCGCAGCCGTTCAGTGGATTCCCGGCGAAGCTCGCTCCTGCCCTGCGTTTTGAGCCTATCGCTTTGCGACCGGCTCAAGCTCAAATTTTCGTCCGCGCGCGAACACCCGACCTGCAGCCACCTCCCCCGAGATTACCTGCCGATCAAGCATCCGCGCCGGATCTTTATAACTTGTACCGCAGACCGCGTTGCGAGCGCCACTGTGTATCGAGACGGATCGGGAGTTTTTCAACACGTTTTAACTCTCGCGATTGCCTCTGCTTATGCGGAGCCGGTTGTGCGTAAATTGTGAAAAAAACATGGCCAGGGAGATATGTTGGAAGCTTCGTCGGTTAGAAAAACAATTGTTGGTAGAAATCCCGCTTCGCCGGCGGCGGTTTTGGAAATCAGTTACGATGCCGCGGTGCTGAGCGTCGATGAGCTCATCCAGGCCCCGGACGTTGCGGACTTCGTCTCGCCCGGCTTTATCGATCTGCAGGTGAATGGTTTCGCCGGAACGGACTACAACGATCCGAACTCATCACATGAAGCCATAGCGCAGTCGATTCGCACCATGTTCGAAACCGGCGTGACGCGTTTCTTTGCAACTTTGATCACTGGTTCAGAGCAGCGCATCGTCGGGGCGCTGCGAAACCTCGTGGCCGCAAGAAAAAGCTTCACGGCCGAAGGGCGTCCCGAGGCGGATGCCATGGCAGGCATTCACGTGGAGGGTCCGCACCTCTCGCAGGAAGATGGACCACGGGGGGCCCATCCGCTCGAGCATGTGCGGCCTCCCGACAGCGAGGAATTCAGGCGTTGGCAGGAAGCCGCGCAGGGTGAGATTCGTCTCGTGACCGTTTCCCCGGAGTGGGTGGAGACGCCGGCATACGTGAAAACGTTGGTGCGCGCCGGGGTCGTGGCGAGCATTGGGCATACCAAGGCCAATACGGATCAGATTCGCGCTGCCGTCGACGCGGGCGCCACCATGTCAACTCACTTGGGAAATGCGGCACATCCGATTCTTCCCAAAACCCAGAACTATATCTGGGATCAATTGGCCGAGGACCGACTGGTCGCGAGTTTTATCGTGGATGGGATTCACATTCCAGGCGGCTTTCTGAAGACCGCGCTGCGCGCCAAAGGACTCGAGCGTGCGGTACTGGTGACCGACGCGGTAATGCCTGCCATGTGCGAGCCGGGGCGCTACACCCTGGGCCAGGTGGAAGTCGAGTTGCGCGCGAACGGAAGCGTCGTAATTACGGGAACGGAGCGCTTGGCCGGCTCGGCTCTTCGTATGGATCGCGCCATTGGAAATAGCGTTCGATTGGCTGGCGTGTCGCTGCATCAGGCATTGACAATGGCGACTGTGAATGCAGCGCGCGCCGGGCGCGTGGCAGGACGATTGCGAGGGCTCACCACCGGGGAAAAAGCGGATCTTGTGCGTTTCCAGTGGGATCCCGCGTCCTCGATTCTTCAAGTGAAAGAAACGATCGTGGCAGGCGTCTCTGCCTATAGGGCATAGAATAGCCTCAGAGAAACTATGGCATTTACACTTCCTCCACTACCTTATCCGGCGGATGCGCTGGAGCCTCATATCGACAAGACGACCATGGAAATCCATCACGGCAAACACCATGGCGCATATGTCACAAATTTGAACAAGGCTTTGGAATCGGCACCGGATCTGCAGGGCAAGACGATCGAAGAGCTGCTGGCCGGTAATCTGGCCGCGATTCCGGAAGCTATCAAAACTGCCGTTCGCAACAACGGCGGCGGCCACGCGAACCACTCGCTGTTCTGGAATCTGCTCTCGCCAAAGGGCGGCGGTGCGCCCAAAGGAGAGATCGAAAATGTGATCACCGCGACCTTTGGCGGCTTCGATTCCTTCAAAGAGAAATTCAATGCGGCGGCGACCACCCGCTTCGGGTCAGGCTGGGCCTGGCTCACCAAAGATAAGAGCGGCAAGTTTGAGATCGCTTCCACGGCGAATCAGGACAGCCCGTTGATGGAAGGAAAGAAGCCAATTCTGGGCTTGGACGTCTGGGAACACGCTTACTATCTCAAGTATCAGAATCGCCGTCCTGAATACATCGGGGCCTGGTGGAATCTGGTGAATTGGGACGAAGTCAACAAACAACTCAAGTAGCCAGCCCCAGTTTTTGAAACTGCTCGCGCGTAGCTTCGACAGATACATGCGGAAAGGCCGTGAATCCGATGTTCGCGGCCACTTGCACGAATGGCGCGCGATCATCCACATAAATTGATTCAGCCGGCTTCACCTGCGCCAGATCGAGCGTGAGCTTCCAGATCTGCCGGTCCGGTTTTCGAAGATGGACACAGTGCGAGATGACCATGAAGTCGGCGAGCTCGCGTAGGCCGAAGGTGTCCACGCGGTACCCGGCAATTCCCTGCCCTTCGTTGCTGATTAGAGCGAGTTTAAGACCGTTCATCTTTCTGACTCGCGAGAACAACGCGATATTGTCGGGCCACGGTTGCGATCCCGCGTAAATGTAGTTGCGCAGGTCCTCGAGATTGAAAGCGCGCGGCGTATCGAAAAAAACGTAGCGCAAATATGTTTCGAGATCCATAAAGCCGCGCTCATAGCTGTCAAACATCAATCGATGACGCTCATCGATGGACTCTGGCGGCACCCGAAAATGAGCGCAGACCTTCTCGCGTAGTTCCGAGTCCCATCCATTGGTGCCCAGAACACCGCCGATGTCACAGCACAGAAGGCGAAAAGCGGAAGCCACTAATGTAGATCCCAGGGTCGCATAAGGAATGCTCGATTTTAGCCGAGTTTGTCTACGATCTGACCCACTGCCCGCTGTGCTTCGAGAATGGACATGCGATGGTCCATAATTCCGGCGAGATCGGAATTCGCAAACGCGATACGTCCGTGTGGATTCTGGCGGATCATTTCGCCTGGTGCTGGCTTTCCATCTCTACCGAAGAAAAATCTGGGCTTCGGACTTAGATAAGCGTGCCCCCAGCGATTCAAAATAATGCCTGCGATATCGTGCTTGGGATTGAAACCGGCGCGGGCGAACATAGTATGGAATTGTTCGCGAATCTGACGTTCGTAGGATCGGAACGGTGTTGAATAGAGCTCCATGCGTCCACGTGAGGTCTGCTCTTCGAGCGTCAGACCCGGCTTTGAAAAAAGAATTTTCAAATTCAGCACCACCGGCAAATCCGGGTCGATCACTGCCGGATCGGTTCCGAACGTTGCCATCTTGCGCATCGTCAGGTAATTCCCTATTCCTTCGAACCACTGGCATTCGGTCAAGCCGAGCTTGTAGAGAAATCGCCAGTTACGCACCGCTACATTCGCCATCAGACAAGGTGCCCTATAGAACTGTGCATACGCTTCTCGATGAGTCGCAGGCAGATCGCGAACGACGTGTTTGGTGGTCCAGCCGCCGCCGGCCATAACCACGGTCTTTGCTCGAACTTGCCGTCACGTGTGTAAAGAATCTCTACCGTTCGAGCGGCTCCCGGTTGTCCTTCGTGTTTAACGGAGACCACAGTGGAATTCGAGCGAAAACGTACTGGCTGGCCGCTGCGATCGAGCGCGGCGAACTGCACGCGGCCGCGACAAATTTCAGCCATGGATGCGCCACCCGAGATGGCATTGGGGAGTAGCTGCTTCAGAATGTGCCGCGCGACGCCGGCATTGCCTCCCGGAAACATCTGCGCTCCTTGCTTGTAATCCCACGGCAAGAGTACATCGGGAGCGTACTCGCAATAAGCCGAAAGCACATCGGCTCCCAGGCCGGAACCGCCGCCCAGGATCGGCGACAGAAAAGTCCGAACTGTTTCCACGCTCAATCCGTAAGTCTCGACCAGATGATTTTCGAGCGTCACACTGTCGAGGTGCCGTGAGGCGGCATCACCGTGCTCTTTTGGTTGAAAGCGATGCGTGGAGAATGGCTTGCGGTCGGCTTCCCGCATGCCCAGCAATTCACGCTTCGCAGTCTCCGCGATAGGTGCTCCCTCGAGCCGCTTGCCCCAGGGGTCGGTCAGCCAGAGGCCGCCGGGATGACCAAACTTGGCCGCGAAAAATAACCCAGATGTTGGACCGCCCACTGGATAAGGCGCAGTTTGGATTGCGAACTCGGGTTGTGAGCCGGTCCATTTTTGATACTGGAACTGCCGCCAATCGATTCCTATGGAGTCGTAAAACTGCGCGAGAAAAGTTCCGCTCAATGGAGGAAAGCACGCCGCCGAGCCTTGGTGAGCCGCGAGCCGGTAACCCCCTACTTCAAACTCGTTGCGCTTGGCCTCACCACCGAAGATTGGATGGTTATCAAGAACGAGACAAGTTGGCCGCTGCGCGCCGGGCGCACTCCGTTGCAGAAACAACGCAGCAGCCAGGCCGCTAATTCCCCCGCCGGCTACCACGCAATCAAATTCTTCCCGTGTTTCGAGGATCTCCGGCAGCGCACCTTCGAACGCGTGATCGCGGATCTTGTGACCGGCGGTCATGACCTCGTAGGTGTTGCCATTCGAGTCCGCGTAGTCGCCGACGCCCCCAAAGCCAGTCCAGTCCTCTTTCGCAAGAAGCTGAAACGGCGCAAGAGATTGAAGAAGCATACCGCCGGCCGCTAACAGCGTCGAATTCAAGAGATCGCGCCGTTCGATCGGAGCATTCATGCCCAGCGCGTCATCAGGGCCGTGTTCGATACCCATTCGAATCAGGCTATCGTAGTGAGACAAAGCACCACTGGTTTAGAATCGGAAGAGCGTTTCGTCTTCGGGCGCGTAGCTCAGTTGGTTAGAGTGCCTGCTTCACACGCAAGCGTGACATGAATGTTATCATCAACTTACGAGTTTGAGTGGACACTAACGTCCAATTCAAGCACGAAATCGGGTCCCTAGCTCAGTTGGTTAGAGCGTCCGCCTTCACACGCGGAAGGTCGCAAGTTCGAGTCTTGCAGGGACCACCAGCCTCCCCCGTAATAGTTTAGTACTTTTCCGCCGCAACCGATCGGAGGTCAAAGAAACGTGAGTTTGAAAGACCGGGACGATAACATCCTACTGGCCCCTTCCGCAATGCGTGAAAAGCTGCAGGACGAAGATGTGTGGTTCGTGTCCGAAAATCCCGACGGATACAACCTTTCCGCAGAGCGTCGTGAAGGCGCGATGAGTCTGCGCTTAGCCGAGGCTGAATGCGAGAAAAACTCTCTACTGTCCCCGGGTTGCGGATACAGGTTCGAACCCTTTCGAATCGAAGAAAGGTCATTTCTCAGGTCACGGGAAAGACAAAAATCAGGTCGCGGGCAAAGGCGCTAGATCTCTGTGACGTAAGGCACTACTGAACTCCACCTTCAGGCTTGCCAAAATCCGCTACTCGAATGCATTGATCGCTTCTTCTCGCGGACCTAGGTCGTCCAAGGTGTAAATCAGCGTGGTATTGACGTGCGTGTGCACGGCAGCATTCGCAGCTTCTCCGAGCCCGGCCACACTCCCGATTGCCCTAATGGCCTCGCGGCGCAGGGCCCTGAACCGAAATCCGGTCGAGCACGGCGGTTTGGAGCTGATATTGGCCAGGGGCGAGCGGCTGCGGATCGGCTCGGGAGTGGGCGGCGGCGGCTTGGGGTGGTTGCATGAAAACTAACTTCATCTCAATGCTTACAGGTGTAGCGGATCGTATCGCCTCAGCCCAAGTCGTGTTGGTCCTCGGTAAACATCTCAAAACCGGCCAACGACCTGATCCAGAACAACAGCTACTTATACCCTGGCTGGGGCCCACTCTGCAACTTGTTGTGAACGTTCGTGTCAGTGGAGGAAATCGCAGAAACGCGACAGCACTCATGCCAAGTTCCGGGGATTCCGGCAAGACTATAGAGTTCGTCGCCTCCATGATAGAAGTCAATGGAGGTTACTTCGGCCACATGTCCCGGATATGCTAATTGCAGCTCACTTAGCGAATGATGATAGCGCCAGGTTCGTTTAGACTTCTCAAGGTGACCACGGTCTACTATTTGCACCCGGGTCCCTTCTGGGAAGTCTGCGTTGTAAGGACCTCTCGTCGCGCCGATGCGGCTGCCAAAATTGTAATGCACCAATGCAATAAAGCCTTTTTTCACGGCGAGCTAAACCGTTTATACTGTTTCCACCTGTGCGGAGGATACGGCAATGTAGGGATGCGACCGGAGCGCCGACCAGAGGCCGGGATTCCGAGAGGGCGCGCAGAGAACTAGCTAGCCCCTCGGTCCACGAATCCTGGCCGGAAGCGATAAATCCCGGAGTGCGAGGGCAGCGCCCCTCGCAGTAAAGAAGCCTTGTTCTTCATGATTCAGTCGCCGCGGTCTCATACTGAATGGCAAAGTCGCGAATCCGTTCTGCGGAACCAGCGGGGGAGTTTTGAATCTGGCAGCGCCAACAGTCACTCAGGCCCAGTTGCTAGTTCCCTACCCCCAATTCGGCGCCATTTCCTCACCGGTTCCGACCAAAATCACGCACGCTACAACTCGATTTACGTCGTCAAGGAATATGCACGCCTCGAATGCCGCGAGCAATACTTTCAATTCGTAGATCACGACGGGATCGCAGGATAACTACAACCGGCAGCGGAATGGTCGCTGAATGCGCAGACGACAATGCAAACCGGATTTCCGCTGGCTGTTTGGCAATCCAATCAGAATTCAGTGCTGGGAACGACTTTACAAAGGCCCAACGTGACATGTGTGTCGGCAGAAACTTCGGGTTTGCTGGAAAGCCGCCTCGGTAAGTACATGAACCCGGCGGCATTTTCAACCGCGCCGCAATTCACTTTCGTCAATGTGAGTCGAACCATTCCTCTACGTGGCCCAGGAATGGCGAATGTCGATTTCTCGATGTTCAAGACGTTCGATCTGTCGGAGCGGTTCAAGGCACAATTTCGTGCAGAAGTCTTCAATTTGACGAACACTCCACAGTTTTTACGAGCCCAACACGACGTTTGGGACTTCGACCGTCGGACAGATCACGACACAAGCGAATTTCCCGCGTATTTTTCAGGTAGGCGTGCGGTTCTTCCTCTAGCTCAGACTTCAAATGCGCCTGAGCATCTGATGCAGATCTTCACTCTCGGCTTATCCACAGTTGTTGGCGATATCATCAGGCACGATGAAGCAAATTGCGAAATTTAGCAGTTCTGACGTTGTTGAGCGGTCTTGCGGCGAGTGCGCATGTGCGTCTACCGCAGATTTTGAGCAGTCACATGGTGTTACAAAGAGACCTGCCGATGCACTTCTGGGGATGGGCGGATCCTGACGAGACGGTGACTGTCACCCTGGACGGGAAGGCGGCCTCGTCGACGGCGAACAAGCTTGGCAAATGGAGTTTGTATCTGCCTGCGCACGCAGCCGGAGGCCCGATTACGGTGGACGTGAAGGGCTCGAACACGTTGAGCGTGGAAGATGTCATGATTGGCGACGTTTGGTTTGCTTCGGGCCAGTCGAACATGGAAATGCCACTGAAAGGTTTTGTGGGCAACGCCCCGATAAAAGACAGTGAGACAGAGATTCGGAACGCCAGTCAGCCAAAACTGCGCTTGCTGCGTATCCGGAAGAAGACGTCTACCTTTCCATTGAGCGACTATCAGGACACATGGACCGCTTGCACGCCGCAGACCGCCGGGGATTTTTCAGCGGTCGCCTATTTCTTTGGACGGGCGATCGCCGATAAAGAAAACGTGACCGTCGGGCTCATCGATTCGACCTGGGGCGGGACTCCGGCGGAAGCCTGGACGAGTTTTCAAGGATTGACGGCGGATGCTTCGCTGATGCCAGTGTTTTCCGCCTGGGGCGAGATGATGGATGCGCGCACGGATATGGAACTCGTGCAAGCCGCCGATATGCGTGCGGACCAAGCGGCCGAGAAAGCACATCAGCCTAAACCGAAGCACGCGTGGCGGCCGGAACCAGCGTCCTGGGGGCCAGCTGCTCTTTACAACGGGATGGTTGCACCCGCAACCGCCTATGGGATTAAAGGCGCAATCTGGTACCAGGGCGAGTCAAATGCGGGCGCGTCTCGCGCGCCGATTTACGACAAGGTATTCGGCGCCATGATCACCGATTGGCGGCAGCGCTGGCAGCAGGGGTAATTTCCCGTTTTTGTTTGTTCAGATTGCGAATTACAAGACTTCGCCAGCGGATTTGTGGCCCACGGTACGCGACGCACAAAGAAGAACCTTGTCCCTGGCAAATACAGCCATGGCGGTGACAATCGATATCGGCAATCCAGAGAATATTCATCCGGCGGATAAGCAATCGGTGGGGCAGCGACTGGCGCTAGCGGCGCGCGCTATCGCATATGCAGAGAAGCTGGAGTTTTCCGGGCCTTTATTCCAGCAGGCGGGCGTCGACGGCCATAGCTTGCGTGTCTGGTTCGATCATGCCGAGGGATTGAAAACGAAGGACGGCGGTGCGCCGGTAGACTTCGAGGTGGCCGGCTCGGACCGGAGATATCACGCCGCAACGGCGCGCCTCGATGGCAGCGGTGTAATCGTATCGAGTCCGGAAGTTACCGAACCAAAGTACGTTCGCGATGGCTGGAAAGACCTACCTTCAGCCAATCTATATAATGGCGCGGGCCTTCCTGCGTCGCCATTTTCTTCTGAAGAACTGTTGCCCGGCGTGAATTAGTTTCTCGCTAACATATGTGGGTCACAGAAAGGCCCATCAACTCACCGAACTTTGCAATTACGGATTGTTTATGGCCGACACCTAAAGCGCAGTGGTGCGTGGGGCCTTCCTCACACCAGCGATTGACGAATTCGCGCGGACCCAACGGAAAACGCAGCCTGGAGTTCGTGTTGCCGATTTTCAATATCGGACCGGGCTCAGAAATTCCTTCAGCAGTCAGGAGCTTCAAGGACCCATCGGCGCTCTGCGTCATCGCGAGCAATGTGATGGGTCCGGGTTTGATGCTGAACTCGACGCTGACACCGTGGCCACGCTTGCCGTGATAGAGGCTCAGCCCCCGCAGCACGGGACGCCGCCCGCTGGTGGCGAGATGCGCCGGACCGTCATGGCCCATCAGCACGAAGTTTTCACGAAAATCCATGGCGTAGAACTCGGTGAATGAACCGCCGGCTTCGAGGCGATCCAGGATCAGCATGGCCAGGCAGGTTTTAAGATCTCCTTCACCGCTCGCCGGTATCCCGCGCGCAGTAAGTAACGAATTACCAAGGATCCAGCCCGCGCCCAGACGTTCGTAGAGATTTCCTTCGAGTCCCCGGTAATAGTAGGTAAGGCCATCGAGAGAGAAGCCTTCAACTAGGCGATCGAGACCGGCGGCTACGCGCGCAGCCCAATCAAGGTCGGCTTCGGGAGCATCCTCGATGGCGAAGACTTCAGC
>Ga0207667_10008900_pt1 | contig 11880 bp, 12 predicted proteins | sample KBSCornC52_FD_184301 | JGI IMG/M metagenome (GOLD analysis project Ga0207667, IMG submission 184301) | Corn rhizosphere microbial communities from Kellogg Biological Station, Michigan, USA - KBS Corn C5-2 (SPAdes) (version 2) | ecosystem: Host-associated > Plants > Roots > Rhizosphere > Soil ...
AGGCATCCAGCCGTCCATCATCAAGGACATCGCGCGCAGCCTGAAAGAGATCCGCAAGATCCGCGAGCTCACCATCATCGTGTCGGAACAGGTGCTGAGCTTCACGCTGGACATCGCCGATCGTTTCCTTGTCATCGACAAGGGCCGCTTCGTCTACGAAGACACGCGCGCCAATGTCGACGCGCCGACCATCAGCAAGTACCTATCGGTTTAACGACAGCTTTGAAGGAGGAGCAGCACCATGAGGCACGGAGACATATCAAGCAGTAAAGACGCGGTGGGCGTGGCGGTGGTCAACTACAAGATGCCGCGCCTGCATAGCCGCGCTGAAGTGATGGACAACGTCAACCGGATCGCGGCCATGCTGATCGGCATGAAGCAGGGTTTGCCCGGCCTCGATCTGGTGATTTTTCCCGAGTACTCGACGCACGGGATCATGTACGACGAGAAGGAAATGTACGACACCGCCGCCAGCATTCCCGGCGAAGAGACGCGCGTATTTTCGGAAGCCTGCCGCATCGCCGGCGTCTGGGGCGTGTTTTCGCTGACCGGCGAACGCCATGAAGAGCATCCGCACAAGGCGCCCTACAACACGCTGATCCTGATCAACGACCAGGGCGAGATTGTGCAGAAGTACCGCAAGATCATGCCGTGGACGCCGATCGAGGGCTGGTATCCGGGCGACACCACTTACGTCTGCGACGGCCCCAAGGGATTGAAGATCAGCCTGATCATCTGCGACGACGGCAACTATCCGGAAATCTGGCGCGACTGCGCCATGAAGGGCGCCGAGCTGATCGTACGTTGCCAAGGCTACATGTACCCGGCCAAGGAACAGCAAATACTGGTCTCCAAGGCGATGGCGTGGATGAACAACGTCTACGTCGCGGTCGCCAACGCGGCCGGTTTCGACGGCGTGTATTCCTATTTCGGCCATTCTGCGATCGTCGGCTTTGACGGCCGCACGCTGGGCGAGTGCGAGACCGAAGAGATGGGCATCCAGTACGCCGAGTTGTCGGTCGGCGCCATCCGCGATGCGCGCCGCAACTGGCAGTCGCAGAACCATCTGTTCAAGCTGCTGCACCGCGGCTACACCGGCAAGATCAATTCCGGCGAGTCCTCGGCGGGCGTGGCCGATTGCCCGCTCGACTTCTACAAGACCTGGGTCAACGATCCGCAGGCCGCACGCGCCCAGGTGGAAGCGATCACCCGCAAGACCGCCGGCACGCCGGAATGCCCGATCCCCGGCATCCCCAACGAATAAATCGTCAATTCATCCGCATTCCACACGAGAAGGAGAGTCGCATGCAACATTTCAAGATCAAGCCCGGCGTACCGCTGGCAGAGCAGCCTGAACTCGGACACAACCGCTGGCATCCCGACCTGCCTTTCCTGTCGTCGGTCAAGCCGGGCGAAGCGATCCTGATTGAATCGCTGGATTTCCTCGACGCCCAGATCAAGGACACCGACGACGTCGCCGACGTCAAGAACGTCGACCTCACGCGCGCCCATCCGCTGACCGGCCCGTTCCACGTCGAAGGCGCCGAGCCGGGTGACCTGCTGGTGATCGACTTGCTCGACATCAAGCCGGTGACGCCGGTCGGATTCTCGGGCGTGTTTTCCAAGGAAAACGGCGGCGGCTTCCTGGCCGATTATTTTCCCGATGCCGACAAGGCGATCTGGGACCTGAAGGGTTTGTACGCGACCTCGCGCCACATCCCCGGCGTGCGCATCGCCGGTCTCACGCATCCGGGCCTGATGGGTTGCCTGCCGTCGCACGACTTGCTGGCCGAATGGAATCGCCGCGAAGCGCCGCTGGCCGCCAAGGGCCTGGCCAAGCCGCCTGATCCAAGCACTGCGGTGCTGCGCGGCCTGACCGGCGCCAAGTTCGACGAGATGGCCAAGATTGCAGCGCGCACCGTGCCGCCGCGTGAGCATGGCGGCAATACCGATATCAAGGATCTGTCGGCCGGCACGCGGATTTTCTTCCCGGTGTACGTGAAGGGCGCGGGCTTCTCGATGGGCGACTTGCACTTCTCCCAAGGCGACGGCGAAATCGGTTTCTGCGGCGCGATTGAAATGGACGGCGTCAGCCACGTCGGCTTCGACCTGATCAAGGGCGGCATGGCGAAGTACAACATCACCTCGCCAATCTTCATGCCGAGCGTGGTCAAGCCGCACTATGAGCAATGGCTGACCTTCGAAGGCATCAGCGTCGAGAACGGCGTCAACTACTACCTCGACGCCACCGTCGCCTATCGCCAGGCCTGCCTGAAGGCGATCGACTACCTGACCCACTTCGGCTATACCGGCAGCCAGGCCTACATGCTGCTGACCGCCGCACCGGTGGAAGGACGCATCGGCGGCATCGTGGATATTCCGAACTGCGCGTGCACGGTGTCCTTGCCGACCTCAATCTTCGATCAGGACATCACGCCGAAGGGGATGTTGAACGACAAGTCGTATTGGGGACGAAAGCCGTAGTCGGTTAGCAATGTTGCGGACGGAGGTGTGCCTCTGTCCGCGATCCATATATCCAAGCCCTTTTCCCTCCGGAGCAGAACATGCCCTTATACGATATCCGCTGCAGTCATTGCGAAGGCATCTTCGAGAAATTCCTCAACATGCAGGCCCTGCATGGTCCGGTCGCCTGCCCCTATTGCAAAACCGATACCGTTGCTGCGCCGCTGTTGACGGGCGGCCGCGTCGGCTTGCAGGTGACCGAGCGCTGGCGTCCGCGCAACGGCGCGGAGCAGCTCGCAGGGCAGGGCGCCGCGGGGCCGGGCGCGCATGCGGGTGCAGCGCGCAGCAGCGTGCTGCACAACTGCAAGGGACATAGTTGCAGCATCTGCCTGACCTGAATCAAGAGCGGCTAACAAAGCGCCGCTGGCGGCGTTGCTTCTCCTAGCCGTACTATCGTACTGTCTTCGTCGGCGCGCCTTGCCATCGGCGCTTTGTTAACCGCTCTTAGTGTGAAGACACGAACTGCGCGCCGTCTTCCTGCGGCGGCAGCGCAAAGCTTTTGCGCATGCGGTCGACTTCATCGACCGGCGTGCGGCCGAACAGGCGCTTGAATTCGCGACTGAACTGCGACGCGCTTTCGTAACCGACTTGCGCACAGGCGGCGCCCGCCGTCATGCCGTTGCGCAGCATCAGCAGGCGCGCCTGGTGCAGCCGCGTTGATTTCAGGTATTGCATCGGCGAGGTATCCGTCACCGACTTGAAGTGGGCGTGGAAGGTTGGCACGCTCATGCCGGCTTCCTTCGCCAGTTGATCAATGCCCAACGCCTCGTCATAGCTGCGATGGATCATGCTGATGGCGCGCGAGATCTTGCCGAATTGTCCTTGCATGGTCAGCGCGGCGCGCATCGTTCCCCCTTGTTGGCCGGTCAGCACGCGGAAATAGATTTCGCGTCGCAGCGACGGTCCCAATACTTCAGCCTCCAGCGGATCGCGCATCGCTTCCAGAAAGCGCAGCACGGAAATGCCCAGTTCCATCTCCATCGGCGTCGACACCATCCCGCGCGGCCTGGCGATGCTCGGGCCGACACAGTCGTCGATCTGCATCATCAGCTCGGCGGCAACCTTGAAATCCAGACGCAGGTAGATTGCCAGCATCGGCTCCTTTTCGCTGGCATCGGTCTCCATCGAAAACGGCACCGGCACCGCCACCGCCAGGTAGTGCTGGGCGTCATACAAATAGACTTCGCTGCCGAGATAGCCGCGTTTGCGACCTTGCGCCACGATCACGATCCCCGGCTCATACAACACCGGCATGCGCTTTAACGGGCGGTTCGAACGCAGGAAGCGCACGTCGGCCAGCGGGGACAGGTTATAGCCTTCCAGCGGCGTCAGCGCCGCCAGCAACTCGACCATACGTTCGGCCATGCGGCGGCGGACTTCCTTCGGCGTACTGAGCGACAGGTCGGTTGGCATGTCATTGAATCCGGCAATTGGCGATGCGCTTACTTTGCCATTGAATGCGTCTCTTAGCCAGCTTCTCAGAGAATCAGGCAAACATGCCAGAAGAACCGGCAGCCGCAGCGTGCGTGGAAATCGATAATGGCCTTGTCGATTTTCGTTCTCACTTTTCACGCACAGCAAAGGAATTGCCATGTCCGCATCCAAGACTTTTTTCATCACCGGGGTCAGCAGCGGCTTCGGCCTTGCGCTTGCCGAAGCAGCTATCGCCGCCGGCCATCGCGTGGTCGGCACGGTGCGCAGCGAAGAAGCCCGCCGCGCCTTCGAGGCGCAATTTTCCGATCGGCCGGAGCAGGCGTTTGCGCGCCTGCTGGACGTCACCGATTTCGCTGCCGCAGAAAAGATCGCCGCCGAGGTGGAGTCCGAAGTCGGCGCGGTCGACGTGCTGGTCAACAATGCCGGTTACGGGCACGAAGGCATCTTCGAAGAGTCCGGCATGGATGCATTGCAACGCCAGTTCGACGTCAATGTGTTCGGCGCGGTGGCGGTGACGAAAGGCTTTGTGCCCTTCATGCGTCAGCGCCGGCGCGGTCACATCATCAACATCACCTCGATGGGCGGCTTCATCACGATGCCGGGCATCGCGTATTACTGCGGCAGCAAGTTCGCGCTGGAGGGGATTTCAGAAACGCTGAGCAAGGAACTCAAGGCCTTCAATGTGTTTGTCACCGCGGTCGCGCCGGGATCGTTTCGCACCGATTGGGCGGGGCGCTCGATGGTGCGTTCGCCGCGCAGCATTGCCGACTACGACGCGCTGTTCGATCCGATCCGCAACATGCGCGCCGAGCGCAGCGGCAAACAACCGGGCGATCCGCGCAAGGCGGCGCAGGCGATGCTGGCGTTGGTGGATAGTCCCTCACCGCCGTCGCATTTGCTGTTGGGCAGTGATGCGCTCGCGCTGGTGAGGAAGAAGCTGGCCGAGCTGACGCAGGAGCTCTCGCAGTGGGAGGCGCTGACGTGTTCGACGGATGCGGGAGGGAGTTGAGCTGCCTGTTCGGAGGGGCGCCGCCAACGGCTGGATTGTGAATTTATTGTTTGGCAACGTCTGACAAATTGCTGAATCTTCTTACAGATTAATACAACTTTACAGTCTTCATTTTGTGGCCTTTCTTCGTTAACCGGGTAACAGTCTTGTTGCGTCCGGTGCCTTTCAGGCCGGTCGACATGAGGCTGATCATTATCCGATTTCCTAACGAGGAGCAAAAAGATGAATGCCAGAATGATCAGGATCGCAGGCCTGTTGTCGGTCGCTGCTGTAGTGGTCGCCGTCAGCGGCTGCGTCGTGACGCCGCCGTCGGTGCGCCCGGCTTATGTCGAACCGGCTTATGTCGCGCCGCCGGGCGTGGTGTATGTGCAACCGACTTACGCATCGCCCGGCCCGGGCTATGCCTGGGAATACCATGCGCACTACGGTTGGGGCTGGCGTCATCCGCAATACGGCTGGCATCGCGGCTGGCGTTGAGTTGATTGAGTTGATTCAGCGCTGGTCGTTGTAAAAAGAAATCGCCCCGCATCCGGTCGACTGCATGACCGGCTGCGGGGCGATTTTTTTGCGTGTGCTGCTTAGAACGCGTAGCGGCCTTGCACGTAGATTGTGCGCGGTGCGCCGACAATACGGCCAGGGTTGCCGTCACGGGTGCGCGAGTAATAGCGGCGGTCGGTCAGATTGTTGACGCCGGCGACTACATCGAAGCCCTTGCTGTTCGGTACTTTCCAATCCACTTGCGCATTCCACAAACGGTAGCCCGGGATCTCGCCGTCCTTGCCGTCGGCGGTTTCCGCTATCACATTGTTCTCCAGGGAGAACTGACGGCTTTGGTGTGTCGTCGACAGATTGAAGCCCCATGGACCGGCTTGGTAGCGCGCACCGATGGTGTCTGTTGTGCGCGAGTAGAACGGCACGTCGAGGCCGGCGGTAGCACCCGATTCCTGCAGCGCACGGGTGTAGGTGTAGTTAGCGTACACGTTCAGGCCGCGCAGCAGGCTGTCTTGGCCGAAGGTGTAGTCAACGGCAGTTTCAATACCGTCATGCTTGGTCTTTCCGATGTTCTGGTAAGTGTCCGGCGAGGCGATCAGAAGAATCTGATTGTCGAAGCGGATATTGAAGTAGGTGACTTCCGCCGACAGGTTGTTGCCCTTCCAGCGGGCGCCAAGTTCAGCAGTCTTGGCCAGTTCCGGTGCCAGGTTGTTGGGTGCCGAGGCTGCGCTCAACTGGGTGTTCTGCACCACGCCGAACGAGGTGCCGTAGTTGGTGAACAGCGTCAGTTCAGGCGTGGCCAAATAGGCGATATTCAGCGACGGCAGCGGCTTGTTGTTGGTGACCTCGAACTTGGTGGTTGAGGCAACGTTCTGGCGAGTGGTCTGGATGTGTTCGAAACGCACGCCCGGTGTGACGCGCCATGCGCCGAACGAGATCTTGTCGTCGATGTAGGCGGCCTGTGCATCGGTCTTGTTCTTGTTTTTGGTGGTAACGCCCAGCGCGCCGGTCGCGATGGTTTCGGTGTAGCTGTCGTCGTGGCCGCGTTCAGCAAGATAGCGATAGCCGACGGTGACGTCGTTGGTGACGCTGCCCAGACTGAAGCGTTGCGTGAAGCGTGGCTCGACCGCGGTGGTTTCGTAGAAGCGCGGTTGATGCGTCAACTGCGTGGTCGAGGTGCCGATCAGCGCGCTTTCGCGGTAGCTTTCGTTGTAGTAGGTGCGGATTTCGAATTCCTGGGTATCGGAGATGGTGTTCAGGTAACCCAGGTCGACGCCGCGGCGATTGCCTTTCCAGTAGTCGCGCCTGCGCGTGTTCTGGAACGGATCGGCGTTGTACTGCGCCACGGTCAGGCCGCCCGGCGTATGCGACATGACGTCGTAGTAGGAAACCTTGCCGTAGATCTCGGAGCTGGAGTTGATTTCGTAGCGGAATTTCAACGCGAAATCATTGATGCGCTCGTTGCTGTAAGCGCGCCAGCCGGAGCCGTCAGTGCCTGAATACAGGAACGCCAACCCAAGCCCATTGTCGAGCGTGGTGCCGGCGAAGGCGGTGTACTGTTTGCTGGAGCCGCCTGTTTCATAGCTGTTGTAACGCAGGCTCGCGTCGCCGCTGACACCTGGCGTGGTCGGGATCGCGCGCGTGCGGAAATTGATGATGCCGCCGACGTTTTGCGGACCGTAACGCACTGCGCCGCCGCCGCGCACGACATCGATCGCTTCAATATTATTCAGGCTGACTGGTGAAAACGAAATTTGCGGCTGTCCGTAAGGTGCGGATGCCATCGGTACACCGTCCAGCAGGATGGTCGAACGCGGCGAGTATCGGCCGGTCAGCCCGCGCACGCCGATGTTGAGCGACATCGCGCCACCCGCGGTGCCGGAGTTGTCGGTGACCTGCACGCCTGGGATGCGGCGCATGACGTCGCCGATCGTCACGGCGCCGCTGCTTTGAATCTCTTCCTTCTTGACCACGGTGCGTGCGCCTGGATAGGTCTTCACGCTGTTTTGCAGGCCGGTGCCCAACCAGTCGCCGCTGACCTGAATCGTCTCGAGCGTATTCGGCGTGTCGGCCGGTGCATTGGCCTGCTGTGCATAAGCGGCGCCGGAAAGCGTCATCAGCGCGGCGGCGATGGCGGTGGCGCAGCGGGTTTGCGCGGCAATGGTGCGAGGAAGCGGGAGCGATGTCATGGTGTCTTCTGGAAGGATAAAAAGCGACTAGGGCGACGCCGGCGTTTTCCTCGTTCGACGCAGCCGGCGGCATGCAAAGAAAACGTAAGCATCTGTAATGGATAGGAATCATAACCATTTACATTTGCATGATCAAACCAAACATGCATCTTGATAGGATCTGGAAAGCCAATGCTGGTAAGGGCTTGCTTCAAGTGTTGCAAATTATCTACAAACTGCCGGACGACAAAAATGTCAATGACGGATACCCGCAGCCCGGATACTTTCGTTGGGAAAGATGGCGCCCGGCAAATATCCGGGTGATCGTGTACGCTGTCGCGTTCTGATCGGATCGCATTTTCACGGAGCAGCAAATGAGCACAACTAAAGTAGCCCTCGTCATCGGCGGCGGTAGCGGCATGGGCGCCGGCGTGGCGCAAAAACTGGCGGCCGACGGTTTCGGCGTCGGCATTCTTTCTTCCTCCGGCAAAGGCGAGTCGCTCGGCAACAGCCTGGGCGGTATCGGCGTCACCGGCTCCAACCGTTCGGCCGCCGATCTGCAAAAAGCCGTCGACGCCTGTCTCGCGCGCTGGGGCCGCATCGACGTGCTGGTCAACAGCGCCGGCCACGGTCCCAAGGGCAAGGTGCTCGAGCTCAGCGATGAAGAATGGCTGCTCGGCATGGAGGTCTACCTGATGAACGTGGTGCGCAGCGCACGGCTGGTGACGCCGCTGATGCAACAGCAGGGCGGCGGCACCATCATCAATATCTCGAGCTTCTCGGCGGTCGAGCCGTCGCAGTCGTTCCCGACATCGAGTGTGTTCCGCGCCGGCCTGTCGGCCTACACCAAGCTGTTCGCCGACAAGTACGCGCCGGAAAACATCCGCATGAACAATATCCTGCCGGGCTTCATCGACAGCCTGCCGGAAAAGCCCGGCATCAAGGAGCTGATCCCGATGGCGCGCTACGGCAAAGTGAGCGAAGTTGCGGCGCTGGCCTCGCACCTGGCGTCCGATGCGGCGGCCTACATCACCGGCCAGAACATCCGCATCGACGGCGGCATCACGCGTTCACTGTAAGAGAGGGAGATCGACATGGTGCAATGGCCTGCCGTACTTGCGGTGCTGTCCGTCTATATCACCGGCGTGACAATTCCCGGTCCCAATTTTGTCGCCGTCGTACACAAGGCGGTGTCGTCCACGCGTGCTGCTGCATTGGCGCTGGTGGCCGGCATCGTGATCGTGAATCTGTTCTGGGCCACCTGCGCCATCCTTGGCGTGGGCATCGTGTTCGCGGCGTTTCCATGGGCGGCGCTGGCGGTCAAGGTGGCCGGTGCGGCTTACCTGATCTGGTTCGGCGGCAATCTCATCCTCAAGGCCGGGAGCGGGTCTGCCCAATCGAACACGGCGACCGCCGCAGTCAACGTGCAAGAAGCTGCAGGATTGCGCCAGGCCTTCGTGCAAGGTTTCCTGACCAATATCGTCAATCCGAAATCGATGGCCTTCTTCGCTGCGGTGTTCGCCTCGGCGACGCCGGCGCATGTCTCATGGCCGACCTTCGCCGCCATGCTGGGCGTGGTCGGCGTGGTTGCCTCGTCGTGGTATTCGATGGTGGCGATCCTGATGTCGCATGCGCGTATCGCCTCGCACTATCGCGCCGGCAAACTCTGGATCGACCGTCTCTGCGGCGGCGTCATCGTCGCGCTCGGCATCCGTCAACTGGCGCGCTGAACCGGTTCGCGCTTCTCCTCTTCGCCTCTTTCAAGTCATTCAAGCCACTCCCTCCTGAGTGCCTTGCTTTGTAACGACGCTGCCCCGACAGGGCGGCGTCGCTGCGTCTGATCGCCTCCTTTTCGTTTCCATTTCGTCCTCTTTTCCCTCTGCTCGCTGGCGCTGTTGCCTGCACCATCGCCGATCGGCGGCGGCGCAATCGTAGTGCACTGCACCGTAAAAGCAGAGGAAATGCACTGTTTACAAGCTAAACAGGCCGTTTTGCATTGCATATAGACAGGCATAGTAATTGCTGTACCATGAATTAGCGGTATAAAACATTACTTATTGCATAGGAATAGTTATGGAAAAATTCATCAAGGTTTCGCTCGACGGCAACGTCGCCATCATCACCCTCAACCGCCCTGAAAAGCTCAACGCCTGGAACAGCGAAATGCGCGCCGAGATCATCGCCGCGCTCAAGCGCAGCGATCAGGATGCGGCCATCGGCGCCATCATCATGACCGGCGCCGGCGATCGCGCATTTTGCGCAGGGCAGGACCTGGAAGAAGCGCACGGCTTCGACGAGCAACGCGCCGACGAATGGATGACCGAGTGGGAAAACTATTACCGCACGCTGCGCTCGCTCAAGAAGCCGCTGGTCATGGCGCTCAACGGCACCGCCGCCGGCTCGGCGTTCCAGGTCACGCTGCTGGGCGACATCCGTGTCGGCCACGCCGGCTCGCGCATGGGCCAGCCGGAAATTAATTCCGGCATTCCGAGCGTCACCGGTCCCTGGATCATGACCCAGATGCTGGGCCTGTCGCGCACCATCGAACTGACCCTGACCGGCCGCATGATGGAAGCTGAAGAAGCCCATCGCCTCGGCCTGATCCATCACCTGGTGCCGGCCGCCGAAGTGATGAGCAAGTCGCTCGCCATCGCGCGTGAACTGGCCGCCAAGCCGCCGGTCGCGATGCGCCTCGACAAGCAGCGCTTCTACGAAATCACCGAACCTAGTTTTGTCGACGCCATCGCCGCCGGCCGCCGCATCCAGGGCGAAGCCTACGCCACCGGCGAACCGGCCCGCATGATGGAAGAGTTCTTCAAGAAGCGCGGCCGCACCATCGGCGCCTGAACAAGATCCGGCATCACATTGCAGTTCAGGGACGCACACGGAAGTACAGGGAAGTACAAGGCACCACGGCAGTCGCAGGTCGGCAATTCCTCTAACAATCACTTATGGGAGTACGTATGACTCAGCAATTCAACAATCACCGCCGCACCGTCCTGAAAATGGCCGGCGCCGCAGGCATCGCGGCTGCGGGCGTCACCGGCGTCGCGCCGTCGGTCATGGCGCAAACCAAGCAACTGGTGGTCGCCGATCCGGGCGGTCCGTACACGGCCGCCTATCGCAAGGCCTTCTACGATCCGTTTGAAAAAGCCACCGGCGTGAAGATCGTCAACGTCGCCCGCGAAGCGCAGCCTGTTGCACAACTGACCGCCATGGTGCAAACCAGGAATTTCGTGTGGGACGTCACTACGCTGACGCTGGCGCAGGACATTCCGATTCTCGAAGAAGCCGGCATGCTGGAGCCGCTCGGCATCGTGCCGACCGACTTCAAGAACATGCTGCCCGGTTCCATCACATCGAGTTTCGTCGGCGTCGACGTGTACGCCACCATCCTGGCCTACCGCACCGACAAGTTCGCCAAGAACCCGCCCAAGACCTGGGCCGATTTCTGGAACGTCGAGAAATTCCCCGGTCGCCGGTCGCTGCGCCGCAACGCCATCGACACCCTTGAGCAAGCGCTGATGGCCGACGGCGTTGCACCCGACAAGCTGTACCCGCTCGACCTCGACCGCGCCTTCAAGAGCCTCGATCGCATCAAGAAGCACGTGGCGGTCTGGTGGACCAGCGGCGCCCAGGCCATGCAGCTGATCCAGTCCGGCGAAGTCGACATGATCTCGACCTGGAATGCACGTGCGCAAACCGCCATCGAAGGCGGCGCACCGGTGGCGATCAACTGGAACCAGGGTTTGTATTCGATCGAAGGCTGGGGCGTGCCCAAGGGCAATCCGCGCGCCGCGGTCGCCAAGGAGTTCGTCAAGTTCTGTGCCGACGCCAAGCGCCAGAGCGGCTTTACCGACACGCTGGCATACGGGCCGACCGCACTGGAAGCCTACAAGGACATCCCCGCCGCGCGTGCCGCCATCCTGCCGACAGCACCCGCCAACATCGCCTTGATGCGTCCGCCCAGCGGCCTCTGGTGGCACAAGAACCGCAACGCCGTATCGGACCGTTTCAACGCCTGGTTACTTTCCTGATAGCGATCCAAGTTATGACTGCCAGACTGCAAACACGTGCAATCAGCAAGCACTACGACAGCGTGACAGCGCTGTCGCCGACCGACCTCGACGTCAGGGACGGCGAGTTCCTGACCCTGCTGGGACCGTCCGGCTCCGGCAAGACCACACTGCTGCAGATTCTTGCAGGCCTGGTCGAGCCGAGCGGCGGTTCGCTGTTCATCAACGGCAAGGACGC